>JABLTO010064507.1_pt1 | contig 106170 bp, 91 predicted proteins | sample 7160091 | NCBI WGS metagenome assembly JABLTO01 (sample SAMN14651225, study PRJNA627086) | human gut metagenome | isolation source: feces | host: Homo sapiens | reverse complement strand
GCGAGGAGTGCGGATATGCCTGTGCCCATAAGGGCGGAGAAGCCACCTGCACCGCCAAGGCCGTTTGCGAAATCTGCGGAATCGAATACGGTGAAATAAACCCCGACAATCATAAGGGCGAAAAGGTCTGGAGCACCGATGAAAAGACCCATTCGCAGAAGTGGGATTGCTGCGGCACGGTTACGGTTGCCGAGGAAAACCACGAATGGAAAGACGGCAAGTGCGAGGAGTGCGGATATGCCTGTGCCCATAAGGGCGGAGAAGCCACCTGCACCGCCAAGCCCGTTTGCGAAATCTGCGGCAGCGAATACGGTGAGATAAATACCGTTAATCATGCCGGCCTTAAGCGTTTTGAAGGCACGCCCGCCACGACAGAGCGTGAGGGCAACATCGAATACTGGTTCTGCGAAGATTGCGGTAAGTATTTTGCCGACCAAAACGGCACAAAGGAGATAAGCAAGAACGACACCGTGATTGCAAAGCTTGAGGAAAAAACCGAGTCGGGCAGCTCGACCGAACCCTCGTCCGACACCTCAAAGACAGATTCCGACGTTTCTTCGGTTGTTTCGAATGTTTCCTCAAACACCTCGGGAGAGGCTCAAAACCCGAAGTCCGGAGAAAGCGGCGCTCTTGCGGCGGTTGCAATGCTTGCTTTAAGCGCGGGAGCACTTATTGTATTCAAAAGAAAAAGATAAAAATTAAAAAATCCTTTTCGGCAATATAAGCCGATCTCTCAATCTCAAAGGAAACACCCGACCTGTTTTCGCAAGTCGGGTGTTTCCGATTTTTTTTAGTATGCTGTTTTATTTTTGTTGCTTTTCAAAAGGAAAAAATCCGTAACGACACCGCAAAATGAGGCCGGATGCGCCGATTTTACTTTGATTTCACTTGATTTTATGTTGGATTTAAGCTAAAATATTAAAAAAGCATTTTGGAGGATAAAGTGAAAAAAGCATTAAGTTTTATAACGGCGTCGGTTGTTGCGCTGTCGGTGCTTTCGGGCTGTGCCGAGCAGACGGTGGAAAGCGGCGCCAAAACCAAGGAGGGAAATATTATGATTGAGAGCTTTGACGATTCTAAATTCACGGCCGAAAGCTTTACAAATGCCGAGCTGACTTCAAAAAATGCCGAACAGGGCAAGGCGGCGCTTGTTGTTTCAAGCTCCTCTCCCGTGGGAAATCCCGACAATGTGGGGGCGCAGGTCACGGTTAATTTGAAAAACCCCGTAAATGCCGCGGATTATAAATATTTTAAAATTAACGTTTATTCGGAGGACGAGCTTTCAAGCGGACATCTTGATATAGCGCTGCTTAAGTCCGCCGATTATGAGCAGGGATATAATTTCCGCCGACATTGCAACCTTAAAAAAGGTGCAAACGAAATATACTTTTCGGCCTCGGAGCTTGTTTGCTCCCTTCGTTCAAATGCCGATTTGTCGGGAATAAACGCGCTTTGTCTTAAATGGGTCAACGACGACCAAGAGGACATTAAGCCGACGCTTTATTTCGATTGCTTTGAGGGAATTGCCGACGAAAGCTCTTTGCCCGATAATTTCGGCTGCAGTTTGACCCTTGAAGAGGGAAAGGAATATAAGGTGGCCGAATATCGCCGCCTTATGAGCTTTAAGACCCCCGATTCAAGATACAATAATCTCCAGGGCGGCTATTACGACGGTTCGCAGTTTGTTATGTGCATCACAAAGGGCAGCATGAGAGAGGGTAATGAGTGCGGAATAATCGCAAAATACGACAATTCCGGAAACCTTCTTCAAATGAGCGACAGCCTTTCAATCGAGCACGGAAATAATATTTCATACATTCCCAAAACCAATTCCTTTATCGTGTCCCATTGCCAGCCGGGCTGGAACGTCTATTCTATGATTGACGCCGATACATTAAGGGAAACCTCAAACGGAGCCCTTGAGCGCAATTTCTATTCCATCGCATACAGCCCCGCGGTCGATAAATATGCGTCGGGCTTTGCGGCGGGAGAAATGGTACACACTTGGGACGGCGATTTAAAGCTTATTGATGAGTTTAATGTGGAAAAGCCCGCGTCTCTTTCGCAGGGTGCCTTTTGCGACAGCAAGTATATCTATTTTGTCCGTTCCTATAACAGCGGCGACACATGGTCGGAAATCCGCATATACAAATGGGACGGAAGTCTTGCCTTCCAAATCGATCTCGACGAGTGGGATTCCTGGGACATGGAACCCGAATCCATAAACATCGTCGACGGACATATATACATAATGGGCGAGGATGAGGAATTCGCCCTTTATGAGATTATTTTAGAGGAAAAATAAATGAAAAAAATTCTTTCGTTTTTAATTTCGGCCTGCTTGATTCTTTCTTTTCCCGCAGCTTCATCTGCCGAGGAGCAAAGAATCGATTCCTTCGGGAATTTTATGATTGAAAGCTTTGAAAATCCGAAAATTCAAAAGGTGAATGCGTCAATTGCGGCAAAAAGCTCCAAAAAGGAGTTTGTGTCAGAGGGGAATTACAGCGTCCGTCTCGAACCCTTCAGAGCCGTGGGACAGCCCGACGGTATCGGCGCGGGAATGAAGCTTGACGTCGGTGAGGCCGACCTTTCGTCCTACAGAACCTTTGCCGTTGACATTTTCTTTGCGGAGGATTTTGAAAGCGGAAGCCTCACGGTTGCATTTTATCAAAATTCGGCCGACCAAAAGGGATTTGAATATACCGTTCCCTGTAAATTTGCAAAGGGCAAAACCCGCCTTGCTTTCAGAAAAACGCAGGTGACGGCCAAAAATCCGTCGGTAAGCTGGAGAGACATCGGAGCGGTCGCGATTTTGTGGAAAAATGAGGCCGACGAGGACGTGAAGTTTTCGGCGCATTTTGACAATTTTATTGCCGTCAGCGATGAATATGAGCCCATTGTTGACGGTAAGCTTTCGGAATTTGAATACGGCGATGCCGACAGAAACCGCACGGTTAACGTTTCCGACGCGCTGGTTGCTCTGCAGGGAGCGGTGGGAAAAACCGAGCTTGACGGTGAACAGAGAGTTCTTTGCGATGTGGACAAAAGCGGAAACACCGAGGTTACCGATGCGCTTTTGATTTTGCAGTATTCGGTGGGCAAAATTTCCTGCTTTGAGGCGGAAGGCAGACCGATTATCTCGGAAAAATCAAAATATTTCGGCAGCACGCTTACCCTTGAGCAAGGCAAAAAATATGCCGTCGACGAGTATAAGCAGCTGCTGAATTTCAGAACTCCCAACGCGAATTATACCAATATTCAAGGCGGATATTTTGACGGAACAAAATTCGTTTGCGCTCTCACAAAAGGCTCCATGCGCCAAAACAACGAGGTGGGAATAATCGCCGAGTTTGACAAAGAGGGAAACCCCATAAGATACAGCAAGGAGCTCAACATCGAGCACGGCAACAACGTCACCTTTGTACCCAAGGAAAATGCCTATCTTGTGTCTCATTGTCAGCCCGGGTGGAATGTTTATTCCCTTATTGACGCCGATACGCTGACCGAAAAATCAAGCGGCAGCCTTGAACGGGATTTCTTTTCGATGGCATATTCTCCCGTGCTTGATATGTATGCGTCGGGCTTTTCGGCGGGGCAGAAGGTTCACACATGGAACGGAGACATGACCCTTGCAAAGGAGTTTGACGTGACTCAGCCGTCGTCCCTTTCCCAGGGCGTTTTTTGCGACAGCGAATATATCTATTTCGTTCGCTCCCATGCCGGCGGGGACACCTTTTCGGAAATCCGCATATACGACTGGAACGGGGAGCTGAAATTCCAAATCGATATGCCCGAATGGAACACATGGTCTCCCGAGCCTGAGGGCATAAATATCATAGACGGACATATTTATGTTATTGCAAGGCAAAACGGAATTACCGTTTATGAAATCACATTAAAAGAAGTTTGAAAAAAGACCGACAGCCGGAAACAAATCCGATTGTCGGTCTTAAATTTATATTTCGTCGGGAAGGTTTTCGGGCGGACGCTCAAGAAGCTCGGGATGCTTTAAATATCTTCTGAATTTCTTGATTGACGCGGCATAGTAATATCCGTCGCATATGCGTTCGTCAAGCACAAAACGGAAGTTTATGACCTTGCGTTGACCGAGAGTGCCGTCGGGGCGCACAAAGGGAACAAACTGCTTTTTGCCCATGGCGATAAAACATGACGTTGTTCCGAATTCATAAAGATGATGATAAATGGAATCGATTCCGAGACTTCCCACATCGGTTATAAAAACGCTGGAGTGAAAGGGACTTGCGTGGTAGATCATTTTCGGCATAAGTCCGATTTTATCAAGATTTCGGATGGTAAAAACCACAAAGCTTTTAAGCCATGTGGGAATGTGGCTCAGCGCACCCGCCACCTTATCGGTGTTGTTGTTCTCTTTGGTGGCCTCCTCAACGCTTTCCGAAAGAGCGGCTTCGAACTTTTCCACGACGTCATAAAGCGTGTCTGTGGGCTCGAAAACCGGCATAATTTCGGTCTCCTCGCCGTCGTCGGTCATGGACCGCTTTATTGACATGGAAAAGCGAATGTTGTTGTGGGCATAGATTTTTTTACCGGCGACAAAACGGTTAAGCCTCGGGCGTTCGGCAAACAGCCTTAAAGCGGCGGCAATGACAACATGAACCATGCGGAGATTGGGAATGTCGCCGTCGCGCTTTCTGTGTATGTAGCGGTCAAGCTCTCCTATTCCCACAACCTCGTTGAACATTACCTGGCTGTCTGTGCGGGTTCTCATGATGTTGGGAACTATCCAAAACTGCGTGTCAAGCTTTTTGACACGATAACCGTCGTATCGGTCGCCGAAACGGCGTTTGCGTTTCGGTTTTTCTGCAAGTGAAACCTCGGGAGAAGGGACCGAAATTTCTTCCGCCTGTTCTTCCTCAAAACCGTCGATTGTTTTGTTCACTGTTACAGACCTCCTTTACGGCATAAAATTCGACTGTTACATTATAATTGATTTTTCATAAAAATACAAGCGTTTTTATGAAAATAAGGGAAAGGACGTTTTTTGCCCTTTCCCTTGAATTTGTTTTTGATTATTTATTCAAAAATTTAAGTGCGCCGGTGGGACAGGCCTCAACGCATTTTCCGCAGGAGGCGCATATCTTTATTGTCTCGGGATTTCGGAATTCCGGTTTTATGACCGTTGTAAATCCGCGACCCACAAGACCGAGAATACCCTGCTTTGCAACCTCGTCGCAAACCCTGACGCACAGGCCGCAGAGAATACATTTTCCCTGGTTGCGTTCGATTGCCTCAAGGCGTTCCTCCACAAAATAGGGATGCTTTTCGCTGCCCAGACGTTCCGGGTGAATGGGATATTCGTTTGCATATTTAATCAGCTTGCAGTGGCCGTAGTCGTGGCAGCCGCATTCAAGGCAGCGTGCAGCCTCGGCTCTGGCCTGCTCGGGTGTGAACCCGAGAGCGACCTCACCGAAATCCTTTTTGCGCTCGTCTGCGGGGCGGGTGGGCATTTTTGCTCTTTGGCGGTTTTCATACACGGTAAAGTCTATGTCCTCGGTTTTTCTCTCGGACACAAAGGGCTTTTCGTAATAAACGTCGACTCCGTGAAGGTATGCGTCGCATATATCGGCGCAGCGACCGGCCTCTCCGATTGCCGAGATTGCGATGTGAGCGCCTCTGTTGGTGGCGTCGCCCACGGCAAAAACACCGTCGACATTTGTCTTGTAGGTGGCTTCGTCGGCAATGATGTTGCCCCGCTGATTCTTTTCGACGGCGTCAAATCCGTCGGCTTTTATGCGCTGGCCGAGAGCCGAAATAACGGTATCGACCGAAAGCTCCTCAAATTTGCCCTCGACGGGAACGGGGGAGCGGCGTCCGCTTTCGTCGGGCTCGCCGAGCTCCATGACCTGAAGCTTTATGCCGGTGACGTGTCCGTTTTCGCCCAAAATGACGTCGGGATTGGTGAGGAATTTGAACTCCACGCCTTCCTCGATTGCTTCCTCGATTTCAATGTCCTCGGCCGGCATTTCGGCTCTCGTTCTGCGGTAGACGACGTAGACGTTTTCGGCGCCGAGCCGCACGGCGGTGCGGCAGGCGTCCATGGCGGTGTTTCCTCCGCCGACAATCGCAACGCTTTTACCGATTTTCGGGGGATTGCCGAGAGCCACAGCCTCGAGAAAATCAATTCCGCCGTAAACTCCCGAAAGGTCGGCTCCTTCACAGCGCAGTCCCATGCTTTGCCACGCTCCGATGGCGACGATGACGGCGTCATATCGGGATTTTATTTCTTCAAAGCTTGCGTCTTTTCCGATTTTAAAGTTATTTTTAAGGGTTACGCCAAGCGCCTCAATATCGGCAATTTCTTCGTCGAGTACGGCTTTCGGCAGGCGGTATTCGGGAATACCGTAGCGAAGCATACCGCCCATTTTGGGCATTTGGTCGAGCACGGTGACCGTGTGACCCTTAAGAGCGAGGAAATATGCGGCGGTAAGTCCCGCGGGGCCTCCTCCGATAATTCCCACCGTCTTTCCGGTTTTGTCCGAAACTTCCGGCACAAAGCGGTCGGCGGATTTTTTGTCTGCGTCGGCGGCAAAGGCCTTGAGCGAGCAAATCGAAATGGGCTGCTCGACGTTTTTGCGGCGGCAGGCGGTTTCGCAGGGGTGGGGACATACCCGTCCTATCGAGCGGGGAAGAGGAATTTTCTCCTTTATGACCTCGACGGCCTTTTTGTCGTTTCCGAGAGCTATTTGTTTGACATATTCCTGACAATTTGTGTGGGCGGGGCAGTTGAGCGAGCAGGGACCCACGCAGTCACCTTCGTGGTCGCTCATGATGAGCTCGAGAGCGATTTTTCTCGATTGGTCGACGCGCTTTGAATGGGTGTGAATGACCATTCCGTCGCTTACCTTTGCCGAACATGAACGGAGAAGCTTGGGAATTCCGTCGGCCTCCACAACGCACAGTCCGCAGGCACCGTAAACCTTGACGGTTTTGTTGTGGCAAAGGGTGGGGATTTCAATTCCCGCGGCGATTGCAGCCTCAAGTATTGTTTGTCCTTTTTCGGCGGTGAGAGCCTTTCCGTCGATTGTGATATTTATTTTTTCCATTTTCTCACCTCCGTGTTAGTCGGCCATGACGGCGCCGAAACGGCAGCTTGTCAGGCAGTTTCCGCACTTTATGCAAAGCTCGGGATCGATTTCATAGGGACTCTTAAGCTGCCCCGAAATGGCGCCGACGGGACACTTCTTGGCGCAAAGGGAGCAGCCTTTGCACTTGTCCTTGTCGATTGAATAGGCGATAAGCTCGGCACATTCCTTTGCGGGACATTTTTTGTCGTTTATGTGAGCTTCATACTCGTTTCTGAAGTATCTTATCGTGGTGAGCACGGGGTTTGGAGCCGTTTGACCGAGACCGCAAAGGGCACCGTCCTTGACGGCATAGCAAAGCTCTTCAAGCAGCTCTATGTCGCCCTCTTTGCCGTCTCCGTTTACTATCCTTGTCAGCACGTCGAGCATTCTTCTCGTGCCGAGTCGGCAATGGACGCATTTTCCGCAGGATTCTTTCGCGGTAAAGTCAAGGAAGAATTTGGCCATGCCGACCATGCAGGTGCTTTGGTCCATGACGACCATTCCGCCCGAGCCCATAATTGCTCCCGTGGCCGAAAGGGCCTTATAGTCTATGACCGTGTCGAGCAGATCCTTGGGGATACATCCTCCCGAGGGTCCGCCCATCTGAACGGCCTTGAATTCCTTGCCGTCCCTGATTCCTCCGCCGATACCGAAAATGACGTCGCGAAGGGTCTTTCCCATGGGAATTTCCACAAGACCGCCGCGCTTGATTTTACCTGTCAGCGCGAAAACCTTGGTTCCTTTGCTCGTTTCGGTGCCCAAAGCGGCAAATTTTTCGCCGCCGTTTGCAATGATCCAGGGGACGTTTGCAAAGGTTTCGACGTTGTTGATGTTGGAGGGGAGATTGTTATATCCGTACTGTGCGGGGAAGGGAGGCTTAAGTCTCGGCATACCGCGTTTTCCCTCGAGGGATTCGATAAGAGCGGTTTCCTCGCCGCACACAAAGGCGCCTGCACCCGCTTTAATGCGTATCGTGCAGTTAAAGCCGCTCCCGAAAATATTCTTTCCGAGGAAGCCTTTTTCGACCGCCTGTTTAATGGCGTTTTCGAGACGTACTATGGCAAGAGGATATTCGGCGCGGACATAAACCACACATTCGTCGGCTCCGATGGCATAGGCGCCGATGAGCATACCCTCGATAAGATTGTGGGGGTCGCTTTCTATAACTGCGCGGTCCATAAATGCGCCGGGGTCGCCCTCGTCGGCGTTGCATATGAGATATTTCTTGTCGGAAACCGACTGTCTTGCGGCGTTCCATTTAAACCATGTGGGGAATCCCGCGCCGCCGCGGCCCGCAAGACCCGAAACCTTTATAATTTCGATGACCTGTTCGGGAGTCAGATCGCAAACAGCCTTCTTAAGCGCCTCATAGCCGCCTGCGGCAATATATTCGTTGATGTCGGTGGGGTCGATGATACCGCAGTTGCGAAGGGCAATGCGTGTCTGACCCTCGAGAAATGCCGCGTCGTCGGCGGAGATTTCAAGGTCGGAAAGGCTGTCGAGATCGCCGGATTTCACCGCATTCGCGATTTTGTCGGCGTCCTCCTTTTTGACCTTCACAAGTCTTTTTTTAAGGTCTTTTCCGTCATAAATGTCCACAATGGGCTCGACAAAGCACATTCCGATACATCCGGTGGTATAAACATCGTTTCCGAGGAGTTCTTTAAGCCGCGAGTAAACTGCTCCGGCTCCGGCCGCAATACCGCAGCTTCCCTGTCCAACGGCTATTCTCATTTGTCACCGCCCCTTTCCTTAAGCTCTCTGATAATTCCCACGGCCTTTTCGGGGGTGAGACTTCCGTAGGTTTCGTCGTTTATCATCATGACGGGGGAAAGGGAACAGCACCCGAGACATGCCACGTTTTTGATGGAAAAAAGGCCGTCGTCGGTGGTTTCGCCGTCGGAAATGCCGAGCTCCTCCGAAAGAGCGGTTTCAATACGGTCTGCTCCGTTAACGTGGCAGGCCGTGCCCTTACATAGCATTATGAGATATTTGCCCACCGGCTTTAATCTGAACTGGGTATAAAACGTTGCCACACCCATGACCTTGGCGGGGGTCGAGCCGGTCTGCTCGGCCACTTTATAGATGACGTCGGTGGGGAGATAACCGTAGATCTCCTGAGCCTTTTGAAGAATGGTGATGAGATTGCCGGAATTGTTTCCGTATTTCTCAAGCACCGGATCGATGAGCGAAAGATCGCTGTTTTGACATTTACACATAACAGTCCTCCTAAAATGAGAATTTCCCTTCGATCGGATAATTTATATTTTTATATGTATAAGTATACCATGGAAACGAATTTAAATCAACAACTATTATTTTCATAATTCGTCATTATTTGTATGAAGGGCGGCCGAAAGCAGCACCCCGCAAAACATCCAAAAAATCGGTGTGACCTCCACAACGGAAAAGGTGAAAAAGCTTTGTATAAGATAGCCCGTCACCGCCGCAAAAAGGGGCAGGACATATTTGCCGCCGCAAAAGCTTTTCACAGCCTTTGCAAGCAGCGTGACACAGAACCCGAGATAACTTACCAAACCGAAAATTCCGTTTGTGACGAAAATTTGCAGAAATTCGTTATGGGCGGCGTCGAGAACGGCGTTTCTTGAGGTGTAGTAGGTATATCCCGCATTTTGCGCAAAATCATCCATGGCGAGACGGTAGCAGCCTGTTCCCTGACCGAACAGCGGCCGCTTTAGGCCGAGCAAAAAGCTGTATTTCCATATGCCTCCACGTCCCGAGCCGGAATAATCGGCGACCTCGCCGTGTAAGAGACAGTAGAGCTCGAAAATCGCGCCTTCATACCGAGTCGGTTTAAAGAAAAGTCCCACATATATGAGCATTGCGGCCGCGAGCAGTCCGTAGAAAGCAAAGATCATTCTGCGAACGGCGGTAAGATCAATGGGACGGCGGTAATATTTTTTTACAAGCAATATCGCCGATATACATACCGCGATCACAAGCCCGGCGGCAAACAAAGGAACAGGCTTTACCGAAAAGGATATTCCCGTCGAATTATCGAGCTTTGTAAACTCGAGAGAGCCGCACAGCCAAATGAGCAAAGCCGCAGATGCGGCCGAAACAAGAGCCTTCGTGACATTTTCCCTTTTTTTGAGCAATAGCGGGATTATGATAAGAAACATGGCCGTCAGCGTTATAATTCCCGACTGCACACCGGTTTTGATGAGGCAAAAGCTTGCGGAAAAGACCGAAAAAAGCACAAATCCCGACTCGCGCCTTTTGAATCCGACCGACATAAATGAGGCAAAGCAAAAAGGTATAAGCATACAAAGGAGGGAAGAGAAAAAGTCTATGTTTCCCATGGTGGAAATAAATTCGTCGTAATATCCCGTGTATGTGTCGGAGGGGTATATGTTCAAAAGGTTGACGCCGAAAAGCTGGACAATTCCGAACAGCGACATAAGCAGCAAAACCGCCGACAAAAAGAGAATGTGCCGTCTTTCAAAACGCAGAAATTTATAGGAAATTATAAAAATTACGGCATAAAGCCCGTAGACATAAAGGCCGTCGTATCTTCCCGAGCCGAAAATCACCGCCGAAAGTCCTCCGGAATTTGTTTGTAAAAGATAAGGCGACAGCAGCGCAGAGATTATGAGAACGGCATAAAATAAAAACAGAAATGCCGTCGGTGCGCATCGAGCCGAAAAGCAACCGTAAAACAAGCGCTTTTTGTCTTTTTTTAATACCGACAGAGCAAAAAAGGCACATCCGAAAAACACGGCGATGATTTGAAAAGCCGTGTATTTTGCGGGCAGAATAACGCTGTAACCCGCGCCGTAGAAAAGCGGAAAAAAGCCCGCCAGCGTCACAAAAAACAATACCGACAGCGCATATTCGATTCGACATAAGGTTTCATTATATTTCAATATTCAATCAAATCCTTTAAAAGCTTCTGACTTTATTTTAATGCGAGCGGGTAAAAAAAGCAAGAAAATATTAGTTTTGAGCTATTGACAAATACCCCTCGGGGGTATATAATCCGAACAGAGGTGATAAAAATGCAGGAAAAGTGCTGTCATTGCCACAAAAGCAAACGGCGAACCGAGGACGAGCACAAAAAGCTTCTCAACAGGCTCAGCCGAATAGAAGGGCAGATTCGGGGTATAAAAGGAATGGTGGAAAACGACGCCTATTGCGTCGACATCATGATGCAGGTGGAGGCCGCCTCGTCGGCTCTCGACGCATTTAATCGGCAAATGCTTTCCGAACACATAAAAACCTGTGTTACCGACGATATAAAAAGCGGCAGGGAAGAAACGGTGGACGAGCTTATCGACACCCTCCGCCGTCTTATGAAATGAGGTGTTTTTGTTGGAAAAATACGATGTAACGGGAATGAGCTGCGCCGCCTGCAGCTCAAGGGTGGAAAAGGCGGTTTCGAAGGTGCCGGGAGTTTCCTCCTGTGCCGTCAATCTGCTCACCAATTCTATGAATGTTGAGGGCACGGCCGACTCCTCCGCGATTATCGCGGCGGTGGAAAAAGCGGGATACGGAGCGTCGGTGGCCGGTCAAAAACAGCAAAAAAAAGAGGAAATCAAGGACAACGCCACAAAAAAGCTTGTCACAAGGCTTGTAAGCTCTCTTACCGTGCTTATTGTTCTTATGTATTTCTCCATGGGTCATGCCATGTGGGGATTTCCCGTCCCGAAATTTTTTGAGCACAACCATATAGCTCTCGGACTTTTGCAACTCATTCTTTCGGCAGTTGTGTGCGTTATAAATCAGAAATTTTTTATAAACGGCGTTAAAGGCGTCATCAATCGCTCTCCCAATATGGATACGCTTGTTTCCATGGGCTCGGCTTCGGCTTTTTTATACAGCACATATCTTCTCTTTAAAATGACTGTTGTGACCGATCCCGCAGCTCAAATGGAAATATATCACGGACTTTATTTTGAGTCGGCGGCCATGATTTTGGCACTCATAACCCTCGGAAAAATGCTCGAATCCCATTCCAAGGGCAAGACCACGAACGCCATAAAGGGACTTATGGATTTGACCCCGAAAACCGCCGAGGTCGAGCGCGACGGCAGCGTTATGACGGTTGCGGTGGCCGACGTAAAGGTTGGGGATATATTCATCGTTCGCCCGGGAAGTAACGTGCCGGTTGACGGAATTGTGGTTGAAGGAAACGCAGCCATGGACGAATCGGCCCTCACCGGGGAGAGCCTTCCAGTCGAAAAGAAGGAAGGGGACAAGGTGTCTGCCGCGACGGTCAGCCGCTCGGGCTTTTTGAAATGCAAAGCCGAAAAGGTGGGCGAGGACACAACCATTTCTCAAATAGTCAAAATGGTCAGCGACGCGTCGGCGACCAAGGCACCTGTGGCACGTCTGGCCGACAAGGTGTCGGGAATATTTGTTCCGACGGTTATAGGTATTGCTCTTTTGACCCTTGCCGTTTGGCTTATTATCGGCCGTGATTTCGGTTTTGCGGTGGGAAGAGCCATTTCGGTTCTTGTTATCAGCTGTCCCTGCGCCCTCGGGCTTGCAACGCCTGTTGCAATTATGGTCGGAAACGGCGTGGGAGCCAAAAACGGAGTGCTTTTCAAAACCGCCGTTTCCCTTGAGCAGACCGGCCGCGCCAAGACCGTTATGCTTGACAAAACCGGAACCATAACGAGAGGCCGCCCTGCGGTTACCGATGTTATTCCCTTTGAAATCGACGAAAAAGAGCTTGTGTCTGCCGCAGCCTCCCTTGAACAAAAAAGCGAGCATCCCCTCGGGCGTGCCGTTGTGTCATATGCCGACTCGCAAAATATCGGCTTGCAAAATGCGGACGATTTTGTTGCCGAATCGGGAAAAGGGCTTTGCGCAAAGCTTGACGGCAGGGCTTTAAGGGGCGGAAATGCCGCATATATCGCCGAAACCGCCGAAATTCCCGAAGAAATATCTCAAAAAGCAAGCGAGCTTGCAGAAACGGGCAAAACGCCCATGATTTTCTCGCAAGACGGCAAGGTGATCGGAGTAATAGCCGTTGCCGACGTCATTAGGGACGACAGCGTCGAGGCAATTGCCGAGTTTAAGAAAATGGGACTTAAAACCGTTATGCTCACAGGCGACAATCAAAAAACCGCCGACGCCATCGCAAAGCAGGTGGGAGTCGACGAGGTTATTGCCGGAGTGCTTCCCGACGGCAAAAAGGACGCCGTTGAAAAGCACAAGAAGGACGGAATGGTCATTATGGTGGGCGACGGCATAAATGACGCTCCCGCCCTTGCGGCCGCGGACGTGGGCATGGCGGTGGGTGCCGGAACCGACATTGCAATCGACTCGGCCGACGTGGTCATTACAGGCAGCAGCCTCATGCAGGCGGCGGGCGCCGTCAGCCTTTCGAGACACACCCTGAGAAATATAAAGGAAAATCTTTTTTGGGCCTTTATATACAATATTATCGGAATTCCTCTTGCGGCGGGAGTGTTTATAAGTCTGCTCGGATGGGAGCTTAACCCCATGTTCGGAGCCGCCGCCATGAGTCTTTCAAGCTTTTGCGTGGTCACAAACGCGTTGAGACTTAATTTTTTCAAAATGAAAAAATCGGCAGTAACAGCCGACGAAATTAAAGAAAACACCGAAATTAAAAAGGAGCAATCAATTATGGAAAAGAAAATGAAAATCGAAGGCATGATGTGCGGGCACTGTTCTGGCAGGGTAAAAGCTGCTCTCGAGGCCGTCGGCGGCGTTGAATCGGCGCAGGTCAGCCACGAGACGGGCGTTGCAGATGTGAAGCTTACGAAAGAGGTTTCGAACGAGGCTCTTAAGTCCGCCGTCGAAAAAGAGGGCTATAAGGTTATTTCGGTCGAATAACCTCCTGCTGCGGGGGAAATAATATTTCAAAAGGAGTGGTATCTTTGAAGAAAAAGCTCAAGAAGAAATATTATCCCGACATTTCAAACGTGGTTTCGGCGGGGGAGTGTACCGGTTCGGTTCCCACCCCGCCGCAGAACGAGGCAGAGGCCGAAGCCTACGGTCTGCTTACCGGAAAGGAAATACCGAAGGAAAAGTATGAACATTCAACCGATCGGTCACATAAAGTGTGATTTTTCAGAAAAATTCGGAATTCCCCGCCAAAGCGGGCTTGTGGAAACTTCGGCTCGGATAATTTTCGAGCCGAAGTTCCGCTCTCCCGACGCTTTCAGAGGGCTTGAGGGGTATTCTCATATCTGGCTTTTGTGGGAGTTTGACAGGGCAGAAACAAGAAAAGAGCCTTCGCTGACCGTCCGTCCGCCGAGGCTCGGGGGAAATAAGCGAATGGGCGTTTTTGCCACTCGTTCGCCCTTTAGGCCCAATCCCATAGGGCTTTCGCTTGTAAAGCTTGAACATATTATTCAAGACAAAAAATACGGCACCGTGCTTGAAATTTCGGGAGCCGATCTCTGTGACGGAACTCCGATTTTCGACATAAAGCCATATCTTCCGCACATCGAAAGCAAGCCGTCGGCAAGGGGCGGCTTTGCAAAGGAGGCGGCGGATTATCGGCTTTCGGTGGAGGTGCCCGAAAAAATTGAAAAAAGGTTGCCTTTTGACAGCCTTGAAATTATCAAAAAAATTCTTTCCGAGGACCCGCGACCGTCCTATCAGTCAGATCCGGAGAGGGTATACGGTATGTCCTACGGAAAATGGGAAATATTCTTTAAGGTGGAAAAAAGTGTTCTTAAGGTTGTTGACATTTGCGAAAAGTTGGGTTAGAATAAACAAAAGATAACCTAAATTTCGACAAGGAGAAATGCATATGTTGGCGGTCGAAAGAAGAACAAAGATACATCAGATGGTGGAAAAGGACGGCTCGGTCGAATCCTCCGAGCTTATAAGACTTTTCGGAGTAACCGGCGAGACCCTGCGAAAGGATCTTATGAAGCTTGAAAGCGACGGGCTTCTCCGCAGAACACACGGAGGCGCCATTTCCATAAAAAAATCCGTTCCCATGAAAAAGCTTGAATCGAGAATGGACGACAGCAGAAGCCAAAAGCAGGCGCTGTCGAGAATTGCCTGCAATTACATAAACGAGGGCGACATTATAATGCTCGACTCGGGAAGCACGGCATATGAATTTTCCAAAATAATCGCAGGCCGTTTCGACAATCTCACCGTCATCACGGCAAGCAACGACGTTTTTGTGAACCTTTCGGGAATCGCCGGAATAAATATGATAATGCTCGGCGGAGTGTTCAACAGGGACGAAAATACATTCTACGGCGATTTGACTTTAAGCGCCCTTGAAAGGCTCCATGCGGGAAAGGGATTTATTTTTCCCTCGGCACTTTCCATCGAAAACGGAATTACCGATTACAATTATGACCTTGCCCTTGTGCAAAAGGCCATTTTCAGGTCGGCCGACAGGATTTTTGTCCTCGCCGACAGCAATAAATTCGAAAAAAACGCTATGCTGAAAATAAGCGACATCGAGACGGGTATGACCTTTGTTACCGACCCGGAGCTTGACGACGATATTTTCGAGCTTTATAAAAAGCATAAGATAACGGTGGACAGAGGTTAAAATAGGGTTTGGAAAATACAGCTAAAAGCAAAAATCTTTCGGTCCTCGTTTTTCTGTGCTCGGCGGTTTATTTTGTCAGCTATCTGACAAGGCTGAATTACAGCGCCGTTATGGTGGAAATAATAGACAGCGAGGGGTTCACCAAGGCCGCTGCCGGAGCGGCGGTTACCGGCCTTTTTATAACCTACGGAGCGGGTCAGATAATAAGCGGCCTTTTGGGAGATAAAATCAACCCCAAAAAGCTGATTACATGGGGTCTTGCCGCCTCGGCGCTTATGAATTTTGCCGTTCCTCTTTGCAAATCTCCCGCGGGCATCACCGCCGTGTGGTGTGTAAACGGTTTCGCACAGGCTCTTATGTGGCCGCCCATAGTCCGAATTTTCTCGGAATACCTTACGCCGTCAAGGTATAAAAACGCCACGGTAAAGGTTTCCTGGGGCAGTTCTCTCGGCACCATAGCGATTTATCTTTGCGCACCCGTTTGCGTGACCCTTTGGGGTTGGCGTTCGCTTTTTTATTTTGTGGCCGCCGTCGCCGCTTTGACGGCCTTCTTTTGGAACAGAAGGATGACGGCTCTTGAAAAGGAGCTTGAACCCGTTGTGCCGGAAAATTTCGAAAAAAACACGGCTTTCCTTCGGCAAAAAAGAACGCTCGGCAGAGCCACTCTTGTAATGCTCGGCATAATAATGCTGGCCATAATATGCCAGGGCATTCTCCGCGACGGGGTCACCACCTGGCTTCCCACATACATTTCTGACAATTTTTCTCTTGAAAACGCCGCGTCCATTCTCACAGGGGTGGGAATGCCGATTTTCAGCATAATTTTCTGCAAGCTTGCCGAGGTTTTCAATCGACGATTTTTCCCGAACGAGGTGCTTTGCGCCGCGGTGTTTTTCCTGCTTTGCCTTTGCTTTCTCGGCATAATGTGCCTTGCGGGTTCGGCGGGTCTTTTGGTTTCCCTTGTCTGCCTGACCGTTGCCACCGGCTGTATGCACGGCGCAAACGTTATGCTGATTTGTATGCTCCCTCCGTATTTTCTCAAAACCGGCCATGTGTCCCTTGTTTCGGGAGTGCTTAACGCCTGCACATATGTGGGGAGCGCTCTTTCGATATACGGAGTCGCCGTTATAACGGAAAATTCCGGTTGGGGAACGACGGTTAAAATATGGGCGGCCGTTGCGGCTCTCGGGGCAATATTTTCGCTTGCGGCAATAAAGCCATGGAAGAGGTTTCTCAAAAACGGCTGATTTTTGCCTAAAAAAAACGGATATGACACTTGACATTGACTTTTTCGGGTGTTAATATAAAGAAAAACAAATCTACGACGAGGAAGAGTAGCGCTTTTCCCCTCGGTAAAGAGAATTGCCGTCACCGGCTGAAAGCGGCAAACCGAGAAATTGCGTGAAGACCGCCCTTATCAGAGCCGCCGTATTCAAGGCGGACGGGTCGTTTCCGTTATAAAACGCGCGAGTGACGGCTTTTGCCGTAATTCAGGTGGAACCGTGGAGTAACACTTCACCCTGTTTTTGGGTGGAGTGTTTTGTTTTTTTAAAATTATTTTTGGAGTGATAGATATGTCGGAAATCAAATGTAATTTGCGCGGTGAGGAGCGTTCCTTTGAAAAGGGAACCCCCGCCTTCGAAATCGCAAAGTCGATCGGTATGGGCCTTTACAAGGCCGCCTGCGTATGCAAAATCGACGGAAAGGTGTGCGATCTTCGCACCCCCGTGGAAAACGACTGCGTTCTCGAGTTTTTAACCTTTGACGACGAGGAGGGTAAGCGTGCCTTTAATCACACCGCTTCCCACATCATGGCTCAGGCTGTGAAGCGCCTTTTCCCCGATGTCAAGCTTTGCATCGGACCCGCCATTGAGGACGGATTTTATTATGATTTTGACGTCGACGAGCATTTTACCCCCGAAATTCTCGAAAAAATCGAGGCCGAGATGAAAAAAATCGTCAAGGAAGACATTGCTCTCGAGCGTTTTGAGCTTGACCCGGCGGACGCCGAAAAGCTTATGGAAAACGAGCCATATAAGGTGGAGCTCATAAAAGAGCACAGCGGCAAAGGCGAGAAAATTTCCTTCTATAAGCAGGGGGATTTCACCGACCTTTGCGCCGGCCCTCACCTTATGTCTACCGGTACGGTCAAGGCCTTTAAGCTGACTCAGTGCACCGGTGCTTATTGGCGCGGAGATTCCAAAAACAAGGTGCTTTGCCGCGTATACGGCACCGCATTCCCCAAGGCGTCGCTGCTGACAGCTCGTCTTGAAATGCTTGAGGAGGCCAAAAAGCGCGACCACAATCTCATCGGCCGTCAGCTTGAATATTTCACCACCGTCGACATTATCGGACAGGGACTTCCCATTCTCCTCCCCAAGGGCGCCAAGGTTATTCAAACTCTTCAGCGCTTTGTGGAGGACGAAGAGGAAAGAAGGGGCTGGCTGCTGACCAAGACCCCCTATATGGCAAAAAGCGACCTCTATAAGCTTTCGGGCCATTGGGACCATTATAAAGAAGGAATGTTCGTGCTCGGCGACGAGGAAAAGGACGACGAGGTTTTTGCCCTCCGTCCTATGAACTGCCCCTTCAAGTATCAGGCCTATCTCAACCGCGCCCGTTCCTACCGCGACCTGCCGCTGCGTTATGACGAGACTTCGACCCTTTTCCGCAACGAGGACAGCGGCGAAATGCACGGACTTATCCGCGTGCGTCAGTTCACCATAAGCGAAGGCCACCTCATGTGCACCCCCGAACAGCTTGAACAAGAGTTCAAGAGCTGCCTCGAGCTTGCCATTTATATGCTCAAGAGCGTCGGCCTTTATGAGGACGTTTCCTACCGCTTCTCTCAGTGGGACCCGAAGGACAGAGAAAAATACATCGGAACCCCCGAACAATGGGATGAGGCTCAGGGTACCATGGAGAAAATCCTCAACCACCTTGAAATTCCTTATAAAATCGGTATCGGCGAGGCTGCGTTCTACGGTCCCAAGCTCGACATTCAGATAAAGAATGTCTACGGCAAGGAGGACACCCTCATTACCATTCAGATCGACCAGATGCTTTCGGAAAAATTCGGAATGGAATATGTCGACCGCGACGGAACCAAGAAAAATCCCTATATAATCCACAGAACTTCCATAGGCTGCTACGAGCGCACTCTTGCCCTTATCCTTGAAAAATATGCGGGTGCGCTGCCCATGTGGCTCTCTCCCGAGCAGGTCAGAGTGCTGCCCATCAGCGAAAAATTCCTTGACCGTGCCGATGAAATCACCGCCGCTCTTAAGGCTGCCGGCGTTCGCACGACCTGCGACGCGAGAAGCGAGAAAATCGGTTATAAGATTCGCTCGGCCCAGCTTGAAAAGGTTAACTATATGCTCATAGTCGGCGAAAAAGAGGTCGAAAGCGGCACCGTTTCGGTTCGCTCCCGCGACGAGGGCGATCTCGGCTCCATGGAGCTTGACGCCTTTATCGCCAAGGCCGACGAAGAAATAAAAACCCGCAAGATAAACAAAAAATAATGGCACTTTTTAAGCCCTATATGATGCTTAATAGGCTGACCGATCTGACCCCCGAAATGCTTGAAAAAGCGGGGGTCAAAGGTCTGCTTCTTGATGTGGACAACACGCTGTCCCGCCATTTTGATAAGGTCCCCTTTGACGGTGTGACCGAGTTTGTAAAAGAAATGCGCCAAAAGGGCATAAAGCTGATTGTTCTTTCAAATTCGCCTAAAAGCCGGGTGGAGCCCTTTGCAAAAAAGCTTTCTCTCGATTTCGAATGCGACGCGAAAAAGCCGCTGTGCGGCGGGGCAAAGCGTGCGGCCGCCCGTATGGGACTTCGGAAAAATCAGGTCATGCTTTGCGGCGATCAGCTTTTCACCGATATGCTGTGCGGAAATCTTTGGGGAATAAAGACCCTGCTTGTCACGCCGGCTCATGCCGAGGATAAGCTCGGATTTAAAATAAAAAGGTTTTTTGAAAAGCCTTTTTTGGCGCGATATGAAAAACACAAGGGAGATGATATTTTATGAGCTTTGACAGAGCGCTTTTCGGCCCTGCCGGAAATTCCATAAGCTTTGCCGAAATGGGATACAGAAACAGTCTTGACACCCCGAAATACCTTGAAAAAATGGGACTTGACTGGTTTGAATATCAATGCGGCCGAGGCGTCAATATCGGCGCCGAGACCTGCAGAAAATTCGGCGAGGTCATGAAAGCCGCAAACAAGGGCGTGTCTCTTCACGCTCCCTACTATATCTCCCTCTCCTCCAAGGAGGAGGTCAAACGGGACAATTCGGTGAATTATATTTTAAGGAGCGCCGAGGCGGTAAACGCCATGGGCGGCGACCGAATCGTGGTTCATCCCGGCGGGCTCGGCGGCCTTTCGAGAGAAGGCGCAACGGCTCTTGCCTGTGAAACTCTCAAAAAGGCTCAGGCGGCTCTCGACGAAAACGGTCTTTCGAATGTTCACATTTGCCCCGAAACCATGGGAAAAATAAATCAGCTCGGCAATCTTGACGAGGTGCTTTTCATGTGCGGGGTGGACGAGCGGTTCATTCCCTGCATAGATTTCGGCCACCTCAATGCTCGAACCCACGGCGGCCTTTCGTCCTATGAGGATTTTGAGGCCGTGCTTGATAAAATCGAGGACAAGCTTGGTGTCGACCGCCTTAAATGCTATCATTCTCATTTTTCCAAAATTCAGTATACCGACGGCGGCGAAAAATGCCATCTGACCTTTGAGGATGAACAATACGGTCCGAAATTCGATTTTTTGGCCGAGCTTATATACAAAAAGGGTTTGACTCCCGTGACGGTATGTGAATCGGCAGGAACCCAGGCCGAGGACGCCGCAGTTATGAAAAAAATGTATTTGGAGCAGAAATAATGTCAAGATGTGAAGCTCTTTCAAGGCTGATTCCGAAAAACGCCGACTGCGTTTTGATTGAAGACCCCGTTTCCCGCCGCTATTTCACCGATTTTCCCTCAAGCGACGGAATGCTTGTGGTGACCGAAGAATATGCCGTTTTCGGAGTTGACGGCCGCTATATCGAGGCCGCGCGGCAGAAAATCGAGGGCATAAACGTTGTAGGCGTTGGAAACTATTCGGAATTTTTAAAGGATATTTTAAAAAAGCTTTCGGTCAAAACCGTCTGTCTCGAGGGAAAAACCTCCGTTTCTCACTTAAACGCCCTTAAAAGACTCTGCGATAATGTCGATTTTCTTTGCGACCCCGCCCTTGACGAGGGCATAAAAAAGCTCCGTATGCGTAAGGACGGCGGAGAAATCCGCCGCATTATCGAGGCTCAGCGCCTGACCGACCTTGCCTTCACCCACATCTGCAATTTTATAAAGCCCGGTGTGACCGAACGCGACGTGGCTCTCGAGCTTGAGTTTTTCATGAAAAGACAGGGTGCCGAGAAGGAGTCCTTTGATACCATTGCCGTGTCGGGAAAGAGAACCTCCATGCCCCACGGCGTGCCCACCCAAAAGGAAATTGAAAAGGGCGATTTCGTCACCATGGACTTCGGAGCCGTGGTCGACGGCTACCACAGCGACATGACAAGAACCGTTGCCGTGGGCTTTGCCGACGACGGCATGAAAGAGGTCTATAACACCGTCCTCAAAAGCCAAAAGGCGGGGATCGCCGCCCTTGCGGTAGGAGTTAAATGCTCCGACGCCGACAAGGTTTGCCGCGATATTATAAAAGGCGCGGGATTCGGCGAATATTTCACCCATTCCACCGGCCACGGAGTCGGTCTCGACATTCACGAATTCCCCAATCTTTCGCCCCTTTCTCCCGATACCCTCGAAAAGGGCAACGTCGTCACCGTCGAACCCGGCATCTACATTCCCGAAAAATACGGTGTGAGAATTGAGGATTTCGGCTGCGTTACCTCCGACGATTTCATGGATTTCACCGAATCCGAAAAAGAACTTATAATTTTATAATATCTTTCCGCATTTCCTTATATATATAATGTAAGGTGATGCCATGAACAACAAGGTTTTAAATGCTCGGCAAATCCTGCTTTCGACGGTGCTTTTTTCGTCGGCGGCGGGACTTGTTTTTTTCGGAAACGCGGCTGTCGAGGGCGCAAAAAACGGCATGGTTCTCTGCGCCGATTTGCTTGTTCCGTCGATTTTCCCCTTTATGTGCCTTTGCTCTCTGATCTGCGCAAGCGGCGGGGGAGAGCTTGTTTCAAAAATCACAAGGGTGCCCTTCGGCTTTTTCTTTCCCGGTCTTTCGGATTTTTCCTACATATATATAATGTCGCTTTTGGGCGGCTATCCCTTTGCCGCCTCCTGCCTTGGTCCTCTTTTTGAGTCGGGAAAAATAAGCAAAGCGGCCGCACAAAAGCTGTTGCTCTTTTGCTTTTGTCCCACCCCCGCATTTTGCATAATCGCGGTGGGGCAGGGGATATACGGCTCCTACGCCGTCGGGCTTGTCGTTTTTCTTTCCTGCCTTGTATCATCGTTTGTTTTCGGTGTTGTAATCTGCCGCATAAAAAGAGCGCGGCCGACCGTCCCCGTTTTTTCAAAAAACGACTGTCCTTTTTCCGCCGCCTTTGTTGCCGCCGTTGCCTCGGCCTCCAAATCGGTCATAATAATTTGCGCCGTTGCGGTTTTTTGTTCCGCCCTTGTCGGGGCGCTGTCGGCCGCCGTTGGTTCGCCGATTTTCACCTCGGTGCTGACCTGCCTTTTCGAAACGACCTCCGCCGTAAAATATCTGTCGGCAAACGGCTCGGTTTACGCCGTCGCCGCGATATGCTCTTTCGGCGGCATTTCGGTGTTTTTGCAGATTGCCGCCCTTGCAAAAGAGCTTTTTCCGAGGCTTTGGCTTTTTGTTCTTTGCCGCGTGCTTTCCGCCGCTCTCTGCTGCGGCGTTTGCGCCGGGCTCATGAAAATGTTTAAAATATCCGTTCCGACCCTTTCAAGTGCCAAGGAGACTGCTTCCGCCGCATTGCGGTGCAGCCCCGTTCCCGCCGTCTTTTTGGTGCTTTGCGCCCTTGTGCTCGTTGTGTGGGTCGAACGTGAAGTTAAAAAGGAGAAATTATGAAAAACAGCGAATACCTTTCCGATGATTATCCCAAAAAATGCGAATGCTGCGAAAAGCTCAAATCGGCCGAGGGGGCTAAACCCCTTGTCTGTCGGTATAAGGGGGAGGTCGAGTCTGACGGATTTTGTCGAAGATTTGTATTCGACCCCTTGAGGAAAAAACCGCAAAATTTCTCAAAAGCGAAAAAATTCACAAAAAAAGACTTCGAGTTATAAAAATTTTTTAAAGAAAAAGGACAAAAACCCTTGATTTTTTATGAACAAGATGTTAAAATGTAACCAATGAGGCAAAAGCCTTAAAATTTATATGGAGGAATTTTCAATGAAAAAAACATTCAAAAGATCATTGTCGGTTCTTTTGTCTGTGCTTATGGTATTAAGCGTTCTTTCAGCAGGAATGTTTACCGCCGCCGCAGATACTGACTTCACAATGATCGCTGTTGTTGCAATGAAGCCCGAAGAGGGCGCAGAGTACTGCACCACCCGCTTCATTTTCAATGCAACAGAAGAAGATTTAACCGCTCTTAACGGCGGCCCCGTTGATCTCGGCAGCTACGGCTACGAGGCTCAGTGGGGAATTATCCCGGCCACTTCCGAGAACCCTCACGAGAGAGTTGACGGAAACTGGGGCTTAAACACTTGGGGTTATGATGAGAACGGACATCTCTATTTCGCGACCAAGTTCCCCCTTATCGGCGGTACCACTCCTGCCGAGGAGTATGCCGCTGCCGCCAAGGGCGAGCTTGCCGGTATCGTTCGCGAGTTCGCTGATGCTGCTGTTCAGGACGGTATTGTTGAAGATGCACTTGGCAGAGCATTTTGTCCCGATTTGAAGGCTAACACAATACTCGACGGTATGGACGCTGTTCGTCAGGTTCTCACCGTTGACGAAGTTTACTATGCCGAGCCTGTCACCACCAAGACTGTTATGCTGAACAACTGTGACAGCGCAGACGGTTGGGCACCCTATCCCGGTGACGGTCTTGAACTCACTACTGACAAGAAGACCGAAGGTACCGGAGCAATCCACACCTTCCAGGGCGGCGGCTTCTGCCAGGGCGGACCTATCGCAGGTCTTGACCTGACCGGTCTTAAGTCTGTCTCCTTCGATTTCGCTGCCAACACCGCCGAGGCTCTTTCCGGCCCCGCAGATGTTGCTTTCTATCTCTTCAGTGGAGACTATGCTATAAACGCTGAAAGAGGAGACAGATATTACGAACTCAATACCGTTGACACCTCTAAGGTTATGGCTTTCGATGTTGACGCTATCCGTGCCGGCTACGGCAAGGATGACCAGTCCTTCGTAACCGTCACCACCACTCCCACCGCTGTGGGCGAAAACTTTGACATCACCAACGTTACCGGCTTCTATTTCTGGGGTTGCACGAGCTACGACGGAAGCCATGAGCAGTGGCTTGATAACGTTGTTGCAAATGTAGAGACCAAAGAAGATGCCGCTGTCAAGGCCGTTATCGACGCTATCGCCGCCCTCCCCGAGGCCGACGCAGTTGTCGCTGCCGACAGATATGCTATCTTCGAGGCCGAAGATGCTTACAATGCTCTTACCGACGCTCAGAAGACCGAGGTTACCAACGCCGACAAGCTGACCGCTGTTGTTGCCGCTCTTGAGGCTCTCAAAGTCAAGGACCAGATCGTTCTCGACGAGTGCACCGAGGCATCTGTTGCCAACTGGAAAGCGGCAGACAGCTGCGCATGGCAGGGCGATGCCGTAAATATTTGGTGGCCTCTCCGTGCCCGCGTTAAGTTTGCGGAGGTTAAAAACCTCACCGGAATCGAAAGCGTATTCATCGACTGGACCGGCTCTGCTCAGGAAGCTGAATTCGGCGGAGATTCTCCCTTCGAGACCGTTTTCAGCCGCGAGGTTGCAGATCCCGACCAGTACGGCATGGTTCTTACCTCTTTCGACGGAGACCTTCCCGTTGTGGAAAAAATCTCCGACTCCGAAGCTTACACCGATTACGGTGTTCGCCTCACCGTTAACGGCGATGTAGTCGCCGGAGAAAACACCTTTGCTGTTGACCTTTCCACCGCAGGTGCTAAGTTTGACATCACCAAGGTTACCGGTATGGTATTTGTCGGCCGTCCCGGCGGACAGAGCGCTTATTTCCATGCTCTTAAAGCTACCAAAGAATCCTGGCCTGTTGACGAGGCCACTCAGGCTGTTATCGATGCTATCGACGCTCTCCCCGAGAATGTAACTCTCGAAGACGCCGACGCCGTTAACGCCGCCAAGGCTGCTTTCGATGCCCTCAGCCCCGCTGCTCAGGCCGACGTTTCCAACGTTGCCAAGCTCAACGCTGCTAAGGCTGCTATCGACGAGCTCATGTCCAAGGCAGAGAAAATCGGTATCAAGACCGATTGGATGTATACCAGCTACTATGGCGACGGTTATGTCTTTGCCGCTGACGAAGGCAAGACCTACACCCTGAAAGCCAAGATCAAGGCTGTCCCCGGCGAAACCGATTCTCGCTACATCGCGAAACTTCAGATGTTCACCGACGGCGATGATCAGAGTACAAAATTCATGCTCAGTGACTATAACGCTCTCCCCGAGGAGACCGACGCTAAGTATGGATATACTTACAAGACTCTTACTGCACAGTTCACCGCAACCCTCAATGCCGATTACAAGCCCGTATTCATCTACGGCGGTAAAGCCGGCGATCTCCACAATGCCGCAGTTACCTTCTACGGCATGGAAATCTATGACGGAGACACTCTCCTCGATTACTATGACAACGCTGCCAAGGCTGTTGACGCCGGCGACGTTAACCTTCTCGAAGACGAGGCAGGCCCCTATTGGAGCTATGTATACGGTGTTGTTGATCATGCATACGAGGTTGTTGAAGCTATCGACGCCCTTCCCTCTGTTGACGATCTCCAGACCACCGACATTTCCAAGGTTTACGCTGTAAACAGAACCTATGAGGCCCTCACCGAGGAGCAGAAAGCCCGCGTTTCCAACGCCGACAAGCTTGCCGCTCTTATGAAGAAGATTCAGGATGATTTCGGCGATGAGGCTATTGCCGCCGATTTTGTCGATTCCATCAGAGCTCTTCCCGATGTTGACGACGTAAGAGCCGAGGATAAGGATGCTATCATGGCAGTCTTTGACCGCATTCCCACTCTCACCTCCGCTCAGGTTGCTATCATCAGAGATAAGTACAACGCCGACATTCAGAGACTCTATGCCATTAAGGCAAGACTTGACAAGATCATCGTTGTTAAGTACGAGACTCTCTGCACCTGCGTACAGGATACCGAAGATGTCTTTGACTTCTGCGGCAATGACCACGCAACCAAGGACGGCGCTCTTTGGATGAACATCACCGTCGGCAGCGCTTCCTATCCCAACAAGGAAGGCTACAATGCCGTTTATGTCCGTGTAGGCCGTTTCTTCGGTGAAGAAGAATACACCCACACCTTCAACTACAATGATTACTATCAGTTCGAGGTTCTCGTAAATCCCGATAAGGATAACGTTTGGAACATTACCCACGGTAATGAGTTCAACAACCTCGAGTGGCAGTTCCCCAGCGAGATCAACCTCGTTGGAAACAAGTGGCAGAGAGCTTCCGTTCTCATGTCCGACATCGGTAAGTCCTTCATTCAGGCCGGTACTCCCACCTACGATCTCTCTGCTGTTAACCTCCTCCATATTCTCCAGAGATACGAAGGTACCTTCACTCTTAAGAACATTGCTATCGTAAGTGAAGGTTATGCTACCGCCCGTGCTTTTGCCGAGAAGGACTTCCAGGAAGCCGTTGCCGCCATCGGTGAAGTTACCGCCGATTCCGGTGCCGCTATCGAAAAGGCCAAGGCTGCCCGCGAAGAACTCAACAAGTGGATCAACGTTGCCACCGACGAGAACATGGCTGCTTCCGCCACTCTCGATAAGGCTGTCTTTGATTTCGCAATGCTTGACCCGTACAATGCCGACGTTAAGGACGCTTATGACAAGATCGCTGCTCTCCCCGAGACCATCGCTCTTGAAAACAAAGATGCCGTTGAGGCCGCTAAGGCTGCTTTCGACGCTCTGACCGACGCCAAGAAGAAAGTCATCCCTGCCGATATGCAGGCAAAACTTGCTAAGGCTGTTGAGGATCTCGATGATATAATCGTCCTCGATCCCATCAGAAAGGCAATTAAGGAACTTACCGATCCCGATGCAATCAACTATGAGAACATCGCCGATGTTAAGGCTGCTGTTGCCGCTATCAGAGAGTCTGTGAATGCTCTGACCGAGGCTCAGCTCGCCAAACTCGACACCTCCAAGCTTGAGGCTGTCGAAGGCAAGATTGCCGAGCTCGAAAACGATCAGGTTGTCGCAAAGTCTGTTGAAGATGCTATCAACGCACTTCCCGAGCTTGCCGACATGACCGCCGAAAAGGTTGCCGATGTTACCTTGGTAGGCGTTCAGTTCGATGCTCTCTCCGATGCTCAGAAGAGCCTCATTTCCGACGCAGCCAAGACTAAGCTCGAAGAGCTCCGCGCTTGGCAGCCCGAGGATCCCACCGTTTACGGTGATGTCGACGGAGACGGTGAAGTTACCGTTACCGACGCTCTCATGGTTCTTCAGCACTCTGTCGGAAAGATCACTCTTGCTGACTCTGTTCTCAAGAATGCCGATGTTGACGGCGAGGCCGGAATCACCGTTGCCGATGCTCTTGCAATTCTCCAGGCTTCGGTTAACAAGGTTTCTCTCCCCTTCGTAAAAGAAGCATAATAATTTGTTAATCAAATTATAACAATAAACTGCGTCCCGAGAAATCGGGGCGCAGTTTTCCTTTTTTCGCGGCTTTTTAGCTTTTTGTTTTTCGTAAAAAAATTAAATTTGAGTCGACAAATCGAAAATTTCAAAAATTTCAATTTGCACGGCCTTTTTTTATAAAAAATACTTGCTTTTTTACTTTATAAAGTATATAATGGTGTCAAAGAGGTGATTTGTGATTAAAAGTGTGGATTTGAGGTGAATAATCTTCAAAAATCCGCTCTTTTGTTACCGATCATTCGTTCTGATTTTTCATTTTGTTAAGCTTTGAGGAAAGGGGAGAGAGATTTGTTCAACGGAATTTACCGTCATTCGGTGGATACAAAGGGCCGCATGGCCATTCCCGCGAAATTCCGCAGCGAGCTCGGCGATGTGTTTTTCGTCACGGTCGGTCTCGACAGCTGTCTCTATATTTTTTCTCAACCCGAATGGGAAAAGTTTAACACCGCCATAAGAAGCACCCTTTCCTTTACCGCCGCCGAAAAGCTTTCGCGATTTTTCAACGCCTATTCTTTTGAGGTCGAGCCGGATGTTCAGGGGAGGGTAATCATCCCCGCCGAGCTCCGCAAAAGAGCCGGTATCGGCAAGCAGGCCGTGGTTATCGGCGCGTCAAACCATGCCGAAATTTGGGAGCCCTCCAAGTGGGACGAGGCTCAGCAAAGCATTTCCGACGACGATATTCGCGAGCTGCTTGAACAAATCAACTACATTTAAGGGGCAAAAATATGGAATTTTCTCATATACCCGTGCTGCTTGAGCAGACGATAGAAGCCCTTGAAATAAAAAAAGACGGAATTTATGTTGACGGAACCGCCGGCGGCGGAGGTCACAGCGAACAGATAGCAAAACGCCTTGACGGGGGACGGCTCATTTCAATCGACCGCGACCCCGACGCTCTTGCCGCTGCGTCAAAGCGGCTTGCGCCTTACGCCTGTGCGAAGGTTGTCGAGGGTAATTTTTCCGACATTCGGGAAATTCTCGACAAAGAAGGCGTTGATTTTGTCGACGGAATTCTTCTCGACATCGGAGTTTCGTCCTTTCAGCTCGACTCCCCCGAGAGAGGTTTTTCTTTTCACAACGACGCCCCTCTCGACATGAGAATGAGCAAATCGGGAACAACCGCCGCAGATCTCGTAAACAATCTTTCGGCGGACGAAATATCAAAGATATTATTTGAATACGGCGAAGAGAAATTCGCCAGAAACATCGCCTCGGCCATTGTGAGAGAAAGGGAAAAATCCCCGATTCTGACCACGGGTCGGCTTTCCGAAATTATTTCTTCGGCCGTTCCCGCAAAGGCAAAACACAAGGGACACCCCGCGAGACAGAGCTTTCAGGCTCTGCGTATCGCCGTCAACGGCGAGCTTGACAATCTGTCAAAGGGACTTGACGGTGCCGCCGCATCGCTTAAAAAAGGCGGTATTCTTGCGGTCATCACCTTCCATTCGCTGGAGGACAGAATGGTTAAAAGAAAATTTGCCGAGCTTTGCAAGGGCTGCACCTGCCCGCCGGATTTTCCCGTTTGCGTGTGCGGAAAGGTGCCTTTCGGAGAACTTGTTTTCCGTTCTCCCAAAACCGCCGACGACGGCGAGCTTGAACAAAATCCCCGCTCGAGAAGTGCAAAACTGAGAGCGCTCAGACGTATAAATTAAAAGAAAGAAGGAAACAGGGTTGAGCAGGTTTTACGACAGCACCGCTTATGATTTTGAAAGATTTGCGCCGAAAAAACCGCAGGCGAAGGTCGTAAGAATTCCCGGTCGGAAAAGAAGGGCGAGAGAAGAGGCTGCGCTCAAGCTGAAAAACCGGCTCAAGGCCGCTGCCGTTGTCGCCGTTATTATGGCGCTCATAATTGTTCAGATACACGGTCAGATAAAAAATTCCGAGCTGTCTTTCGAGCTTCATAAAACCAACGAGAGCATAACCTCTCTTAAGCAAGAGGAAAGCCGTCTTAATGTTGAGCTGAATTCCATTGTTTCCTTTAATAACATCGAAAAGGTCGCCGAGGAAAACGGTATGCAAAAGGCCTCGGCGGGTCAGACGGGATACATAAGTGTTACCGACGAGGATTCGGTCGAGGTTCCGGAGGAAAACAAAAATATATTTCAAAAAATAGCCGATCTGTTTTGACAGGTTATAAAAAGTAACTTTCGAACATAAATTGACTTGTAGAACACTTTGGTGTAAAATGAAAGGGCGAACGTTCGGTTCGCCCATAGCTTTATTATATGAAAAAAGGAGTGACCGAGCATGGCAAGAAAAAGTCCCACAAAGCAGATGTGCAACCGCATGATAGCCGTTGCAGTTGCCCTTTCGATAATCTTGGTGGGTGTTTGCGGGGTCAGCCTTTTTAACATAATGGTCATTCACGGAAAAAAATATTCCACCGAGGCCGCCGATCAGCAGCTTAAAACCGTGACACTCAAGGCTGAAAGAGGGGATATTTACGACTGCAACGGCAAGGTGCTTGCCACAAGCGCCACCGTTTGGACGGTCTATATTGTTCCGAAAAATTTTGATAACGATACAGAAAAAGCCCGTCTCGTTGCCGACGGGCTCGCCGAGATTTTGGAGCTTGACGCCGATTCGGTCTATGAACAGACCCAAAAGAACACGGCTTATGAAAAGGTGAAGTCCAAAATCGAACAGCCCGAGGCCGACAAGGTCAGGGAATTTGTCACCGAAAACAAGGTCGGTTCGATAGTCGGTCTTGAGTCCTCAATCAAAAGATATTATCCTAACGGCAGCATGGCCTCCACCGTCCTCGGTTTTGTGGGCGACGACAATCAGGGGCTTTCGGGAATAGAGTATCAATATGATTCCGAGCTTGAGGGAGTTCCCGGCAAGCTTGTTGCGTCCAAAAATGCTCAGGGCGGAGATATGCCTTTTAACTATGAGACCATGGTTGAGGCCACGCCGGGCGGTTCGATTAAGCTCACCATAGACGAGTATGTTCAGCATATCTGCGAGAAATATCTTGACGAGGCGGTTACGGCCAACAGCGCAACCAATCGTGGCTGTGCTGTGGTGATGAACGTCAAAACGGGAGAAATCGTGGGAATGGCCACAAAGCCGGATTTTGACCCCAACGAACCCTTCACTCTTTACAGCGATACCGATAAAAAAACCATCGACGATCTTACCGCGTCCTCGGCCGACCAAAAGGAAATTTCGGCAAAGCGCACCGAGCTTTTGGAGGCTCAATGGAAAAACAAGGCCATCACCGATACATATGAGCCCGGTTCGGTTTTCAAAATAATAACCGGCTCGGCGGCGGTGGAGGAAAAAAAGGCGACCATGAGCTCGTCCTTCAATTGTCCCGGATATATTGTTATTGCCGGAACGAGATATAACTGTCATCAGCTTTCCGGCCACGGAGCGCAGACCTTTATAAATATTTTCGAAAACTCCTGCAACCCGGCCTTTATCGAGATAGGACAGAGGCTCGGTTCGACGCTTTTCTACAATTATTTCAAGGCCTTCGGATTCACTCAGAAAACGGGAATAGACCTCCCCGGAGAGACCACCGGCGTTTACTATACCGCCGACAAAATGGGCCCTGTCGAGCTTGCGTCCGAGTCATTCGGTCAGACCTTCAGAATTACCCCCATGCAGATGATAACCGCCGTTGCCGCCGTTGCAAACGGAGGATATTACGTTAAGCCCCACATTGTCAAGGAAATTCTCGACAGCAACGGAAACGTCGTAAAAAGCTTTGAAACCGAGAAACAGCGTCAGGTTATTTCCACAGAGACCTCTCAGATAATCAGTCAATGTCTAAATTCGGTCGTGGAAAACGGCTCGGGTAAAAATGCCTATGTGGCGGGATACCGTATGTGCGGAAAAACCGGTACTTCTCAAAAAATCGACAAGGTGGACGAATCGGGGACCATGCTTTATGTCGCATCCTTCTGCGGATTTGCGCCTGCCGACGACCCGGAATATGCGATAATCATCATTGTGGATGAGCCCCGTGCCGGAGCATACTACGGAAGTGTCGTTTCGGCTCCCGTTGCGGCGTCCATAATGGGCGACATTCTCCCTTATCTCGGCGTGGAGGCCAAATACTCCGATTCGGAATATGAAGCCATAACCAAAACCGTTCCCAATGTTGCGGGAATGACGGTGGAACAGGCAAGAAACGCGCTTTCGGCCGTCGGACTTTCGGCGACCGTAAAGGGCGACGGGGAAAACGTGCTCCGTCAAACGCCGTATGCGGGGTCAAATACACCTGCCGGAGGAAGTGTTGTGCTCTACACCACCGAGGATGACACGGGAAGCAGCGTTACGGTTCCCAATTTTAACGGAATGTCTCCGTCGCAAACCAAGGATGCGGCCGAAAACGCAGGTTTGACGGTGAATTTCTACGGAATAAAGGATGACAAACAAAGCGGCGCCCTGTGCTATAAACAAAGCGTTGACGCAGGCGCGTCTGTTGAATACGGTTCGGTTATAACGGTGTATTTCCGCTATTCCGACGCGGTAGAATAAGGTAAAGGGTAGGAGATTTTTATGAAACTCAAAGAACTTTTGGCTGAGGCCGCAAATACTGAATTTGCCGATATTGAAATTTCAAATGTAAAAAAGGATTCCCGAAAGGTTGATAAGGGGGACGCCTTTGTCTGTATAAACGGCGTGACTGCCGACGGACACAAATTTGCAAAGACCGCCGCACAAAACGGAGCCGCGGTTGTTATCTGCGAACACGATGTGGGTCTTGAAAACCAGCTTGTTGTGGACGATACAAGAAAGGCCTATGCGCTTATGTGCGCCGCCTTTTTCGGAAATCCCGCAAAAAAGCTTAAAATCGTCGGTGTGACCGGAACAAACGGCAAAACCACCACCTGTACCGTTCTTAAATCCATTTTGGAGCATTTCGGGCACAAGGTCGGCCTTATCGGAACCGTTCAGAACATGATAGGCGACGAGACGCTGCCCGCCAAAAACACGACCCCCGACCCTTATGAGCTTCATTCTCTTTTTTCTCTTATGCTTTCGGCCGACTGTGATTATGTTGTCATGGAGGTTTCCTCCCATGCCATTGACATGAAAAGAGTCTACGGCCTTACCTATGCGGCCTGTGTTTTCACAAATCTGACTCAGGATCATCTTGACTATCATAAAACAATGGAAAATTATCTGAATGTCAAGAAACGCATATTCAGTCTTTGCGAAAAGGCTGTTGTCAATGCCGACGATAAATATGCCGAGGACATTATCGAAGCCTGCGACTGCGACGTTTACACCTATTCGGTGAAATGCGACAACACTACCTTCAAGGCTCAAAACATCTGCCACAGGGTCGACGGAGTGGATTTTGAAATGAAGGGCGACGGCGTTATCGGAAGGGTAAGATTTAAAACCCCCGGTGAATTTTCGGTTTACAATGCTCTTGCGGCCGGAACCTGTGCCGTGGCGCTGGGACTTCCTTTTGCAGGCGTGACCGACGCGCTTTGTCTCGGACCCAAGGTCAAGGGACGCGCGGAGGTCGTTCCCACAAACCGCGATTTTACCGTCGTTATCGACTATGCCCACACTCCCGACGGGCTGCTAAACATAATGGAAACCTTAAACGAGGTAAAAAAAGGCCGTCTTGTGACCGTTTTCGGCTGCGGAGGCGATCGCGACAAGACCAAACGCCCCATTATGGGAAAGCTTGCCGAGGAAAATTCCGACAAGGTTATTGTGACCTCGGATAATCCCCGTTCGGAGGACCCGGACGAAATTATAAAGGACGTTCTCGAAGGCATGAAGGACAGCAAGGTGCCCGTCGAGGCCATTGCCGACCGCGCAAAGGCCGTTGAACACGCAATTTTGACTGCGCAGCCCGGAGACATGATTCTTCTTGCGGGAAAAGGCCATGAGACATATCAGGTCCTTAAGGACAAAACAATTCATCTCGACGAACGGGAGATTGTGGCCGACACGCTTAAAAAACTTTGATTGGATGTTGAAAAATGGATACAGTATATTCGATTGTTGCGGCGGGAACGGCTTTTCTTGCAACGGCTCTTTTGGGCTTTATAATCGTTCCCTTTCTGCACAAGCTTAAATTCGGTCAGACAATTCTTGACATCGGCCCGAACTGGCACAAGTCAAAGCAGGGCACACCCACAATGGGCGGTATAATGTTTATAATCGGAATTGTGCTGTCAATTGTGCTGACGCTTACTCTTGCACTTGCCGTGGGCGGCGACAGCGGTCTTTATGCCCAGCTGACCTCCACGACCCCTCAGCACAGAATTTTCACCGTCCGCATGATTGCAGGCGCGGTAATGGCGCTGTCTTTCGGTTTTATCGGATTTATCGACGATTATATCAAGGTTGTTAAAAAACGCAATCTCGGTCTTACCCCGAGGCAAAAAACCCTGCTTCAGCTTCTTGTGGCTGCGGCATATCTTTCTTGTCTTGCCCTTTCGGGAGACACCTTCACGAAAATACCTTTTTTGGGTACGGTGGATGTTTCTCACGGCGCGGGACTTATATATTGGCCGATTGCCCTGCTTTTCATATACGGATTTGTCAATGCCGTTAATCTGACCGACGGAATAGACGGGCTGGCAAGCTCGGTTACCATGGTTGTTTCGGTATGTTTCATGATAATTTCGGGAATACTTCAAAACAGGGCGCTTTCTGTTCTTGCCTGTGCCGCCGCCGGAGGCTGCTGCGGTTTTCTTTGCTGGAATTTAAAGCCCGCCAAGGTCTTTATGGGCGATACCGGCTCGCTTTTCCTCGGAGGTCTTGTGGTGGCGCTTGCTTTCGGAACGGGATACCCAATCGTTCTCATTCTTGCGGGAATTCTCTATCTGTTTGAAGCGCTTTCGGTCATTATTCAGGTTACATATTTCAAAAAGACAAAAAAACGCATATTTAAAATGACACCCATTCACCACCACTTTGAAATGAGCGGCTGGAGCGAAAACAAGATTGTGCTTGTCTTTTCGGCCGTCACCTTTTTGGGCTGTCTCGGAGCGTTTTTGCTTGTGTATTTCGGAATGTAGCTTTTTAGGAGGAGCTTATGATTTCACCGGAGAGTCAACAAATAAATAATGTTGTTGCCGAAAAAAAGTCAAAAAAGGACATTACCTCAAGAGGGAAAATGGACATGACATTTTTCGGCATGGTTATGCTGCTGCTGACGGTGGGTCTCGTTATGCTCTTTTCGGCAAGCTACGCCTATGCATATTATTATTACAACGGCAACAGCTATAAATTTATAACAAATCAGGCCATGTTTGCCGTGCTCGGCGTGGCGATTATGATAATAATTTCCTTCATTGATTACAGATGGCTTAAGAAATTCCACTTGCCGTGGATTGTTTACGGCATATCGGTGGCGCTGCTTGTGGTAGTGCTGATTTTACCTCCCATGAATGCCGATTTGGGGGTCAAGCGCTGGATAAGCTTCGGCTCCTTCAATTTTCAGCCCTCGGAAATTGCGAAATTTGCCGTTATACTCCTTTTTTCCTATCTTATCGCTCAAAAAAAGGAAAAAATGAAAACCTTTAAAGAAGGAATTCTTCCCTTTGTTATTTTGCTCGGCCTTGTGTGCGTTCTTTTAATAAAGGAGCCGCACCTTTCGGCCACCGTACTTGTCTTTTTCATCGGCGCCGTTCTTATGATCGTGGGCGGAATAAGACTTCGTTGGCTGGCTCTCGGCGGCGGTGTTGCCGTTGGAGGTTTTATCCTCGTCGTTGCTACCGGCATTGTTTCATATGCTTCCGACCGTATCAATGTTTGGTTTAATCCCTGGTCGGACCCTCAGGGCGACGGCTTTCAGACCATTCAGTCGATATATGCTATCGGCTCGGGCGGCCTTTGGGGAAGAGGTATCGGTCAGTCAAGACAGAAATACCTGTGGGTTCCCGAACCGCACAACGATTTTATCTTTTCCATTGTGTGCGAAGAACTCGGGCTTATCGGCGCCGTTGCAATACTTGCCGCCTTTTGCGTACTTGTGTGGAGGGGAATAACCATTGCCCGCCGCGCTCCCGACCGTTTCGGCGGTCTCCTTGCTCTGGGCATAACCTTCCAGGTGGGACTTCAGGCGGCGCTCAACGTCCTTGTTGTCACCGACACAATTCCCAACACCGGCATAAGCCTTCCGTTTTTCAGCTACGGCGGAACGGCGCTGCTCATGCTGCTTGCGCAAATGGGTGTGCTGCTTTCAATCTCACGGCAAAGCTCGGTCAAGAAAAGGGTGGAATCAAAATGAATATTCTTTTTGCCTGCGGAGGCACCGGCGGTCACATAAATCCCGCCATTGCCGTCGCGGGGTATATAAAATCAAGAAACCCCGACGCGGTTATAAATTTTGTGGGTAACGAGACCGGTATGGAATCTCGGCTTGTGCCGGCGGCGGGATATAATTTTTATCCCATTCATGTCTCCGGTTTTGAAAGAAAGCTTACGCCGCACAATTTGAAAAACAACGTGAAATCCTTCAAAAGGATGTTTACTTCCGGCTTTGAGGCCGGAAAAATAATAAGAGAGCTTAACCCCGACGTGGTTGTGGGGACCGGCGGATTTGCCTGCGGACCGGTGCTTCGCAAGGCACACAAAATGGGATATAAAACGGCAACCCATGAGCAAAACGCCTATCCCGGCGTGACCACAAAGCTGCTTTCCAAATATGTGGATACGGTAATGCTTGCCATGCCCGAGGCGGAGAAATTTTTGCCCAAAAGGGAATATGTCGTGACGGGAAATCCTGTTCGCACCGCCGTTTTGGAGGCAAATAAGCCCTCGGCCCGCAAAAAGCTCGGGATAGACAACCGCCCCATGATACTTTCCTTCGGCGGAAGTCTCGGCGCCGACACGGTCAACAAGGCGGTGGCCGAGCTTATGGCGCGCCATGCGGGAGGACAGAATTATTATCACTTCCACGGAACGGGCAGGGGAGCCTATGACGGATTTATAAATGATATAACATCGCGCGGGGTGGATCTTTCTATCAACCCGCAGATAAGGGTGACCGAATACATAAACGACATGGACCTTTGCATGGCGGCGGCCGATCTTGTCATAAGCCGCGCGGGGGCGATTACGCTCAGTGAAATTGAGGCTCAGGGCAAGGCGTCGATTCTCATACCGTCGCCCAATGTTGCCGAAAATCATCAGTTTCACAATGCAATGACCCTTAAAAACCGCGGCGCAGCGGTTGTTATTGAGGAAAAGGAGCTTACCGGCGACCTGCTTTATAAAACCGTTTTTGAACTTCTTGAGGACAGAAACAAAACCGAGAGAATGGGAAATGCCGCCAAGAAAGACGCCTATCTTGACGCGAACAAGCGGATTTATGAGGCCATAACCGCGCTGCTTTAATGTAATGCCGTAACCTTACGGCTTTTACCGAATAAACTGTATTACAGTTTGTTTTAAGAGGTGGAGGCTATGGAACGCATTCGCATAAAGGGCGGGAAAAGTCTTTTCGGAGAGCTTGAGCTTCAGGGGGCAAAAAACAGCGCGCTGCCCATTCTCGCGGCGGCGATACTGTGCGAAAGTCCCTGTATTATACATAATTGCCCCGACATTACCGATGTTTCGGCGGCCGTGAAAATTCTTGAATATCTCGGCTGTAAGGTGATTCGGGCGGGAAGCTCTCTTTCGGTTGACGCCGGAGGATTTATGTGCCGCGAGGTGCCCGACAGGCTTATGAGAGAAATGCGCTCGTCGATAATTTTTCTCGGCGCCGTCGTTTCAAAATGCGGGTGCGCTTTGCTTTCCTTCCCGGGCGGCTGCGAGCTTGGCCCGCGTCCCATCGATATTCATCTTTGCTCGCTTCGGAAAATGGGTCTTGAAATCGAGGAAAGTCACGGCCGTCTCGACTGCTTTTTGAAAAAGCCGATGAAGGGCTGTGAAATCGATTTGCCTTTCCCCAGCGTCGGAGCCACCGAAAATATAATGCTTGCGGCCGTAAAGGCCAAGGAAAAAACGGTTATAAGAAATGCCGCGAGAGAGCCTGAAATAGCCGACCTTGCAAATTTTCTGACGGCCTGCGGAGCAAAAATTTACGGTGCGGGGGAAAGCACGGTGGAAATCGAGGGCGTAAGCAGACTTCACGGCTGTGAGCACAGGGTGATTCCCGACCGCATCGCCGCCGCAACGTATCTGTCCGCCGTTGGTGCCTGCGGCGGTAAAATCAGAATAAACAGTGTCGAGCCGACCCACCTTTATTCCGCTCTTCCGTTTTTTAAACAGGCGGGAGGCGACATAAAGATAAGCGGCAAGGCAATCGAATGTGAATTTAAAAACCGTCCTTTTGCTCTCTCCGAGGTCAGAACCGGCGTTTATCCCGGCTTTCCCACCGACGCTCAGCCGACCCTTATGGCCATGGCCGCCGTGTCGGAGGGAACAACGGTTTTTGTGGAAAATATATTTGAAAACCGTTTCAGACAGGCCGGCGAGCTTACAAGACTCGGAGCCAAAATCCGAGTTGAGGGAAGGGTGGCCGTTGTCGAGGGAGTGGGTAGGCTGACCGGGGCAAATGTCGAGGCCACCGATCTTCGCGGCGGCGCGGCTCTTGCGGTTGCGGGTCTTTGCGCCGATTCGGTGACCACCGTCGGCCATGTGGAATACATAAAACGCGGATATGAAAATTTCGCCGAAAATTTTGAAAAACTCGGCGCCGATATAAAAGTAAGCAAAGGAAAGGAACAGTATGACCGATAACAAAAGACGTCTTTCTCCCGAACAGCAGCGGCAGCGTCGTTCCGAAGAGGGCAGAGAGCAAAACCGTAAAAAAAGGGCGAAAAAGGCAAGAAACGGAAAAATACTGACATATGTTTTGCTCATTCTTATATTTATTACACTTGCCGTGTGTCTCTGCTATACCGTGCTTTTCAAGGTGCAGAAAATCGAGACGGCGGGGGAGAGCAATTATTCCTCCGAGCAAATAATCGACGCGGCGGGGGTGTATACGGGGCAAAGTATGCTGTCGCTCTCTCCCGATGAAATCTCGTCGAAAATATGCAAAAAGCTTCCTTTTGTAAAGTCGGCCGAGGTAAAGAGAATTTTACCGTCATCGGTGAAAATCACGGTGGAAAGCGAAACGCCCGCACTTTGCGTGAAATACGGCAAAAGCTTCCTCAGTCTTTCGGAAGGCCTTAAGGTGCTTGAGCAGACCGACGAAAAATCGTCTCCCACGGTTGTGGGGCTTGAAATAACGTCGGCCGAAGCGGGAGATGAGCTCGGCATTTCCGATGAAGCAAAGCAAAGCCTTGAAAAGCTTAAAAGCGCCGCCGAGAGCAGCGGAATTACCGATATATCGGTAATCGACATGACCGATTTGTCGGACATAAGGCTGCTTTATAAGGAAAATTTTGTGTTAAGTCTCGGCAGCGCCGATTTGCTTGAATATAAACTAAAATTCTGTATGAAGGTTGCCGATTCCGAGCAGGGCCAGGGCGTTATCGACGTTAAATATGTAAGTGAAACCAACAAAAAGGGATTCTTTAACGCCAAAACAATTAAGGACGAAATAAATCTTCCTTAGCGCACATATCCGAACAAGCAACTCAAACAGCAACAGGTGATAAATTAGGGGCATATTCGGAAACTTACAATCCCTCAGTCAGCTTCGCTGACAGCTCCCTTTACACAAGGGAGCCGGGGCTAAGCTAAAACCTGAAAGCCTCCCTTGTGTAAAGGGAGGTGGCACGGCGCAGCCGTGACGGAGGGATTGTCATTCTTTTCCCCGTCTGAAAATACCTAAAGCCGAATTTTGAGAAAATTTTTTTAAAAATAGCGATAAAGATATTGAAATGCAAAAATATTTGTGTTAAAATACTTTGTGAATTATAGTTATGACTTGTGTGAAAATGTTTATAAAATAAAGAAAAACGGTCGTAAAAAAACTGGAGGTATAATAAATGGGTTACGAACTTGCACAGGAATATTCAAATGTGGTACAAATTAAGGTCATCGGTGTCGGCGGAGGCGGCGGAAACGCCGTAAACCGCATGGTTGACGCCGGTGTTAAGGGTGTTGAATTTATCGCAATCAATACCGACAGCATGGCTCTCTATCATTCCAAGGCCGACCAGAAAATTCAGATCGGCGAAAAGGCTACTCAGGGTAAGGGCGCAGGCGCCAATCCCGATGTCGGCGCAAAGGCCGCCGAGGAGTCGAGAGACCTCATTGTCGACGCCATAAAGACCGCCGACATGGTATTTATCACAAGCGGCATGGGCGGCGGAACCGGAACCGGTGCGGCTCCCATCGTTGCTCAGATCGCAAAGGAAATGGATATACTTACCGTCGGTATCGTGACCAAGCCATTCTCCTTTGAGGGTAAGCGCCGTATGGAACAGGCCGAGATCGGTATTGCCGCTCTCCGCGAAAACGTCGACAGCCTCGTTGTTATCCCCAACGAGCGTCTCCAGTATGTTTCCGACACAAAGATCACTCTCACCAACGCTTTCAATATTGCCGACGACGTTCTCCGTCAGGGCGTTCAGAGTATTTCCGAGCTTATCTCCATTCCCGCGCTTGTCAACCTCGACTTTGCCGATGTTACTGCGGTCATGAAGAATTCCGGCTATGCTCACATGGGCGTCGGTGTTGCCACCGGCAAGGATAAGGCCGAGGTTGCCGCAAATGCAGCCATCACCTCCAAGCTCATCGAGACCTCTATGAACGGCTCCAAGGGCGTTATCATCAATATCACCGGTCCTTCCGACATCGGTCTTGAAGAAGTTACTGCGGCTTCTGCCATCGTTGCCGAGGCGGCCGACGAAAACGCAAACATCATCTGGGGTGCTCAGATCGACGACAGCCTTGAGGATGAAATCCGCGTCACCGTTATTGCCACCGGTGCTCCCAACGAGAACGACAAGCATCGCAAGAGCAGTGGCGGAGCCCTCGACGATATTTTCTCGTCCACCGACAATGACGACGATTATTCCGACATTATGGGAATTTTTGATCAGAAATAAGTTTTGAATTTTTCTGCTCCTCCGTACCCTGTGCGGGGGAGCTTTTCAATAAGAGGTGAAACATGGGGAAATTTACTTCAGACGAAATAAAAAAATCATATTTGAAGCTTTTAAATCTGCGCCCGGTAAACAAAATAACCGTTCGGGATATTGCCGACGACTGCGGAATTAACCGCAACACCTTTTACTATCATTTCGCCGATTTGCCGACCCTTCTCGAGGATATGATTGAGGAGCAGGCCGAGGAAATAGTCGATAGCTTTCCCACAATCGGAACGGTTGAGCAGGCCTTTGACGTTGCCATGAAATTTGCACTTGACAACAAAAAGGCGGCCTATCATATTTACAACTCGGCGAGCAGAGATCTTTTCGACAGGTTTATGATGAAAATGTGCAACTATGTCGTTTCCCGTTATCTCGATTCGCTTTTTGCCGAACAAAATGTGTGCGAAAGCGACCGCAGGCTTATTGTGTCGCTTTACGCTTCCGAGTGTTTCGGATTGGTTTACGATTGGCTTTTAAACGGCATGAAGGGGGACATAAAGGGCGATTTCCTCCGCATATGCGAGCTGCGCCGCGGAATGGTCGAGGAGACCGTTAAACGGTGCAAACATATATAATCTTTGGGACAGCCGACGGGCTGTCTCTTTTATTTTGTGCAAATTCGCCCCGTTGCCTAAAAATGTGACATGAAATGAAAAGTGCATATTTATTTGATACACCGACGTGTATATAATGAGAACGAAAAAGATAGAAAAGGGGTCAGTTTATGAAATTAGCACGAGCGGTAGTCAAATTCCGAGTGCCCATTCTTATCATCACAGTTCTCTTGATGATACCGTCATTTATCGGAATGGCCGCTACCCGCATAAACTACGACATGTTGACCTATCTGCCGAGTGATATGGATACGGTCAAGGGGCAGGACATTCTGCTCGACGAGTTCGGAAAGGGTGCGTTCTCATTTATAATCGTTGAGGATATGCCCGAAAAAGACGTGGCGGCCTTAAAGGAGAAAATCGAGCAGGTCGACCATGTGGAAACGGCACTTTGGTATGATTCTCTTGCCGACATCTCGGTGCCTATGGAAATTCTTCCCGACGAGGTGTATAACGCCTTCAACAGTGAAAACTCCACCGTTATCGCAGTTTTCTTTGACAGCTCGACATCTTCCGACGTCACCATGGACGCTATCAGAGAAATCCGTTCGATAACCGGAGAAAAATGCTTCGTTTCGGGTATGTCGGCCATGGTTACCGACCTTAAGGACCTTTGCGAAAAGGAAGAGCCCATATATGTCGGTATAGCGGTTGTGCTTGCCTGCGTTGCCATGATGCTTTTCCTCGACGGTTGGCTCATTCCTTTCGTTTTCCTGCTGAGTATCGGTATGATGATCATGCTGAACATGGGAACCAACGTTATATTCGGAGAAATTTCCTACATAACAAAGGCGTTGTCTGCGGTGCTTCAGCTCGCCGTCACAATGGACTATTCAATCTTCCTGTGGCACAGCTATAACGAGCAAAAGGAAAAAATCTCCGACCACAAAGAGGCAATGGCCGTCGCAATTCACGAGACCTTCACCTCGGTGCTTGGAAGCTCGATAACCACGATTGCCGGCTTTATCGCACTTTGCTTTATGTCCTTTACCCTCGGTTTCGACCTCGGACTTGTTATGGCAAAGGGTGTTCTGCTCGGAGTTATCGGCTGTGTCACCGTTCTTCCTTCGCTCATTCTTATATTCGACAAGCCTCTTAACAAGACCCGCCACCGTTCGCTTATTCCCGATACCAAGAAAATGGCGACAAAGCTTGTCAAGATTTTCCCCGTATTCCTTGTCATATTTGCTCTGCTTATCGTTCCGGCCTATTACGGATACAGCAAGACCAACAGCGAGGTATACTACAACATCGGCGAGTGCCTGCCCGACGACATGGCATATGTAATCGCCAACACCAAGCTTTCGGAAGAATTTGACATGGCCTCGACCCATATGCTTCTTGTGGACGCGAACACGCCCGACAAGGACGTCCGTTCCATGATAAAGGAAATGGATAAGGTGGACGGAGTCAAATATGTTCTCGGCATGGAGAGCGTTGTCGGTTCTCTCGTCCCCGAGGAAATAATTCCCGACAGCATAAAGAGCGTGCTTGAAAGCGACAACTGGAAGTTAATGCTCATAAATTCTCAGTATAAGGTCGCAAGCGACGAGGTTAACAATCAGATAACCGAGCTTAACAACATTCTTAAAAAATACGACCCGAACGGAATGCTCATCGGTGAGGCGCCTTGCACCAAGGACATGATAGAAACCACCGACCACGACTTCCAGGTTGTTAACGCAGTTTCGATACTTGCCATATTCGTCATAATCGCCGTGGTGGAAAAGAGCATAACACTTCCCTTTATACTCATTGCGGTTATCGAACTTGCAATATTCATAAACCTCGGCCTTCCTCACTATCTCGGCCAGTCGCTTCCCTTTATCGCGCCAATCTGCATAAGCACGATTCAGCTCGGCGCAACGGTCGACTATGCAATTCTTATGACCACCCGTTATAAGAGCGAGAGAAGAGCGGGAGCCTCCAAGAAAGACGCCGTCACCACCGCGCTTTACACCTCCATTCCTTCAATCATAGTCAGCGGTATGGGACTTTTTGCCGCAACCTTCGGTGTGGCCGTCTATTCGGATATTGACATTATAAGCTCCATGTGTATGCTTATGGCACGAGGCGCAATAATCAGTATGATTCTCGTTATCTTCATTCTGCCGGCGCTGCTCAGACTTTGCGACCCGGTTATAAGAAAAACCACCCTCGGCATGAAGCCGCAATCCAACCGAATTTGAGAAGGAGGAACTTCATTATGAATAAAAAGATGAAAAGTGTGCTTGCTGTGGCGCTGTCCTGCTGCTTTGTGGGAAGCGGAATTGCCGCAACCGCCCTTGCCGCAAACAACGACAAAAAAGAAGAAACGACCGCCGCTGTGGAAACTGCCGAAACTTCCGACAGCAGCGTAAACAGTAAGGACGAAACCGTTTATGTGCTTGCGGGCGCCGACGGTTCGGTTAAAAAAATCATCGTCAGCGATTGGATAAAAAACAGTCTTAATTCAAACACCATTGACGACCAAAGCGGTCTTACCGACGTGGAAAACGTCAAGGGCGACGAGACCTACACCATGAACGGCGACAACATGAAGATCTGGGACGCACAGGGCAACGATATATATTATCGCGGCAACATCACAAAGGATCTTCCCGTCAACCTTAAGCTCAACTATACTCTCGACGGCAAGGCAATTTCTCCCGACGATCTTGCCGGAAAGAGCGGTAAGGTTACCATTCGTTACACTTATGAAAACAATCAGTATGAATATGTTGAGATCGACGGACAGCAGCAGAAGATATATGTTCCTTTTGCCATGCTGACCGGACTGCTCCTCGACAGCGACAATTTCAGAAACGTCGAGGTCACCAACGGCAAAATGATAGGCGACGGAGACCGTATGGCCGTTATCGGAATTGCCTTCCCGGGACTTAAATCCAATCTCGACATTGATTCGGATGAGGTCAACATTCCCGATTATGTGGAAATCACCGCCGATGTCACCGATTTCTCCCTTACCAACACCGTGACGATAGCCACCAACGAGGTGTTCAACGCAGTTGACACAAGCGAGCTTGACAGCCTTGACGATCTCGGTTCTTCCCTTGATCAGCTGGGCGACGCCATGAATCAGCTGCTTGACGGTTCTTCGCAGCTTTACGACGGACTTTGCACCCTCCTTGAAAAATCCGGTGAACTTGTTGAAGGCATTGACAAGCTTGCCGCAGGCGCCGCACAGCTTAAGGACGGAGCCGCAAATCTCGACAGCGGTGCCGGAACACTCCAAGGTGGACTTTGGACCCTTTCTTCGGGACTTTCTCAAATTTCCGCCAACAACGATACCTTGAACGGCGGTTCAAAGCAGGTCTTTGAAACCCTTCTTGCCACCGCAAACAGCCAAATCGCCGCATCGGGAGTTACCGCCCCCGAGCTTACCATAGACAACTATGCGACCGTTCTTGACAGCCTTGTGGCTTCCATGAGCGAAGAGGCAATTACCAAGCAGGTTACCGACACCGTAAGAGCTAACGAGGCACAGGTTCGCGCCGCAGTTACCGCCGCGGTTACCGAGCAGGTGAGACCCAAGGTGGAAGAGGTTGCAAGGGCAAACGTAAAGGCAGCCGTTGTTTCGGCCGCAACACAGATGACGGTTGAACAGTATGACGCCGCAGTTGCCTCAGGTCAGATCCCCGAGGCTGTTCAGCAGCAGGTAAACGCCGCGATTGAGGCTCAGATGGCCTCCGACGAGGTTAAGGCTCAGATAGAGGCAGGTCTTGCGGCTCAGATGGCTTCCGATGAAGTCAAGGGCATCATTGACACCCAAACCGAGGCTCAGATTCAGGCTCTTATCGCTCAAAATCTTCCCGCTGCGCTTGAAAAGGCAAAGGCCGGCGCACAGAGCCTCTCAAATCTTAAGGTTCAGCTTGACAGCTATGCCACCTTCTATTACGGACTTAACACCTACACCGAAAAGGTTTCCGAAGCATCAAGCGGCGCAAGTCAGCTTAAGGACGGCTCCGATACATTGAAGGCAGGTACCGCACAGCTCAGCGCCGGCGCTGCCGAGCTTTACAACGGAATTCTCACCCTTAAGGACGGCGCTCCCGCACTTGTCAGCGGAGTGACTCAGCTTCGCGACGGCAGCATGACCCTGTCCGACGGTCTCAAGGCCTTCAAGGAACAGGGCGTTGACAAGCTGACCGACGCTGCAGGCGGAATTTCCAATCTCATCACCCGCTTCAAGGCGACGGTTGACGTTTCCAAGGATTATAAGACCTTCACCGGACTTTCGAGCGACATGGACGGACAGGTCAAGTTCATTTACCGCACCGATTCCATCGGCAAATAAAGGTTAAATAAACAGCAAACTCCCAAAGGAGCCCGACCGGACTTTCTTTGGGAGTTTTTTTGCAAAAAAATGCGCGGCGAATGAAAACCAAACGCACGCGCCAAAACAAAAAAGGGAATAGGGTATGAGGGAGTTGTGTAAGTATAATAGCATAAATTACATAAAATGTAAATAGTCCGAAACGGTTTTTTATCGCAAAATGTCTCATAAAACGACATTTATGTGTGAATTCGGTATGAATTGCAAATAAATTCATATAAATTTCAAAAATACTATTTATTTTTTATAATAATTGTGATATTATATAGACAAGGAAAGAGAATTTATTTTGAGATTTTCTTTTCGTATACCTTTTTCAAGGAGTTGAAATGTATGAACATCATGATTACCGGGCGCAAATTCAATCTCAAAGACAGCTTCCGCGACTATGCCGAACAGAAAATGAAGAAAATTCAGCGTATTTTCGGGGACGAGGCGGACGTCAAGATAACCGTCACGGTGGAGAAGGAATGGCAGACGGTGGAAACAACCGTTAAAAAGGACGGAGTTTTATACCGCGCCGAGTGCTCTGCCGACCGCATGGAGGACGCCCTTGATAAAACAATAGACGATCTTGTGAGAAAGCTGAGGAAGAACAAAACAAGGATAGAAAAAAAGCTGCGTGACGTGGCTCCCGAAATTCCCGAGCCCATTTCCGAAGAAGGCGAGGAGGGGGAAATCAAGATTGTTAAAAGCAAGCATTTTCCCATAAAGCCCATGGACGCCGAGGAGGCGGTGCTTCAGATGAATCTGATAGGACACCAGTTCTTTATGTTCCGCAACATGGATTCGGGCGAAATCAACGTGGTCTACCGCCGCAAGGACGGAAATTACGGACTGCTGGCGCCGGAGGAATAACAGCCCTTAGGCTATTGCCTGTTTAAATTTAAAGACCGTATTCGCTTGAATACGGTCTTTTTGTGTTTGGATAAATCAAAGATTTGCAAAAATCCGCGTTCCGCTCTTTTTAAGTCTGCTTGCAAATACGGCGCAAAGACAGAGCAAAATAACGGTCAGCGCAAGGAAAACGGGGAAAAATCCCAAGCTGCTTTGCAAAAGGAAATAGACGGCCGCCATGACAATCGGAAGTGCTGAGCCCACAAGAAGCGTTATTGCAACGCATCCGCTTTGCTTTATGACCGTAAGCTCGGTGGTCCAGTTGAGATTCGGCATTTTAAGTCCCATAAAAAGGCCGAAAAGCGCCAACAGCACCGTGAAAACCTGGGGGAAAATTATCATCATGACCTTTTCCGAGGCGCCGCAGCTCAGCGAGAAAACGGCGCATAATGAGCAAAAAAGCAAGGGAATCGACGTCAGCGAAATTTGCAGCAGCAGCTTTGCTCTAAGTATTTCTTCCGGCAAAACGGGAAGAGATTGCAGCAGCCATATGCTTTTTCCCTCAAGCGACACCGACGGCACCGCCATGTTGTTCATGCCCGAAACAAGGCACATGGCGAAAATAACCGCGGCCGAAATAAGCTGCGAGGGTATCCCCATTTCGGTCTGAGCCGCAAGCGAAAACTCGCCGCCCTTTAAAAGCAGCGTTCCGCCCAAAATCAAGATAAAAAGTATACCGAAACCGCAGTTGAGCATATAACCCGCACTTGAAGTAAAACGTTTGAGCTCCTTAAAATAAAGAGCCGTAAAGGGCTTTTTTACCTTGATTTCCTTTTGTCTGTATGCCTTGACAGAGGTCTTTTCGGACGCGGTGGCGATTTTTAAAAAGCTCTTGAAAATGATATGCGCCACGGCAAAAAAGAACACAAGCGTGACGGCGGTAAGCTTTATACAGCTGACGGCGTCGCCTGCGGCCGCCATGCCGAAAACGTAAACGGCATTTGCGGTATCCCTTATTTTCTGCCCGTAAAGAGCGGCGTTTGCCAAAAGCTCTCCCATGAGATTTCCGGCTTTGAAATACACGAAATAGTAAAGTCCGATAAACAAGAGCGCCGAAAGGACCGCCACAAAGCTTTTGGTCTTAAGCTTTTGGCTTATTTTCGCAACCACATATCCCAAAATGCAGGAAAGCGTAAGCACAATCATCGATATAAGGAAAATAAATACAATCCCGCAAATGACGCTTGCGGCAGTCGCCTTTATGACAATTGTATGAACGGCGACTGCGGGAATTGTTGCCGAGCCGGAATATATAAGTCCCATGATATAGACCCCGAGAAGACGGGATATTATTATGTCCTTTGTCGGTATGGGACAGGAAAGCAAAAGGTCGTTATCCTTGGCAAGATAAAGGCCTGAATAGGTGTTGAAAACGCTGCCGAAGGCTCCGAAAAGAATGGCAATCAGACCTATAAGCGCAAAATAAAGCCAATCCATTCCTACCGAAGAAAGGGTGGGGGCAAGCGAGACTGACAGAAGGGTGAACATTCCGCCTATTACCGCAACAAGCAAAAATACAAAAAGAACCACAAAGCCGGCCGTTGCCGCCTTGGAACGGCTTTTGCCCGTTTTCGGATTGTAAACATAACTGCGGAAAATTTCGGTCAGCTGTTTTTTGACAAGTGTTTTTATCACTATTCTCCCTCCAATTCGAGAAAGACCTGCTCAAGGGATTCGTCGCCTTTGACTTCGTCCGTTGTTCCCGTGCGAATGAGTTTTCCGCCTTTTATTATGGCAATTTTGTCGCACAGCTTTTCGGCCACCTCAAGAACGTGGGTGGAAAAGAAAATCGCACCGCCGTTGTCGCAAACCTCTCTCATAATACCCTTAAGCAGGTGGGAGGCTTTCGGATCAAGTCCCACAAAGGGTTCATCCATAAGTATGAGCTTGGGTTCGTGTATCAAAGCCGAAATGACGGCAAGCTTTTGCTTCATTCCGTGGGAATAGGAGGCAACGGGCATGGAAAGACTGTCGGTCAGCTCAAAGGCGTCGGCATATTTTGCTATGCGTTCGTTTCTTTCCCTGCTGCCGACACCGAAAATATCGGCGATGAAATTCAGAAATTTAATACCGGTCATATATTCGTAAATGTCGGGATTGTCCGGGATATAGGCCATCTGTTTTTTACATCCGAGAGGATCTGTTTTTATGGATTTTCCGTCGATAAAAATTTCTCCGCCGTCAAACGAGAGAATTCCCGCAACAGCCTTAAGCGTGGTGGTCTTGCCGGCGCCGTTGTGTCCGATAAATCCGTATATTTCTCCCGGGGCGATGTGAATTGAAAGGTTGTCGACGGCTCTTTTTTCGCCGTATGTTTTGGTGAGATGTTGAATGTTAAGCATAATTTTCTCCTGATGATATTATTTGACATCAACGCCGCCGAAAACGGCGGTTGCGGTTATATAAAGCGTGTACTGACCTTCGGATTTGAGATGCCGTTTGTCTTCGGCGCCTCCGAAAATACCCGTTGTATTGATAACAACCTTTACGTTTTCGGGAACGATGATGTCCACACCGCCGAAAATCGCTGTTGCGCGTAAAGTTTTGTCTCCGTCGAAAATTGCTCCGCGAAGGTCACATTCAACGCCTCCGAAAACCGCGGTGAGGTCGGCACCGTTAAAATTCTCGCCGTTAAAGCTCATTTGACAGCCCGAAAAAACGGCGGTTCCGTTTTTGGAATTTTGCTCCTTTTTAAAGCGCTTGAATTTATCGTCGTCCCGGCCGATAATGCTGCCGATAATAAGCCTTATGCCGATGATAACAATGATTGCGGGAACAAGCAGCTTCCAGAAAATCGCAAAGCTGAGGATTTTCCTCGCGCAAAGCAGCAAAATTACTCCCACGCAAAGACCGATAAAGCTTGCGGTTTTGTCTTTTTCGGTTATAAATCCGATAAGGCAGGGGACGATGATAAAGAGCGTCCACCAACCGGTGAAAAAGATGTCTGTTGCTATGACATCAAGAGCCGACAGCGAAAAGAAAAGACCGAGTACGATCAGGGCAACGCCCCATAAAATTCCGTTTAGTTTTTTCATATAAATTCTCCTTAAAAAATATTTGACGGTCGGTTATCTGTATTTCGGAAGATAGTCCCCGTGAGCGGCAAAAAGCTCGTCGCACATGGAAACAATGTCATCAATCGAAAGCTCAGCTGCCGTGTGGGGGTCGGCCATGGCCGCCTGATAAACCGTTTCTTTTTTTCTTGTGACTGCCGCCTCGATTGTCAGCAGCTGAGTATAAATGTTTGAGCTGTTCATGGCGGCAAGCTGAAGGGGAAGGGAACCCACATGACAGGGATTTATTCCCCGTCCGTCCACAAGACAGGGCACCTCCACACAGGCCTCTCTCGGCAGATTATCTATAAGCCCCGTGTTTATTACGTTTCCGCCGATTTTGATTGGGTTTCCCGTCACAACGGCTTCCATAATATAGGAGGCATATTCCTCCGAGCGGCTGTGAGTGATGTTTCCGCCGTCAAGTATGCCGTCACGTTCCTTTTGCCAGCCCTCGATTTGGGCCACACACCGACGGGGATATTCGTCGAGAGGAATGTTGAATTTTTCAATCAGCTCGGGGTAGCGGCTTTTTATGTATAAGGGGTTATATTAGGCGTTGTGCTCGCTCGATTCGGTGCAGTAATATCCCAATTTGTCGATATAATCGAACCGAACCATGTTGCCGTGCTTTTCCCGTGCGTTCATTTCCTTGGCACGGCGTTTAATTTCGGGATAGAGGTCATTGCCCTTTTTGTCCCGAATTTCAAGCAGCCATGCCATGTGGTTTATACCGGCGATAAGCTCCTTTCGCCCTTCAAGGCTGTCGGACATTCCGAGACTGTTTAAAAGGTCTCTGCTGCAGCACTGAACCGAATGGCAAAGACCGACGGTTTTTATACCGGTATATCGCTGCATAAACCCGGTCAGCATTGCCATGGGATTTGTGTAATTCAAAAAAAGGCAGTCGGGGCAGACCTCCTCCATGTCTCGTGCGAAGTTCTCCATTACGGGTATCGTGCGAAGGGCACGGAAAATCCCCCCGATTCCCAGGGTGTCTGCGATGGTCTGGCGCAGACCGTATTTTTTTGGAATTTCAAAATCGGTGACGGTGCAGGGCTCATATCCGCCGACCTGAATTGCGTTGACCGCAAAGTCGGCACCCTTGAGAGCCGCCTTGCGGTTTTGCTCACCGAGATATGTTTCGATTTTTGCCCTTGAACCGTTGACGTTTTTGTTGATTGCCTCGAGAATGATTTTGGAGTCTTCAAGGCGTTTTTCGTCTATGTCATAGAGGGTGAAGGTGCTTTCCCGAAGGGACGGCGTGCACATACAGTCGCCGATGACGTTTCGGGCGAAAACGGTGCTCCCCGCTCCCAAAAATGTTATTTTCATGTAACTCCTCCTCAAAATGCCGACAGCATAATGCTCATTTCTAAAATATCACAGACAAATATATATTACAAGCAAAATATTCAAATATCCCTTGACATTTATTTTTATATATAGTAAAATACACAGGCTCACTCGGAGGCAAGCTGTTCACAGGAAACGGTAAGCCGGATAAGGTGCGGGTTGAAATGCCCGACTTATTCGGTCTTTTATTTTTTTACTTAAATTTACGGAGGTATTTATGAAAATTCAGCTTTCGGACCATTTTACCTATAAAAAGCTGTTCAGGTTTGTCATCCCGACGGTTGTTATGATGGTCTTTACGTCGATTTACGGCGTTGTCGACGGATTTTTTGTGTCAAATTATGTCGGAAAAACACCCTTTGCCGCCGTCAATCTTGTTATGCCCTTTGTTATGGTTATCGGAGGCATGGGCTTTATGGTGGGAACGGGCGGAACCGCCCTTGTTTCCAAGGCCATGGGGCAGGGAGAACAGGAAAAGGCCAAAAGATATTTTTCCATGATGATTTATTTTACCGTCATTATGGCGGTGATTTTATCGGTTGTCGGCATTGTTTTTATGGAGCCGGTCACCCGCTTTCTCGGAGCCACCGACGAAATGGAAGGGTATAGTGTACTTTACGGACGTATTGTAATTGCCTTTACCGCCGCTTTTATGCTTCAGAATGTTTTTCAAAGCTTTCTTGTTGCGGCCGAAAGACCAAAAATGGGGCTTGTCTGCACCGTTGCGGCGGGACTGACCAACATGACGTTGGACGCTCTTTTTATTGCGGTTTTCGACATGGGCGTTGCGGGGGCGGCTCTTGCCACAGGAATCAGCCAATGTGTGGGCGGGCTTATTCCTCTTGTGTATTTCATTCTGCCCAATAAAAGCCGCTTGGGGCTTGTTGCGACCCGTCTTGAATTCAAACCGATTTTCAAGGCCTGTACAAACGGAGCCTCCGAGCTTATGAGCAACATCTCTGCCTCACTTGTGGGAATGCTTTATAATTTTCAGCTGCTTAAATTTGCGGGTGAAAACGGCGTTTCGGCCTACGGAGTGCTGATGTATACCCAGTTCATTTTTGTGGCGATACTGCTCGGCTATTCCATAGGAACGGCTCCCATTGTGGGATTTCACTACGGCGCTTCAAACACCGATGAACTTAAAAGCCTGCTCAGAAAAAGTACGGTCATAATGGGAATAGGCGGTTTGGTGCTTGCCGCGGCCGCTCTCTTCTCGTCGTCGCTGCTTGCAAGCATTTTTGTGGGATACGACGCCGAGCTTTACGAGCTGACCCTCAAAGCCTTTAAAATTTATTCGATACACTTTATTTTTGCCGGTTTTAACATCTTTGCCTCCGGGTTTTTCACGGCGCTCAACAACGGAGCCGTTTCGGCCGCAATATCCTTCCTGCGGACCCTTGTTTTCCAAAGCGGCTCGGTGCTGATTCTTCCCGCAATTTTGGGCGTGGACGGAATTTGGTGGGCCGTTTGCGTTGCGGAGGTCGCCGCGCTTATTATTTCGGTCATATTCCTTGCCGTCAATCGGAAAAAATACAGATATTTCTGAAAAAAGCCTTTGCGGAGAAGTTCTCCGCAAAGGCTTTCGTTTTTAAATTTATTTGCTTTCTTCCGGCTTTTTGTTATAGATAAACAGCTTTCTTGCCGCAAAATTCCATATAAACGCAATGAGGGTTCCGGCGATGCTTTTGACTATAAAGGGGACGCCGTCCTGCTGCGGGAGCACAAGCCCCATGGCCGCGACCACTCCGCTTTTTATGAGAAGTCCTATAATTCCTATCACGGCGAAGGAGGTGAACTCGGCGACGCGGTTTATGTCCTTTCGTTTGAATACCCAAAGAATACTCAAAATATAATTGACCACAAGGCCGATGAGAAATCCCACGGCCACCGAAAGAACGTCTCTCGAAAGTGAAAAGAGACCGAAGAAGCTGACGTCGCTTTTTATGATGTATGTGACAAAAAGCCAGCCGGTAAAAATGTCCACAAGGGTGGCGGACCCGCCCACGAAAATGAAACGGAAAAACTGAATAAATCCGTCGTCGGTGGGCTCGACCATAAGCTCGCGGAATTTAAAGTGGAAAAGGAGGTCAAAAAAATGTTTCATGCTCTCAACCTCTCAGTCTTCCAAAATGTCGCCCACCGAACCGCAGATATAGGCGGGACGGTAAGGAAATTCGTCGAGAGTTTTCATCGAGGAAACGCCGGTCAGCACAAGAACGGTGTCCACCGCCGACTGAATTCCCGCGATGATGTCGGTGTCCATACGGTCGCCGATTATGGCGGCGTCGGCCGAATGGCAGCCGAGCAGCTTAAGGCCGGTTCTCATCATGAGGGGATTGGGCTTTCCGAGAAAATAAGCCGAACGCCCCGTTGCAAGCTCGATGGGGGAAATCATGGCGCGGCAGGCGGGAATGATCGTTCCGCCCTCGGCAGGACCGGTGACATCGGGATTTGTGCCGATAAGCTTTGCGCCGTTCATGACAAGACGGACGGCCTTTGAAATGTTCTGATAGCTGTAATTTTGGGTTTCGCCCACCACAACATAGTCGGGACACACGTCGTTCATGCTGATTCCCGCCTCGTAAAGGGCGTTGTGAAGGCCTGCCTCGCCGATGCAGAAAACCGACGCGCCGGGGTGTTGGTTCTTGATAAACTCGGCGGTGGCAAGAGCGCTTGTATAAAAATGGCTTTCCTCCACGTCAAGCCCCATCCGCTGAAGCTTTTGGCGAAGCTCAAGGGGCGAGCGCTCGCTTGAATTTGTCAGAAAAAGATATTTTTTCTGTTCCTTATTTAACCATTCAACAAATTTTTTCGCAGGGGGGAGCAGCTCGTTTCCGTGGTAGACGACGCCGTCCATGTCGCATATAAAGCCCTGTTTTTCGCGAATTTTTGAAATGTCGTTAATCATTTTCATCACCATAAAAATAATACTACAATTCCGCCTTTTTTTCAAGATAAATGTGTAATATTTTAAATGCCCCGTTCATAATCTTTACAAAGGCAAAAATGAAAAGAGGACGGATTATATGACAAATACAGAGCTGTATAAGGACATTGCCGCGCGAACCGGCGGAGATATTTACATCGGAATTGTGGGACCCGTCAGAACGGGAAAATCAACCTTTATAAAAAGATTTATGGACACCCTTGTGCTGCCTAATATTTCCGAGGATTACGTAAGGGAGCGGGCAAACGACGAGCTTCCCCAATCGGCTGCCGGGCGCACCATAATGACGACCGAGCCTAAATTCATCCCCGAAACCGCGGTGGAGATGACCCTTGACGGCAAGCTTAAAATGTCGGTCCGTCTTGTGGACTGCGTCGGATATATTGTGCCCAGTGCTCTCGGATATATTGAAGACGAAAAGCCGCGTATGGTAAAAACACCGTGGTTTGACAAGGAAATTCCCTTTAATATGGCTGCCGAGATCGGCACAAAAAAGGTAATAACCGAACATTCTACCGTTGGCATAGTCATCACGACCGACGGTACGATAGGTGAAATCGAACGATCGGAATACGAGGAGGCCGAAGGCCGCGTTATCGAGGAGCTCAAGGAGCTTAACAAGCCCTTTGTGGTGCTGCTGAATTCTACACGCCCAACGGCCGATGAGACAAAGAATCTTGCCGACGAGCTGTCGAAAAAATATGAGGTCAGGGTAATTCCCGTCGACTGTCTCGGACTTTCGGAAAACGACATAAAAAATATTTTGACCGAAATGCTCTATGAATTCCCCGTTCGGGACATAAATTTCTTTATGCCCTCATGGATAAATTCTCTTGAACCGGAGCATTGGCTGAAACTCAGTATATTTGATTCGGTGAGAAATCTCGGCAAAAGCGTCCGCCGTATCAGGGAGACCGCCGCTGCCACGAAGGAGCTTGAACAAAACGAAAATATCACTTCGGCGGTGCTTAAATCGGCAAGACTCGGAAGCGGAAGCGTCGACATCGAGATAAGCTGTGCCGAAAATCTTTTCTATAAAATTCTCACCGAGCAAAGCGGCTTTGAAATTTCCGACGAGCGGGAGCTTATGAGCACACTTTCGGGACTTGCCCAAACCGAGAAAAAGTACCGCAGGGTCAAAAACGCCCTTGACGAGGTGGAGGCTACCGGCTACGGAATAGTTATGCCGGACGTTGAGGAAATGGTGCTGGCCGAGCCCGAAATAATGAAACAGGGGGGACAATACGGCGTAAGGCTTAAGGCCTCGGCTCCCTCCATACACATGATGAAGGCCGAAATAAAAACCGAGCTTGCTCCGGTGGTGGGTTCGGAAAAGCAGTCGGAGGACCTTGTCAAATACCTCCTTGCGGGATTTGAGGACGATCCGCTTAAAATATGGGACTCCAACATTTTCGGAAAATCCCTTCACGACCTTGTAAACGAGGGGCTTCACGCAAAGCTTGCAAAAATGCCGCCCGACGCCAGAGGCAAGGTGAGAGAAACCATCGAGCGTGTGATAAACGAGGGCTGCAACGGTCTTATCTGCATAATTTTATAACTTTAAATTCGGGTCGAAGGCTACGGCGTGCGGCCCGAATTTTTGCGTTAAAAATGTTTACTTTTTCGGTGTCATGTGTTATAATACAAAAAATAAACCGAAAAGAATGTAATTATATACCGTAAAATTTCAAAGGAGTGAACACTATGTCTTCGATTGAAAGAAAAAATGCAGGCGGCGTGGTTGTTTCCGACGACGTTATAGTTAAAATCGCCGAGGTTGCCGCAAAGGACGTTCCCGGCGTTAAGGGACTTGCTTCGAGAACCACCGATTTCCGCTCTATCGTCAAGGATCGTTCGGCAAAGCCGGTTCAGATAAGAATGATTTCGGGAGCCATGGAGATAACCATGTATATCACCCTTCGCGAGGGCGTGAGAATTCCCGATGTGTGCGATGCCGTGCAAAAGGGCGTTAAAAGCTCGGTTCAGAGCATGACCGGCTGCCCCGTCACCAAGGTAAACATCGTGGTTGACGACATGGAGCCGGACGAGAAAAGCGACAAATAAATTTTTGGGGAATTTAAGGTATGAAAAGAGCGTTAGCAAGGGAACAGGCATTTATATTGGTCTTTGAAAAAAGCTTTAACGACGAAAGCGTTCCGGAGCTTATTGATTTTGCCGTGGAAAACTGCGGTTGGGAAACCGACGGCTTTATGAGCGAGCTTGCCGAAAGCACGCTTGAGCACCTCGACGCAATTGACGAGGTCATTGAAAAGTATTGTGTCGGTTGGAAAAAGAACCGTATTCCGAGGGTGTCCCTTTCCATAATGCGGGTGGCCTGCAACGAAATAATGTTTATGCCCGACATTCCCGTCGGGGTTTCCATTGACGAGGCGGTCGAGCTTGCAAAGAAATTCGCCTCTGAGGAGGACGCCGCCTATATAAACGGCGTGCTCGGCACGGTTGCCAAAAACGAAAGCTGTGAAAAGACAAAATGAGCGGCGTGATTTTGGCTGTTGATACAAGTAATTATACCACCTCGGCCGCATTGTGCGACGGCCGCGAGGTTATAAACACCGCCTCAAGACTCCTGCCGGTTGAAAAGGGTCATCTCGGCCTTCGGCAGAGCGAGGCGGTTTTTCATCATACAAGAGCTCTTCCCGAAATTATAGGAGAAGCGGTAAAGGACGGCGCAAAAATCGACGCCGTGGCCGTTTCCTCCCGCCCGAGGGATGTCGAAGGGTCATATATGCCATGCTTTCTTGCGGGTCTTTCGACCGCCAAAAGCATCGGTGCCGTGTGCGGCGTTCCAGTTTATGAATTTTCCCACCAGTCGGGGCATATTGCCGCTGCCGCCTACGGAGCGGGGAGACTTGATCTTCTCGAAAAGGAATTCATCGCCTTTCATCTTTCGGGGGGCACCACCGAGGCGGTTGTCGTAAAGCCCGACAGGGAAAAGGTGTTCAAAACCGAGCTTGCCGCACAGACCCTCGACCTTAATGCCGGTCAGGCGGTGGACAGGGTCGGTGCCTTGCTCGGTCTCGGCTTTCCCGCGGGGATAGAGCTTGAAAAGCTTGCTTTAAAAGGGTATTGCGCCGAAAAGATAAGGCCGTCGCTCAAGGGCGGCGACTGCTGCCTTTCGGGAGTGGTCAACAAATGCGAAAAGCTGCTTTCGGAAAACGCGCCGCGAGAGGACGTTGCGGCTTTTTGTCTTGAATATATTTTCCTGACCCTGGACAAAATGACCGAATACCTGCTTGATAAATACGGCGGCAGCGAGGTGCTCTATTCGGGCGGGGTCATGTCAAACGGAATTATAAGACGGAAAATGACCGAAAAATACGGCGGCTCGGCAATTTTTTCTCCGCCCGCCTTTTCCCGCGACAATGCTGCGGGAATATCAATTCTCGGGAGTATAAAATATGACGGTTAAAAGACCTCCTGTGTTAAGCGTTACTCAGCTCAACACCTATGCCCGCACGATTCTTGAACAGGATCCGGTGCTGAAAAACGTGTTTGTTGCGGGGGAAATTTCAAATTTTAAAAATCACATAAAAACGGGTCATTTTTACATGACTCTTAAGGATGAGAACGCCGCAATAAAGGCGGTTATGTTCCGAAGTTATGCTTCAAGACTGCGCTTTGTTCCCGAGGACGGCATGAACGTGCTTTGCCGCGGGCGTGTGTCGGTTTTTGACAGAGACGGGGCATATCAGCTGTATATCGAGGATATGCAGCCCGACGGTGCGGGGTCGCTTTCTGTGGCCTTTGAACAGCTTAAGAAAAAACTGTCGGAGAAAGGTCTTTTTGACGAAAAGTTCAAAAAGCCCATTCCGAAATATCCGAGTAAAATCGCGGTGATAACTTCTCCCACCGGGGCGGCTCTACAGGATATTCTGAATATTCTTTCCCGCCGTTGGCCGCTTTGCGAGGTGGTCGTCGTGCCCTCTTCGGTTCAGGGCCGGAGCGCTCAGGGCGAGCTTGTGCGAGCCGTGAAAAAGGCCGATTCTCTTTGCGCCGACACCGTGATAATCGGTCGCGGCGGCGGCTCGGTTGAGGATCTTTGGGCCTTTAACGGCGAGGAGCTTGCACGGGCGATTTTCGAGTGTAAAACTCCCGTTATTTCGGCTGTGGGTCACGAAACGGATTTCACGATTTGCGATTTTGTGTCTGATTTGCGCGCTCCGACTCCCTCTGCCGCAGCCGAGCTTGCCGCTCCCGACGCCGTCATGACCGAGGGGCTTATCCGAGGATACGGCCTGAGGCTTAAGGACGGTCTGACAGGTTCGGTAAACGCCATGGAAAAAAATCTTGAAAGGCTGAAAAATTCGCCTTTTTTGCGTTATCCCGACAGAATTTTCGAAACGAGAGAAATGTATCTCGACGGACTGTGCGACCGCATGACGGCGGCGCAGAAACTTAAGCTTTCGGAGAAATCGGGCAAATATGACATTTTGAAGGAAAAGCTGCTTGCTTTTTCGCCTCTTTCGGTGCTGTCCCGCGGATATGCGATACCGCTGAGCGGCGGAAAGCCGGTAAAATCGACAAAACAGCTTGAAATCGGACAGAAGCTTTGCCTTCGTCTTTACGACGGAGAGGCAAAGTGTACGGTGGAAAGCCTGAAAGGAAGATAAAAATGGCCGAAAAGAAAAAGGAAATGACCTTTGACAGCGCCGTTAAAAGGCTTGAACAGATTGTGGAAATGCTCGAGGGCGGAAAGCAGACCTTGGAAAAATCCATGGAGCTTTTTGAAGAAGGCAAGGCCCTTACCGAATTTTGCGAACAAAAGCTTAAAACGGCAAAGCTCAGGGTTGCCGAGCTTTGCGGGGAGGAAATAAAATAATGGAACAAAAGGAAAGACTTGAATTTTATGCCGGCAATACCGAGGCGGCGCTTGAAAAATATTTGCCGAAAAGCGATAAGCATTATGCCGTGCTTATCGACGCCATGAGATATTCTCTGCTCGGAGGCGGAAAACGAATTCGTGCCGCCCTTTGTCAGGAATTCTGCAGAGTGTGCGGGGGAGACCCGAATGACGCGCTGCCCTTTGCCTGCGCCGTGGAAATGGTGCACGCCTATTCGCTTATACACGACGATCTGCCCTGCATGGATAACGACGACATGAGAAGGGGAAAGCCCTCCTGCCATGTGGCCTTTCCCGAGGATACGGCCCTTCTTGCGGGCGACGCATTGCAGACCTATGCTTTTGAAACCGCCCTTTCGGCCGATCCCGAAAAAATTCTCGAAAAGAATATAATAAAGGCGGCGCGTCAGCTTGCAGTTGGCGCCGGGTGTAACGGAATGTGCGCCGGTCAGGTGCTTGATCTTATGTCTGAAACTCATAAAGCCTCTCATGAAGAGCTGGTTGAAATCCAAAAGCACAAAACGGGAGCGCTTATCATAACGGCGTCGCTCATGGGCTGCTTTGCCGCCGACGCAAACAACGCGCAAATCGAAGCCGCAAGGGTTTATTCCGACTGTGTCGGCTCGGCATTTCAAATGGTTGACGACGTGCTCGACGTAACCTCAACCGAGGAGGAACTCGGCAAGCCCATCGGCAGCGACGAGCAAAACAACAAAACCACCTTTGTTACCCTTTTCGGAGTTGAAAAGACCATGGAATTTGCAAAGGAATTGACCGAAAAGGCAAAAAATTCTCTTGACGTTTTCGGAGAAAATGCCGACTTTTTGAAAAATCTCGCCGACGCTTTGCTTTACCGTAAAAAATAGTATTTATTTTCTTTGAAAAGTCTTTAAACGGTATTTATTTTCTCTTTGATTTGTGATAAACTAATAAATATACAAATGAGGATTAGGGGAACGGGATGTTAGAAAAAATCAAATCTCCCGACGATGTTAAAAAATTACATGAAAGTGAGCTTGACGGGCTTTGCGCCGAAATAAGGGAAAAGCTCATAAAAACCGTTTCGCAAAACGGCGGCCATCTTGCTTCCAATCTCGGAACTGTGGAACTCACCGTGGCTCTCCACCGCAAATTCAATTCGCCGCGTGACAGCATTGTTTTCGACGTGGGTCATCAGTGCTATACCCACAAGCTGCTTACCGGCCGATATGACGAGTTTGACACGCTGAGAAAATTCGGCGGGCTTTCGGGTTTTTTGCGTCCGAAGGAAAGCGAACACGACGCCTTTGTTTCGGGCCACAGCAGCACATCCATTTCTTCTGCTTTCGGAATTGCGCAAAGCAATACCCTGTCATGCAACGAAAATTACACCGTTGCCGTCATAGGCGACGGGGCGATGACCGGCGGACTTGCTTTTGAGGGTCTTAACAATGCCGGCAAAACAAAATCCCGTCTTATCGTTGTTTTAAACGACAACAAAATGTCGATTTCAAAAAATGTCGGAGCTCTTTCAAGGCATTTGGCCGTGCTCCGCTCCCACCCGTCCTATTTTAATCTGAAAACCAAAGTGGAAAAAATTCTCGGTGCCGTTCCGATTGTGGGGCGGCCGATAACGGAGATTATACGGCGGTTAAAAAAAGGAATTAAAAATCTTTTTTATAACAGCACAATTTTCGAGGACATGGGATTTTACTATATCGGACCGGTGGACGGTCACGATATTTCAACACTTGAGGACTGCTTCGAGCTTGCAAAGCTTTTAAAGCGTCCCGCCCTCATACATATCTGCACCGTAAAGGGTAGGGGCTATTCCTTTGCCGAAAAATCCCCCGGCAGCTATCACGGCGTTTCCTCCGGTCTTGACATTAACACAGGCGAGGGTCAGCCCTCGGGCGAGAGCTTTTCGGGTCGGTTCGGAAAGAAGCTTTGCGGGCTTGCGCGTGAAAACGGCAGCATTTGTGCCGTAACGGCCGCCATGTGCGACGGAACGGGCCTTTCGGAGTTTTCAAAAAGCTTTCCCGAACGGTTTTTTGACGTGGGAATTGCCGAACAGCATGCTTTGACCTTCGCATCCGGGCTTGCAAAGGGCGGGAAAATCCCGGTCGTTGCGATATATTCCGCTTTTCTTCAGCGCGGATATGACCAGCTTGTTCACGATATTGCGGTTCAGGGGCTTAAGGTTGTGCTTTGCGTCGACCGCGCCGGAATAGTCGGAGAGGACGGGGAAATGCACCACGGTCTTTTCGATGTTTCCTTTCTTTATTCTTTGCCGAACACGGTAATATACAGCCCTAAAAATTTCGCCGAGCTTGAGGATGATCTTGAGCGGGCGGTGAGGGGGCAAAACAAGCTTTACGTTATTCGTTATCCGAGAGGCGGAGAGGCTTCTGCCGCCGACGGGTCGACTGTCGACTTTGACTGCTTTGAAGGCAAGGACAAAAAAACGGCGGTCGTTTCCTTCGGACGGGTCGGCGCGACGGTTCTTGAGGCGGCAAAGGAGCTTGAAATCTGCGGCGTTTGCTTTAACATGATAAAGCCTGTTCCGCATGAGGCAATCGAGCGGTTAAAAAAAATCGACAAAATATTTCTGTTTGAAGAGGGCATGAGATGCGGCGGGTTTTCCGAACACCTTGCAAGTGTGCTTGCCGAAAGCGGATTTAAGGGCAAGATAAGCATAACCGCCGTGAACGGATTTGTGCCCCACGGCTCGACGGGAGAGCTGCTCGGACGGCTTTGCCTCGATAAGGACGGAATTAAAAAAACTGTTATGGATGGTATAAATGGCTGAAAAAATGAGACTTGACGCATATCTTACCGAACACGGGCTTTGCGAAAGCCGTGAAAAGGCCAAGGCGGTCATTATGGCGGGCTGCGTCTTTGTTAACAATCAAAAATGCGACAAGGCGGGAACGGCCCTCAAGCCCGATGACAAGGTCGAGGTCAGAGGCGGGGAAATGCCTTTCGTCAGCCGAGGTGGTTATAAGCTTGATAAGGCTGTAAAATCCTTCGGTCTTGACCTTTCGGAAAAAATCTGTATCGACATCGGCGCCTCCACCGGCGGATTTACCGACTGTATGCTGCAAAACGGCGCGAAAAAGGTATATGCCGTGGATGTGGGATACGGTCAGCTTGCCTGGAAACTGAGAAACGACGAGCGGGTTGTGAACCTTGAACGGTGCAATTTCCGCCATGTCACGAAGGAGCAGATTGCCGATGAGGTTGATTTTGCGTCGGCCGACGTGGCTTTCATTTCGCTCAAGCTTATCCTGCCTCCCTTAAGACCCCTTCTTCGGGACGGGGGAGAGGCGGTTTGCCTTATAAAGCCCCAGTTTGAGGCCGGGAAGGACAAGGTCGGCAAAAAGGGCGTGGTAAGAGAGCTTTCCACCCATGTAGAGGTTATAGAAAACACCGTCGCTTTTATGCTTGAAAGCGGATTTTCGGTGCTGGGACTTGATTTTTCCCCCATAAAGGGGCCGCAGGGTAATATCGAATATCTTGCATACATAAAAAAGAGTGACGCTCCCGAAAACTTCTCGGGCATAAGCCCGCGGGAGCTTGCAGAAAAATCTCATCAAACGCTTGATAAACAGGGGTGAGTCAAATGAAAGCCGCGTTGACGGTTAAAAAGTTCAGTCAAACGGCCGAGCAATGTGCCGAGCTTGTTAAAAAGGAGCTTTTGAAAAACGGTATCGAGCCGATTTCTGCCGACGACCTTGAGCAGGCGGATTTTTCTATAGTCATAGGCGGAGACGGAACCATTATCCACGCCGCGAAAAAGGCCGCCTTTTACTCAAAGCCGGTGCTCGGCATAAATTCCGGCAGAGTGGGATTTATGGCAGGTGTGGAGAACGGAGAGTATGACATTCTTTCCCGCCTTAAAACGGGTGAATTTGAAATAGAAAACCGAATGCTTCTTTCGGTCATGTGCGAGAGGGGAGACAAGGCCATTAAAACCTACTCTCTCAACGAGGCCGTGGTGAGCCGCGGAGGACTCGCGCGTATAACCGACATAAACGTTACAATAGGCGGCCGTTCGACGATTGATTATGCGGCCGACGGATTGATTTTCGCAACCCCCACCGGGTCGACGGCCTATTCGCTTTCGGCCGGCGGTCCCGTGCTCGACCCGTCCATCGAGGGAATTGTCATGACGCCCATTTCTCCCCATTCCCTTAACAGCAGGGCGGTGGTTTTTTCTCCCGACGAGAAATTTACCGTCACCGCAAAGGTCAGGAGCGAGGGAGACGTTTTTGCCTGTGTCGACGGTGAAAACCCCATAAACATAACCGACGGCGCCGTTTATATCGAAAAGGCAAAGGATTTAAGCGTCAAGCTTATAAGAATAAAGAATGAGCCCTTCTACGAAAATTTCAAAAATAAGCTCATTTTAAATAAATAGGAGAAGGAAAAATGAAAAAGAACCGTCATGAAAAAATAAGAGAGCTTATAAACGACAACGTTATCGAGACTCAGGACGAGCTGCTGAGACTTCTTCGAAAGGACGGCTTTGACGTCACTCAGGCCACCGTTTCCCGCGATATAAAACAGCTTCGCGTAATAAAGGCTCTCGACAGCAACGAGGTTTACCGCTATATGATTCCGAAAGGAGAAAGCGCAACGCTCAAGGCGAATTACTCCGACGTTTTTAAATCGGCGGTCATAAAGGTGGATTATGCCCTCAACGACGTGGTTATAAAATGCCATACGGGAATGGCCAACGCCGCCTGCATGGCGCTTGACCTTATGGATCATTCGTCGGTTGTGGGAACGGTTGCGGGTGACGACACCATTCTCATCATAACGCGGACCGAGGACCGCGCGGCCGAGCTTTGCAGAGAGCTCAGAGAGTATATAAACTGATTTCTTTTTTTGGAGATAGTCTTATGCTTGATACCTTGCGAATTGAAAATATAGCCGTTATCGAATTTGCAGACATAAAATTCGATAAGGGCTTTTGCGCTCTTACGGGGGAGACGGGAGCGGGAAAATCCATTCTCATAGATTCCCTCGGCGCCGTGCTCGGCAACAGAACGTCAAGGGATCTTGTCAGGCGCGGATGCGAAAGCGCTCGTGTGACGGCGGTCTTTACCGATTGCAACAAGAGCGCGGTAAAGGCGCTGACCGACGCGGGCTTTGACTGCGACGACGGTACCGTGATGCTCAGCCGTCAAATAACCGCCGACGGAAAAAGCCGAAGCCGCATAAACGGCCTTCCCGCGACCACCGCGGTGGTAAAGGAAATTTCAAAGCACCTTGTGGCCATACACGGTCAGCATGACAGCATACTTCTCACCGATCCCGGGATACACTACCGTTTTGTGGACAGAATGGCGTCAAACGGCACCGAGCGCGAGGAATATAAGCTTTGCTATGATAAGCTTTGCGCCCTTATAAGGGAGTCAAGAGCCGTGTCGACGGATTTTGCCGAAAGACAGCGCAGGATTGATATGCTTGAGTTTCAGATAAAGGAGCTTGAGCAGGCCGACATAACTCCGGGCGAGCTTGAAGAGCTTGAGGGCAGACGGAAGGTCATGCAAAACAGCGAAAACATAGCAAGGAGCGTGTCGGCAGCCCTTTCCGCCCTTTCGGGAGATGAAAATTTTTCCGGTGCGGCGGGACTTGCCGAAAACGCCGCCGAAAGTCTTGCCGAATGCTCGGAGTTTTCCGAGGACATATCGGAAAATGCGTCGAGGCTTTCGGAAATAGGATTTGAGCTTGAAAATATAACCTCCGAAATAAGAGAACTTTCGGAAAATCTCGATTTCGACCCGGCCGAGCTTGAGCAGACCGAGGAGCGCATTGCCGTCATAAGACGTCTTATGAAAAAATACGGAAACAGCGAAGAGGAAATGCTCGGATTTTTGGAAAATGCCAAAAAGGAGCTTGCTTCGATAAACACCTCCGAGCAGCGCCAAATTGAGCTTGAAAAGGAAATAAACGAGCTTAAGGCCGAGGCGGTCGAAAAGGCGGAAAAGCTGACAAACAGCCGAAAGGCAGCGGCGGAAAAGCTTCGAAACGCCGTGCTTTGCGAGCTTAGATTTTTAAATATGCCGGGAGTCGATTTTGTCGTCGACATAAAGCAAACGGGACTGACCTCAAAAGGGCGGGACGAGATCGAATTTCTCATTTCGGCAAACCCCGGAGAGGCTCCCAAATCTCTTTCGAAAATTGCGTCGGGCGGTGAGCTTTCGAGGACAATGCTTGCGCTGCTTACCGTCATAAACGATAAAAACGACGCAGACACGCTGATTTTCGACGAGATAGATGCGGGAATAAGCGGACGTGCCGCCGACAAGGTGGGGCTGAGGCTTAAAAAAACAGCGAGAGAAAATCAGGTTATTTGCATAACTCACCTGGCTCAGATTGCCGCAAAGTGCGACAGCCATTTTCTTATAGAAAAAACCACCGAAGAAAACCGCACCAAAACAAAGGTGGAAAAGCTTGACGAAAAGGGCAGAATTGAGGAGCTTTCCCGCATTATCGGCGGAACGGTTATCACCGACTCCACCCGTGCGGCGGCAAGGGAAATGCTTGAAAGCGGGGCGGCCGAATGAAAAGAGCAAGCGGAGTGCTTATGCACATTTCCTCCCTCCCGGGAAGCTACGGCTGCGGCAGTCTCGGAAAATCAGCTTACGATTTTGTCGATTTGCTGAAAGATTGCGGCTTTTCCTATTGGCAGATGCTGCCCGTGGGAATTTGCGACGAATGTAATTCTCCCTATAAATCACCGTCGGCCTTTGCGGGAAATCCGTTTTTTGTCGACCTTGACGCCCTTGCAAAAAAGGGGCTGATAACCGAGGACGAGCTTAAAGCCGCCGAGCAGAGCACGCCCTATGTTTGCGAATATGACAGATTGAGAGCACAGCGGCTGCCGCTGCTTTTAAAGGCTTCAAAGCGGACGGCCGAAAGGCGGGAGATAGAAAGCTTTGCCGCCGCAAACAGGGAAATAGACGAGTTTTGCACCTTTGCCGCACTTAAGGATGCGAACGGCGGCCTGCCCCACAACGAATGGAAAACCGACAGGCTCGACGGCGACATTCTTTTCATGTGGAAGTTTATTCAGTATGAATTTTTCGGTCAGTGGGCGGCGCTGAAAAAATATTCGGAGTCCCGAGGAATAAAGCTGATCGGCGATATGCCCATTTATGTGGACGCCGACAGCAGCGACTTTTATTATAACAATTCTCTTTTTTTAACCGACAAAGAGGGAAACCCGGCCGGTGTTGCGGGCGTGCCTCCCGACTATTTTTCGGCCGACGGCCAGCTTTGGGGAAATCCTCTTTATGACTATGAAAAAATGGAAAGCGACGGATTTGCTTGGTGGAAACGCCGTGTTTCCAAGGCTCTTGAGCTTTTTGACGGTCTGAGAATCGACCATTTCAGAGGCTTTGAGAGCTTTTTCTCGGTTCCGTCCGACGCAAAAACGGCAAGAGAGGGAAAATGGGTCAAGGGCCCGGGCAAAAAGCTTATCGACGCAATCAAATCGGTTTCGGGAGAAAAGCTTATAATCGCCGAGGACCTCGGAGACATTACGCCAGAGGTAAAGGAACTTGTTGATTACAGCGGTTTTCCAGGCATGAGAGTTTTTCAGTTTGCCTTTCTCGGGGGCGATAATCCTCATTTGCCCCACAATTTTGAAAAAAACTGTGTCGCCTATTCCGGCACCCATGACAACAACACCCTGTTGGGTTATTTATGGGAGCTTGACGGCGGCACAAGACAAAAAATGCTTGAATACTGCGGCTTTAAGGGCGACGATTGGGGACGGGGCTGCGACGACATTATTCGCACGCTTTTCGCCTCGTCGGCAGGGCTTTTGATGCTGCCCATACAGGATGTTTTGGGTTTCGGAAGCGACACAAGGCTTAACCGCCCGGGCATTGCTTCGGGAAACTGGGCCTTTCGCGTGACTGCCGAGCAGCTGTCGGGCGTCGACAGGTCAAAATATTACAAACTTAACCAGACTTATTTTCGGGGGATAATATGAAATCAAAGGTATATTCTTCGGTTGAACAATTTAAAGAACAAAATGCCGAGCTTAAAACCGATTTGCCCATAAGCGATGATAATTCGGTGCTTTGCCAAAAGGTGAAAATCGGAAATCTCGAGCTTTCCAACCGACTTGTATGTCAGGCCATGGAAGGTTGTGACGGAACGGCTGACGGACGCCCCGACGAGCTGACGGTCAGAAGATACGAGCGGCTTTCAAAGGGCGGCGCGGGGCTTATTTGGTTTGAGGCCACCGCCGTTTGCAACGAGGGACGGGCAAATCCCCGTCAGCTTTACATTAACGAAAAAAATCTTGACGATTTTAAGAAAATCGTTGAAAATATAAAGCAGCGGGGAATGAAGGAAAACGGCTATGAACCCGCCGTTATTATGCAGGCGACCCATTCGGGCAGATATTCAAAGCCGGAGGGAAAGCCCGCTCCCATAATCGCCTACAACAATCCGATTTTTGAAAAAGACAATCCAATCGACAAATCGAGAATCATAACCGACGAGGGTCTTGACAGGGTGCATGAAAGCCTTGTTCACGCCGCGGGTCTTGCAAAAGAGGCGGGCTTTGACGGGGTGGATATAAAGTGCTGCCACAGATATTTGAACAGCGAGCTTTTGTCTGCCTTCACGAGAGAGGGCCGCTACGGCGGGAGCTTTGAAAACCGCACAAGACTTCTCAGAGAAAGCGTCAGGGATTCGATTTCCCTTTGCGGAGACGGCTTTACGGTAACGTCCCGCATGAACGTATACGACGGATTTCCTTATCCCTACGGATTCGGAGTCAAGGAGGGAGAGGGTATAACTCCCGATTTTTCCGAGGCCGACAGGCTCATTAAGGAGCTTGCCGAACTCGGCGTGAAGCTTCTTGACATAACCATGGGAAATCCTTATTTCAATCCTCATGTCAACCGCCCCTATGCGGCGGGCGGATATGAGCCCCCCGAGCATCCTTTGTGCGGAGTTGCCAGAATGTTAAAGGGTACGGCAAAGCTCGGAAAGGCAAATCCCGACGTTTCGCTTATATGTTCGGGACTTTCCTTCCTCGGCACCGCCGCCCCGGGTGTTGCCGCCGCGTTTATCGAGGAGGGCGGATTTTCCCTTGCGGGATTCGGACGTATGATTTTTGCATATCCCGACTTTGCGAAGGACATCGTAAACGGCAGATTTGACCCCAAAAAGATATGTATCGCATGCAGCAAATGCACCGAGATAATGCGGGCGGGAGGAACCCCCGGCTGTATTGTCAGAGACGGCGAAACCTACATGCCCATATATAAAAAATATTGTAAATAAGGTGAAGAAATGAAAACAGCAATAGTGACCGGCTGTGCCGGAGGAATCGGATTTGCAACCGTTAAAAAACTGACGGGCGCCGGAATTAAGGTGCTCGGAATGGACATATGCAGCGAGGCCGACGTGAGAGAAAAATTTATGGATTTCGGCGGCTGCTTTAAGTATTTTTCGGGAAATCTCGCCGACGGCGGAGACCGCAAAGCTCTCGTTACCGAGGCTCTTGCCTTCCTCGGAAAAATAGATATTCTCGTCAACGTTGCGGGTGTGGCACCTAAGGTCAGAAACGATATTCTCGAAATGACCGAGGAAAGCTATGACCGCGTTATGGACATAAACACCAAGGGAACCATGTTTTTAAGCCAGGCCGTTGCCAAGGAAATGCTTAAAAATCCCCGCGAGGACGGAATAAAGGGATATATAGTCAACATTTCCTCCATGTCGGCATATACCTCATCCACAAGCCGCGGAGAGTATTGCATTTCAAAGGCGGGAGTGTCCATGGTGACAAAGCTTTTTGCCGACCGTCTCGCAGATGAGGGAATTCTCGTAAACGAGATTCGCCCCGGTATAATCATGACCGGCATGACGGCAACCGTAAAGGAAAAATACGATAATCTTATCGGCGGGGGACTCCTTCCCATAAAGCGCTGGGGAAAGCCCGAGGACATTGCCGACGCGGTTTATGTGCTTTGCTCGGGACAGCTTAAATATGTTACCGGTCAGTCCATAGATGTGGACGGCGGTTTCCACATTCAGAGACTTTAAAAAGGGGAATGACCTTGAAGGTACAGGATAAAGAAATTGAAATAATAAAGCTTAACACCGCTGTGGTGGGAAGCGGCGCGGCGGGCTTTAACGCCGCGATCCGCTTAAAGCAAATGGGAATTGACGACGTTGCCGTAATCACCGAGGGAATAAACCGCGGAACGTCGAGAAACACCGGCTCCGACAAGCAGACCTATTATAAAATGAGCCTTGCGGGCGGTGACGCCGACAGCCCCGCCGCAATGGCACGGGATCTTTTCGCAGGTATGCTTACCGACGGCGACAACGCCCTTTGCGAAGCGGCTTTGTCGGTCAGGTGCTTTATGAATCTTTGCGAGCTCGGCGTGGAGTTTCCCACCAACCGTTTCGGCGAATATGTGGGATATAAAACCGACCACGACCCCTATTCGAGGGCAACCTCGGTGGGTCCGCTCACCTCCAAGCAAATGACCGAAGCTCTTGAAAAAAAGGCTGAGGAGTTCAAAATTAAAATATACGACAAAAGTCTTGTGACCTCGATAATAACCGACAGGGAAAAGAACGAGGTCAGAGGTCTTTGCGTTTTAAACGGGCAAAATGACAAAAATCTTTTCACCCTTTTCAACTGTAAAAATGTGATTTTTGCAACCGGAGGCCCTGCCGGAATGTATGCCGACAGCGTTTTCCCCGAGTGTCACACAGGCTCAAGCGGCGCCGCATTCAGAGCGGGCGTCAAGGGAAAAAATCTCACCGAGTGGCAATACGGACTTGCATCGGTCGCTCCCCGCTGGAACGTTTCGGGAACCTATATGCAGGTGCTTCCCCGCTTTGTTTCGGTGGACGAAAACGGAACCGAAAGGGAATTTTTGCGCGAATTTTTCGACGATGAATACAAGGCTCTTTCCATGGTTTTTCTCAAGGGCTATCAGTGGCCCTTCGACTGCCGCAAGGCCGAAAGCGGCTCGTCGGTTATCGACCTTCTCGTTTATCGTGAAAGGGTGCTTCTCGGGCGCAGGGTATACCTTGATTTCAGAAGCAATCCTTTCGGTCTTGAAAATATAGATTTTAACAGGCTTGACGATGCCGCCGCCGATTATCTTAAAAAGGCTCAGGCCGATTTCGGCACCCCCATTGAGCGCCTTTCCCACATGAACGCTCCCGCCATTGAGCTCTACCGCGAAAAGGGTGTGGACATCACAAAGGAAATGCTTGAAATAGCCCTTTGCGCCCAGCACAACAACGGCGGTCTTGCGGTGGATATGTGGTGGCAGACGAACGTTTCGGGGCTTTTTGCGGCGGGAGAGGTCGCGGGAACCCACGGCGTCTACCGTCCGGGCGGCAGCGCTCTTAATGCGGGTCAGGTCGGTTCGCTGCGCGCGGCGCAGTATATTTCCGAGAGGAGAAGGGGACAGCCGTCGGAGGAGGGCTTTGAAAAGCTGGCCGAAGGTATTCTTGAAAGCGAGCTTAAGCTTGCCGCGGCAGCCCTTAAAAACGAGAACAATGCCGATGAAATGACAGACAAAGCGCGCAGGCTCATGAGTGAAAAGGGCGGCGCCATAAGAAGCGGTGACAAAATTGCCGAGGCGATTTTTGAAACCGAGCAAAAAATTAAAAATTTTGCCGCCGCAGTCGGGACCGAGTCAAAGGAAGGCCTGTTTGACGTTTTCCGTCTGAGGGATACCCTTGTTTCTCAGTTTACATATCTTTGCGATATGAAATATTATGCCGACAAGGGCGGAAAGTCGCGTGGCTCTTACATATGCCTTGACAAAAACGGTCTTCTCCCCAAAGGGCTTGAGGAGGATTTCAGATTTTCCTCTCCCGACAAAAACGAGCATCCCTTGGTTCAGGAAACCTCTTTCGATGAACAAAAGCTTTGCTGTAAAACCGTCGAGCGCGAGGTGAGACCTCTGCCCGAAGGCGGCGGATTTTTTGAAAATGTATGGCGGGACTACCGTCAAAACAGAAATGTTTATTGAGGAATTGTTATGAAGGATCTGACGGCTCAAAAAAATATGGACGCGCTTATCGCGGGGCTGGGTGACAGGGTTCCCACTTTGCTTCTTCACAGCTGCTGCGGCCCGTGTTCCTCCTATGTTCTTGAGTATCTTTCCGAATATTTTGACATAACTCTGTTTTTTTATAATCCCAACATTCAGCCCGCCGAGGAATATAAAAAGCGTCTTGACACCCAAAAGCAGCTGCTTGATACCGCGAAATATACCCACCCGGTGAAGTTTGCCGAAGGCAGGTACGATCCCGACAAATTCTTCCTTGCGGTCAAGGGGCTTGAAGGAGAAAGGGAAGGCGGCAAACGGTGTCAAAAGTGCTTTGAAATGAGACTTTGCGAGACCGCGGCGCAGGCGAAAAAGGGTAATTTTGATTTTTTTGCCACCACGCTGACGGTCAGCCCTCACAAAAACGCTCTGCTCATAAATAAAATCGGCTCGGAATATGAGGGTTATCTTCCGTCGGATTTCAAAAAAAGAGAAGGATATAAGCGATCGATAATTCTTTCAAAGGAATATAATCTTTACCGACAGGATTATTGCGGCTGTATCTTTTCAAAAAGGGAGGCGCAGGAGTGAAAAAGGCTTTTATGGTCATAAATCCGGTTGCGGGTCAGAAAAAAATAAAGCCGGCTCTTGCCGATGTGATAGGAAAATTCAATCAGAACGGCTATTGCACCGAGGTTTATATAACCCAAAAATCCGTTGCCGTCGAGGACTATGTTGCCGAGCATTGCAAAAAAAGCGATTTGGTCGTTTGCTGCGGCGGAGACGGAACCCTTAACAACGTCGTAAACGGTATTATAAAGGCCGAAATCGACATTCCTCTCGGATATATCCCCGCGGGAAGCACCAATGATTTTGCCGCCGGGCTGAGCCTGCCGTCAAATCCCGAGGCGGCGGCCGAGAGAATTCTCACGGGTAAAGCGCACCCCCATGACGTGGGACAAATCGACGGCGACAGGCGGTTTGTCTATGTATCCTCCTTCGGAGCTTTTTCCGAGACTTCCTATATGACATCTCAGTCGCTTAAAAACGCTTTGGGTCATCTTGCATATGTCCTTGAGGGAACAAAGGCTTTAAAAAGCATAAAGCCGATTGCCCTTAAGGCGGAGTTTGACGGGGAAAAGATTTCGGGAAATTTCCTTTTCGGCGCCGTGGCAAATTCCACCTCTATGGGCGGAATTGTCCGATTGAAGGATCCGGATATAAATTTTTCGGACGGTCTTTTTGAGGTCATTTTGATAAAGGAGCCAAAGAACATTCTTGAGCTTCAGGGCATAATAAACTGTTTGCTGACATATAAATATGACCCGAGGTATATTTTGTTTTTAAGAACCTCGAGGGCTCGATTTGAATTTAAAAATCCCGCCGAATGGTCTCTTGACGGAGAGCGATATATCGGCAAAAAAACAGCCGATATATCGATTTTAAAGCATAAAATAAATTTTTTATATTGACAATCGGTGTTATTTATGCTATCATCACTTTATTCCTTGAGGGAGTAGCAAGCGGTTTTCCGCAGCAAGTCAACATTCTCGGCCGAAAGGTCTGGCTTGCTTTAATTTGCGAGACTCATGTGTAACCTTGCGCTATACATGGGTGAATATTCGATTTTTATCCGAGTATGGCTTTTCATACTCGGATTTTTTGTTTGGAGGAGTTTTTTTGGATTTTCTTTTTGTGTTGAACAGCCTTCTTCTCGGTGTGGGACTTTCCATGGACGCCTTTTCGGTGTCGCTGGCCAACGGTCTTAACGAGCCAAAAATGGCAAAGGGAAAAATGCTTGCCGTTTCGGGAACATATGCTTTTTTCCAGGCACTTATGCCGCTTACGGGCTGGCTGTGCGTTCACACCGTGGTGGAGAAGTTTAAAAGCTTTGAAAAATTCGTGCCGTGGATAGCGCTGGTGCTGCTATGTTATATAGGCGGAAAAATGCTTATTGAGGGAATAAAAAAAGAGCTGGAAGCCGAAACGGTAAAAAAGCTTACTCCCGCCGTGCTTTTTGTTCAGGGCGTGGCGACTTCGATAGACGCGCTGTCGGTGGGTTTCGCTTTTGCCGAATATAATTTTATAACCGCTCTGACGGCGTCGCTGCTTATCGCAGCCGTTACCTTCGTGCTATGTACCGGAGGCCTTTGTATCGGTAAAAAGGCGGGTATGAAGCTTGCGGATAAAGCCACGATTGTCGGAGGAATAATACTTATAGCTATCGGAATAGAGATATTCTTAAGCAATATTTTATAAGGAGAATTTATATGTGGTTGAATTATGCACTTTTTGCCGTCGGACTTGTGCTTCTCATTAAAGGCGGAGACTGGTTTGTGGACGGTGCCACCGGCATTGCCAAAAGGTTTCATCTTCCCGAAATTCTCATCGGTGCAACGGTTGTGTCCATCGGAACGACCCTGCCCGAGGTCATGGTGTCGGCCACTTCGGCTGTGTCGGGTCATAGTGAAATAGCATACGGGAACGCGATCGGCTCGATAATATGCAACACCGCTCTCATTGCCGCCCTGACAATAGCCATCAGACCGTCAAAAGTCGACAAGGCGTCCTTAAGAATTCCCGTTATATTTTTCTTTATTGCCGCCGCATTTTATCTTGCCATAGCCTATACGGGAGGGTATTACGGAAGAATTTCCGGTGTGGTGTTGCTGCTGCTCTTTGCCGTATATATGGTCGTGACCGTCAAAAGAGCTCTTGACGACTCAAAGCTTTCGGCAAAAGAGGAAACCGAAAAACAGCTTGAAGAGGATGAACAGACCCCCGCCTTGAAAAATATAATTCTTCTTGTCGTGGGTGCGGCTCTCATTGCGGTGGGTGCAAATCTTCTTGTAAACAAGGGAACCCTTATCGCTCAGCATTTCGGTGTGCCCGAATCGGTTATTGCGCTGACGTTTGTGGCTCTCGGAACATCCCTTCCCGAGCTTGTTACCGCCATTACGGCCCTTGCGAAGGGCCACGGGGCACTTTCTCTCGGTAATATAATCGGAGCCAATCTCTTTAATCTTGTTCTTGTAAGCGGTCTTTCCATAACCCTTTCGCCCTTTTCACTCCCTTCGGGAAAAACCGTCGGCGGAATGAATGCGTCGCTTGTTGTCGATACTCCTCTGATGCTCGCGGTTATGCTTATTTTGACCGTCCCCGCGCTTGCAAAAGGCAAGCTTTCGAGAACCCAGGGAATAGTTCTTCTTGCTCTCTATGCGGCGTTTTGTGTGTTCCAGTTTGCGCTGTAATTCAAAGGCGGATCTTCTTTTTGAAGGTTCGCCTTTTTGATGCCTTTTGTGTTGCGGGAGGGCGGAATATATGGTATACTGGAGCTTAGAGGAGTGTTTCTATGGCATTTAAACGTTTTGCAAAAAAATCCGCACTTTGGTTTATGGCTTTGTGTCTTGTTGTTACGGGAATGTATGTTCCTTACGAGGCTTCTGCCGAAACCGACAGCGAAAACGGTATTTTTGACGTATATCATCCCGCAAGCGGCGTGGCATGTTATCCCCGTATGTTTACCACAAGTAAGGGAACGGTGCTTTGCGCCTTTGACACAAATGACGACGGAGGCAGGTCCAAAATAAAGCTGACACGCAGCACCGATAACGGAAAAACGTGGACCAAAACTCCCGTGACGGTGGGTGAGGTTGAAGGGCTTGACTGCGCCAATGCGGCTTTTATAGAATATGACGGATTGCTTTTGTGCGGATACCGAGCAAACGCACTAAATGGCGGCGAATATACTTCGGCGCTGTATGTCAGCAAGAGCACCGATGACGGACTGACCTGGAGCAGGCATTCGGTTATCGATACCGCCACAACCCCCGCTCAAAGCTCTTCCGACTGCGGAGGAATTTACGAGCCTTATTTTATGGAGCTTGACGGAAAGCTTGTGGTCTATTTCGCCTCCGACCGTATCGGAAAGAGCGTTCAGTCCATGGCGGCTCAGAATATTGAAATGATGACCTATGACAAGACTTCCGGAACATGGGGCGATCTTCGTGTGGCTCTCAACGGCACCGAGCACAAATCCCGTGACGGCATGGCCGTTATCGACAAATTTTCCGACGGCTCGGGTTATGCAATGGTCATTGAGGCCACGAATGTTTCGGGCCACCCCTTTGTTATTCAGCTTTACACCTCTGCAAACGGTTACGATTGGACATTCAGATATAATCTTTATATCCCCGAGAAAAAGGGAAAGAAGGCAGGAGCGCCATATATAAAGACTTTGCCCGACGGACGTATGGCCGTCTCCTTCCAAACCGACAACGACGCCACCGCAACGGGGGACGGTGTTTCGTATATGATGACGATGATAAGTAAGGAACCCCTTACCCGCACGTCAAGAATAAACGCAAACACATTTGAAGAGGCCACAAAGCCATTTCACACGCCCGACGGATGCTATTCGGTTTGGAACAGCATTGAGGTCTCGGGGAACTATTTCCTTGAGTTTTCAAGTGTGAATTATCCTTATAATGCCGCTGTTGTCCGCCGTACCGAGCTTTCCGAGCTTGGAAAATCCAAAGCCGTGAACCAATCGGTCACCCTTTCCGACTGCACCGATTTGCGCTCATGGAATGTCGGATATGCCGGTGCGACTCTTGCACAAAATCAAAATTACAGCTCGACCACCCAAAGCAGCGATTATGTTGATTTTTACAGCAACGGCAACAACGGACTTTCCATGTATCTTTCCCTTGAGCCGGTCGATTCAAGAGGTGTGGATTTTTCAAAGGTTAAATATATCGAGTTTGACATTTGGCTTTCAAACGGAGATATGTTCAGCGAGTCCAAGCTTAGGAGAATTTGTCTCTCCTCCTTGGACTTTAACAACGCACAGCTTAAAAGCGGCGGCGACGCTTTCGGAAATATGTCGGCTCAGCTTGACGACTCGTCGCTGTCCGAGCCTCTTGAAAGCTATTCGTGGAACCATGTTAAAATTCCGATTGAGGGCTATAAAAACATCGGAGCCGACGAGTTTGACATCACATCGGTGAAGAAACTTTGCATACAGGCCTTTGAAGCCTATGACGCAAATTTCGTTGCCTGCATAAGCAATGTTGTCGCTACCGTCGACGATACCGAATATTCATTTTGTTCTCAAAGCGAACAGGGGCTTGTTATCCCCGACTCGGTGGGAGAATACACATATTCGGCAGACGTGACCGTTAACCGAAATTTTGAGGGCAACAGCTTTATATTCTTCACCTTCAACGATTATTGGTCGAGCCGTTTTCTCCTTTGGGACAAGGGCGGTCAAAGCGAAGGCTATTTTGCCTATACCGGGCAAATCGGACTTACTCCCGAAACCGTCGGAAGGGAACCCGAAATTGTAAACGACGGGTTTGCCTGGTCGGAGCAAAACAAAAAGCTTCATGTCGACATAAAGGTGAAAGGAAATCATTGCGAATTGTATGTGGACGGAAAGCTCAAGCAGAGCTTTGACGGAAACTATGTTCAGACCCTTTCAGTGGGCGCGGCCAACTGCGACGTGACATTTTCAAACTGCCGTCTTTCCAAGGGATATTTCGCTCCCGGCGACGCCGACAGAAACGGAACCGTCGACGTGACAGATGCGCTACTTGTGCTTCAGCACTCGGTGGGCAAGATTGTGCTTGAACCGGCTCTTTGCCTTTCCTGCGACGTTAATGTAAGCGGAACGCTGACCGTAACCGACGCGCTGCTTATTCTCCAGCGGTCGGTAAACAAAATCGACAAATTCGATAACGAATAAAAAATACACCCGCAGGGACCAAAGCAAATCCCTGCGGGTGTTCATTTATTGTGTTAAAGCTCCACGGTGCAGCCGCCGACCGATCTTACGGAAATTTTTCTGCAGGAATTCTCGCCGAGAACGCGGTCGATTTCGCTGCGGAAAAGGTCAAAATCCGAATGCGGCACAAACGCCTGAACCGTCCCGCCGAAGCCGCCTCCGTGTATTCGCACGGCACCGCTTTGGCCGAGAAGTCTCTTGCACAGCGCTATTGTGAATGTCGCCGCCTGATTTTTGGGGTTCTTTTCGGAATGGACGTTTTGAAGAAGGGTTTGAGATGAAAGTCCGGAGCTGTTTGCAAGACTCAAAAAGCTTTCAAAATCCTTGCGCTTTATTGCGTCGAACTCCTCCTTGACGCGCTTGTTTTCGTCAAAAATATGCATCGCCCGAAGAACGGCGCGGTCGCCGAATTTTTTTCTTAAGACCGAAATTGACTTGTAAAAATCCTCTTTGGAAACGCCGCGGAGTCTGTCGGAGGAAAAGTAGGCGGAAATTTCGCAAAGCTCCTCGGTGATCGCCGCATATTCATCGGTCAGATCGCCGTGTCCCGCATGGGTTTTTATAATGCAGGGGACTATTCCGTCCGAATCAAAGTCGGGAGCGAAGCTTTCAAGCTTGGGCTCGTTCGGATTTTCAAAGTCGACAAAAACGCATCCGCCCACCGAACAGCCTATCTGATCCATAAGGCCGCAGGGTTTGCCAAAATATTCTTTTTCGGCAAATTGTCCTATTTTTGCAAGCTCAACAGGCGAAAGAGCGCCGCCGCAGAAAAGAACATTGAAGATGTTGCCGATGAGAATTTCAAAGGCGGCGGAGGAGGAAAGCCCCATTCCCGCGGGAATGTTTGACGTCATCATGCCGTCGAAACCGAAAATGTCAAACCCGCGCTCCTTAAGGCAATGGGCCACGCCCCTTACAAGGCTTTCGGAACGGCCGATTTCCGATTTCTTTTTTGAAAGGTCGCCAAGGTCGATAATGACCGGCTCAAACTGCTCGGAATAAAGCCGAACGGTTTTTCCGCCGTTTTGCGAAACGTATGCCGTCATGTCGAGATCGACGCTGCCGCAAAGCACGAGACCGTTTTCGTGGTCTGTGTGATTTCCGCCGATTTCGGTTCGGCCGGGAGCCGAAAAAAGCAGCTCGGGAGATTTGCCGAAATGACCTTCAAATTCCGATTTAAGCCTTTTAAAGCGCTCCTTTGCAGCCTCGGTATCCGAGTAAAGGCATTCAAGCTTTACAGAAGGGGTCATTTAAAATCTTCCCTCCAAGAGCTTTATAAACAGGCCTCCCTGAACAGAACGGTGGCGGAAGCCCACCATGAGAGCGGTGGTGGTGTCATACCAGTCGGTCATGGGAACGCGGCTTTGGGAAACGTTGAACGCCTCCCACATGGGGGCAATGAACTTTTCAAACTCGTCCTTGTGAGGCGCAAGGGTGGCCGTCCAAACCGTCCAGTCTGATTTTGTGTATGTGGCGCGGTTGTCGAGAGGGCAGCCGTAGGCGTTGATATGTCTCATGTTGGAGCACACCTCGGCATAGGAAACACAGGGGGCGAAAAGCTTGGTGCCCCACAGCTTATCCCAAACCATGTTATACTTCATGCTGAAGGTGTCGGGACGATCATATGCAAGGCGGAAGCTGCCGTCGTCGTTTGCCGCTCTTTTTACAAAGCTGTCGGCCATTTCCTTGGCGGTTTTCATAAGGGTATAGGCGCGCTCTTCCTCGCCTCTCATCTGAAGAATCTTTGCATATCCCGCGATACCCATAATGGCCTTGAGAGAAAGGTTGCAGTTGTGGGCAAGGTGACCGGCAAAATCGTCGGTGCAGAGCTGATTTTCGGGATCGTTACCGTATTTTATAAGATATTCAACCCACTTGTCGGTCGTGTCGGAATAAAGGTCGGCAAAATCGGTGTTTTGCTCCAAGAGGCAGAGACAGGCCAGCATTATGAGCATGTTTCCGCATTCCTCGACCGGCATCTGGAACGAGAGAAATTCGTCGGGATTGCTTCCTTCCCATGCGCCGTATGCCTGACCTGTGAGAAGGGGATAGGTGCCGATGTCATGGGGTGCAAAATCATATTTCCAATCGTCCGATTCGGCATATTTAAAAATCGGGCGGAGCATACCCTTTAAAAGCTCGGGGCTGTAAAGCATAAAGAAGGGAGCCGAAGGATAGGTGACGTCGACGGTGGCGGCGCAGCCGTTTGACAGGCACTCTTTAGAGATGAATATAATCTGTCCTTCGGTGTCAACGGCAAGCTTGTGGGCCGCAATAAGCTGACGGTAGGAAAGCTCGAGCAGCTCGGCATATTTCTCGCCGCCTGCGTTTTCGGCGTCGTCAAAAAGTTCTTCGGAAATTTTGCGGCATTTTTCAAGCATTTCGCCGCTTTCGTTTTTGGCTTCAACAAGAGCCTGCTCCATGGAAAGTCCTTTGGTTTTCCAATAAGCGTCGACGTTTGTACCGAAATAGTTAAGGCACTTTATGTCGTCATAGGCGAAAAGCAGGTCGGAGCAAACGCCCTCTTCAAGGGGAAAGCCTGCCGAAATGACGGTTTTTCCGTCCTCTTCAAAGCTTTTATATTCCGAACCGTTCGGTCCGCAGAGATAGAAATATCCCCATTCGATTCTGAGCACGTCGCCGCTTCGGCCGAGCATTTTTTGATAAACGCTGCCGATTTTTTCGGCAAAAGAGCCGTCGCCCAGTTCGACCGACTGTGCAAGCACGGGGGTCTCGCCCGCTTTGTTTATGCAAAGCTCCTCGGTGGCCGAAACATTGACCGAAACCTTGTGCTCTTTACCGTCGTTTGATTCATAGTTTATTTTAAGATAAGAAATCGGACGGGAAAGGCGGTAAAGGTCGTCGGGGAAAAGGGTGGAATAGAAGCTCAGGTGAAGCACAATCTTTTCGTTTTCGAAAACATAGTCGGTCACAAGAGCAGAAAGATCGCTGAAAATTTGTTTGATTTCGGCGTCTGCCGACTGTCCCATAAAGCGGAAGGTTTCTCCGTCAACCGTGACGGTACCTCTTATGGGGTTGGGATCGTCGGTCCAATGAACTGTGTCGGATGCGTAAAGCTCATCGCTGTGTGACCATACCGAAAAATATGGGTCAACCGTAATAAGCGGAAATGCAGGCGGTCTGAGTTTCATAAATGCACACTCCTATAAATTACTGCTTTAAGCATAACCCAAACACCGCATTTTTTCAATAGTTTTCTTGAAAAACGAAAAAATATCTCCCTTTTTAAGAGAGATATTTTAATTCATTATTCCACATCGAATTTATCGATTTTTTTAACGGCTTTTTGCAATATGAGCAGCGAGTCGGTAACGGTGATTTCTCCGTCGCCGTTAACATCGCAAAGGGCTTCTGCATCTTGCGAAAACTCGATTTTTTTCACACTTTTTTGAAGTACGAGCAGGGCGTCGGTGACGGTTACCTGTCCGTCTCCGTCGGCGTCACCGTAAACGGCGGCCTTTTTGTCGGTAAGCGCAAGCTTGCTTATGGAAAAGTCAACGTTTTCTCCGCCTGTTTTGTTGGTGTATACAAGCTTTATCGAATCTATTTTCGATAGGTCGACCGAGTTGTCCTTTTGGGCGAAACTCGCAAGGTCGAAATTCAGCGTCTGAAAGCTTCCGTTAAAATAATAACCCTTGACGGTATAGCGATAGCCCGTTTCCTTGCCCTTTTCGGTCAGAATGATGTCGACGGTGTCGGTCTTGTGTCCGACGGTGTTGAGATTTGCCGAACTTTTAATGACAAAGGTGAATTTATTGAATCGTCGGGCGTTAAAGCTTTCGTCCAAATCAAGAGACAGTATTTGCTCGTTTTTGTCGGAGGAGCGGTTGCTCCAATTTATCGTATAATCGCCGAAGCTGCCTTTTTCGTCGCATTTTGAAAGCGTAATGTCACATCCGTCCGCCGAAATGCCCGCAAGGTCGTTGCAGCTTGAAATCAGCAGCGACTCTTCTTCCTCCTTCGCAAGAACGGGAGCTTTGAAAAGCTTGACAGCCCCGACGGCGAATTCCACGGGAGAGCCGGAGGAATTGTTGAACCATGTAAATCTCATGCGTCGGATTGCCGTCCAGTCGGAACTTTCGACGGCGGCGGAAATGCCGCTTTTGTCAAAGGTCAGCGTGTTCCAGCCTTTTTTCAGACTGCTTGCCGGGATGTTAATGTTATATCCGTCCTGTCCCTTTGATTCGGTCACAAGATTTATTTGGAAAATGTCATCGGCCCGGTCGGAAAGGGAGGAATAATCCTCAGAGCACCAGACCTCGGCCGAAAGAGCGTTATATTTTTCGGTGTTTGCAAGAATGTTATTGGAGTATTTGAGAATGGCCATAGAGCCGACATTTGCGCTGTTTCCAGTGCAATGCTCGGGATTTGAAAGGCTTATGCCGCTTTTGCCGTCGAGGGTTTTAAGAGCGGTTTCGGTGGAAAATTCACCCCATGTTCCCATGACGGAATTTCCCTCGGTAAGATACAGCTCGCCGTCCTTTTCGGTCGGTTCAACCGATTTCGTCGAAGAAATGAGACAGTACCAATCCACGTTCATTCGGCGGTTACCCGAAGTGTTAAGCTGCTCGGGAGCAAGCCACGCAACGCCGTTTCCGGTGTTTCCGCTGACAGTCGGAGCCGAGTCGAGCACCAAAAATTTGTTTGTTGTTTGGTCATATTCGGCAAGGACAATAAAATGACCGTAGGCGACGTGGGCTATGGCGACGTTTCCGTATTCGCGGAGATGATTGCGAAGCCCGGTGGAATAGATGTCGGCCCAGACGTTCGAGGCGGGGACGGTTATGTTGTATTTTGCGCCGAATTTTGCCTCAAGCCGCGGATAAATGACGGTTCGGTCTGAACCGCCCGAAGGGTCCCATGTTCCGTTATATCCGTTGATGTCGTGCGCCCATGTGGCAATTTCGTCAATTGCGGCGCCCACGTCCGCTATTTCGTTGAGATAGTTGAAGGCATTGACGGTGGAGAGTATGCCGCAGCCCGTTCCCGCAATTGTACCTTCGCCGTATACCCAGCTTCCCCAACGGCTGTCATACTGGCTGTATGCCACCGCGTCGGCGTTTGAATTTACCGAAAAGGCAAAGGGAGCGGCCGCAAAAATCACGGCGGCGCAAAGCATAAAGCTCAAAATTCTTTGAAATCTTGTTTTTACCTGCATGGGTTTAGTCCTTTCTGTTTTCGAATTTTTTCTGTATTCTTATATCTTTTCCGCAAAAATTCTTCCAATCGAAACAGCCAATTACCCGCGAAAAAATCCGTTCACCGTATTTTTGCTCGAGCTTTTCCGCGTCAAGGTTTGTGCTTATAATCGTGGGTCTTTTGGCGATTATTCTGCTGTTTATAATGTTATAAAGAGCAGATCTTGTAAATTCGGTGGAAAATTCGGCGCCGAGATCGTCAAGCACGCATAAATCACAGGAAATAAGTTCCTCTCTGATGCCGAGATTTCCGTTGCCGAAGCTGTCGTTTTCAATGAGATTGAAAAAATTCTGAGCCGAATTATACATGGCCGAATACCCCTTTTCGGCAACCTCCCTCACAATCGAGAGAGACAAATGTGTTTTTCCGAGCCCCGTTCTTCCGCTGAAAATCAAGTTTCCCGAGTTTGGAAATTTCTTCGAAAAATCCCTGCAGGCAAGCAAAATATCGCCCATTTTTGTCCTTTCCTCTCCCGAATAGTAGTCGAGAGAAAAGGTGTCAAGGGAAAACCCGTCAAGAGGAAGCTCTTTGCAAAAGCCGGCATATCGCAAATCCGACTTGAGCTTTTTTAGGCAGTCGCAGGCCTGCCCGTTTGAAAGCACTCCCTGATCTCCGCATTTTTTGCACCGATATTGCGGCTTTAGAAAATCGGTGTCGATTCCCGAGGCCTCAAGGATTTTTTCCTCCTCCTTTGCGGTGTGCGACAGCTCGCCCGAAAGAGCTGTCCGCTCGGCCGCATTTCCCGAAATGGCGGCCTTTACCAAAGCCTTTGACAGCTCATTGTATTTCTGCTCGAGCCGTGCGAATTTCTCCGATTTTTTGCAAAGCTCGGCTCTGCGGTCGGCAGCGATTTGCTCGGCTTTTTGCCTTCGGCGGCGAAGCTCGTTTTTTGCCGCGTCGTTTATGTTTTCGGATCGGTTCATAAATTGTCTCCTTAGGTTGTAAGAAGTTTTTTGATGTCGTCCATATCATAGGACTTTGCGGGCTCGGCCGACTTTTTACCTTTTTCCGAAGATGATTTCTCGGAAATGTCCTCCGGCCGTTTTATGCCCTTTTGATTCCACGAGCCGAGCACCTTGTTCATGTATGCAAGACTCATTTTTCCGGTATGGTCGACGCTTGCGTCGTAAGCAAGCTTTATCATTTTCATGCTGAATTTCCATTCACGAAGCCATCTGGTGGCATAGGTCTGCTCGTTCTTTGAAGGAACAGGACGGTCGATTCCGAAGGCCGAGGCGATTTTTCTCCATTCCTGGCGGCTCCTTTCGAGCTCGACAATATGCTTTTCGGCCGCCGAAACGGTGTCGATACCCTCGCTTATCCAAGATAGCGCGGTGGACTCTATGTATCTTATGTTTCCTTTTCCCACGGCGCAGGCATATTCGATTATCATTATTATTATTTCGCAGGAAAGCCCCTGGGTGTCGTGCAGCCAAACGAGGGTGGTCATTTCAGCGGAGGAAAGGGTCCTTGAAAGCTTTGACTGCGCCTCCTTCAAAAGAAAGGCGATTTCGGCCGATTCGTCGGCTCTTTTGGCGATTTCATAGCGGGAAATTTTTTTGCTTTCGGTGCGAATCGGCTTTTTCACGGCCTTTTCCTTGACGGTCGAGGGAACCTCGGTTTCTTCGGTTTTGGTTTCGTCCGCCGCTTTTTCGGTGTCGCAAACGATTTTATTTACTATCCAATACTGCATTGCGTCGCGCACGTCGGCGGGGGAGAGCCCCGTGTCTTTTGATATTTCGGTCAAATCGTCGCAGCTGCCGTTTCGGCAAAAAAGCCAGAGCAAAACCTTGAGTTGAGATGCTCCGGCGAGTTTTAAATGTTTTTCAACCACCGCTTTCGGAAATACAAAGACGTCCGAAAGCTGTGCGGGTTCGATTTTATATCCCATTTTTATCCCTTTATTCCATGTTTTCATACTGCTTTTCCTTGAGCGTTTCGGCTCTTTTTATAAGCTCGTTTTTGCTGCTTTCGTCAAGCTGTCTGAACAAAATGACAAGCTCCTTTTCGGCTCCCGAAAGGGTGGCCGAGCTGAAATTCTTTTCGCCCGCGGCGGAATAGGAGGAGCCGCTTGTGTTCATGTGTTCGACCGTTTGCTCTCCCTCGAGAAGGTCAAAAACATCGGTATTGAAAATTTTTGCGATTTTGGAAAGCATACCCACGCTCGGAACGGTTTTCCCGAGCTCGTAATAAGAATATGTCGAACGGTCTATTCCGAGAGCTGCGGCAATCTGAGTCTGAGTGAAATTGTTTTTAACGCGGTATAGCTTAAGCTTTTCACTTATCTTCATAATTTCACCCCTCCTTTTTTACCATTATATACGGGAAAGACCTCCGTGTCAAACTAAAAAAATTTAAAAAGGTAAAAAAACCACTTGAAAAAAAAGGTGCGCTGTGATAAAATAACAAAGCATTCATTTTTCCGCCGATAAGTCCTGCGGCGAGATTTAGTGTGCAAACATTAAAAAGAACGGTCCAATGCCATTCTTCGGGAATGGTAAGAACGCTCGGAAATAACAGGAGGAATTTATAAATGGACGCACTTAAAAAACTGACAGAGGGACAGCTTAAGACCGAGGCCCCCGAGGTTGTTGTCGGAAACACCGTTAAGGTTCACGTCAACATCAAAGAGGGAGACAGAGAGAGAATTCAGATTTTCGAGGGAACCGTCATTGCAAAGAACGGCTCCGGAATTGCCGAGACCTTCACCGTCCGCCGCGTTTCCTACGGCGTAGGCGTGGAGCGTGTTTTCCCGGTTCATTCCCCCAATGTTGCCAAGGTCGAGACCGTCCGCAACGGCCGTGTTCGCCGCAGCAAGCTCTACTATCTGCGTGATCGCGTCGGTAAGGCGGCAAAGGTTAAAGAGCAGGTAAGATAAGCTTGCCTTCTTTGCGTCTTTTGAAGGGCGCTGTTTTGTCTCCGCGGCTTTATGCGGAGATGATTGCTTTGTCAAAAACCTGCGATGATGCCGTTATGCATTTCGCAGGTTTTCTTCGTTTTGCGGCCTTCCCGGCCGACCACTTTTATGAAAAGGACGGTCTTTTTTATGGCGGAAAAGACGGAAGTTAAGAAAAAGAAACAGGGACGTGAGCTTGTCGAGTGGATTGACTCGGTGGCAATATCGGTGCTGTGTGTGGTTTTGCTTTTTACATTTGTTTTCCGTATGGTGGGGGTCAAGGGCACTTCCATGCAGGACACCCTCCAATCGGGCGACAAGGTCATTATATATAATCTTTTTTACAAGCCAAAAGCGGGGGATATTGTTGTTATTTCCCGTTCCGATCTTATAGAAGGCGACGGGCAGGTGGCCGAGCCCATAATCAAAAGGGTCATCGCCACCGAGGGTCAGACCATTCGTTTTGATTTTGATACGGGCGACGTTTATGTTGACGAACAGCTGCTTGACGAGCCCTACATAAAGGATAAGACCATTCCGGGCCGTATACCCATGGAAAACCCCTATACAGTCCCCGAAGGCCATGTTTTTGTCATGGGGGATCACCGCTCGGTTTCCAAGGACAGCCGAACCGCCGAGGTTGGCGCCATTGACACAAGATATATTCTCGGAAAGGCTGTTTTCCGCCTTTTCCCGACGAACGAGGCGGGTGTAATATCATGAGCGAACCCGTTTCCATTCAGTGGTTTCCCGGCCATATGGCCAAAACCCGCCGTCTCATGGCCGAGAGTCTGCCGCTTATAGACGGCGTCGCCGAGATTATCGACGCGAGAATTCCGATTTCAAGCCGAAATCCCGACCTTGATGAAATAGTCAAAGATAAGCCGCGCATTGTGCTCATGAACAAGGCCGATATTGCCGATGCGGAAGCAAATAAAAAATGGATTGAATTTTTTAAGGAGCGCGGAACCGAGGCGCTGCCCGTCGACTGTAAAACGGGAAAGGGTCTCGGCGGATTTACCGATAAGGTAAATGCCGTTATGGGGGATCGGCTGCAGAAATTCAAGGATAAGGGCATGACGGGAAGAACGCTCCGTCTTATGGTTGTGGGAATTCCCAATGTGGGAAAATCCTCCTTCATTAACCGCATGGCAAAGAACAACAAGGCCAAAGTTGCCGACCGCCCCGGCGTTACAAGGGGAAATCAATGGTTTTCCATCGGCAAGGGAATAGAGCTTATGGACACCGCGGGCGTCCTTTGGCCGAAATTTGACGACAAGGCGGTGGGAGAGCGTCTCGCCTTTACCGGCGCAGTCAAGGACGTTGTTACCGATACCGAGCTGCTTGCGGTGCGCCTGCTTGAGCTTATGAACAGGCATCATGCGGCAAACCTTGAGCAGCGCTATAAGATAACGCTTTGCCCCGATATGCAGGGATATGAAATTCTCGAGGCGGTGGGCAGAAAACGCGGAATGCTCATTTCCGGCGGAGAAATCGACACCGAAAGAGCTTCAATAATGGTGCTCGACGAATTCCGCGGAGGAAAGCTCGGACGCATCACCCTTGAATTCCCGGAGGATGTCTGATGGTCGGATACGAATATGAAAAAAAGGCCTTGGAACAGGGCTTTAAAAGCATCTGCGGAATCGACGAGGCGGGGAGAGGCCCACTTGCGGGACCGGTGTTTGCCGCCGCAGTCATATTGCCCGTCGGTCTTGAAATTGAGGGGCTTAACGATTCCAAAAAGCTTTCGGAAAAGAAAAGAGAGTCTCTTTTCGACGTAATAATCAGCAATGCTTCGGCCTATTCGGTCGCTTATGCCGACCATGCCGAAATTGACGAAATAAACATTTTGAACGCCACCTTTCTCGCAATGACAAGGGCTGTAAACGGGCTGAAAATTCCCGCGGATTTTGCTCTCGTGGACGGGAACAGAGTGCCGAAAGGTCTTTCGGTGCCCTGCGAAACAATTGTCAAGGGAGACGGCATTTCGGCGTCCATTGCAGCCGCGTCGATACTTGCAAAGGTAAGCCGAGACAGGGTCATGAAAAAGGCCGATGAAATTTATCCCGAATATATGTTTGCAAAGCACAAGGGATATCCCACCGCTCTCCACCGAGAGCTTGTGAATAAATACGGTCCATGTCCCATTCATCGTCTGACCTTTCTTAAAAAGGTGCTGAAATAATGATTTACACGGCGCGTCAGATCGGACAAATGGGAGAAATCGCCGCCGCAAGATACCTGCGGGACAACGGTTACAGCATTGTATGCGCGAATTTCCGCGCAAAAACCGGCGAAATCGACTTGGTGGCTTCAAAGGGCAATGTCATTGCTTTTTGCGAGGTTAAAACCCGAAAGGATTGCCGCCACGGCCGACCGTCCGAGTATGTCACCTATTCAAAACGGCAAAAGCTTATTGCAACGGCCCTTTTGTTTATGAAAAGATATAAAATAAAAAATCAAATGCGCTTTGACGTGCTCGAGGTGATTTTACCTCCCGGAAAGACCCACTTAAACGCCGAGGTAACTCATATCAAAGCGGCATTCGACGGGGAAGACACCCCATTTTCATTTTGAGCAACGGAGGAATTTTTATGAACTACAAAAGCACGAGGAACAGCGCTCTGAGCGCCAAATCGGCAGAGGCTATCGCCCGCGGTATTTCGGAAGACGGCGGTCTTTTTGTGCCGGAAAGCATACCCGTTCTTTCGGCTGAGGATTTTGCAGCTTTGGGAGAAATGGATTATATCGACGCGGCCGTTTATGTGCTGAAAAAATATCTCACCGATTACACCGAGGACGAGCTTTACGAGTGCGCCGAGGGAGCTTACATCGGAACTTTCGATTATGACGAGCCTGCTCCTCTTGCCGAACTGAGACAGAATGTCTTTATGCTTGAGCTTTGGCACGGTCCGACCTGTGCTTTCAAGGATCTTGCGCTGCAAATTTTGCCCTTCCTGCTTACAAAGGCATCGGAAAAAACCGCAAAGGGCGAGACTAAGGTTATACTCGTGGCGACGTCGGGAGACACCGGAAAGGCGGCTCTCGAGGGCTTTGCCGATGTGCCGGGCGTGAAAATTCTCACATTCTATCCCGAGGACGGGGTCAGCCCCATGCAGAAACTCCAGATGATAACTCAGCAGGGCGAAAATGTCGGTGTCTGCGCCATAAAGGGGAATTTCGACGATGCTCAAAGCGGCGTCAAGGCTATTTTCACCGACCGTAAAATTGCCGAAACGCTCAAAGAACACAATATGTCATTCTCGAGCGCAAATTCCATCAACTGGGGTCGTCTTGTTCCGCAGATAGTATACTATGTATATTCCTATGCCACCCTTCTTCACAACGGCGATCTTGCAAAGGATGACGAATTTAACGTTGTGGTTCCCACGGGAAATTTCGGAAACATACTTGCCGCATATTATGCCAAGAATATGGGTGTGCCGATAAAGAAGCTTATCTGTGCTTCCAATAAAAACAACATACTCACCGACTTTATCAAAACCGGTGAATATGACCGCAACCGCAAGTTTTATACCACTCTTTCGCCCTCTATGGATATTCTTATTTCCAGCAACCTTGAGCGTCTGCTTTTCCACCTTTCGGGAGAGGACGACGAAAAGGTGAGAGAGCTTATGGAAGGCCTTTCAAAGGACGGAAAATATACGGTTGACGGTAAAATCAAGGAGCAGATTGAGGACTTGTTCTATGCGGGCTGCGCCGACGACGGCATGACAAAGGACACCATTCACGAGTGCTTTGAAAATGACGATTATCTTGCCGATCCGCACACGGCCGTTGCCATAAATGTCTATGAGCAGTATGTAAAGGAAACGGGAGACGACACACTAACCGTTATTGCCTCCACCGCGAGCCCCTTTAAGTTCTCGAGAGGAGTTTACGAGGCGGTTACGGGCGAGGTTTCGGACGACGACGAATTCACCCTTATTGAAAAGCTTTCGGAAAAAACGGGAAGCGAGGTTCCCTCGCCTCTTGCGTCTCTTAAGGACAGGAAACCCCGCTTTACCGATTGCTGTGAAAAGACCGAAATGGAAAAGGTCGTTCTCGGGATGCTCGGGATAAATTAACCCGATTTAGTCCCTTGCTTTAAAGGTTGCGCAGGAGGTGTCCTGACAGCAGCAGGCAGTGTGAGGACCCACATCTACCGTTGCGGCGGTACAGGTTGTTTCTCCGCTGTGATAAACACAGTTTTGTACGTTGCAGCAAATCTTTTTGTCACAGCTGTTTGTCTTGTCGCTCATGGTTTGACCACCTTTCTGTTTTTGCGAAGAAGCCTTCGCAAATTTATTGTTAGCCTTTTTAACCGATTTATCATAAAATTTTTCAGAAAACAGGAAAATCCTAAAATGTCAGTTTTTACAATCGCAGACACCCATTTGGCTTTGGGCGAGCCCGACAAAAGCATGGAGGTTTTTAAGGGGTGGGAAAATTATGTTTCCCGTCTTGAAAAAAATTGGAGAGCCGTCGTGGAACCGGAGGATACCGTCGTTATTGCGGGCGATGTTTCGTGGGCCATGAAGATAAAGGACCTTTTTGCGGATTTTTCTTTTATCGATTCTCTTCCCGGTGAAAAGCTGATTGTTAAGGGAAATCACGACCTTTGGTGGGACACCGCCAGTAAAATCGGCCGCTTTCTTGAGGAGCACAGTCTTTCGACCGTAAAAATTCTTCACAACAACTCTTTTGAAAGATGCGGAATTTCCCTTTGCGGAACGCGGGGATGGTTTTTTGAAGAGGGGAGCGGAGACGAAAAAATTCTGCTCAGAGAGGCGGGAAGGCTTGAGCGGTCGCTGCTTTGCGCTGTCGACAGCGGTCTTGAACCGGTCGTCTTTCTTCACTATCCACCGATTTTTGCCGACAAAAGATGCGATGTAATAATAGATGTTTTGAAAAAATATAATGTTAAACGGTGCTTTTACGGCCACATTCACGGGTCGGGCGCTCATCGGGCGTTCCGCTCTTCGGATGACGGAATTTCCTACAGACTTGTGGCGGCCGATTCCAACGATTTTACCCCTGTTTTGGTTAAAAAAGGCTAAAAAGAGTCCCGTTCATAAAAATTTAATTGTTTTTTCTGAAGAAATTAAAAAACACTATGGAAATTCTTTCAAAGATGTGTTATATTATCTTGATGAAAGAAATCCATCAGACGGAGGAAATAAAAATGAAACTCAAATCAACAAACAATGTGGAGACCAATCGCTATGAGCTGGAGATTGTTATCGACGGTCAGGAATATACCGACGCTGTCGACAAGGCTACCAAAAGAGGCCTTGCAAAAATAACCGTCCCCGGTTTCAGAAAGGGTCATGCCCCCAAGGCCATGGTGCTTAAAATGTTCGGAGCCGATATGTTCTATCAGGACGCTCTTGAAGCTCTTTATCCCAAGGCCGTGGACGACGCCATTGACGAGTCGGGTCTTGAGCTTGCCGACCAGAAGGTGGATTTCGAACTGGTTTCGCTTGATGAAAACGGTGCCGATTTTAAAATCAAGGTTACCGTAAAGCCCGAGGTTAAGCTCGGTGATTATAAGGGTCTTAAGGTTGAGCGCGAGGTCGTTTCGGTTACTGCCGACGAGATCGAGCGTGAAATCGACGCCCTCAAGGAGAAAAATGCCCGCATCGTGACCGTTACCGACAGAGAGGCCAAGGACGGAGACATCACCGTTATTGATTTTGAAGGCTTCGAGGGCGGAAAGGCTTTTGAAGGCGGAAAGGGCGAAAATTATGAGTTGACCCTCGGTTCGGGCACCTTTATTCCCGGTTTTGAGGATCAGATCGTCGGACACAAGGTCGACGATGAATTTGACGTAAACGTTACCTTCCCCGAGGAGTATCAGGCCGAGGAGCTTGCCGGCAAGGAAGCCGTTTTCAAGGTTAAGCTTCACGAAATCAAGGTCAAGGAATATCCCGAGGTTGACGATGAGTTTGCCAAGGATGTCAGCGAGTTTGACACCCTCGACGAGCTTAAAAAGGACATTGAAAGCAAAATTCTCGATGCCAAGAACAGCCGTGAGGACTCCATGGTCGAGAACAAACTTCTTGAGCAGGTTGTCGAAGGCATGACCGTCGAGGTTCCCGACTGCATGATCGAAAATCGCATCGACGAAAATGTCGAGGATTTCAGCCGCCGTCTCCAGTATCAGGGCATGGACATTAAAATGTATATGCAGTATACCGGTATGGACGAGGAGGGCTTCAGAAAGACCTTCCGTGAGTCGGCCGAAAAACAGGTTAAGACCCGCCTTGCTCTCGAGGCTGTTGCCAAGGCTGAAAATCTCACCGCTTCGGAAGAGGAGCTTGAAGAGGAATACAAGAAGATTGCCGATATGTATAAGATCGACGTTGCTCAGGTTAAGGCCGCCATTCCTCAGAAGGGTCTTGAGTCCGACATAACCGCCAACAAGGCTATTGATGTCATTAAGTCCTCCGCAGTTATCGAAAATGTGGAGAAGAAGGAAGAAAAAGCCAAAAAAGCTCCTGCCAAGAAGGCCGCCGCAAAGAAAGCCGACGACGGTGAAAAGACGGAGGAAAAGAAACCCGCAGCAAAAAAGACAACTGCGAAAAAGACCGCTGCAAAGAAGACCGAGGACGGAGAGAAGAAGCCTGCAGCCAAAAAGCCTGCTGCCAAAAAGCCCGCCGCAAAGAAAACCGCAGCCAAAAAAGAGGAAAAAGCCGAATAATTAACCAAAATAATCCAACACTAACTACGAGGTGATTTAAATGAGCTTGGTACCTTATGTTGTCGAACAGACAAGCAAGGGAGAACGTTCCTATGATATTTTTTCCCGCTTGCTTGACGACCGTATAATCGTTTTGTCCGACGAGGTTAACGACGCGACCGCCAGCCTTGTTATTGCCCAGCTTTTATATCTTGAGGGAAAAGATGCCGAAAAGGACATAAACCTCTACATCAATTCTCCCGGCGGCTCGGTTACGGCCGGTCTCGCCATATACGACACCATGCAGTACATCAAATCCGACGTTTCGACCATATGTATGGGTATGGCTGCAAGCATGGGCGCTTTCCTTCTTTCGTCCGGTCAAAAGGGCAAGAGATTTGCGCTTCCGAATTCCGAGATCATGATTCATCAGCCTCTCGGCGGAGCCAAGGGTCAGGCGACCGAAATTCTCATTGCCGCCGACCACATTAAACGCACGAGAGAAAACCTTAACCGAATTCTTTCGGAAAACACCGGCAAGCCTCTTGAAATAATCGAGAAGGATACCGAGCGCGACAATTTCATGACCGCAACCGAGGCCATGGAATACGGTCTTGTCGACAAGGTCATTACTAAAAGATAAAACGGAGAACACCTGAATATGCCTAATGATACCAAAGGAAAAAATGTCCGCTGCTCCTTTTGCGGAAAAAGTCAGGACATGGTTAAGATTATGTTCGGCCGCGGCGGGACATACATCTGCGACGAATGCGTCCGGCTTTGCAATCATACTGTTGAGGAGCAGGCAGGACCTGCGGTTCGTCAGAAAAAGGCGCATGTGTCCGGTGACGAGCATAAGCTCAAGCTTTTAAAGCCCGCCGAGATAAAGCAAAAGCTCGACGAATACGTTATCGGCCAGGATGAGGCCAAGCGTTCTCTTTCGGTTGCGGTTTATAACCATTATAAGCGCACCATGTTTGAAAGCGAAAACGATGTTGAGCTTCAGAAAAGCAACATTCTTTTGCTGGGACCCACCGGTGTGGGAAAAACCCTTCTTGCTCAGACTCTTGCAAAAATTCTCGATGTTCCCTTTGCCATCACCGACGCCACCACGCTGACCGAGGCCGGTTATGTGGGCGAGGATGTGGAAAATATTCTGCTGCGCCTTATTCAGGCTGCGGATTTTGACGTCAAAGCCGCAGAGCACGGAATTATTTATGTGGACGAAATTGACAAAATCGCAAGAAAGTCGGAAAATCCGTCCATAACCCGCGATGTCAGCGGCGAAGGAGTGCAGCAGGCTCTGCTTAAAATTCTTGAAGGTACCGTTTCAAACGTTCCTCCCGGGGGCGGCAGAAAGCACCCTCAGCAGGAATTTATCCAAATTGACACCACAAACATTCTCTTTATATGCGCCGGTGCTTTTGACGGCCTTGATAAGGTTATTGCCAAGCGCCGCGGCGGCGGTTCGCTGGGCTTTGAAAACGAGATAAAAACCGAGGAAAACTCTTCGGAAGAGGCTCAGCTCACCCATGTTACTCATCAGGATCTTGTCCGTTTCGGACTTATTCCCGAGCTCGTGGGACGTCTGCCCGTTGTCACATCGCTTAAGGGACTCGGCAAGGATGATTTGGTAAAGGTAATGACCGAGCCCAAAAACTCTGTCGTGAGACAGTATAAGCGTCTTTTTGAGATGGACGGAGTGAAGCTTGAATTCGAGCCCGACGCTCTTGTCGCCATTGCCGAAAAGACCTCTCAGCGCAAAACCGGGGCCAGAGGACTTCGTTCCATTATGGAGGGATTGCTCGGTTCGCTTATGTTTGAGGTGCCTTCCGACCCTTATGTCGAAAAGGTGACGGTCACCCGTGATTTTGTCGAGGGAAAGGCAAAGGCGCTTATCTTCAGAAATCCCGACCGCAAGCCGGTTGAGCTTTCGTCGGGGACAAATGAAAATCAAGGCGATAACGCCTGAATTTATCGGCAATTGCCTTTGTGACAGTTGCCGATTTTTGAAATTATAAAACTTTTTACTTACGGAGGATATATAATGTCCGATAAATTATATTCCGAAATGCCCATGATCGCCCTGCGCGGTTTGGTCATTTTTCCTTCGGTACAGCTTCATTTCGACGTGGGAAGACCCAAATCTCTTGCCGCCATAAACGAGGCGATGTCGAGAGACCGGCTTGTGTTTCTTGCGGCTCAAAAGGAGCTTGAGGACGAGGACCCATCGCCCGAAGGAATATACGAGGTGGGCTGCGTTACACGCATAAAGCAGATAATCCGTCTGCCGGGCGACGGACTTCGCGTGGTCGCCGAGGGTCTTTTTAAGGCAAAGAGAACCAATGTGGTTTCTTCCGACCCTATTTATCTTGTGGAAACAGATATTCTGAACGACAAAATCGGCCGGGGAAGCGCCATGCTCAAATCCGCCCTGCTCAGAACCCTTAAGGACGATTTTGAAAACTATGCCGCCGAAAACAGAAAAATTTCCCCCGATGTTATTCTTCATGTTGCCTCAAACGAGGATTTTTGGGCTATTTCCGAGTATATAGCCGCAAATGTGCCCTTTACATACGAAACAAAGCAAAAGGTGCTTGAGGAAACCAACCCCTTAAAGCGTCTCGAATACGTCATTGCTCAGCTCAAGGCCGAAACCGAGCTTTTAAAGCTTGAACATGAAATTGAGCGCAAGGTCCATGAAAGCATGGACGAAAACCAGCGCGACTACTTTTTGAGAGAACAGATGAAGGTTATTTCCGAGGAGCTCGGCGAGGATGAAAATCCCGAGGAGGAGGCCGAGGAATACCGCAAGAAAATTGCCGCCCTTAAGGCTCCCGACTCGGTTAAGGAACGGCTTTTCAAAGAGGTCAACCGCCTGCTTAAAATGCCTTTGGGCTCCCATGAGGCGACCGTTGTGCGCGGCTATCTCGACACCTGTCTTGAGCTTCCTTTCGGAATAAAAACCAAGGAAAAGCACGACATAAACGCCGCCAAAAAACAGCTTGACAGGGACCATTTCGGCCTTGAAAAAGTCAAGGAGCGCATAATTGAGGTGCTTGCCGCAAGGGCTCTTGCCCCGGATATAAAGGGACAGATTATTTGCCTTGTGGGTCCTCCCGGCGTCGGAAAAACGTCAATTGCCCGCTCGATTGCCTCCTGCATGGGACGGAATTATGCACGGATTTCTCTCGGCGGAGTGAAGGACGAGTCCGACATCAGAGGACACAGAAAGACCTATATCGGCTCGATGCCAGGCCGCATTATCGAGGCCGTTAAACAGGCAAAAAGCCAAAACCCGCTTATTCTTATGGACGAGATCGACAAGCTCGGTTCCGATTTCAGGGGAGACCCCTCCGCAGCCCTTCTTGAGGCGCTGGACCCTGAGCAAAACGTGGAATTTCACGATCATTTTATTGAAATTCCCTTCGATCTTTCGGACGTTTTCTTTATCGTCACCGCAAACTCCACCGATACCATTCCGGCGCCGCTTCTCGACCGCATGGAGGTAATAAGCCTTGCGGGATATACGAGAGAGGAAAAATTCAACATTGCCAAAAAGCACCTGCTTAAAAAGCAGCTTGCCCGACACGGTCTGACATCTAAGACCTGCAAAATTTCAAATGACGCGATATATTGCCTTATCGACAACTATACCCGCGAGGCGGGGGTCAGAAATCTCGAGAGAAATATTGCTTCTCTCTGCCGAAAAGCGGCGGCAAAAATCGTGGGTGACGGAGTTCAAAGCGTTTCGATAAAAGCGTCGAACATAAAGGATTTTCTCGGAAACTATAAATATAAGCCGGAAAATTACGCCGCGAAAAATCAGGTCGGCGTCGTGAACGGTCTTGCTTGGACATCTGTGGGCGGAGAAATGCTTCAAATCGAGGCGGCCGTGCTCAAGGGCGGCGGAAAGGTAATTCTGACAGGCTCTCTGGGCAATGTTATGAAGGAATCGGCCACCGCTGCGGTCAGCTTTATACGCTCCAAAAGCGAGATTTTCAACATTCCCGAAAAGTTTTACAAGGAGTCGGATATACATATTCATGCTCCTCAGGGCGCCGTTCCGAAGGACGGCCCCTCGGCGGGAATAACCATGACGATCGCGCTGCTTTCGGCGCTTTCCGACACTCCTGTTAAGGGTAATGTCGCCATGACGGGGGAAATTTCCCTGACGGGACGGGTCATGCCCATCGGAGGTCTTAAGGAAAAGACCATGGCAGCGTATAAATACGGCATGAAGACCGTTATAATTCCCAAGGAAAACCTTCCCGATCTTGACGAAATCGACCCGAAGGTGAGAGAAAGTCTTGACTTTGTCGCCGTCGAACGCATTGAAGAGGCTTTGCCCATAGCCTTTGCCGACGACGGATATATAAAAAAGACCGAAACCGAAAAAAGAAAACATTTTTCCGGAAACGAAAAGAGCGACGAGCGAGCCGCCAATTTTGCGTGAGGAGGAAAAATGATGAATTTTAACAACGCCGTTTTTGAAATGTCTGCGGGACTGGCAAGGCAGCTTCCCGAATCGACCTTTCCCGAGGTTGTTTTTTCGGGAAGGTCAAATGTGGGAAAGTCGTCTTTGCTTAATAAAATTCTTAACAGAAAGGCGCTTGCAAGGGTTTCGGCCACTCCCGGAAAGACGATAACGATAAACTTTTATAAAATTGACGACGGCCGCCTTGTGGACCTTCCAGGATACGGATACGCCAAGCGTTCCAAGGCCGAGACCGCCCGTTTTTCCGAGCTTTGCGAGGGCTATTTTTCAGAGGAGAGAAACGTGGCTTTGGTGGTTCAGCTTATAGATATGCGCCACCCGGCCTCGCAGGACGACATGAACATGATAAGCTTTCTTTGCGACTACGGTTTTCCCTTTGTGCTTGTGCTGACAAAGTCGGACAAGCTTAACAAAACCGAAACGGCCGCGAGACTTGCGGATTTCGAAAAACAGTTTTCCGAATATGAAAATCTGACCATGATTCCGTTTTCTTCAAAGAACGGACAGGGTGCGGATGAGATCAAAAGGGTTATAAGCGAATGTGTCGCCGATTGCGGCGCCGACGCTTGATTTTCCGCTTTTTGCGGACATAAAGGGAGGATTTAAAAATGTTTGTTACAAGCTGTCTCGGTTCCAACGACAAGGGACACCTGACAATCGGGGGAGTCGACGCCGTCGATCTCGCGAATAAGTACGGTACGCCTCTTTACGTTATGGATGAGCGCACCATAAGAGGGCATTGCCGCACATTTCAACAGTCAATTGACGATAATTACGGCGGCAAAGGTCTTGCGGTATATGCGAGCAAGGCCTTCAACTGCAAGGAAATGTGCCGTATAATCAAAGACGAGGGCCTCGGTATCGACGTGGTTTCGGGCGGCGAGCTTTACACCGCGCTTTCGGTGGATTTTCCTCCCGAAAAAATCGTTTTCCACGGAAACAATAAAACCGAGGAAGAAATCAAGCTTGCTTTGGAAAGCGGCGTGGGACGGATCGTTGTCGACAATCTGACCGAGCTTCGCACCATTGAAAAAATGGCGGCCGAGCTTAACAAAAATCCCGGAGTCATGATAAGAATAAAGCCCGGTATCGACGCTCACACCCACAATTTTATCCGAACCGGCCAAATCGACAGCAAATTCGGATTTGCTCTTGAAACCGGCGAGGCCTTTGAGGCGATAAAGGAAGTCCTCGAGCAGAAAAATGTCACCCTTAAGGGCGTTCATTGTCACATCGGCTCTCAGATTTTCGAAATTGACCCCTTCAAGGCGGCGGCCGAGGTTATGCTTGGATTTATGGCAAAGGTCAAGAAGGAACTTTCCTATGAAATCAAGGAGCTGAATTTGGGCGGCGGTTTCGGTATACGCTACCTTATCGACGATGACGCCAAGCTTTATAAAACCTTTATGGAGCAGGTGTCGGTTACCGTTAAGGAAACCTGCAAGCGCCTCGGTCTGAACATTCCTTTTATCATGATCGAACCCGGCCGTTCGATTGTCGGCCCTGCGGGAACGACTCTTTACACCGTGGGAGCGGTCAAAACCATTCCCGGCATAAGAAATTATGTTTCGGTGGACGGCGGAATGACCGACAATCCCCGTTACATTCTTTATCAGTCCGAATATTCAATCGCTGTGGCGAATAAAATCGACAAGCCGTCGGATTACATTGCGACAATTGCAGGACGCTGCTGCGAAAGCGGCGACCTTGTTCAGGAGGACGCGAAAATTCAGACTCCCGAACCGGGCGATATTTTGGCGGTTTTCTGCACAGGCGCATACAACTATTCAATGGCTTCCAACTATAACCGTGTGCCGAGACCTCCCGTCGTTATGATAAAGGACGGCGAGTCAAGGGTAATAATCAAGGGCGAAAGCTATGAAGACCTTGTGAAAAACGACTTATAATCATAAAAATCCCTCTTTGCAAACCAAAGAGGGACTTCTTTTTTTATAATGTCTTTTCGATTATACCGACCATAACCGTTATGTCGTCGCCGTGCTTTCCGTCCGAGCGGCGTTTGGCATAATCGGCAAGATGTTCTGCAAGATCCTGTGCCGAACCGTCCTTCCAAACCTCGGCTTCAACGCCTATCCAATCGTATCCGCTGTCTGCTGCACCGTCGGTCATCATTATGATAATATCTCCCGACGAAAGCTTTAAGTCCGATTTTGCAAAATCAACGTTTTTTAAAATGCCGGCGGGAATTGTTTCGCTTTCGATATTTACGGTTTTGCCAAGTCTCCTTATAACCGTTGCGGGAGCGCCTGCCTTGAAAAAACGCCCTTGACCCGAAAACAGGTCGAACTGCGTTATGTCGAGGGTGGCGAGCGATTCGTCGGTGGATTTGAACAGCATGGCCGAGTTAACTATTTTAAGCGAGCAGTCTATGCCGAACCCGGCTTTGAGCAGCTTGCTCATCAAATTTGACGCCATTGCGCCGTCAACCGCAGCTCGGCCGCCGCAGCCCATTCCGTCGCTTATCAGCATATAAAAATGCCCCTTGCCGTCGAAAAAGGTGTTTATTGCGTCTCCGCTGAATAAGCTGTCGTTGCAGTTGATTTGGCATATTCCCAAATCGACGGTGTATTCCGCCTTTTCGCAGAGCGTTATAAAGGTTGAACTTTCAAGCTCGGTGATGTTGGGACGTTCAAATGTCCTTTCGCAGATTTTTTCGATTTCCTTTAAAACCGACGAAGGGGATATGCGCCGCTCGTTTGAGGGCTCTGCCTTGATTTCCACCGTTATTCGGTCGTATATATCTTTTCTGCAGCAAATCTCCTCGGCCTTTATGCCGAGCTTTAACAGCGCCGAGCTTATAAGCGCAGCCGTTTTCGGCAGATAACTGTCGGAATTTTTGAATTCCTCCGAAAGACCGCACAGCATTTTTGAAAGTCCTCCGAACTGTTCGGATATAACCGAACGCACCTCGCAAAGCCGCCGCTCGGCCGCCGAACGGGAAAGAAAATCCGAAAAGTTTTCCGAAAGACAGTCAAGCAGAGTGCCGCACCTCGGGCATTTTGTGCGGAAATCTTCGGACAAATCATCGGTCGATAAGGCTCCTTTTGTTTTAAGAGTTTTTACCGCCGAAAGGAGAACTTCAAGTGTGCTGCCGCGACTTTCTTCCCAGCAATGCACCCGAAGTCCGCAGCCTTTACAGCAGCCGCTTTCGGTTTTGTCAAAGACCTGTTCAAAGCTCGGAGCGGTTATTGCCGAAAGCTTGTCCGCAACGGTGTTTACGGTTTCGCTCACCTCTTCAAGAGCTTCCGACGCAAACTTCAGCCTCATTACGGCCGATTCTTCGGCGCCGCTTTTGTTTTGTATTTCGGCGGAGGGCTTAATAAATTTTAGAAATTCCGAATACAGGCTTTTTGGGGTCACGAAAAACAGCACGCTTCCGATAAGAACCTCGTAAAGAACGGTAAGGGAAGCGGTGTCGGTAATGTCCCGCAGAAATATAATTCCGTTTGCCGTCACAAAGGCAACACAGCAGGAAATCTTAGAAAGCCGTCCGAAAATTCCCGACATGAGACCGCCGAAGGCAAAACCCAGCGCGGAATATGTTTCGCTTTGATTTACAAGGCAAAGAGAAAGCCCGAAGGTCAATCCGAATATGGCGCCTGCCGCCTCGTGGCCGTAATAGGCAGCGAATATTATGAGAGCAATCGCCGCCGCCCGCACGGGGGAGATGCCGAAGACGGTAAACCTCGTAAGGGATATTACGGTTATCGAAAGGGCAATTATCGCCGAAGTCATTTTAAAGGGTGTGACGGCGGTGTGTTCTCTTTTCAGCGCAATCTCGGCTCCCGATATGAGGAAAAAGGTGCTTCCCGCCGACAAAACTCCTTCAGATAGATGAACAAATATTTGCAAAAAGGCCTGTCCGCTTAAAAATACCGTTGCAAATCCTGTTGCACAAAAGGACACCAGCGGAATTAAAGAGCAGAATATCGTTTTGTTTTTTGGCTTAAAAAGCTCGGTGAAAATCCATTTTAGCGCGACCGACAAAATAAGGGTCGTAATATATCTCACCCCGGAAGCTCCCGTTGCCGTTATCGCTCCGGTGATTCCTCCCAAAAGGGATACAAGGGAATATTCGCCCGGGAGAGCGCAGGCAAAAGCGGCTCCGAAGGGAAAGTATTCCGAAAAAACCGCCGTCGAGGACATACAGAAGGAAAGAATTCCGCATCCGAGCTGTGTAATAACGGTGCGTGCAACTGTGCTGCCCTGCTTTTCGGAAAAAATACCTGTCGAAGAGATGTTAGCCAAAAAAATCACCCCAAAATATCTTTTGTCACATCCGAATTATAATTTCGGCGGTAAAAATATTATGTCGCAGCGGCAGAGGACTTAAATAAAACAATTTGTCCGAAAAAAGAATAAAACGGAAAACAAGGTTAAAGATATTAAAAATATGACCGAACGGGGGAAGAAAAATGCAGTATGTATGGTCTTTTGTTATCGGAGGTATTATTTGCGTAATAGGACAGCTGCTTATTGATTTTACCAAACTGACTCCTGCGAGAATTCTTGTGGCATATGTTGTGTCGGGCGTTGCTCTCACGGCAGTCGGCGTTTATGAACCTCTTGTGAAATTTGCGGGTGCCGGAGCGACCACGCCCTTAACCGGGTTCGGATATGCCATAGCCGGCGGTGTGAAAAAAGCGGTGGACGAGCAGGGCGCTTTGGGGATTTTGACGGGCGGACTGACAGCCACGGCGGCAGGCATAACGGCGGCGGTTATTTTCGGTATAATTGCGGCATTCTTTTTCCGCCCGAAAATAAAAAAAGCGTAAAAAATAAAGGTTTTGGGAGAATTTTTGCGAATAAATATAATGAAAGAAAAAGAGAGGGTGAAAAGTATGTCCGAAAACTTGAGAGAACGTTGGGAAAAGGCCGAGGATATTTTGCTTTGCGAAAATGCGAGAAAAAGCTCGATGTCCAAGGGACGTGTTTCCTTTGAACCGCCCGACCCGGTCAGAACCTGTTTTCAAAGGGACCGTGACCGTATTATCCATTGTAATGCCTTCCGCCGTCTTAAATATAAGACCCAGGTGTTTCTCGATCCCGAGCGTGACCACTACCGAACGAGACTTACTCACACCCTTGAGGTTTCGCAGATTGCACGGACGATTTCACGCGCCTTGCGGCTTAACGAGGATTTGACCGAGGCGATTGCCATTGGCCATGATCTCGGTCACACTCCCTTCGGACACGCTGGGGAAAGGGCGCTTAACGAAATTTGCCCCCTGGGATTTCGCCACAGCGAACAGAGCGTCCGCGTCGTGGAACGCCTTGAGAAGAACGGCCGAGGACTCAATCTGACCTTTGAGGTTCGGGACGGAATACTTAAACACACGAACGGCGTGGCCGAGACCCTCGAGGGGAGAGTGGTTCGTCTTGCCGACCGAATCGCATACATAAATCACGACATCGACGACGCGGTTCGCGCGGATGTTTTAAAGGAAAGCGACATTCCTCGGGATATTATTTCCGCTCTCGGAGACCGCCGCAGCGCAAGGATAAACACCCTTGTCGGAGCGGTTATTTCGGGCAGCGGGGGCACGGGAGACATAAGCGTCGACAGTTCGGTTTCAAAGCAGTTTGACGATCTGCACGAATTTATGTTTGAGCGGGTCTACCGAAATCCCGTTGCCAAAAGCCAGGAGGGAAAGGCAGCCTTTCTTGTTAAAACCCTTTATAATTATTTTCTTGACCACACCGATATGCTGAGCTCGGAATGCAAGCTCATACTTGAAAAAGAGGGCGTCGAGCGGGCGGTCTGCGATTATATTGCGGGAATGACCGACAGATATGCAATTCGTGTGTATGAGGATCTGTTTATACCCTATTCATGGAAATGAGGCGATTTTATGGCGTTTAATGAGGATTTTCTCCTTGAGCTTAAGGAGCGAAATCCGATTGAGGATGTTGTTTCGTCATATATAAACATAAAAAAGGGCGGGCGCAATCCCAAGGGACTTTGCCCCTTTCACAACGAAAAAACGCCCTCCTTCACGCTTTATCCCGAAAACGGCTCATTTTATTGTTTCGGCTGCGGAACGGGCGGGGACGTTATACGGTTCATTCGGCTTATCGAAAATCTCGACTATGTCGACGCCGTGAAATTTCTTGCCCAGCGTGCCGGAATGACCGTTCCCATTGACAGCGCCGACGACGGAGTCCACAGGCTTAAAAACAAAATCTATTCCATAAATCGCGAAACGGCGAAATTTTTCAATACGACCCTCTTTTCGCCGGCGGGCAAGGCGGGATATGATTATTTCAAAAGCCGAGGCCTTTCGGACAGGGACATGAAGCATTTCGGGCTCGGATTTTCACCGGATTCGTGGAACGGACTTCGCGATCACCTTAAATCCAAGGGCTTTACATATGAAGAAATGACGGCGGCAAACGTTGTGTCGAAAAGCGGAAGAAACAACAGCTTTTACGACCGATTCCGCAACAGAATCATGTTTCCCATAATAGATGTTCGGGGAAATGTGATTGCTTTCGGCGGAAGAAAGCTGCCCGAAAGCGACGGAGCCAAATATATAAATACCTCCGATACCCCTGTCTATAAAAAAAGCCACAATGTCTATGCGCTGAATTTTGCGAAAAATTCCTGCGAGGAAAGACTTGTGCTTTGCGAGGGGTATATGGATGTTATTGCGCTGCAAAAGGCGGGAATTTTCAATTCGGTAGCTCCTCTCGGAACGGCCTTCACCGAGGAACAGGCGCAGCTCCTTTCGCGGTATACAAAGGAGATATTGCTTTGCTTTGACTCGGACGACGCGGGTCAAAAGGCGATAGAGCGGGCAATAGGGATTCTTTCAAAAGCATCCTGCGCCGTAAAAATTATCGTTATTCCGAAGGGAAAGGACCCCGACGAATTTATGAAGCTTTACCCGAGCGACGGAACGGCAAAGTTTAAGGAGCTTATGAACAATGCTCTAAGCGTTGTGGAATACCGAATCGAGCGTGCGCTTGAAAAGGTCGACGTGACGAACGACGCGGGGAAAATCAGATTTTTGGAAACCGCGGCGCGTATTCTTTCGGATGTTACATCTCCCGTTGAGCAGGAGGTTTACGCCGGACGGCTTTCGGACAAATATTCGGTCTCCAAGGACTCGATTCTCAAAATGGCCGAGAATTTCGGTAAAAAGGAATACCGCAAAAAGATAAAGCAACAAACCGGCAAAATCATTCGTCCGAAAACCGAGGACACGGTAAACAGGGACAAGCCTAAGAACCTCCGTGCGGCCAATGCCGAGGAAGGGATGCTTTCGGTTTTGCTCAGAAATCCCGACTATATTTTGCGGGTGGCGTCAAAGGTTACCGAGGACGATTTTGTGACCGAATTTAATCGGAAAATCTTTTCGGTTCTGCTAAGCCGCGCCAAGAGCGGGCGCTCGGTGGACATTACGGCGCTTAATTCCGATTTTACCTCGGAAGAAATCGGCCGTATTGCCGAAATTTCCTCCAAGGGAGCCATGAGGGCGAACACCCTTGAGGAATGTGCCGATTGCTATTATATAATGAGGCAGGAAAAGTTAAATCAAAGCGCAAAAAAAGAGGGCTTTGACAATGACGACGATTTTTTTGCCGCAATGGACAGAATAAAAAAACAAAAAGTTAAGGGAGTTAAAGAAGATGGCAACTAAAAAGAAAGAAACCGAAGAAATTAAGGACATCGAGCAAAATCAGTCCGACAAGAAAACGGTTAAAAAGACCGCCAAGTCCAAAAAGACCGACGCCGATGTGAAAAAGAATTCAAAAGAGGACGAGCTTGACCTTTTCGACGATCTGCTTGACGGGCAACCGGCCGCAAATCAGCCCGAGCAGGAGGAGCCCGAGGAAGAAGATACCTTGAAAAATATCGACGAGCTTGACGACAGCGCCATGGCGGAAAATCCCGATGCCGAGGTTCCTCTTCTCGATCTCGATTTTCTCGAGCCCACAGCCGAGGAGCTTGAGGTCGAGGAAATTCCCGAGGACACCATTGAGGACGAAATAATTACCGATAATGTCGCTCTCGACGACCCGGTTAAGCTTTATCTTAAGGAAATCGGCCGTGTTCCGCTGCTTTCTGCAGAGGAGGAAATCGAGCTTGCAATCAAGATAAACGAAGGAGACGAAAAGGCGAAAAAACGTCTGACTGAAGCCAATCTGCGCCTTGTCGTCAGCATTGCAAAAAGATATGTGGGAAGGGGAATGCATTTCCTTGACCTCATTCAGGAGGGCAACGTAGGTCTTATAAAGGCGGTGGAGAAATTCGATTATACCAAGGGATTTAAATTTTCCACCTATGCCACCTGGTGGATAAGACAGGCCATAACAAGAGCCATTGCCGACCAGGCCCGCACCATTCGCATACCCGTTCACATGGTGGAAACCATCAACCGACTCAAAAAGGCTCACAGCCGTTTGCTTCATGAAAACGGATATGACCCCAGCGAGGAGCAGATTGCCGAATATATGGGCCTTTCGGTGGAAAGGGTCAGAGAAATAATGCGCGTCGCACAGGAGCCCGTTTCCATGGAAACCCCCATCGGCCCCGAGGAGGACAGCCGTCTTGTGGACTTTATCCGCGATGAGGACGCTCCCGCACCCGACGACGCAGCTTTAAAATCCATAACAAACGAGGATATTGACGCCGTGCTTCACACACTCGCTCCGAGAGAGGAAGAGGTCGTGCGTCTGCGTTTCGGACTTCGCGACGGCCGCTGCCACACCCTTGAGGAGGTAGGAAGTCAGTTTAACGTTACCCGCGAACGAATCCGTCAGATCGAGGCCAAGGCGCTGAGAAAGCTCCGCCACCCCGTTCGCAGCAACAAATTCAAGGAAAGATAAAGAACTTTTAAACGTTATACTATATTTTTTAAAGGGTGAATTTTGTGAAAAATCAGTTGGTATTAGTTTTGGACTTCGGCGGTCAATATAAGGAGCTTATTGCCCGCAGAGTCAGAGAATGCGGAGTATACTCCTTTATAAAGCCGGGCGATACCCCCATTGAAGAAATCAAAAGCATGAATCCCATCGGAATCATTCTGACGGGCGGTCCCTCCAGCGTTTATGACGACGCCTCTCCCAAGTGCTCCGATGAGCTTTTCAGACTCGGAATACCCGTGCTCGGAATTTGCTACGGTTTTCAGCTCATGACCTACCTCTGCGGAGGCACCGTGGAAAGCTGTACCGTCAGCGAATACGGCACCACCGATATGGAAATGACGGCAAAATCGCCTGTTTTCGAAGGCCTTGAGGGAACACAGCCCGTTCTCATGAGTCATACCGATTATCTGAGCAAGCTGCCGGAAGGGTTTGTCAATCTCGGCAAAACCGCCGACTGCCCCAATGCCGCCGTGGAAAATGTCGAAAGAAAGCTTTACGGTTTTCAGTTTCATCCCGAGGTGGTTAACACCAAGAACGGAACGAAAATGATAAGAAATTTCCTCTATAATGTTTGCGGTGCTTTGGGCGACTATTCCATGGACGATTATATCAAAACCCAAATTGCCGCCGTCAGAGAGCAGGTCGGCGACCAAAAGGTTGTGCTCGGTCTTTCGGGCGGAGTGGATTCTTCGGTTTGCGCCGCGCTGCTTTCAAAGGCAATTCCCGGACAGCTCACCTGCATATTTGTCGACCACGGATTTATGCGTAAAAACGAGGGCGACGAAATCGAGGAAATATTCACAAAACGCGATCTTAATTTTATCAGAGTCGACGCATCTGAAAAATTCCTTGGCGAGCTTAAGGGTGTTTGGGAGCCTGAACAGAAGAGAAAAATAATCGGACGTCTTTTTGTCGAAACCTTTAACGAGGAGGCGGCAAAGATCGGCGGAGCGGCATTTCTTGCTCAGGGAACCATTTATCCCGATGTTATCGAATCGGGTAACAGCAAGGCGGCGACCATAAAGAGCCACCACAATGTGGGCGGACTTCCCGAGGACATAGGCTTTAAGGGCATTGTCGAACCCCTTCGCGGTCTTTTTAAGGACGAGGTAAGAGAGGTCGGAAGAAAGCTTAATCTGCCCGATTTTCTTGTCGACCGTCAGCCCTTCCCGGGTCCCGGTCTTGCCATTCGCGTTATCGGCGATTTGACAAGAGAAAAGCTCGACATTCTCCGTGATGCGGACGCGATTGTCCGTGAGGAAATAGGAAATTCCGGCAGCGAGGCCAGCCAATATTTTGCCGTGTTGACGAACAGCCGCTCGGTGGGTGTTATGGGAGACGGAAGAACATACGATTATACCGTTGCCGTCCGCGCGGTTGTGACGGGAGATTTCATGACGGCCGAATATGCAAGGCTGCCCCACGAGCTCCTCTCGAAAATTTCCAGACGCATCACAAACGAGGTCGACGGAATCAACCGTGTGGTTTATGACATTACCGATAAGCCCCCCGCCACCATAGAGTGGGAATAATCCCCGAAAGGCCAAAAAGCCTTGAAAATGCTGAACTTTTGCGTTACGGAATTGCCCCGTGACAACAAAATGACAACATTTTAGATTATCCAAGAATAAAGAGCTATCTGATTTC
>JABLTO010069567.1_pt1 | contig 106187 bp, 124 predicted proteins | sample 7160091 | NCBI WGS metagenome assembly JABLTO01 (sample SAMN14651225, study PRJNA627086) | human gut metagenome | isolation source: feces | host: Homo sapiens | reverse complement strand
AATTTCCTGCATTTTTGTTTTGTACCACTTTTTAAGCAGATAACACAAGAATTGTGGGCAATCCGAAGCTTTTGCTGGCGGATGAACCGACCGGCGCATTGGACAGCCAGTCCGGTAAAAATATTATGCAGCTGTTCCGACAGCTCAACCAAGAGGGCATTACCATCATCACCATTACCCATGCGGCAGAAGTCGCGCAAGAAGCAGACAAGTGCTTTCATATTTATGACGGAGAGCTGTTTACAGATAGGGAGGTTTCGGCGCGGTGAAAAAGATTCCGAAAAAAGCAAAAATAATCGTAGGTGCTGCCGTGCTGGCGGGCGCGGTCGGATTTGGCTGCTTCCGTGTGTATCAGAGCCATTTCAACGGAACGGTTGCCGTCTATTCTGCTTCCGATGACAGCATTTCAATGAGCGAATCCAACTGGTGGGGCGGCGGACAATACGATGGCACCATACAGGCAGACGGCGTGCAGACCGTTATGATATCCGAATCGCAGACGGTAGGTGAAGTGGCTGTCAAAGAAGGGCAGCAGGTGAAAAAAGGAGACAAGCTGTTTTCCTATGATACCACGCTGTCCGATTTGGATATGCAGCGGGCGCAGCTCGACATCAAAAAGCTGGAATTACAGCTGAAAACGGCAAAAAACAACCTAAAAATTGTGCAGAAATATCGTCCGGGCGAACCGATTCAGGAACAAATTACGCAGATAGATCCGGTTGAATCAGGCGGTTCGGACAGCAAGGATTCCGGAAGCAACATGACCAATACCGGTGCGTCCGGCTCGGCTGTAAAGGTCGTGCTGCTGGGCGGTGATGCAGAGTCGGTCAAGAAACCGGATGACGATGCGTCGCGCGGGGAAGCGGACGACAAAAATGGGTCTCAAGCGCCGTCTGATGCCGCGGGAAACGGAGAAAACATTCCGGCAGATGACAACGGAGAGACCATATATACCAAACAAGAAATCGAGCAGATGATCAAAGAACAAAAAGAGTCGATTCGAGATTTGGATTTGCAGCTGCGGCAGGCAAAGCTGCAGTACACAAAGAAGCAGAAGGAAGAACAGAACAACACGGTTTACAGCGAATTGGATGGAACGGTGACATATGTTGGCGATTCGAGCAATAAGAGCAAGGCTTTTATGAAAATCAGCGGTGGCGGCGGTTATCTGGTAAAAATTTCTGTCAACGAATTTACTCTGAAAGAAGTTCAGGTTGGTCAGTCTGCGACGGTGCAGGATTGGATGACCGGCGAAAGCTATACAGGCAAGGTCAAGAGCATCAGCACCTATCCGAGTGATGACCAAGGATATACAGGCAACACCAATTCGTCCTACTATCCGGTATATATTCAGCTGGATGACAGCGGCGAGCTGACAGATCAAAGTTCGGTTAGCGTTACGCTGGAGAACGAATCGGAACAGAACAGTTTGTATTTGGAATCCGCCTTTATTGTGAAAGAAAACGGCAAAAACTATGTGTATGTGCAGGGCGAAGATGAAAAGTTGGAAAAACGCCAAGTTACAATCGGAAAATCGTTGGATGGCTATTATACGCAAATCAAAAACGGATTGACCGGAGATGACTGGGTTGCCTTTCCGTATGGAAAAAACGTCAAGGAAGGCGCGGCGACACGGCAGGCGGACACGTCCGAGCTGTGGCAGTAAAGAAGGAGTGAAACGATGTTTGAAAATATGAGGCTTGCCTTTCAAGGCATTTGGAGCCACAAAATGCGTTCCGCTCTGACGATGCTGGGCATTATCATTGGCATTGCGTCCATCATCTCGATTGTATCTATGATGAAGGGAACCAATGAACAGATCAAGCAAAACTTGATTGGCAACGGAAATAATATTGTCGAAGTACAATTGTGTCAGGATGACAATCCCATTCAGCTGGATTATCAGTCGGTGCCGAACGGCGTTTCTACCATTTCCGAGCACACACGGCGAAGTCTGATGGACATCGACCATGTAGAGGGCGTGTCGCTGTATACACAGCGGCAGTACAGCAATGATGTGTATTATCAGAATCAAAGCTTCAGCGGCAATGTGAATGGCATAGACGAAAACTACTTGAACGTGTATAAGTATCAAATATCTGTTGGGCGGCCGTTTACCACAAGCGATTATACGCAGCGCCATAAGGTCGCGCTGTTGGATGAAAAAGCATCGGTGACCATGTTTGCGGGAGAAGACCCAATCGGCAAGACCATTGAAATTAAGGGAGAACCCTTTCAGGTGGTCGGCATTGTTGCGGTTTCCAGCAAATCAACAAAGGTCATTAACAGTTACAGCGATTATCATATGTACGCAGACAACGGAAGTGGCGGCACGGTTATGATTCCCAATACGGCTTGGCCGATTGTGTATCAGTTTGATGAACCGCAGAACGCAGCACTTCGCGCAGATACAACCGACAATATGACACAGGTCGGTGAAGCGGCGAGTGAAATTATCAACGCGTCATTTCCGACACTGGACACCTCGGAAGCTTGCTATGACAGCCCGAGCATCAAACAGGCGGCACAGCAGCTGCAGGATTTGTCGGATTCCTCCGGCAAGCAGCTGATTTGGATTGCGGGCATCTCACTGATTGTCGGTGCGATTGGCGTCATGAACATCATGCTGGTGTCCGTCACAGAACGCACGCGGGAAGTGGGCTTGAAAAAGGCACTGGGCGCAAAGCGCGGTGTGATTCTGGGTCAGTTCTTGACAGAGGCATCTGTACTGACTTGTATTGGCGGCTTGATTGGTGTAATCAGCGGTTTGGTTCTGGCGAAGATTATCAGCCTGCTGACAGGAACACCGACGGCGATCAGCATTCCCGCCATGCTGCTGGCGGTGCTGCTGTCCATTGTGATTGGCGTCATTTCCGGTGTGATTCCGGCTGTAAAGGCGGCAAATCTCAATCCGATTGATGCGCTGCGCAGAGATTGATAGTACAATGAAAAAAAGGCTTGAAAGAGACATCTTTCGAGCCTTTTTTGCAGGAAAAATAGAATACAGGAGCTGCGCGGGCGGATTTCCTGCAAAAAAAGAAAAATTTGTTGGTTCTGACCATAACAGTTTCTTAACAAAGGCTTTTCAATTCGCGCAAAAGGCGGTATACTAAGATGTAAAATACTGTCGAATCTCAGAGCGTCTGCGATTCGAGAGAGGAGAACATATGAAGGGCAATATGAGAAAGAAAAAAACCATTCTCAAACGGTCTATTCTGACGCTGATTGCAGTGGTGTGTGTGGTGCTGCTGGTCATCGCGCGTCAGGCGGGCGATGTGACAGGAACGGCATGGGCGCTTATGCCGCCAATTGTGGCGATTACGTTGGCGCTGCTGACAAAAGAGGTATATAGCTCCTTGTTTGCCGGTATTGTCGTTGGCGGCGTGCTGTTTTCTGGCTGCAGCTTTGAAGGAACTGTGACGCATGTACTCGAAGACGGCTTTTTGTCTGTGCTGTCAGATTCCGGCAATGTGGGCATCTTGATTTTCCTGATTCTGCTTGGCACGATCGTTGCACTGATGAATAATGCGGGCGGTTCTGCGGCGTTTGGTGAATGGGCAAAATCGCACATCAAAACCAAAGCCGGCGCGCAGCTGGCGACGATTTTGCTGGGTATCCTCATCTTTATTGATGACTACTTCAATTGCTTGACGGTTGGCAGCGTCATGCGTCCGGTGACAGACGGACACAATGTATCGCGTGCCAAGCTGGCATTTTTGATTGATGCAACGGCTGCGCCGGTGTGCATCATCTCTCCGATTTCGTCTTGGGCTGCTGCTGTTTGCGGCTTTGTAGACGGTGAGGACGGCATGAACCTGTTTGTCAGTGCCATTCCGTACAACTTTTACGCCATTCTCATGATCGTGCTGATGATTGGCATGGTGCTTGCCAAGGTGGAATTCGGCCCTATGGAGCTGCATGAGCGCAACGCAGAGCGCGGGGATTTGCTCTCGAACGGCAGCATCCGCGTGCAGGAAGATGCCGCGGAGAAGGACGGCAAAAAGGGAAGTGTGGCGGATCTCGTCATTCCGATTATCAGCTTGGTTATTTGCTGTGTGATCGGCATGATTTACACCGGCGGATTTTTCTCCGGCACCGATTTTGTCACGGCATTCTCTAACAGCAGCGCTTCGGTTGGTCTGTCTATGGGCAGCTTCTTCGGTCTGGTTATTACCATTCTGCTCTATCAGATTCGCGGCGTTTTGTCGTTCCGCGACTGCATGGATTGTCTGTCTGAGGGCTTCAAGGCGATGGTTCCGGCCATTTTGATTTTATCGTTTGCGTGGACATTGAAGGCAATGACCGACAGCATTGGCTGTAAGGAATTTGTTGCAGGCAGCATGAAGCTGGTTGCAGGCGATTTGCAGATGTTCCTGCCGGCTGTTATTTTCTTGGTTGGCTGCTTCTTGGCATTTGCAACGGGCACCTCGTGGGGCACGTTTGGCATTCTGATTCCGATTGTTGTTGCGGTATTCGAGGGCACCAACCATGAACTCATGCTGATTTCCATTTCGGCGTGCATGGCAGGTGCAGTTTGCGGCGACCATTGTTCTCCGATCTCGGACACAACCATTATGGCGTCCGCCGGTGCACAGTGCGATCATATGAATCATGTATCCACACAGCTTCCGTATGCAGTCTTGACGGCGGTTGTGTCGTGCGCGGCATATGTTCTGGCGGGTTTTATACAGTCCGCATGGATTGTACTGCCAATTGCAATCGTTTCCATTGTGCTGATTATTCTGCTGCTGCGGTTTGTGCAGGGATCTAATCGCAAGCGCGAGGAAGAATTAAAAGAAGTACATTGAAGATAAGAGAAAAGAAACCAGCATGGATTATTCCATGCTGGTTTTTTGCGTGCAAATATTTTTTTGCGGCAGGGGAATCTGTGACAACAGCACAGCGGCAAAGACCAAAACACAGCCGAGAAATTCGCGCAGAGAAAAGCTCTGGTGCAGAATCAGCCAGCCGGACAGGGCGGCAAATACGGATTCCAAGCTCATCAGCAGGGTGGCGGAAGTCGGATCTGTGCGCTTTTGACCGAGAATTTGCAGTGTATAGGCAACGCCGCACGACATCACGCCGCTGTACAAAATAGAGGAACGCGCGGCGAAAATATGCGCCCATGTCGGCGATTCCGAGGCGAACATCAAAATAAGGCTGATGCCGCCTGCGACGAGAAACTGTACACAGGACATCAAGACGCCGTCTATGCCCTTCTCACTGAAATGGTCAATGACCATAATATGAATGGAGAAAAAGAATGCACAGCACAAAACGAGCAAATCGCCGGTTGAAATGGTAAATTGCTCGGTGACACACAGCAGATAGAAGCCGAACAACGCGGCAGCGACGCAGAACCAAACAATTTTGGGGATTTTCTTTCCGATAAATATGCCGAGCAGCGGGACAATGACGATGTACAGGGAAGTGATAAATCCCGCCTTGCCCGGAGATGTCGTGGTCATGCCAAACTGCTGCAAATCACCGGCGATACACAGCACGAGACCGCAGCAGATGCCGCCGATGAGGGACATGCGGTCTATTTGCCGCTGTACTTCCGGCGCACGGCGCTGCGCCTTCGGCCGCATGCGCCGCTGGAACAAAATAACGGGAATCAAAACCAGTCCGCCGAGCACGGTGCGAATGCCCATGAACGTGAACGGCTGCACATGCTCCATGCCGGTTGTCTGTGCGACAAACGAAGAGCCCCAAATCAGAGCAGTGAGCAGCAAAATAAGATTTCCGGTTTGTTTTTTTATCATAGACTGCCTTCTTTCTTTGAAACATTCTTGAATAGTGTATCATATTTTCCGCCGCAGTACAATTGATATTGGTCATTCGGCACGAAATTTGACGAATCAAACGGAAAAATATTACCGGATTGCACGTAGTTTGCAGGAATATGAAATTTAGACTTGAAATATGTGCAAAAAGCATGTAAAGTTAAATGTGTATTTTCAAAAGTGCAATTTTCCTGCCAACGACTGGCAGATAGAAAATTCCGGAGGTTTTCAAGAATGAAAAAGGTTGTAAAGTTTGGCGGCAGTTCTCTTGCCAGCGCTGAACAGTTTCAGAAGGTAGGAGAGATCATCCGGGCGGATGAGAGTCGCGTATACGTCGTTCCGTCCGCACCGGGCAAGCGTTTCTCTGACGATACGAAGGTAACCGATATGCTGCTCCATGCATACGATTTGGCTAGTCAGGGCAAGGACATTGCCGAGCAGATGGCTGCCATCAAGGCGCGCTATATGGAGATTATTGAAGGTCTGCATTTGGAGAATTTCTCTCTGGATGAGGATTTTGCAATCATTGAAGAACAGCTGCGCAATGACCCGCAGAAGGACTACACGGCATCTCGCGGCGAGTATCTCAACGGCAAGATTATGGCAGAGTATCTGGGCATCGAATTTATCGACGCGCAGGAGGTCATTTTCTTCAACGAGGAAGGCAATCTGAACCCGTACAAAACCGAGCGCGTGCTGGGTGCTCGTCTGGCAGAGGCTTCCCGCGCAGTCATTCCGGGCTTCTACGGCTTGGGCAAGGACGGCAACGTCAAGACCTTCTCCCGCGGCGGCTCTGACGTCACTGGTTCTATCGTTGCACAGGCGTGCAAGGCGGATATTTACGAGAACTGGACCGATGTTTCCGGCTTCCTCGTAGCTGACCCGCGCATCGTAGACGATCCGATCAGCATCCGTTATATCACCTATCGCGAGCTGCGTGAGCTGTCTTACATGGGTGCTTCGGTTCTGCATGAAGAAGCAATCTTCCCGGTTCGTCACTGTGGTATTCCGATCAACATCCGCAACACCAATCGTCCGCAGGATCCAGGCACTTGGATTGTAGAGACTACCGGTCAGAAGCCGGATTACGTGGTAACCGGTATTGCCGGCAAGAAGGGCTTCTGCACGATTCTCGTCACCAAGGCAATGATGAACTCTGAGGTTGGGTTTGGCCGCAAGGTGCTGCAGGCGCTGGAGGACAACAACATTTCCTTTGAGCACATGCCGTCCGGCATTGACACCATGACCGTTATCGTGCACGAGGACGAGTTCATGAACAAGGAACAGCAGGTCATTTCCGCTATTCATCGTCTGGCAAAGCCGGACAGCGTAGAAATCGAGTCGGATTACGCGCTGGTAGCAGTTGTCGGCCGCGGTATGCGTTCCGCCAGCGGAACCGCTGCAAAGCTGTTCTCTTCTCTGGCAGGTGCAGGCGTCAATGTCCGCATGATTGATCAGGGTTCGTCTGAACTCAACATCATCATTGGAATCAAGAACGATGATTTTGACAAGGCAATCCGTGCTATTTATGACGGCTTCGTAAGAAACCAGATCAAGTAAAGCCAAACAGATAAAAAAATACCGCTGTGCGTTCGATGCTTCATCGTTCACACAGCGGATTTTTTTGCGCTTTTTTTTAAGCGTTTTCGGTCAGCAGAGTGCAGAGAATGTCAATGCAGTTTTCCACGCCCAGTGTGCCGGTATCCAGACAGATGGTATAGTTCTTGTACAGACCCATCGGGTGACCTGTGTACTGCTTGTAATAGGTCTCGCGCTTCTGGTCTTTTTTGACAAGAATCTTTTTGAGTTCCGGAGAATTGGGACGGCCTTCCAGCTCTGCGGCGCGTTCCAAGCGGTGTTCCTCGTCTGCGTACAGGAAGATTTTGAATGCCGGAATGCCCTTCTGGGTCAGAATATGGTCAGCACATCTGCCGACGATGATGCACGGCTTCTGTGCCAAATTCAAAATGACTTCTTTCTGTGCCTTGTAGATGCCGTCATAGGAACTGGAATAGGCGTTTGCGTTGTTGAGCAGGCTGTTCATGAATTTGCTTGCCGGACTCATGTCCTCGCCCTCGCGCACGATATCTTCTTCGGAATATCCGCTCTGCTTGGCGGTTTCCTTGACGAAGTCCTTGTCATAGAACGGGATGCCCAGACGGTTGGACAGACCAGCTGCGATGGTGCGGCCGTAAGCGGCATACTCGCGGCTGATTGTAATTACCGGATATTTGAGTTTTCCTTCCATATCGAGATTACCTCCTCTGTGGGTTGCGTGTCGTTACTGCGCGGCAGCTTTCCGCTTTTTAGAAAGCACATACTGGAATCCAAGGCTTACAAATACGATAATCAGACCGACAAGATCCGTTGCCAGTGCCGGATGAATGAGCAGCAGACCGCCGGCAGCGATAACAATGCGGATGACAGCGTTCATATTGGCGAAGCAGTAGCCTTCCAGTGCAGCGGCCAGCGCAAAGATACCGATGAATGCAGTAATGGCAATCTGTACAACCTGAATGGCTGTCGTGTCGATCAGCAGCATAGCAGGGTTGAAACAGAACATGTACGGTACAATAAATGCGGCAACGGCGAGCTTGGACGCGTTGAATGCGGTTTTCATCGGGTTGCTCTTGGCAATGGCAGAACCTGCGTAGGCTGCCAGCGCAACCGGCGGGGTGATATCTGCGACGATGCCGAAGTAGAATACAAAGAAGTGTGCAGCCATAACCGGAACGCCCATGCGAATCAGAATCGGGGCAGTGGTAGCGGCCATGATGCAGTAGTTTGCAGTTGTCGGAACACCCATGCCCAGAACAATACAGCACAGCATGGTCAGAATCAGTGCGATAATCAGGCGGTCACCGGCAACGCTGACAATGGCATTGATGATGTCATTGGCAAGACCGGTCATGGTGATGGTGCCGGAGATAATACCTGCAACGCCGCATGCAGCGCCTACGGTGATGGCACTCTTGCCGCCGGCTTCCAGTGCTTCGAGAATCTTGCCCGGTGTGATGCGGTTGTCCTTGTTGAACAGGCTGACAACCACCGTCAGTACGATAGCGAGGGAAGCGGCCTTCTGCATGGTCATGAAGTTGCCGGAAACCCAAACAACGAGCATAATCAGCGGAAGCAGCAGATAAATTTTCTTTACCAGCTTTTTTGCCTTCGGAAGCTGTTCCTTCGGCATGCCGTGCAGATCCAGCTTTTTCGCTTCTAGATGAACCGAAATGAAAATGCCTGCAAAATACAGGATGGCCGGCAGGATGGCGCGGCCGATAATGCTGGAGTACGGTACGCCGACAAAGTCTGCCATCAGGAAGGCAGCCGCGCCCATAATCGGCGGCATGATCTGACCGCCGGTGGAAGAGGTTGCCTCAACAGCACCTGCAAATTCCGGCTTGTAACCGGTCTTTTTCATCATCGGGATGGTGACGGAACCGGTGGTTACCGTGTTGCCGACAGAGGAGCCGGATACCATGCCGCACAGAGCGGAGGAGATAACCGAAACCTTGGCAGGGCCGCCTGCAAAGCGTCCTGCGATGCAGTTCGCCAGATCAATAAAGAAGTTGGAGATGCCAGTGCGCTCCAAAAACGCGCCGAAAATAATAAATACAACGATATACTTGGAGCAGACATTTACCGGAGTGGAAAAGATGCCTTCCTTGGTGTAAAACAGGTTGCGCACGAGATAGCGCAGTCTGCCAAAGAATTCCGGATTTGTCAGGCCGTATGCCAGTGCGTATACGATGAAAACACCGGCAACAATCAAAATCGGCAGACCAACACAGCGGCGGGTCACTTCAATCAGTGCGAGAATCGCAAGAATACCGATGACAATCTGGAACCACGTAAAGCGGGTGCCCTGATTGATAATCTGATTGACGTTAAACGTAAAGTAAAAGAAGGAGCCGACGCCGACGATCATAAAAATAATGTCGCTGATCGGCATGTGATTGACTTTCTGATCGCCCTTCTTAGACGGATAAATCAAAAATCCCATCAAAATAATGAGACCCATGAAAGAAGTCAAACGGATTTCTTCCAAAAATGTTGCGAACAATGTGACATAGATACACCACAGAGAGAACGCGGCGAGAATGATAGTAATTGCAATCTTCGGCTTGCCCTCCCAGATACGGGTGTTGGACTCTCTGTCATATTTCCGCATGACGGAGTCCACATCAGCCTGCACATCCGCATCTGCAGAAAGCACGTCCGGATCATGCAGTTTGGTTTTTTCTTCGTTCTTATTCACAGATACCGTACCCTCCTTTATTCATCTGTATTCACGGTGATGCCGTGTTCCGCATAGTACTTTGCTGCGCCTGCGTGATAGGGAACCGTTGTGATGCTCGTTGCGGTTTCCAGCTTCAGCTCTGCGCCCTTGGCATTTTCCTTTGTGATGTCATCGACATGGTCAAAAATAGCCGAGGTCAGCTTGTAAACGGTATCCTCATCTGCCTGTGCAGAGACGACAACAGTAGCCTGTACCGTGATGGTATTGACCGGATCCGTCTGTCCCGGATAGGTATCCGCCGGAATGGTATAGGTCTTGTAGTACGGGCACTTGGAAAGGATTTTGTCACGAACGGTGCCGTCAATGTTGATGAGGTTGACGCCGTTTGTCGTGGCAAGCTCGGTAATCGCGGAGGTCGGAGGACCTGCAACGATGAATGCGGCATCAATCTTGCCGTCCTTCAGAGACTCCTTCGAGTCCTCAAACGACTGATACTGCGGCTTGATGTCCTTAATGGTCATGCCTGCGCCTTCCAGAACGTCCACCGCGTTAAAATACGTGCCGGAACCGGCCTGACCGATGGATACGCGCTTGCCGCGCAGATCCTCTACCGAGGTGATGTCCTCATCCATTGTGAGCAGCTGTACCGTTTCTGCGTACAAGGCGCCGAGGGTACGGAAATCATGTGTCGGACCGTCCTGCTCAAATGCACGGGTGCCGTTCCAAGCGTATGTCATAACGTCGGATTGTGTGAATCCGAGCTGGAAATCTCCATCCTGAATGCTCTGGATGTTTACCTTGGAACCGCCGGTCGATACCGCGGTTGTGCGTACGCCAGCATATGTTTTCATGTACTGTGCGAGGATGCCGCCGTATGAATAATACGTGCCGGCAGTGCCGCCAGTACCGAACATCATTCTGGTCTGTGACTCGGAACAGCCGCTCAGACAAAAGACCATCATGACAGCGAGAAACAAGCTGATCAGTTTGAATCGGAATTTCTTCACTTTTTGTTCTTCTCCTTTTTAATAGTCTGATTTGCAGAAATTTCTATATTCCTACAAATACCATTGTATCATGGATTCGTGCAGGATTCAATGCAAATACGACGAAATCAGACAGAATGTTTTGAGAAAAGCTGCAAATTTCTCAAAATTATCCCAGATATATGCACGGAAAAGAATAGGACGAAACAAGAAACAAATCGAACTGCCGGCGCAAAATAAATGGAAAAAAGTATAAGGGAATATTATGCTTCCGGCGGGATGTTGCAGCGGAACTTGATGGAGATGTCTGTCAGCTGAATACGCTGCTCCGGCATTTGATGGTTGGACAGATACTCATACAAAATCTGAATCGGGCGGGTGCCCTGCGTTTCGATGTCCTGTCCGATGACAAAATCAACAATGCCCTGCCGGACAAGAGAGAGATTGGACGGGGTGATGTCGTGAATAATCATGTGGATTTTTCCGGCGGTGCCGGTCTCCTGTAAAGCCTTCGCGACGCCGCGGCGTCCCATAGAAGAAACAAAGATGCCGTTTAATTCCGGATCCGCCTGAATTGCGCGGCAAGTGATGCGTTTTGCCAGCTCTCCATCCAAAAAGCAGCATTCCGGATGCAGAATTTCAATATCCGGATAGTTGGCGGACATTTCTTCCAGAAATCCGGTTAGCCGTTGGCTGTCGGCATAGTGACCGCTCTGCTGACCGAGAATCGGGAGAATGTGCCCGCGTCCGCCGGTCAGCATGCCCATCAGCGCCGCGGCAGACCGTCCGGCAGCAATGTCATCCGGACCAATGTACGCGAGACGATTGGCATCGCCGATGTCGGTATTCAATGTGACAACGGGAATGCCGTTTTTTTCACTGATTTGATTGATTTTTTCGCGGATTAAGCTGTTCGCCAGCGGCATGAGGGCGAGCGCATCAATGTGTTCAATTTCTACCAGCTCGTCAATCAGCGCCAATTGATGCTGAATGTCCACGCCGTCCATGGTGCGCAGGATGATTTTGACGGGAAGCAAGCTGCTGTTTGGGAACTGCTCAAATAAATGCGCCAATTCTTTGACGAAATCGGAAGCGGCAGAGTGCAGAACAACGCCGATTTTCCACGTATTGAGCAGAGAGGGCATGAGCCGCGCCGAAATATACCCCATATCCCGTGCTTTTTCACGGACACGGGCGGCGACCTCTGGACGAATGCCGGGTTTGTTGTGTAGGGCACGGTCTACCGTGCCGCGGGAGACGCCGCAGGCGTCTGCGATTTGCTGCATCGTTACCATATACTGTATCACACTCCTGATGTTTGTATCATAGCATAAATTTGTCTGGTTGAAAAGATATGACAAATGCACGAAGTATTTTTTTGTATCATGCGGGAAGAACCGGAAAAACCGCAGATTTTGGGCGGGATATCTAAAAAATCAGCGAGAGATTTGGGGTAAATCACGGGATTTTGCACGTGAAAATGATAGTTCGGAAAAACCGTTGAAACAAATGTACAAAAGTGGTATCGTATTTTCAACAACAAAACCAAGGAAAAGGAGATTACACAAATGAGATTAGGTTTTAATGAGGCAAACGACCGCTTTTGTCAGGGACACACCGTGATGCAGGATCTGGAGCTTTGCGAGAAGTACGGCTTTGACTGCATCGACATCCAGTCCGAGTGCCTGAACCGCGATTTGGAAAAAGGCATCGTGACCATCGAAGAGCTGGGTGCATGGTTCGCAACGCATCATCTGAAGATGCTGTCTTACAATGCGCTGTGCTTCTTCAATATGAAGCAGACGGCAGAGGAAAAGCAGGCAGTGATGGACGAACTGGACGAAATCATCCGCCGCTGCAACATTCTGGGCTGCAAAATGATTGTTGTCGTTCCGTCTCAGGACATGAAGGCACGCGGCCTGCAGCCGACGCGCAAGGAAATCCGTGAGGATGCCGTTGCCGTTCTGAAGGAAATGGTGAAGAAGGTAGAGCCGCACGGCATCAAGCTGAGCTTGGAGTTCTGCGGTGCACCGGATATGACCATCAACCGCTTTGAAGATGCTTATGCCATCGTGGAGGCTGTCGATTCTCCGCTGGTTGGCGTGACGCTGGATCAGTACCACTTCTACGCAATGGGCTCCGGATGGGAGTCTCTGGAGAAGGCTGACGGCAAGAAAATTTTTGTATGGCATCTGAACGGCACGGAAGATATGCCGTGCGGTGCATACTACAATAACGATGAAAAGCGCCTGTGGCCGGATGCAGAAGGCGATTGCCTGCCGCACGCACGCTATGCAGACACGCTGAAGAAAATCGGATTTGAGGGCGACTGCTGCACCATCGAGATCTTCCGTCCGGCATACTATGAGATGACGCAAGAAGAAAATGTAAAGAAGTCCGCAGAAGTGACCCGCGCACATGTAGAAAAGTACTGCAAATAAGTACCATCGGATATAAAAAAATCCCGTGCTGACCCAGTCGGCACGGGATTTTTGACAAAAAGAAAACAGCGAGAAGAAAATTCTTCTCGCTGTTTTTGGTGCCGGTGACCGGACTCGAACCGGTACGCTGTCGCCAGCGGTGGATTTTGAGTCCACTACGTCTACCAATTCCATCACACCGGCACATAACAATATGTATTATACAGGAATTCGGTAAGGTTTGCAAGTGTTTTATGAAAATTTTTCAAAAAAACATCCAGACAATGCTGTCTGGATGTATCGATTAAAAATCTGCGTCATCGTCCGCCCAAGAATCCACCAACTGGATGGTCTTGTAGACAAACAGAGCGACGGATGCAACAAACGCAAAAACGACGAAACCGCGGTGCTTTTTGAAAAAGTCAGAAAAAGCAGTGCCGATTAAAACACCAAAAGAAATCAGCATCAGTTTGAGTACAAAAACTTCGGACAATACAAATTTGCTGAGCAGGGAAGACAACTGGTCGTGCGCGGTGTTGTATCCGAGCTGCGCATACTTGCGGAGATCTTCCGCATGAGCGGCCGCCAGATCGCGGTACTTTTCTGTCTGTTCAAATACATGGTTTCTCATGAGTGTTTGGCTCCTTTCTCTGCGGTCAACCGGCGCTTGGCGTAGTAGCGCCGCCGACTTTCCTGTTTTTTCTTTTCCGACTGAATTTTTTTGCGAATTTCTGCCGAAGTAGAGCAGCTTTGCCGTCCTGCCTGTGAAACATGTCCGATGCGCATTTCCAGAGCATCCATTAAATCTTCGGTCTGGAAACAGTGCTGACTCTTGAGCGCCTGCGCAAAGATGAGACCGCACGCGCGCGCGTCAGACAATGCTTCGTGATGATTGAGGCGAATGTCCAAATCGCTGCACACGGTATCCAGCTTATGATTCTGCATTTCCGGCCAGAGCAGCTGGGAAATTTTCACCGTGCAGACGTAATCGAAGTTCGGCACCGGAATGCCGTAGTACTCCAGCAGCTTGCACAGAACGGCCGTGTCAAACGCGGCGTTGTGGCAAACAATAAGCTGGTTTTCAATGCTGCTGTGAATGCGCTCCCAAACTTGGTCAAAGGTCGGAGCATCTTTTACCATATTCTTTTTGATGCCGTGAATGCGGACGTTGTACCAGTTGAATTTTCCATATTCCTCCGGCGGACGAATCAACGTGATGGTTTCCTTGACTGGAACGTTATCTTCAAACTCAACGACGCCGATCGAGCAGGCGCTGAGCATGGATGCATTAGCGGTTTCAAAATCAATTGCTGTGAATTTCAAAAACAAGCCTCCAGATTTATTGATGGCGAACCCGCTCTTCGGCCGTGCGAAGAAAATAGTAAAACGGCGCAATTCGCTTCAGATGATATATCATTATATCATAGAATGAGCCGTCAAACAAGGCGGTATGGTCGTCACAGAAGTAACTGACGCCAATATTTTTTCGATTTAACCATGTTTGTTCGCTCTCCGGCGCATCGGGAAACGGCGGACGCTTGTAGCAGTCGCCGTACAGGGAAAAGGCCGGTGTCTGTTCAAGAGCTTGTCTTGCCTGCTGATACCGCATGTCATGATGCAAAATCATCCGGCGAAATTCATCGCGGACATCAGTGGGAATGTGATAATAGCCCACGCCATAGCCCCAGCCTTCCTGTTCGATTTCAAAATAATAGCACAGAGAATCACTCAAATGCTTTTTTGGATGACGGAAGGTCAGCCAGAGATGGTCACGGTATAAGTCTTTGTTTTTGGTGAAGCGGTTGTCGCGGCGCACGCGGCTGAGCACTTTGTACGGCGTCACGACAAACTGCGGGTCGATTTCCAGCATGGTCGGCGCCAGATGCTCGGTCAAATGATAAAACGGCTCGATGGCAAGCCTGCGGCAGTCTGCCTTGTGTTCTTCGTACCAGACTTTGCTGTTGCGGATGTGATTTTCTGCGAGAAAATCCAGCATTTGCGGGGTAAATTCTTGAAATATCATAAAGATACTGTCTCCTTGTGTGGTTGTAGAATTCTATTGTAACGCATCTTATTTCTTGTTTCAAATTTTTCTGATATATGATATAATCAATTTGCAAAACTGAACGATTTATTGGGAGGAACGCATGGAAAAAGAGACCAAGCAGGAAACACAGGATAAGCAGGAAAAGCCAAAGAGAAACAAGAAGAAAATCGCGATAATTGCGGTGCTTGTTATTATCGCAGGCGCTTTCTGCGCCACATCCCTCGATCGCGTCGGACAGGGCGAGGTCGGCGTCGTGTACACGATGCGCAGCGGCGTACAGGACAAAACGCTGTCACCGGGCTATCACTTTATTGCGCCGTGGGCAACGGTCAAGCATTATCCGGTTGCACAGCAGCAGTTGGTGCTGTCCAACAATCCGGAGGATTACCACGGGGAGGAAAGTGCAGATTGGCATGTGGACGCGCCGGCAAATGGCGGCATGGTGAAGCTGAATATGACGGTCAACTACAATTTCATTCCGGACCGCGTGACGGATCTGTATGAGAAATTCAATGGCATGGACGGCGACCAGATTGTGGATACCATGGTGCAGAACAGCATCATCGCGTACATCAAGGAAGTGACACCGCAATTTTCAGTCATGGACATTTACAGCGACAAGCGTTCGGAGGTTAGCAAGACCATTACAGAATATCTGAACACCAAGCTGGCCGAGGAGTACGGCATCAATATTTCCTCCGCACTGATTATTGATGTACAGCTGGATGAAGCCCTGCAGGAAAAGGTAAAGGCGAAGGAACAGGCCAAGCAGGATGCAGAAAAAGCCGAGCTGGACAAACAGACCGCCATTGCGCAGGGTGAAGCGGACAAGGCGCGCGCAGAAGCCGCAGCAGCGGTCACCATTACCAATGCAAAGGCGGAAGCAGAGGCAAACAAAATCATCTCCGACTCCATCACGGACAATTTGATTCGTATGACGGAGGCTGAGGCGCGCAAAAAGCACGGATGGGTCACCGTAAAGGGTGCAGATACCGTGGTTGCCGATGCGACAAAAGGACAATAATGGCGGCACACACGTGACGCACAACCATAGTTTTGCAGCAAACGACCGTTCTTCTTGCAAGAGCGGCCGTTTTATTTTGGTAAAAATTTTTGCAACATGCGCAGTTAAGCTTTCTTTTCTGCCGATTCTGTTGTATACTTATTAGTACTTTATGAATCGCAGGAGGTTTTCTTATGCATAGAATTTTACAGCTGCTGGAACAGGATGCCCGTATTACACCGGCTCGCATTGCGAAGATGCTTGGCATGACCGAGCAGGAGGTAAAAGACAGCATTCGCAAGTATGAGCAAGATGATGTCATTCTGGGCTATAAGGCGATTGTTGACTGGGGCAAGATCAAGCGCGATAACGTCACTGCGTTGATTGAGGTTCGCGTTAGACCGCAGACCGGCGCCGGATTCGATGAGCTGGCACAGCGCATTTATAACCACAAGCAGGTTGTAGATATGTATCTGATGAGCGGTTCGTTTGACTTTACGATTATTGTTAATGGCCGTTCCCTGCAGGAGGTTTCCCGTTTTGTATCGGAGAATCTGGCTCCGATGGAGAACATTATCTCGACCTCGACACACTTTGTGCTTAAGACTTACAAGAACGCAGGCATTGCCTTTAACCCGATTGACGAAAGAGAGGATTTCCGGAATGATTGATTACTCGGCTCTGATCTCGGATAAAGCACGGGACATCAAGCCGTCCGGTATCAGAAAATTCTTTGACATCGTCAATACCATGGAGGACGCAATCTCTCTGGGTGTCGGCGAGCCGGATTTCCAGACACCTTGGCAGATTCGCCGCGCAGGCATTGACTCGCTGCAGCAGGGCAAGACGTTCTACACGTCCAACTGGGGCTTAGCAGACCTGCGCAAAGAGATTTCTCACTATGCGATGGAGAATTATCATCTGGAATACGACTACCACGATGAGATTATCGTAACGGTTGGCGGCTCCGAAGCGATTGACAACGCCCTGCGTTCGTTTGTATCTAACGGTGATGAGGTGCTGATTCCGGAACCATCCTTTGTGTGCTATACACCGCTGGCCATGATGGCGGGCGGTGTGCCGGTTCCGCTGGAAACACGCATGGAGGACGGCTTTAAGCTCACCGCAGAGACGCTGAAAAAGGCGATCACGCCGAAAACCAAGGTGCTGATTATGCCGTTCCCGAACAATCCGACCGGCGCCATTATGACGCGGGAGGATTTGGAGGAAATCGCAGCGGTTTTGCGCGACACCAATATTGTTGTCATTTCAGATGAAATTTATTGCGAGCTGACATATGGCGGCAAGCAGCATGTCTGCTTCGCAGAGCTGCCGGGCATGCGCGAGCGCACAATTGTCATCAATGGCTTTTCCAAATCGTTTGCGATGACGGGATGGCGACTCGGTTGGGTCATGGCGCCGCGAGAGATGCTCAAGCCGCTGGTAAAGATTCACCAGTTTGGCATCATGTCCGCACCGACAGTCAGCCAGTTTGCTGGCATTGAAGCGCTGCGTACGGGACGAGAGGACATCAAGTACATGCGCGAGCAGTATGATCTACGCCGCCGCTTCATGTATTATCGTCTGCAGGAAATCGGCATGCCGTGCTTTGAACCGGAGGGTGCTTTCTATATCTTCCCGTCTATCCAGAAGTATATGGACGATGATGAGAAGTTCTGTGATGAGCTGCTCCGAAAGAAAAAGGTTGCCGTGGTTCCGGGCAGTGCATTCGGCGAAAGCGGCCGCGGACATGTCCGCATTTCGTATTCGTATTCCATGATGCATCTGGAAACTGCGATGGAACGCATCGAAGAATTCGTGCAGGAACTGTAACAAAAAACGCAATGGCAGAGGACAGGACGCGTGCTGTCCCTGCCATTTTTCCTGTTTTCAAAACTGTGCTGATAAAATAAGCCAAAACTGTACATTTTATTGTGTACAGTTATGCGATATAATAGCTGCAATGAGAAAATTACATCTGTAAGAGGTGACACGACATGAGTAATTCAACGTATACAACGCGGTTTTTGTGTCTGACGGCTGTTATGGCTGCAATTACTTGCATTGCGACCATGGTTATCCAGATTCCGATTCCGCTGGGATATGCGCATCTGGGCGATGCATTTATTTTGCTGACTGTTTTGTTTATCGGCAGAAAGTCCGGTATTTGGGCAGGCGGCATCGGTTCGGCACTGGCTGATTTGCTGACCGGTTATGCGTACTGGGCGATTCCGACTTTTATCATCAAATCTCTGATGGCATATTTTGTAGGAAAGATTGCGTATAAGGATGACACGTGCAAGCTGTTTTCCGGCAGAACGTTGCTCGCCTGTGTTGTCGGCATGGTCTGGATGGTTGTCGGTTACACGGTAGCCGGTGCATTTTTGTATGGCGGATTGGCACAGGGACTGGCATCTACGCCGGGACTTTCTGTCAAGGCGGTGCTCAATTTGGCTGTTTGCTACGGTGTCGGTGCGCTGCTTGAAAAGGCAAACGTTCGCACCTTCCTCACCACGGACAGAAAGGGTCGTGCATGATAGACCACAACAGACAAAAGAAGATTGCTGTTATCAATGACTTTTCCGGCTTTGGACGCTGCTCAATCGCAGTGTCCATGCCGATTTTGTCTGCTCTGAAGGTTCAGTGCTGTCCTGTCCCGACGTCGATTTTTTCCAATCACACAGGCTTTCCGCAGTTTTTCTTTGACGATTACACGGATAAGATGCAGGCATATATCGACAACTGGAAAAAGCTGGACTTGCAGTTTAACGGCATTCAAACGGGTTTTCTCGGCTCAGAGCGCCAGATTGCCATTGTGCAGAAATTTCTGGAGGATTTTTGCACGGCGCATACCACTGTGGTCATTGATCCGGTGATGGGCGATCACGGCAGCATGTATCCGACGTATACCGAGGGCATGTGCCAGTCTATGAAAAAGCTGGTGGCATATGCGGATATTTTGACGCCGAATTTAACGGAAGCATGTATTCTGACGGATACGCCATTTCACGAAGGGCATTGGACCATGAAGGAACTGGATGTTCTCGCGCGAAAATTGGCGGAGCAGGGGCCGGAAAAGATTGTCATTACCGGCATTCCGCAAAAGGCATATGTCTCCAATCTGATTTATGAAAAGGGAGGAGACGCCAAGCTGCTGCGCACACTGCGCATCGGCAGCGAACGCTCGGGTACCGGCGATGTCTTTTCTTCTATCATTGCGGCGGATGCCGTCAATCAGGTACCGTTCGAAGCCTCTGTGCGCAAGGCATCTCGATTTATCAAAAAATGTATTTTGCGTTCCATTGAAATGGGACTGCCGAAAACAGACGGTGTTTGTTTTGAAGAATATTTGACTACCTTGAAATAAGGAGCATTGTACGATGAAAAAAGAAATGACGATTGTATATGATGTACACGATGGATTGTACATCAATCTGACAAACCGCTGTCCGTGCGCCTGCACCTTCTGCCTGCGCCAGACGATGGATACCGTCGGCCAGTCTGGCGGGCTGTGGCTGGAGCATGAGCCGAGCTTGGAGGAAGTCAAACAAGCCATTGACGGCGTTGACCTGAAGCACTATACGGAGATTGTATTCTGCGGATTTGGTGAACCGACCGAGCGGCTGGATACGCTGCTCCAGACTGCCGCCTATATCAAGCAGGTATGTCCGGATAAGAAAATCCGCATCAATACCAATGGTTTGGGCGATTTGGTCAACGGAGAGCCGATTGCACCGAAGATGCGCGGGCTCATTGATGTCGTGTCGGTCAGCCTGAACACGCCGAATGCGGAGGAATATCTCAAGCTGACACGCAGCAAGTTCGGCGCACAGTCGTTTGATGCGATGCTGGCATTTGCCGAGAGCGCGGGCGAGCAGGGCATCGAAGTAGTGATGACAACGGTGGATACGACTATTTCCCATGAGGAAGAAGCGCAGTGTCAGGCGATCTGCGACCGCATTGGCGCGCGGTACCGCATCCGTCCGTGGGAGGACTAAAACCGCAATATTTCGATATGAAATAAATTGAGATTTTCTCATAGAATCCGTATATTTTTTGTACGGAATGCGGATTGTAAACAATATGTAAACGTGATAGGATAAATTGGTACCGGATTTTTCGGTACCAATTTTTTTGCAAGAGGATAGAAATACATGAAAGATATGACAAAAGGAAATCCGACGCGGCTGATTTTGCAATTTGCGATTCCGCTGCTCATCGGACAGCTGTTCCAGCAGGTGTACAGCCTGACAGATACACGCATTGTCGGCAGCTTTCTGGGAGAGAACGCGCTGGCGGCTGTTGGTGCGACCAATTCGCTCAATTCGTTGGTCATTGGCTTTTTGATGGGCATGACAAACGGTTTTGCGATTGTCACGGCGCGTTTTTTCGGCTCCGGCGATAACAAGAGCATGAAGAAGGCGATTGCAGGCACGGTTGTTTTGAGTGCGGGGACGATTGTTGTGCTCACGCTGCTGTCTGTGGGCTTTTTGAAACCGCTGCTGCGCGTCTTAAACACACCGGAAAATCTTCTGCCGCTGGCATGCTCGTATTTTCGTGTCATTTTGCTGGGTATGATCGTCACTGTGTTTTATAACGCATGTGCCGCGACCCTGCGCGCCGTCGGAGACAGCGTCACGCCGCTGATTTTTCTGTTGGTTGCTACAATTGGCAATGTGGGATTGGATTTGCTGCTCATCTGCGTCTTTCATATGGGCGTTGCCAGTGCCGCCTGCGCAACGGTATTTTCGCAGTTTATTTCCGTCATCATGTGCTTGGTGTTTATCAAGGTCAAATATCCGGAATTGGTGCCGTCTCGCGAAGATTTTTCTCGATTCTTGCACGATTCGCATACGTTTAAGTGGATGTACAGCACAGGCCTTTCGATGGGCTTTATGCTGTCACTGGTCAATCTGGGTTCTGTGGTATTGCAAAGCGCAATCAATTCGTTTGGCGCCAATATCATCGTTGCGCATACCGCGGCGCGCAAGCTGACGGAACTGTTTATGATGCCGTACTCTGTTCTTGCCACAACCATGGCAACCTATTGCAGCCAGAATTTGGGCGCCGGCAAGCTCAAGCGCATCACACAGGGCATCTGGCGGGCATTGATTTTGTCATGGATTTGGTGTCTGCTTGTTGTTCTCATGGCATACACGATTGTTCCGTCTCTTGTATATATGGTGACGGGTACACATGTGCCGGAGATTATCGAGACAGCGTCGCTGTACTTGCGCATCAATACCGTGCTGTACTTTGTCACAGTGGTCATTTCGGTACTGCGCAATTCGCTGCAGGGCATGGGCGATATGGTGACGCCGCTGGTATCCAGTGCCATTGAATTGGTCGGCAAGGTTGCCGTTGTATTTTTGCTGGTGCCGCGTTTGGCATATATGGGTGTCATTTTGTCCGAACCGATTATCTGGTGCATCATGGTCATTCCGCTCATCGTACAAATTCTGTTCGGTAAGCGCTTCCGTGATTTGCGTGAGGAAGCAAGACAGACAGCGTAAAACAAATAGAGAGATAAAAATCCCGTTGGACACAAGCAAAGTGCCAACGGGATTTTTAATGAAAGGAGTAAAAAATGAAAAAGAAAAGATATCATCAATTCACATTCAGTCGTGCTGAATGGAGCTTGTAGGTTGTCTGCCTCTTTTCAGCGATTGCTGCGGTTGGGCAGTTAACCGATTGAGTTAAACTATGTTTTAAGTCGCGTGTTTTTTTGCTTTCCTTAACTCTGGTATTAGTATACCGCAAAATATCCGGCTTTGGGTGACCATATGAAGAACAGTTTTTGAAGAAATTCGGTAGAAATTATTACGAAATTGTTGCGGAAATGATTGGAAATCCGGAACCTCAGCATGAAAAAAGCCGCGGCGTCATGCCGCGGCAATTTTTTCGGAAAGGAGAAAGAAAAAGAAAAAATATATAGGAATCTTTTTTGACGTCTTTGTTCAAAAAAGAGAGATTGGTAGTCTGCCGCTTTTGAATAGAAATTCAGGTCGGGCAGCTGACCTTTTGTGAAAGTGCTTCATTCGTTTGTCTGATACTATCATACACGATCCGGCATCCGGAATGGTGACGAAATTTGAAAGAGAATTTAAATAATTCATGGAAAATTTATGTCTGAATTGTAAAGATATCCGGCGCGGCATAAAAACACCGCAGATATATACCTGCGGTGCTTTTAAGAAAGGAAAAATATGAAAAAATATAAGGGTGATTGAAACGAAAGAAAAGAGGAACTTCCGCTTCAATTGGAAGAGTTTTGTTTTAGGTGCAGGTCTCATCTGCACTGGTATTATCATACACGATTTCGAACGAGAATGCATGAACAAAAATAGAAAAAATTATTGATAAAATGTGAACAAAAAAAGAAAGCTCAGACAGAGCTTTCTTTTTGAAATTCAGATGGCGCGGAATACAGCATCCATGATTTCCGAAATACGGGTGCCGGTTACCGAGCGGTCTGCGCAGTTTAAATAAATCTTTTTGCGCTTGTTGAACAGCAGGCGGGTCTGTTTTTCTTTGTCTCCCTGCAGCAGCGGGCGGGAGGTGTCGCGACTTAGATTTTGTACGATGCGATAAAACGGTGTGTTGAGATGAATGAGCAGACCGTTTTTCTTGTACAGTGCTATGTTCGTCTGCCGCAGGACAGCACCGCCGCCCAGAGCAATGACACATCCGGTGCGGTCGGAAATCTCGCGTGCGCAATCGGTCTCAATGTCGCGGAAACCGGATTCGCCGACTTCTGCGAAAATATCAGCGATTTTTTTGCCCTCGCGCTTTTCCAGATAATCGTCCATATCAACAAACTCATACTGCAACGCGCGCGCGAGCTTTCTGCCAATCGTCGTTTTTCCGCTGCCCATAAATCCGCACAGCACAATGTTTTGCTTGCCGTATACATCGTGCAGACGCTTTTTCGCCATATCACCGGATAACAGCCGCAGGATGCGGGTCAAATCCGCAGAATCAAACTGCGTGCCAAGCCAAATGGTCTGTGCATACGCTGCCTGCAACACCAGCATGAGCAGTCCGTTGCGCGTCTTGACGCTGCGCGGAGCCAGCTTCATCAAGGCAGTCTCCGGCGGATTATAAATTGTGTCAAAGACATATTCGGTTCCGATGGGCAGTTTTTCCAGCGGGCTGGCATGTTCATTCGGATACATGCCGAGCGGCGTGCCGTTGACGACAATCGCTGTAGCCCGCGGCAGCTGTGTCGCAGGCATAATGTTGATGCTCGCCTGCGGGAGGTAGGAGCGAATGTCATTGCGCAGCGCCTTTGCCTTGGTTAGGTTGCGGCCGGTAATCAGAACATGTGCGCCTGCATTTGCCAGATGGTAGCAGATGACGCGGGCGACACCGCCATATCCGCACACAACAGCGGTTTTGTTTTCCACGGAGATGCCGTCAAATTCCAACGAACCGGAAAATCCCAAAATATCCGTGTTGTAACCGACAGAAGTGCCGTCATGAAAGAAAACCGTGTTGACACTGCCGAGATTTTTAGCCGTTTCATCTACGGCATCCAAATATTGAAAGACCGCCTTTTTGTGCGGAATTGTCAGATTGAGACCGCCGCACGTCTGCGATGCAATGCGCATGGCTTCTTCCAAATCTTTCGGCGGCACATCGACAGCAAAATATTCACAGTCTTTGCCGGAAGCGCGAAACAACTTGCTGTGCAGCTCTGGAGACATCGTGTGTGCGATGGGATGACCAAACAAAGCAAACGTTGGCTTTTCCGGCACATACTTGCGGAATTCATCCATTGTCAGAATCATGAGCTCATTCTCCTTTCTGCTTGAGTGCGTCCAGCGTTTCAAAGAATGTCGGATAGGAAATGGCAACGCAATCCGGATCGTCTATCGAGGAGTCGCCCTCGCAGGCGAGTGCACACACTGCCATACTCATGGCAACGCGATGGTCGGCATAGCTTGCAAAGTTTGCGCCGTGCAGAGGCTTGTCGCCGCGGATAATCATACCATCTTCGGTCTCGCGGACATCCGCGCCGGTTTTGGAAAGCTCCGCGGTCATGGTTGCGATACGGTTGGACTCTTTTACTTTTAACTCCTGCGCGTCACGAATGACGGTTTCGCCCTCTGCAAACGCAGCGGCGACAGCGAGAACCGGAATCTCATCAATCAAACGCGGAATCATATCGCCGCAGATGGTCGTGCCGTGCAGGTGAGAGGAGCGAACGCGCAGGTCGCAAATCGGCTCTACCGTACCGCGCTCGTTGAGACGCTCGATATTTGCGCCCATGGCCTCCAGTGCGTCAAGAATACCGGTTCGCGTCGGATTGATGCCGACATTGCGGATGACAATGTCACTGTCCGGTAAAATTAAACCGGCAACCAAGAAATATGCGGCGGACGAAATATCGCCCGGAACTTCTACATTGACGGCATGCAGTGCTTTCGGCGGCGTCAGCGTAATTTCCGTTCCGTTGGAAACAACCTGTGCGCCAAGACCGCGCAGCATGCGCTCGGTGTGATCGCGGGATGGAGCGGGTTCAACAACCGTTGTCGGGCTGTCCGCGAACAAGCCCGCGAGCAGAATGGCAGACTTCAGCTGTGCCGATGCGACCGGCATGGTGTAGTGAATGCCGTGCAGTGGGGCAGGATGAATGGTCAGCGGACAGAGATTGCCGTCTTTTCCGGAAATATCCGCGCCCATTTCGCGCAGCGGCTTCATGATACGTCCCATCGGGCGCTTTTGAATGGAAGTGTCACCGTTTACCGTGGAAGAAAACGGCTGACCGGCGAGAATGCCGCACAGCAAACGGGTGGTTGTGCCGGAATTGCCGGTGTACAGCAGTTCATCCGGCGCCTTGAGACCGTGCAGCCCTACGCCGTGTACAACAACTTCTTTTTCAGATACGTCGATGGACACACCCATTTTCTTGAAACAGGAAATGGTAGACAGACAATCTTCTCCCATCAGGAAACCGGTAATATGCGTGTCGGCATCTGCCAGAGCGCCGAACATGACAGCGCGGTGAGAGATGGACTTGTCGCCCGGAACCGTCACGTCACCGCGCAGAGACTGCGCGGCAGTCAGTGGATAACTCATGCTTTCACCTCACTGTCTTGCGTTACAGAGTAAGAACCCAGAATGCGAACATACGAACACTCCTGCATGGTCTGATAAATCAGTGCGCGGGTATCCTGACGCAGGAGATTGCCGTCAAAATCAATATAAAAACAATAATTCCAAGGCATGTCGCGCAGCGGACGCGAATGAATCTCCGTCATGTTGACGCCGTAATCTGCAAATACGGCGAGCGCACCGTACAGACTGCCGACAATGTGCGGCAGTGTCAGCACAAGACTGACGCGCGTATCCGCTTCCTGTGTGGACAGGGAACGAGAGACCGCAATAAATCGTGTCTGATTAAAATCTGCATCATTGACGTGATCTTCCAAAATTTCCAGACCATACAGCCTTGCTGCGGCTTCGGAGCAAATTGCAGCGCGAGTCAAATCACCGCTCTGTGCGATGGCGTGCGCGGCAACCGCCGTGTTGCTTTCTTCTACCGGCGTCAAATTGTGTTGCTTGATGTATTGCTGACACTGGCGCAATGCCTGCGGGTGCGAGTGTACCTCTTTGATCGTGTCAAACGATGCGCCTTTGCAGGCGGCAATGCAGTGACGGATGCGCTTGATATGCGAATGCGTGATATACAGACCATACTGCTCCAGCAAGTCATAGACTTCATTGACGGTTCCGGCAGTTGAATTTTCTACCGGAACGACGCCGATATCTGCTTTTCCGTCCAAAACAGCATGGAATACATCTTCCCAAGAGTTTTGCGGGATGCGCTGCGCATGCGGAAATAAGTCTTTGGCGGCAATGTCTGCATAAGACGCCGGCAGACCGCCATAATATACGGTTTTCGGGTCGTTGTTGCGCGGATGCAAATCCAATTGCAGACGCTGCGGTTCCGCTTCCAGCATACGTGCGTACTGATGCTTGCGGCTGACGCGCGTTGTTGTGCGCAGCAGGGAGGAGTACTCCAGCTTGAGTTCGTCCGGAATATCCTGCAGCATCGTGTTCATCAGTTCGGTCTCGCGGGACGGAACGAGAACCTGTCCGCCGTGCTCCATTTTGTAGTCGGAAACCTCCTCTGCGCATTTCATGCGCTTGAGGAACAGCTTTAAAATTTCGTGGTCAATCGCGCTGATGTCGCGGCGTACATCTTTAAGATCTCGCATATCCGTAAGCCTCCAAATACAAATCCGTCACAGCGACAGCCACGGCAGCTTCGATAACCGGTGCAGCGCGCGTGACGATACACGGATCGTGGCGTCCCTTGATGACCAGCGGTTCAACCTGCTGATCTATGAGGTGTAATGTGCGCTGTTCGCGGGAGATGGACGGCGTCGGCTTGATGGCTGCGCGAACGATAATCGGCATGCCGTTGGTGATGCCGCCCAGAATGCCGCCGTTGTTGTTGGTCTCGGTCTTGACGGTGTCACCGTCCAAATACATGCAGTCGTTTGCCTCAGAGCCGCGCATTGCTGCGATGGAGAAACCTGCGCCGAATTCCACGCCTTTGACAGCCGGAACAGAAAACAGAATCGAGGACAGACGGCCCTCTACCGGAGACAGCATCGGCGAACCAATGCCGACCGGTACGCCGGTGACAGCGCATTCGATGATGCCGCCGACAGAATCCTGCGCTTCGCGCGCTTGGTCAATCTGTACGAGCATGGCTTCCTCCGCGCGCGGATTGATAACCGGATACGCCTGCGTGCGCAGCTTTGCCAACAGCTCGGTTGGTACATGGACGTCGTCGAACGGGGTGTCCATGATTTGACCGATGGCAGAGATATGCGAGCCGACTTCAATGCCCTTGGAACGCAAAAACAGCTTGCACATGGCGCCGGCAAACACCAGCGGCGCAGTCAAGCGGCCGGAAAAGTGTCCGCCGCCGCGGTAATCGTTGCAGCCCTGATAGCGCACGCGGCCGGTATAGTCTGCGTGTCCCGGACGCGGTTGCTCAATCAGATTGCGGTAATCCTTGGAACGCGTGTCTGTGTTTTCAATGACGCAGGAAATCGGCGCACCGGAGGTTTTGCCCTCAAATACGCCGGAAAGAACCTTGGGAAGATCCTTTTCTCGGCGCGCCGTGGACTGGCGGTTTTTACCCGGTGCGCGGCGATCCATTTCGGCGAGAATAAATGCTTCATCGTATGGCACGCCGGCCGGAAAACCATCGAGCACACAGCCGATGCCGCCGCCGTGTGATTCACCAAAGATGGAAAGCTTGATTGCATTTCCCCAAACAGAACCCATATGACGATCTCTCCTTATTCAGCGGTGAGCAGAGTATGCAGCTGCTCCAGCGGGATTTTATGAATGTTTGCCTTGCCCATAGGATGTATAAGAATCATGTTGATGCTGTCACCGGCACGCTTTTTGTCGTGCAGCATGGCAGTGTATACATCCTCAATAGGATACGGCAGCTGTGTCGGCAGCTCGTGTGCCTGACAGATTTCCGTGATTTGCTGGGTATAATTCGTCTCTCCCAACTTGGCTCCGAGCTTTGCCGCCTGCACCATGCCGATGGCAACGGCCTGACCGTGCGTCAGTTCGGTAAAATGTCCGACTTTCTCTGCGCCGTGACCGATGGTATGACCGAAATTCAAAATCATGCGCAGACCGGTGTCATGCTCGTCCTGCTGGACAACATCGCGCTTGATGCGCACGCATTCGTAGACAATATGCTGCATATTGCTCTTGAAGTCCGGCTGAGCAATCATGTTCAGAATGTCCGGATTGGCAATGCAGCCATATTTAATCACTTCCGCCATGCCATCATTGAAGATGCGTTCAGGCAGAGAAGTGAGAATATCGGTGTCGATGATGACCAGTTCCGGCTGATAAAATGCGCCGACCAGATTTTTGCCCTGCGGCAGATCGACGCCGGTTTTTCCGCCGACAGAAGAATCCACCTGTGCAAGCAGGGTGGTCGGAATCTGGCACACATGAATGCCGCGCAGATAGGTCGCTGCGGTAAAGCCGGTGATATCACCGACCACACCGCCGCCCAGTGCGATGACCAGATCCGAACGGGTCAGTTCCGCTTCGCTCAAATCTGCATAGATACCTGCGACGGTATCTAAGGTTTTGTATTCCTCGCCGGCCGGAATCACGGTAGTGGTAACTCCGATTGGGAACTCTGCGCGCAGCTGTTCGAGATACAGCGGTGCGACGTTGGAATCCGTGACGATGTGAATGCGGGTTGGCTGGAATTTTTCTGCGATGTGCTTGGCAGTCTGTGAGAAAATGCCGGAACCGACATAAATATCCGAATCGGTGTTGGAGCCATGAAGGGAAAGATGATACATAATATGTATAGCCTCCTGCTTAGACTTCGCGGCCGACAGCAGCTGCGACAGCGCGCACCTTATCCATCGTGCGTGCGAAGTGCTTATACGTCAGAGACTGTGCGCCGTCGGACAGCGCATGCGCCGGATCATTGTGCACCTCGATAATCAGACCGTCTGCACCGGCAGCGACAGCGGACATTGCCAGAGGTTCTACCATCCAGTAGATGCCAGCAGCATGAGACGGGTCTACAACAACCGGCAGATGGCTCAGGCGCTTCAGAGCCGGAACAGCGCTGATATCCAGTGTGTTTCTGGTATAGGTTTCGTAGGTACGGATGCCGCGCTCGCACAGGATGACCTGATCATTGCCGCCTGCCATGATGTACTCGGCGGACATCAGGAATTCTTCCAGTGTATTGGCGAAACCGCGCTTGAGCAGAATCGGTGTGTTGGTCTTGCCCAGCTCCTTGAGCAGCTCAAAGTTCTGCATGTTGCGGGCGCCGACCTGATAGCAGTCTACGCGGCCTTCGAACAGCTCGATGTGTGCCGGGTTGGTGATTTCTGTGACGATCGGCATGCCGGTCTTTTCCTTTGCGATGCAGAGCAGATCCAGACCCTGTGCTTTCATGCCCTGGAAGGAGTACGGGGAGGAACGCGGCTTCCACGCGCCGCCACGCAGAATGGCTGCACCCTGACGCTGTACTTCTTCAGCAATTTCGCAAATCTGCGGCTCGCTCTCGACAGAGCACGGGCCTGCCATCACGACGATTTTTTTGCCGCCGACTTCCACATTGCCGCCGATCTTTACAACAGTGTCGTTCGGGTGCATTTGACGGTTTGCCAGCTTGAACGGCTCCTGTACCTTCATGACGCGGTCAACCCAGTGGTTGAGCATCAGCGTGTCTTTTTCAACGGCAGAGGTATCACCGACCAGACCCAGAATGGTAGTTTCTTCGCCGACGATTGGATTTACAGATACATGAAAATGCTCGATCCAGTTGGTAAGGCGTTCTACTTCTTCCTTCGGGCATCCTTTTTTCAATACAACGATCATGATATTTTTTCTCCTTGGAAATGATATTTCCCGGCTGTGCCGCACAAAAGTGAGCATAAAAAAAGCCTTTCAGCCCGCGAACAGGGACGAAAGACAACTCCGTGGTACCACCCAAATTCGGCATAAACATGCCGCACTTTTTCGAATACGAGGCCGGGAAGCCCGATATTCTAGCCTACTAACGGGGGCGGCCGTTCGCACCTACTTGTATTCAGCGCAAAAGCTCGGGAGGGAACTTCAATCCGACTTGTTCAAAGCGCGCTCTCAGTCTATGGCACGCTATCCCTGGTAAACCGTTCCGGAACTACTTTTCTCCGTCATCGCTGTGTTGGTATCAAATTCTGAGTTCATTATACATCGGATAAAAGTGCGATGTCAAGGGCTTTTGTGCGAAAAAGTTATGTTTCTTTTTGGATAACTTTTGTTTGGCTTTGATTCTTTTGCAAAAAAATTGCGGGGGAACGCTTGACAGACGCGAAAGAAGTGAATATAATGTTAACCATAATCATTAAATACTCAAATGTGATGAAAAGGTTTAGTAACTGTAAGCCGTCTCCAGAGAGCTGCCGTTTGGTGCGAGGCAGCGGCGTTCAGCAGTGAAACTCGCCTTGGAACAGTCCGCTGAAACAGATGTATGTACCGTCTGATTAGGTTGGAACGGATCTCCCACCGTTACAGGGGAAGCGCATTGCTGGATGCGTTGAGCGGTCGTCTTACGGTACAAGTAGAAGTATGGCGGCAAGTAGAGTGGTACCGCGGAAGTTTGCTTTCGTCTCTGTTTCCAAAGTTATTTTGGCGAGATGAGAGCTTTTTTTTATGCCCATCGCGCACACCGTCTGAATTGGTAATTTTTTTACATTTGTATGGAGGATATACGTTATGTCAAGACAGATTCGCATTTTTGATACGACCCTGAGAGATGGCGAGCAGTCTCCCGGCTGCAGCATGAACCTGAGCGAGAAAATTGAGGTAGCTCGTCAGCTGGAAACTTTGGGCGTTGATATTATGGAGGCAGGCTTTGCCATTGCATCCCCGGGTGATGCCGCTGCAATTGCAACCATTGCACATACCATCAAGAATTCTACCGTATGCTCTCTGGCACGCTGTGTTGAGAAGGACATTGACGCCGCTTGGGGCGCAGTCAAGGAAGCTGTTGATCCGCGCATTCACGTATTTCTGGCCACTTCTCCGATTCACATGCAGTACAAGCTGAAGATGAGCCCGGAAGAGGTTCTCGAGAGCGTTCGTTACCATGTGTCGTACACCAAGAAGTTTTTGAACAACATCGAGTTCTCTGCTGAGGACGCAACCCGTTCGGATTGGGATTTCCTGTGCCGCGTTGTCGACACGGCAATCAAGGCCGGCGCCAATACCATTAACATTCCGGATACCACCGGTTATCTGACGCCGGGCGAGTACTACGATCTGATTAAGTACCTGCGCGAGCATGTAGATGGCGTGGAAAACGTCATTCTGTCCTGCCATAACCACAATGATCTGGGCATGGGCGTTGCAAACTCTCTGGCCGGCATTCAGGCAGGCATCGGTCAGGTAGAGTGTACCATCAATGGCATCGGCGAGCGCGCCGGCAATGCTTCTCTGGAAGAAATTGTCATGGCACTCAAGACCCGCAAGGATTACTTTGACTGCGATACCCGCATTGACACCAAGCAGATTTATCGCTCCAGCCGCATGATTCAGACCATTACCGGCGTTCCGGTTGCTCCGACCAAGCCGATTATCGGCGCAAATGCATTTGCACACGAGTCCGGCATCCATCAGCACGGTGTACTCAACAACAAGTCCACCTACGAGATTATGACGCCGGAGTCGGTTGGTATCCCGAAGAACGCGATTGTTCTGGGCAAGCATTCCGGCCGCCACGCATTCGAGGCTCGTCTGAAGGATTTGGGCTACACCCTGACGACAGAAAAGCTGGATAAGGCATTTGAGAAGTTTAAGGTACTGGCTGACCGCAAGAAGGTCATCAAGGATCGCGACTTGGAAGCACTGATCGGCGTTGTTCCGGTATCCGGTCCGGTTCGCTACACGCTTCAGCAGTACGTCATCAACAGCGGCAATACCATCAGCACCACAGCTGTTATCAAGATGTCCAAGGGCGATGAGAGCTTTGAGCGCGCTGCGTTGAGCGATGGCCCGATCAATGCATCGTTTGCAGCAATCGACAAGATTACCGGTCTGAAGGTTCAGCTGGAGGACTACCAGCTTCGTGCACTGACCGATGGTCAGGACGCACAGAGTGAGGCTGTCGTAAAGATGATTATCGGCGAGAACAGCCAGGACGTCATCACCGGCCGCGGCGTTTCCGTCGACATTGTAGAGGCTTCGATCAAGGCTTACATCAACGGCGTAAACAAGTACCTGAACAACTAAACAGATAGAGAAAAGCCCTGTCTGCTTTGGCGGGCAGGGCTGATTCATATACAGAGGAGGTAAGCCACCTATGGCAATGACAATGACACAGAAGATCCTTGCAAGCCACGCAGGACTGGAAAGCGTAACCGCAGGCCAGCTCATCGAGGCAAATTTGGATCTGACCCTGGCAAATGATATTACCGGTCCGGTTGCAATCCGCGAAATGGAGAAGGCTGGATTTGAGCATGTATTCGACAAGAATAAGATTGCGCTGGTTATGGACCATTTTGCACCGAATAAGGACATCAAGTCCGCAGAGCAGTGTCTGACCTGCCGCAATTTCTCCGGCAAGCACGAAATTGCGAATTTCTTCGACGTTGGACAGATGGGCATTGAGCACGCGCTGCTGCCGGAAAAGGGTCTGGTAGGCCCGGGCGAGCTGATTATCGGTGCGGACTCGCATACCTGTACCTATGGTGCGCTGGGCGCATTCTCCACCGGCGTAGGCTCCACCGACCTCGCAGCAGGCATGGCAACCGGCAAGGCATGGTTCCGTGTTCCGTCCGCCATTAAATTTAATCTGACCGGCTCTCTGCCGAAATATGTTTCCGGCAAAGACGTCATTCTGCATATTATTGGCAAAATCGGCGTAGACGGCGCACTGTATCGCTCGATGGAATTTGCTGGCGACGGCGTTGCCTCCCTGACCATGGATGACCGCTTCACTATTTGCAACATGGCAATTGAAGCCGGCGCAAAGAACGGCATTTTCCCGGTAGACGATAAGACGCGTGCATACATCAAGGGCCGTGTAAACCGTGAGGTGACCGAGTTCGCAGCAGATCCGGATGCACAGTACGATGAGGAGTACACCATCAATCTGTCCGAGCTGCGCCCGACCGTTGCTTGTCCGCATCTGCCGGAGAACACCAAGACCGTAGACGAGCTGGGCAAGATTGAGATTCAGCAGTCCGTCATTGGCTCCTGCACCAATGGCCGCATTCAGGATATGCGCGATGCCGCAGCCATTCTGAAGGGCAGAAAGGTAAAGAGCAACGTTCGCACCATTGTTATTCCGGCAACACAGGAAATCTACCTGCAGTGCATCGAAGAAGGCTTGGCAAAGATTTTCGTGGAAGCGGGCGCCATTGTTTCCACGCCGACCTGCGGTCCGTGTCTGGGCGGTCATATGGGTATTTTGGCACATGACGAGAAGGCAATCTCTACGACGAACCGTAACTTTGTCGGTCGTATGGGACATGTTTCTTCCGAAATCTATCTCGCCAATCCGGCTGTTGCAGCAGCTTCTGCTGTCACCGGCTATATCACCGATCCGGCAGAGCTGGACTAAGGAGGTTTTTACATATGAAAGCAAGAGGTTCTGTTTTTAAATATGGCGATAACGTCGATACCGACGTTATCATTCCGGCGCGCTATCTCAACATTGCAGATCCGGTAGAACTGGCTACCCACTGCATGGAAGATATTGATACCGAATTCGTAAAGAACGTAAAGAAGGGCGACATTATGGTAGCAACCAAGAACTTTGGCTGCGGCTCTTCCCGTGAACATGCCCCGCAGGTTATCCGCGACAATGGCATTTCCTGCGTCATCGCATCTTCTTTCGCTCGTATTTTCTATCGTTCTTCTATCAACATCGGCCTGCCGATTATGGAGAGCGAAGAAGCTGCCAATGCAATCAGTGCAGGAGACGAGGTCGAGGTTGATTTTGATACCGGCGTTATCACCGATATCACAACCGGTCAGACGTTCCAGGCAGCAGCATTCCCGCCGTTCCTGCAGAACATCATTTCCGCAGGCGGTCTGCTCAAGAGCCTGAAAGAAAGAGAGGACAACAAGTAATGCAGTACAATATTGCGGTTATTAAGGGCGATGGTATCGGTCCGGAAATCGTTACAGAAGCAATGAAGGCAATGGAAGTTGTCGGTGAAAAGTTTGGCCACACCTTCAACTTTACCGAGTGCTATGCGGGCGGCAACGCCATTGACAAGTATGGCATTCCGCTGCCGCAGGAAACGCTGGATGTATGCAAGGCATCGGATTCCGTTCTGCTGGGTGCTGTTGGCGGCCCGAAGTGGGACAGCGTTCCGTCTGATAAGCGTCCGGAGCGCGCGCTGCTGGGTCTGCGTTCCAATCTGGAGCTGTTTGTCAATCTGCGTCCGGCACAGATGCATGCCGCTCTGGCAGATGCTTGCCCGATTAAGCCGGAAATTATCGGTGACGGCTTTGATATTCTGGTTTGCCGTGAGCTGACCGGTGATGTTTACTTTGGTAAGCGCGGCCGCCGCGAGAGCGAGCTGGGCGAGACCGGCTGGGACGATATGAACTACTCTGTAACCGAGGTAGAGCGCATTGGCCGCCGTGCATTTGACATGGCAATGAAGCGCAACAAGAAGCTGACCTCCGTGGACAAGGCAAACGTACTGGAGACCTCCCGTGTATGGCGTGAGACCATGCACAAGCTGCGTGAGGAATATCCGGAAGTAGAATATCAGGATATGTATGTGGACAATGCTGCAATGCAGCTGGTTCGCAATCCGGGTCAGTTTGATGTGATCACGACCGGCAACCTGTTCGGTGATATTCTGTCCGACGAAGCAAGCATGATTACCGGTTCCATCGGTATGCTGCCGTCTGCTTCTATCGGCAAGACCAAGCTGGGTATGTATGAGCCGATTCACGGTTCTGCTCCGGATATCGCAGGCAAGGGCATTGCAAACCCAATTGCAACCATTCTGTCCTGCGCAATGATGTTGCGCTATTCGTTCGGTCTGGGCGAAGAGGCTGATTGCATCGAAGCAGCAGTGGAGAAGGCGTTGAATGACGGTCATCGCACCGCGGACATCGCAAAGGAAGGCGAAAAGGTTCTGTCTACCTCTGAGATGGGTGCAATTATCTGTGAAAACATCAAGGGATAATTCCTAGATAGATACAAACAGGGTCTAGCGTGATGCTAGACCCTGTTTTTGATTTTTTGTAAAATTTCAATATCTGCCGGACAAAATTCAAATGCATTGATTTCAGCCGGTGTAATCCAACGCATATCGTGATGCTCGAGCATTTGAGGTGTGCCGGATGCGATTGCCGCGTCAAATAGCGTCAGATGCACCGTCAAATCCGGATAGAAATGCGTGACTTCTGTGAAAACATCGCCGACGGAAAGCGTGACGGCAAGTTCTTCCTGACATTCCCGAATCAATGCCTGCGGCTTGGTCTCGCCGGCTTCTACTTTGCCGCCGACAAATTCCCACAGCAATCCGCGCGCCTTGTTTTTTGGACGCTGACAAATCAAGAATCGCTTGTCTTGCCAGATGAGTGCCGCGACAACTTCTGTTGTTTTCAGAATCTGAATTGCGGTTTGATATTTTTCTCTGCGTGCCAGATCCGCCTGCGTCACAGTTGATAGCCGCGACAAATCGCTGTTGTGTGCAAGGTCCGCCAGCTTGACGCGGACAGCAATGGGATCACTGCGCAAATTGCGGATGTAATCCAAATACGGAACTTCCGGCTTGCGCGTCAGATGACAAATAGAATTCACAGCGCGTGCCGGAATACCTGCCTGCAGCAAGCTTTCAGCGGTCATCGGTGTGTCCTCTAAGACGTCGTGCAGCACAGCGACAATCGTGCTCAATTCATCTGGCATGTGCTCTGCAACGTGCAGCGGATGACAAATATACGGCAGACCTGCCTTGTCCGTTTGCCCGCGATGCGCTTGGTACGCAAGCTGTACCGCGAGATTAGTTTGCTTGGTATCAATCATGGTTACTTTCCTTTGATTTGAATGGATGCTGTGCCGTCGTCGCCAATGACCAGAGAAAGCGATTTGACGTATTTTTGATAAAATTGATGCTTTTCCGTGTCCGACATGACTGCGCGTGTGGATGTATATAGATGATCCATCATGTCTGTGACATTCAGATCAATGTGTGCCGCCAGATAGCGTTTCATTTCCGTCAGCATGGCTGTGAGCTTGATGTCCTTGCCAGAGCCGGAATAGAAATCATCAATATAGCAATAGAAAATTCCGCTGTCATCTAGTGCTTCTTTCAGCTTGCCGCTGCATTTTTCGTGCTCTACCATGACGAGGAAGCGTGCTTCTTTCAATGTGCTGATGACGCTCCAATAGTCCGAATCACTGGCGACAATGACAAACGAATCAACATGGTTGGCATAGAATTCGCGCACCACATTGGCAGTCAAATGTGTATCAACAAGCGATTTGTCCTCCTTGAGCCGAGCGACTTCGATGCGCTCAATGGGAATATCCGTGTGCTCCTGCAATACCTTCCAAGCGGAAGACGTATGTACATCATCAAACAGCATGATTTTTGAGATTTTATCCCGCAAATAATCTTCCAAATCGTTCAGAGTTGCGCACAGATCGTAGGGGTCTGAATTTTCGCAGTCAACGACAATAACCGTATCGCGGCTTTCCGACAAAAAGTCATAAATATTATTTTTGACCGTGTTGTCGACGTTGGATACCTTGTTCAAATCGGAAAAATCATCCTCATGCCAACGATACAGCAGCGTAACAAACTTTTTATCATTATACAAAATGTTTCCGTCATTTTGAAAAAATACCCAGTTGATATATGTTTGATACGGATAGCAGTCAAACGACGCATAATAATTATCCGATGCCTGTTTGGTGCCGGTTTCCGTCAAGCCGTCCGGCATGATAAAAATATCCTTGATATAACGCCATTCCAGCCAGAGCGGAAAGAGATTTTTACAGTTGTTGATGCGGTCGGAAATATATTTATTGATGTCTACGATGTACTGCGCCAGACGTGTATTTTTCTTTAACAGATTGATGCCCCAATTGCCGAGCTCATGAATGCACTGCACCGGAATGTATTCCTTTAGGGAAGACAACAGCCGATAATTGTGAAAAACCTCTTGGTTCACGCGCTTGAAATTGCGGATAATTGCGGTTCGAACCATACATAGATCGCGAATGATACAGGCATTTCGATTGAATTTTAATTTTTGATAAACGGCTATATCGGGTGCTTCGTGTTCGTTTTCAAAAATATGTTCTGGAACACCGATCAAAAAAGCAACAGTTGAAATGACGGTATAGGTACTGGTCGAGCTTTTTTCATGGTGAATCGGGCTTGCCGAGATTTCTGTAACAAGGTCAAGATTTTGCATGGTAAGGATTGTCCTTTCTGAAAAGATTATAATATTATTGTATCGTATTTTAGATAAATTTTCAATCTTTATCTAATTATATCGCGTCTGACTTGTATTGTTTGTACAAAATGTGGTAAAATTTTATCAGGAGAGGATGGTGGAATGGTTGCAAAGGGATTTTATCACAGTCTTGACGGAAAAAGAAGTCAATATTGTAACGGATGAAACGCTTCGTGAGATGAAACAGCACGGAACAGAGCGGTTTCCGTTTCAGTATTATCAAGAGCATTTTAACTGGAACCGATTGGAAACGGTGGAGTGGCATTGGCATAGTGAGCTGGAGTTTGTAGAAATTTTGCAGGGGGCAATTGAATGCCACATCGGAGAGGAAATCATAGAGCTGCGAGAGGGAGATACCTTTTTTATCAACAGCGGTGTGATACATAAGTATCAGGCGCCGAAAGTATGCAGAGAGAAGCAATGTATGTTTTCGGATATTTTGTTTCTGCCGGAAATCATCGCGCCGAATTCTTCCCTGATTTATGAAAAATATGTTCGTCCCATTGTGCTGTATGGAAAACCATTTCTTGTCATGCGGCAGACGCAGGCGTGGGAAGAATCGGTTCGAAGTCTGTATCATCATATTGTAAATGTCTGCTTGACTGCGGAGGATTTGACAGAATTGCGCATACAAGCGGGTGTTTCGGAGCTGTGGACGCGGTTGTTCCATTATTTGTATCGAGAGGAAACGGAACAGCAGGAAAACAAAAATATTTTGGCACAGGCGCGGCTGCGAAAGATGATGCAGTTTATTTGGGATCATTTTCATGAAAAAATCACGTTGGATGATATCGCTGCTTCTGCGAATATCAGCAAGAGCGCCGCGCTGCGTTGTTTTCGCTCGGGCATGCAGACATCGCCGGTCGGCTATTTGAACGATTTTCGGCTGAACCGTGCAAAGGAATTGTTATTGACCTCGCACAGTACGGTGTCGGAAATTGCAGTTTCTGTCGGATTTGACAATGTGGGATACTTTGACCGCGTATTCCGCCGTACATTTGGACTGACACCGAAACAATTTGCAAAGCAGGGCGGGGAGTGTGTGTAAAAATACACTCCTCGCCCTGCAAAAAAAGGTTGACAAAGGGTGGATTTTTTGGTATAGTAATATCACTGTTTAGCGATACGGACACTTAGCTCAGTTGGTAGAGCATCCGCTTGACGTGCGGAAGGTCAGCGGTTCGAGACCGTTAGTGTCCACCAAAACGAATCCCCTAGAATCTGCGCGGTTCTAGGGGATTTCTGTATGTATTCGAAACTTTTAAGTAGAAATTGTTTTGAAATGTAAAGATTTCTATTTTCCGGTTTAAGCGGTGTTAGCCGCTGTATTTGGGGCTATTCCTGAAAATGTGTGGCAAAAATGTGGCAAAGATGTGGCAAATAAAATTATTCAAAATTCCAGATTGACGTTACATCAATCTGTGCTGCAAGCCGCTTGGCATCATCGTTTTCGATGTGGCTGTAAATATTTGCGGTTGTCCGAATATCTGAGTGACCTAGTAAATATTGTGCTGTTTTCAGGTCATATCCGGCACGATACAGCTGAGTTGCATATGTATGTCGCAGATAATGCGGCGTAATGGATTGGTCAATAGCGTGATTCACAACGGCGTTACGATATGTCTTTGCGCCGGCTGTCAAATCCCACGTTCGCATGAAACTGTGCCAGAGCCGCCGGATTTTCGTCTCAGACATGCAGCTCCCATTTGCGTTGCGAAAAACAAAGCCGCGACGAATGTTGTGCGATTCGATGTATTGCAGCAGATCGGCACAGAGGTCATCCGGCAGCGGAACGCAGCGTGTGCTGCTTGATGTTTTTGTATCTTTTATCCGGCCGCTGTTGCCGGATGCGTATTCGACAGAATGCACGACATGGATCAACGAATCTGCCGTGTTGATGTCCTCAACGCGCAGAGCAACCGCCTCGCCGCGGCGCAAGCCACACTGCAGCATAAGCCGCACCCACAAGCCGCCACGGTGTTTTTTTGCTGCCTGCATGAAAGTAGATATCTCTTGTGAGGTCAACGCTCTGCGCGTCTCTGCTGCGCTGCAAACAGGCCGCACGAGCTTGCGGGCGGGAGAGACTTCTATCAATCCGTCGATTTCGGCTCGTTCAAATATCTGCCGCAGGGTGCCCATCAATTTGTCCATGCTGGACTGCGAGCGAGCGGGGGAACGGTCCAATACCTCCTGCAAATGAAACGCTTTGACTTGCCGCAAATCCATGTGGCCAACGACGGGACAAATGTGTTTGCGAAGCAGAATGTCATAGTTCCGCAACTGTGACACGCCAACACTTGGTTTTTTGTACTTTTCAAGCCAGGCATATGCGTACTGCTCCACGGTAATGCCTTTGCCTACAACTTGCACGCCTTTTGCATACAGATTTCGATAATACCGTACCTTTGCGTCAAATTCCTTTTTGTTATTGCTGCGAATTTCCTTTCTGATCGGCTTTCCGTCCGGTTTATTGCCGACTACAAATGTTTGCCTATATTTGTAAGACACAAAAACCACTCCTTTTATTTACGCTTAAAATATGATATAATAAAAGGGCTGAATATAACCTGGTCAAAAGTTTTTTCAGCCCATGTCCCGTTTCGGTGCTACCAACACCGGAGCGGGATTTTTTTATTTCATTTCAATGCCTTGAATTGTGTTCTGATACAAGAACTCTTTCAGCTCTGCGCTGCCACCTGTGTTGTAGTAGTTAAGCAGCAGCGTATTGAACTGTTCCATGTGTCTGTCTGTGATGGTCAGAATACCGGCGCCGGCAGAAATCAAAATTTTATTTGCCAAGGTCATGCTGGTACGTTTGTTTCCATCCCAGAAGAATTGTCCTCGCGCACCCCATACAAACGCTTCTAGGGCTTTTTCTGTGGCGGTCATATCGGTATTGCTTATCAGCGCACAAAGCGCGTCAGATACTTCCTCATATACAGGGACAGGCGGCATATAATCTGTACCGGAGATTCCAACGGAACCAGTGCGTAGTACGCCCCATTCAAGAGCTTCATTGCGTGCAATGAATTCATTGAGCTTGCACAGATATTCCAGCGTGACCGGCGCATTTATTGTCTTGACCAGGTACTTCCATGCATCACGCATGTTCAAAATCGCCTGTATGTCATCCAATTGGACGTTTGGAACATTGACACCGTTCAAGATGGTCTGGGTCTGCGGGAATGTGACGGCTCTGTTCTCCATTTTCATGCCGCAGTAGATATTTTCATCCCATTTCTTTTTTGCAAGAAATAGGCTCTGCTGTGGCGTTAAGTGGTATTTGTTTTCAAAACGCATGGATGTATGCACCTCTTATGTTCAGACGGAAATTTGTTACAAATTTCGATTGACTTTGTAACAAATTATACTATATTATTATGATATATGGAGCATGATTATATACTATAGCAGCGGATAGCGTCTACTATACTGGATGTATTCCAACCGACAATTACATCGGCAACGTTCTGAACTTCTATTGGCATCCGGCTTGCGCCCCATGGCTTGATTGCAATGATTGGCTTTCTGAGTTTTTTTGCTGTATCAATCTCAAATTGCATCCATTGCCGGTTATTATAATACATACCAGAAATGATTAGTACACAATGCACAGGTTTTATCTTTTGAATAATTGCAGATCGAATCTCAGCGGCATTACGCACATCATTTCCGGCGATGAGTAAAGGTTTTTCTTCGGGAGCAGAATAGTCTCGATAGTAAAAATTGGAAGCGCTGTCTAAAAGATTAACCACGCGCCGATAATCCTCTCCATATTTCCAAGCGTGGCTGATAAATAAGTCGTATGTCTTTAAAGCTGGCATAAAAAACACTCCTTTGAATTATAAAAATGAGGTGAAAACATGTGTAAAAAAATGAGAAGATTCAGAAAAAAACCGGTTGTAATTGAAGCATATGAATGCACAGAAGAGACAACCATTCATACATTAGAAGGTGATCTCTTGGCGCAAGTTGGTGACTTTATTATTACAGGTGTGCACGGTGAAAAATATCCCTGTAAACCGGATATTTTCTGGGAGACTTACGAAGAAATTAAATAGGATCGGAATATAAAGATTGCCAATCGGTGTGTTCGTCTGACATGATTTTCTCGCAATTCTGGATAAATAATTTTGCTGCATCGTCTTCTGAACATGAAGAATATACTCCGGCACGATTATCAAATTGAATTTCGTGGCTTTTTAAGGTTTCACAGACGATACGATATTTCGTCCATAGATCTTTGTGTTTATACAATAGTAATATTCCAGATGCAATCGTTGCGCCTGCACCAAGTGCTGCTGTAATAATATTATGCGAACTAAGTGAAGCTACAGGAACAAGCGCTGTTAACGTTAAATCAATGACCGAAAAAAGATAAAATTTTTTCTGATTTTGTATGGATTTTTTATCGTAGTAATCTATTTGTGGCTTCAAACGCCGTTCCCTATACTGTTCAATGTCTATCATATGTTTTGATTTCCTTTTCCCGCTGACATTTGTCGGCGGGATTTTTTTAATTATTTAATACGTACTCGCTGATAACACGATTGATTTCCTGAACGTTACAGTTCGCGGCGAATTCAAACCGAACCTTTCCGACCGAAGAGAACCAAAGATCAAGCTCGGCATCCAAATCAAACGTGCCGGCCGTTTCTACAGAAAATGCCTGGATTTTTGAATATGGAAGAGAGGTAAAATCCTTTTTTGCGCCAAGAAATCCTTGGATGTTAATAGCAATAACACGTTTGTTTGTGAAGATCACCTTGTCTCGCACCGTTGTATAAGTTTGATACGCTTCCTCACCGGCAACAAGGATGTCTTTTACCAGCCCCAAATCCAATTTTTTGTCTAATGTTAACTTAAAGACTGCTGATTTGCTGAAATCAATCATTTCTTACCTCCTACTAATCTTTTCCCGCCGTGAAAATAATTTACCAATGAAATCACGCCGCAGGCTATATAAAATAGCCGTTGAGGTGATTTTATTGCGAAACTACGAGAAGTACGTGCAGGCAAGAGATGCAGCATGGAAGCTGCTGATTGACTGCAGCGTAACCGCTCTGCCGGTCGATCCGGCATCAATCTGCAAGCATTACAATTACAGATTGATTTCGTATCGAAGGGGGAAAGATGCCATTGCGGCGCTTGGGCTTGATGGTTTGATGCCAAGAACCGACGGATTTTGCATCTATAGCGGTAATAAGTGTTACATATTCTTTGATGATTCTATGTCGCGCCAGCGACAACGTTTCACGATTGCGCATGAGCTTGGACATATACAGCTGGGGCATATTGGAGATAACCAGCATACACGCATCAACCGCGAACCATCCGCACACGATGACCCGATAGAAATACAGGCGAATTGGTTTGCGGCCCGTATCCTCGCACCTGCCTGTGTCCTGCATAGCCTGCACGCGCTGACACCGCCGGAAATCTCACACGTCTGTGAAATCTCTATCGCCGCCGCGACCTTTCGCGCGCAATGTATGGAACTGCTGGAACAGCAACATGTGTATCTGCAAAACCCACTGGAACAACAAGTAGCACGGCAATTTGAATCATATGTGCGACGGGTCCTCATCAGCAGGCGGGAGTAAATCATCGAGATTGTCAACACGCCTGACCTTGCCGCGCTGTCCAGAGCGTGCAGCAAATTCAACCGTGTCTTGCTGTTCGCTCACCCGCCGGTGCTCGGCGTCTAAAACCAAATCGACGACCTCTTTGCCGTAACCGTCAAGGTTACGGTATTTCTCTAATAGATTCTCCTCGGAAGCATCAATCTGAGGAAGAGTATTAGATGACAACTGATCCTCGGCGCTAATAGATACTTGTGTATCTGGATCGAGGATTGCAATAATATCATTAAAATCTGCGTTCATAGCAGTCGCGACGCTTTTGATAGTCATTACCGACGGGATAGGGTGCTTTTTGTTAACAGGGTTGAAATTTCGCTCTAATATAGATATATAGGCTTTACTTAAACCAGCCATATCTGCAAAAGCCTGTTGGCTTAAAGAGTGCTCTTTGCGATAATTTTTTATAAGATTACCCAGTGTCATGAAAAATCACCTCCGTTTTGTCTAGTATACAATACAAAAAACAAAAAATCAAGAGAAAGTGTAAAATGTGCTTGACATCTTCTGTCTAGTTTGCTAGACTTTAATTAGCCCGCAGAACGGGTAATAACAAAAGAAGGGAGAAAACAGAGGTTGAATTTTAGAATTCGTGAAATCCGCACGAAACAAAATATGACGCAAGAAGATTTGTCACGCAAATCAGGAGTGTCAAGAGCTACTGTTTCTGGGCTGGAAAACGGGAAAATTAAAGTTACAACTACAGAAACGCTGTTAAAACTTGCGGTTGCGCTTGGAGTAGAAGTAAGCGAACTTATTTTTACAAAAAACGTCTAGCAAGCTAGACAAAAATGAGAAGGTGAAAAGATGAAAGAACATGTATTTGAAGAAAAGAAAAACTCTCCCACTGAAAAATGGGAGAGTGAAGATTACACCAGCTATCTGTACAAGACAAGTCTTCCGTATTGTTTTATTCAATCGCTTGAATATGCAGGAGTACTGAAACATGGTGCATGGGATCGTGCAACAAACGGAGAAGCCGAGGAAACAAAGCTTTTGGAATACTTTGCGGCGCTCCTTCAAGGAGCGTATGGCGTACCGTTTGTATATACAGCGGGGATGACATTTACCAAGGTAGATAAGCCTTTGGCAAGAGCAAAGAAACGCTGGATGTTTATGAAAAAGCTGAATAGTTTTTTGAATCCCTAAGTAATGATGGAAATGATAAGTGCGACAATTGAAATTATGATAGGTATGATTTCAAGAGCACGACTTATTTTATCTCGTTTACGTAGATCACGTGCATAACAGAAATAATTTTCGCCAAGCAATGTTATTCGTGCTTGAAGCGGTGTTTCAGTAATATCAATTGTACCATCTGATAATATGTATTCTGTTTTTATCAGTTTTAGATTGGACAAGCGGCAATAATACGGAGCTTGTATCGCTGACAACTTGTATTCGAGCTTTCCGCCACTGGAAAGTTGAGAGAGAATTTGATATTCCTCTTCACAGATGACGATTTCATTGAAATTCATATCAACACCTCCTTTCTGTATTCATTGTAACACGCAGAAAGGGGACGAACAAGAAAAACAAACTGGCGGGAGGTGATACGCGATGCCACAGTTTTATGATGGTGCAGGAAAGTACACTGCACGAATTTTGGATGAAGATGCAACGCACATTGCAGAAAATACGTTGGAATTGATTGTGAACAGTTTGGACGAAAAAGCACGCACATCGAGCGTGGTGAAGTGCGTGCTTGACAGAGCAAGAGAGATGGCAGACTGCTTACCAGTTACATGTGCTTCTCGCACAAATCCTGAAGAGCATACGAAATGATTTTAAGTTCCTTATTCGTTGTTGAAGCGCGAATCATTGCAGAATCCCCAGAGGCGGTCATGTTTAGAGTTACATCTTCGGTATACAATCTAGCATCTGATTTGTATTCGATGTGAAACTTAATATTGCTCATATTTGAACGAGAGGGATGAAATGATGCCTTGAAAGATTGCCCCGGCGCAATAAAAGTATTTTCAATGTGCTCAAATGGTCGTGGCATTCCTTCCGAAACAAAGGCTGACAAATCTTTATCTGCTTCAAATTTCGTAATGATAGCACCGCTACTTCCAAAGTTTTTAATGATGATGTAATATAAAATATTTTGGAAATATGTACAGTCGCTATAAATTGTAATATATGGGCGCGTGCTTCCCTCAATCATTTTTTGATTTTGTCTGAGGGTGCATACTGCAATGACAATCGAAGCAATACCGACAAGCGCAGAAACACAAGTTGCTACGCAAGTAATTATAGTAGTCCAATCCATAAAAAATCACCTCCTTCCTGCGCTCATTGTAGCACACAGGAAGAGGACGAACAAGAAAGAATAAGCTGGCGGAAGGTGAAAAGATGAAAGAACATGTATTTGAAGTCACAACGTGCGGCAAATATGAAATCGCTCACCTCGATGGAAACGAAGTGAGCGACATACATTCATATTCGGTTGAGCGTGCAGCAGATGGTAAACGAATACTCACCTTGCGATTGAAACTCAGCGATTTTCAGGTTTTTAGCAAAGAAGAAGTGCCAATTAGTGAGAGGCTGCCAAGCATGAAAAGGAGGTGAGAAGATGGCTAAATCGTTTAATGAAATTACGACTACTGCAGAAAGACGATTGTGTGTTGTAAAAGATCGTGTCGGTTATTTCCACGGATGGGAACACTATTCTGATGTTTTTGCGCCCAGCCTTTTGAAAGGCGGTCATCCTGGAGGAACAGTTGCAAGAACATATGGTCTTGTTGAGTTTACTCTTCCGGAATACAACAACGAAGCCACCGGCGTGGAACGCGTGTCGCCGACAGATATTGTATTTCTTGACGATGAGACGGCAAAGACGCTTCAGTGGTATCAGGAGTACTTTAATAACAAAATCAAGCAGGCGGGGGATGATGCAGTTGAATCAGAACGTAGAGAAAAGGCTGGCGAATCTCGAAAAGAGAATCCGCGCGCTGGAAGATGCGTTGGAAGAAAACGGGATTGAAGTTCCGGAACCGGAACGCGACACAGAGTGCTGGGAATACAACCCGTTCAACTGACGCAAGTTGGCGGCTGTCCTCGGCGTGGACGAGGAAGATTTGTTTTTAGAATGAACTTCTTGTCCAGCTGAATTAAGAGGAGGAATAAATAAGCTATGAAATACATGACGGTGACTGACGTAAAAGACCGCTGGGGTGTCAGCAGTGACGTTGTGTACGACTATATCGCTGCTGGACGGCTCAAGGCGGTCAAATTCGGACGCGCTTGGCGTATCAAACAATCTGATTTGGAGACATTTGAGCGCAACAAGTATACAGAGGACGCAGCGGAGCTTCGTGCGCGCAGAACAGGAGGCTTTGTGTAATGCGCAAGGATATTGTAGCCGTAGCGCTTGCAACGGCAATCACACTGGGAATTTATTATTCAATCTGCATGGCGGCTCTCGCCGTGCTGGCAAGATTAGGAGGTATTTTATGATTACATTTTTGAGCGGCATGGCGGCAGGCGCCGCAGCCCTGACGGGCATGTTTGGACTGTATTGTCTCAGGGAGACGCGCAGAGAGCGTAAAGAACGCAACAAAAAGCGCCGTGCAAACAGAGCAGCGCAGAACAAGAAGCATCGTGGATTTTGCGGAAATCTCAGCAGAGACAACGACTGGATGACACAGGAGCTGCCGAAGCTGTGAGACAACAAAGAGGTACAGTGCTGCGCAGACAGATGCGCAGACAGATGGAAAAGACGGCGGGTGTAGCAGAGTGCTACCCCAATTGGCACATTGAAGCCGAAAAAGCAAGAAGAGACGGCGTGCGCCCTGACTTAATTGCGGCGCACGAACGATACCTTAAAAGGAAAAGCGCCCAGCGCGGCAGAAACCGCAGCTGAGCGCAAAAGAATAACACAACCGTATTGTAACACGAGAAACGAGGAAAAGCAAATGAAAGCGAATTTGTGTACACCGTGCAAAGAAGCACTCTGCGAGTTTTTAGAGCAGCACGGGCATAACTTACAGCAGAAAACATTGATTGCCGCGGACGCACGGGAGAAAGACCAGAAGGTTACATGCCTGGCGTGCGGCCGGAAAAGATTTGGTGGGAGCTATGAGTTTGACGGCAGATTGTTCCGCAGTTTCAAGAAGAAGCATAAATAAGAAAAGTGCCCGTCCGGATGCAGCAACATCTCGGGCGGGCAAAACCAACGTCTATAATCTGATTATACTGCGAGTTTGAGAAAATATCAAGCAGAAAATTAACCGGCGTGCAGCCGGTATGAAGCTCGATAAACATATTAAACTTAGAAGCAAGTCAGACGTAAAGGGTGAACGGAATGTATGTGAGAGGGGATTGCCGAGCGGGCAAAACATGGGAGGTATACAAACGATACCAGCAGCCGTGCAAAATAGTGAACGGCAGAGTTGTAAAGCAAAAACGCCGGAAAAGAGAAAAGCCGACGAAGGAAACAGTGCAGAGGTACAACGAAAAAATGAAGATTCGCAAGTTGACTAGAAAAATCAACGCGAACTTTAAGGCTGGCGATTGGTACCTAACACTTACATACTGCCGTGATAAGCGGCCCGATCCGCAACAGGTAGCGAAGAACTTGAAGAATTTCTTGGCGTCCTTGCGACGGAGGTTTGCGAAAGCTGGGCAGGAATTCAAGTGGATTGCCTGCACGGAAGTAGGCAGTCGCGGCGGCATACATCATCATGTAATTATCCCTTATATAGACGGCAGGTTGGTTTCGGAATTGTGGCGCAGATACGGAGGAAATACCCATATGCAGACACTGTACGGGGAAAACTTCGGGAATTTAGCGTCATATATAGCTAAGAGTGAGACAAAACAGCAGACAGGCAGGAAAAGCACGTATTCGTGCAGCAGGAATCTGGTAGAACCGCCCGAGAAAATCAAAAGAGTAAAAGCAACCAGTTGGCGAGACGAACCGGCTATACCGAAAGGGTGGACACTCGATAAGGACAGCCTGACAGTAGGTATCAATCCGTTCACGGGGTTCGGGTATCAGTTTTACCGGCTGGTGCAGATTGAATGAGGTGAAGGAATGCAAAAGCGTTATACATCACGTGAAATGATGTGGCTAATACATAACACGGCAACTGACATGCTGTGCGCTATTGAGGGCAACGAGGATAAAGAAAATGCAGTGATGCAGATGGAGCACGAGTTGATCGGCTATCTGATGCGAGAGGAGGAAGAATATGAATTATCAACAGTGGATGCCGACACCAGCGGAGACAATCGCAATTGCACTGCGCAGCTGTGATGTCATCAACCGGAAGAAAAAATGCGAAAACTGTCCGTATGAATATCAGTCACCGCAGTGCGAGAGCTTGTTATTCGCGGCGGCGGATATGATTGAAGCACAAGCAGCAGAAATAACAGCCAGAGAGGAAAAAACGAAATGAAAACAGAGGATGCGATTGACTACATAAGCAGAATGATCTGCGAACAAGAGAGATATGAGGAGTACGTGTTGGAGGAAAAAAGCGAGGACGAAGAACTACTGCACGAGGTAGAAGTGGAGCTGGAAACTCTGAAAATGGCAAAGCGGGCACTGGAAAAGGAGTTGGAAATATGAAAACAAGAAAGATTGAAGAGTTGCGGGCATGAAGGAGATGCTATGACATATCAGGTAAAGAGCAGTGAAACGGAAGAACAGAAAATCGTGATTCGCTGGGCGCGTGTCATGCAGAGCAGATGGCCTGCGCTGGGTAATTTATACCATGTGCCAAACGAAGCAAAAAGAAGCCGGCAAACGGCAGCGGTGTTGAAATCTATGGGATTAAGCGCAGGGGTGCCAGACCTAATTTTGGATTATCCGATGGGTGCATACCACGGGTGCCGCATCGAGCTGAAACACGGCGCAAATAAACCGAGCGTACATCAGATCGAATGGCTGACGCGTATGCAAGACGCCGGATATTTTACGGCGATCTGCTATGAATCAGATGCAGCGATCAGAGTGCTGCAAAAGTATCTCGGATTGCAGGACGGACAAGAAATGTGGTTCGATCTGCGCCGAAAAGAAAAGTACGGCGTACCGGTGTTCTAAAGGAGAAGCAACATGAGCAATGAAAGAAGAGAGCTGAAAATGGAGCTGGAAAGACTGCAAACGCGGCTAGATGATTTGCGCCGGCGGGCGGGATTGGCAGATGGTGCGGATGACATCGATAATGAAGAAGATGTCGTAGATAGCTTGCTGAACGAATTCGGCATCCCGCGCAACCTTGACGGACGTACATACATCGAAACGGCGGTCAACCTGCGAATGAGTGGAATCGTGAAAAAAGAAGATGGGGTGTTGTACCTGTATCAGAAAACAGCCCGAAAGCACGAAACGACAAGGACAAGAGTCGAAAAAGCGATACGATACGCGCTGGAACGCGCATTTAATTGCGGAGATGCGGAAGTTGTGGAGCGGTATTTTGGGAACACAGTGTCAATGAAAACTGGAAAAGCAACGAATAAGCAGTTTATCGAAACTATTGTTGCAGTGATTGAAAGGAGAAGAAAATGATGATGCAGAGTGAAATGCGATACATAAGTGCGAAAAACGGGAACCAGCTGCGTGAGTTTGATGCAATGATGAAAGTAGAGTGTCAGCGCGGCACAGAAAAATATGGAGAAAATCATAGCAGGCACGAGTCTCTGTCAGTGCTGGAAGAGGAAATCTATGAGACCGAGCAGGAGTTAGAACGGATTAAATACGTGTTCGTTCAGTTGAAAGAGCAGGTATTCAAGGATGGTGGTGCAATGCGTATTCAGAGCATGCTGAACGAGATTGAATGCGCAGCTGCGGCTGGAATGCTGGAAATGATGCAGGCGGGCGCAATGGCGAAAAAGTTCAACCAGTACATGCAGACGGAAGAACCGTAAAGCAAGAAAGGGTAATAGTATGACGAACATTGAGAAAATTAAGCAGGCGGGCGCAGGGTGCAAAGAAGGCACCCTGGAAGCTGGCGTTGTGGAAATGCTGGTAAGCATCGCGGATACAAGCGCAACGGCCGCAGAAATCATTGCGCAGGATTTGCGTGTAAAGCGGATGAACGTTGCATCGGCGGCAAAGCATCTGACAGACTATGCGCGGAAACACAGAAACGGAAGCAGCTATTACATGACTCCGGAGACGGCAGAAAAACTGCTGCGGGATTTTTATAAAATCCCAGACGTGCGGGAGACAGAAGCAGCGAAGCAAGAGAACAGTGGGATCGTTGACCTGCTGGATTTTCTTTGAGGCAGCGCTATGAGCAGGTGCAAATGTGACTGGTCGGCAGAGCATGGTGAGGATGAGTTTAAGCGGATCACATTGCCGACGGCGGAAGAGTGCGAACAAATTGCTATGAAGTTCCGGCCGTACCTAATCATTAAGACAGTAGACAGACGCGAGAGAAAAGTGTATTGCACGCGCTGCGGGCAGGAAGCAACGGAAGTAAAACCAAACTGGTCTCGCTTGCGGCACGGAGAAGTCGCACAATGCCCTTATTGCGGCTGGGGCGCAGAGGTTGCGCACGCCGGAAAGATGGGTTACAGTTGCAAGAAAATGCGAGAGACAGTACAAGCAGTTGTATTTCATGCAGAAGATAACGGATGGTTATCTGCGCAAGCGGTATATGCGATTCGGGATTACAGAGGCAAAAACTGGGATGTGCACGAAAATACGGAATATGGAGTGACAAAGCAATACTTATTTCGTCCAGGATGTGCGTTAGCACGTATACAAAATTGGGTGCGTGGCGCGTGGAAGTTCACAAAAGCTGTAACGGTCTACGAACCGTTCACAGCCAATATGAATGATTATTGGACAGGAATAGAGCATAGGCAATATACAGTTGTCGGACTAAAGGAAAATCTGCCGAAAACAGAGATGCGATATAGCGCGGCGGATTTGTTTGCTGAGAAAATCAGAGGTGATTTTGGCTTGTTACGGTATTTGGGAGAATATTGTCACCGTCCGCAGCTGGAATTTTTGACAAAGCTCGGCATAGATGATGTGGTGGATCAGTTAATATACTGGCGTCTGGCGCATACGGAACTCTTGGACTGGCGGGCGAATGACTTGGCATCGTTTTTGCGGCTGGACAAGCAGTATACAAAACACTACATGAAAACAAACAAGACAATTAAAGAGCTTGAAGTTTTACAAGCTATGCAAAAGAGCGGCAAATACGACGCAGAGGTTGCCGACTACCTAGCAAGCGCTGACGAACTAGAGATACGAAAACTGCAAAAAGTAGCAGTCGAGCAGTCGATAACGAAAGCAGTACGATACTTAATAAAGCACGGAAAAAATGCGTTGCACCTGTGGACGGATTACATGGATATGGCAAAGAAGCTACGGTATGATCTGTCGGAAGAGACAGTTATGTATCCGAAGAACTTAGAAGAACGGCATGATATAGCTGCTGCGGCGATTGAAGTCATTGAGGATACAGCAAAAGCAAGACGCATGAAACGCCGCACAAAGGTGCTGAAAGAACGGTATGAGTATTCCGACAGTGAGTTTGCAATTGTAGTACCAGAGACGATACATGCAATCATAAAAGAAGGCAGGGAACAGCATCACTGTGTAGGATCTTATGCTGAACAACATTGCGATGGGAAAACAACGATTTTGTTTTTGCGCCGCCTGAGCGCCATGAACGAAGCATACGGAACAATTGAAATGTCTGTAACAGACCCTGCAAAGTTGATACAGCTGCGCGGGCATCGCAATTGTGATACGCCGCGAAGAGAAAGCAAAGATTTTATCGACCGCTGGTTGAGTTGGGTTCGGTGCGGATCGCCGCGAAACACACAAGGGCAACCAGTAGACGCAACGATAATGGAGGTAATAGCATGAATGAGGTAGCAAAGAAGGAACGCACGCCGCAGGAAATTGCGGTAGAAATTAACGTTATCAAGCATCAGACGATGCAGACGGTCGCTGCGGCTAGTTTTCAGATCGGAAAACGCTTGTGTGAAGCAAAAGCGTTAGTTCCGGCGGGCGAATGGTTAGACTATCTGCAAAAGCAGCTGGACTACAAGCCGACAACGGCGGAAAACCTGATGCGGATTTATAAAGAATTCGGTGATGAGCAAATGGATTTGCTGACAGGCAAATCCCCAGCGGAGCTGTTCGGCAGCTTGAATCAGTCGCAGATGGTTGCAATGTTTGCGCTTCCGATGGAAAGCCGAAAGGAATTGCTGGAAGATAATCCGGGCTTGCCGGAAATGTCGGCACGTGATGTGCAGAGATTAGTGAAAGAAAAGCAGGCAGCGGAAGAAGAACGCGACAGAGAGCGCAAGCGGCGGGAACGTGCGGAAAAACTGGCAACAACACAAGCAGGTCGGGCCGACAAGGTTGTAGCGGCGCTCAAAAAAGCGGAAGAAGAGCGAGAACAATTAAAATCCCAGACGTCTATGATTCAGGCGGACACAACAGAGAAGGATAACGAAATTGCTGAACTGAAAGCACAGCTTGAAGAACTGAAAAGCCGACCGGTCGAAGCGACATACACAGAGTTTCCGGAAGAAGAAAAAGAAAAGATTCGGCGGGAGGCGATGGCAGAAGCGGAAGCGAAGATTGAAAAAGCAACAAAGAAAGCATCTGCATCGCAGATGGTGCAGCAAATCAATTTCGCATTCCGCGAAATTCAGCGGCAATTTGAAACGGTGGAAACCGCATTAACCGAATGCGGAAAAAAAGAGCCGGAAGTTGCGGCGCGGCTGAAAAACGTTGTAGCGACAACGCTGTCGAGCATGGCGGGAAAGGTGGAAAAACTGTGAGAAGGACGTTTACGTTGAAAGCAAGTGCAAATAGTGCTGGGTATTGCGTTGCATTGAAAATAAACGGCAGAGAGTTTGTTGCGAATGCGTTGGTTGGAGACACTGTACACGATGTATATGGTCGTTTTGCAGCGGAACTGCAAGACGTGTATGGAGAACTCTACAAAAAGTGCTGGGAATACGAAGATATTTTACACGCGAGAGATCAAGTGTTTGAGATTATCTGTGCGCTGCACAGACTTGTAGGAGGGGCATAAAATGACACCGGAAGATTTCAAGCGTCTGGAAAAGCTCGGAGCAGACGCAATCCGGCTCAAAAATAGACTAGAGCGCATAAGGATTGCGTCTGCGGTGCCGGCAACAAATTACTCATCCGCAGGCGGGAGAGGCGGATCTGCAGACCCTGTGAGCCGCGCGGTCTGTAGAGAGGACGATACACGGTGCGAATTGATTGCCACGCAAAACAAAATGCGGGAGATCATAGCAACGGAAGAAAAAGAGCAGATGAGAGATTTGCTGAGTCTGCGCTTTGTTGACGGACTGAGCTGGGCGAAAGTTGCGGACCGCCTTGGGTATGAAGCTGGTTCGCCGGTATACAAAAGATTTAAAAGATACCGGAAAAAGAAAATGGAAATGGACATGGAAACAAAGCGTGATGTAAAATAGTAACATGCAAGATTATAAATCGTCTGGAAAATCTTGCGATACATATATCTTTTCTATTACCCTTTATCCTATTTTGACAGCCGGGAAAGACCGGCAATACGCTGCTGTAGCTTCAGTGGTAGAGCAGCCGACTTGTAATCGGCGGGGCGCTGGTTCAAATCCAGCCTGCAGCTCCAATGACATTTTTTGTCATGACATATTAGATTTCCTTTCAGCGAGCCGCTCCAATCGGGGCGGCTTTGCTGTACAAAAAAGACCGCCGGCATGAACCGGCGGCTTGCAATCAATTACTGATTGTCTTCAATATACTGGTTGATAAACTTCTTGATTTCAGTAGTAGCTTTCGTTCCGTTCTTCTCACAAGCGGCGCGGAAAGCTTCTAATACGTCTGGCTTGAGATCAAGCGGAAAACGAACGTAATTCTTGCGGAGATTCTTCATTTGAGACTGATATTTACTTTCTGACATGTTGATGTTCCTTTCTTTCGGTCAGATTCCGCCGTGCACAAGCAGATAAATCAATGCGCACAAGAAAGCGAATAATCCGATGCAAATAGCGACATGGAAAATAAGTCTGAAAAATTGATTTTTCATCTTGAATTGAAAGAGCACTTTATGCTATGATTCTTATGAGGGTGGGGGCTAAGCCCCCACGGTCTCAATAGAACAGCTTTATCAGAATCAGTATCCAGCCGACAACTGATATAAGCTGTATGAGGAGTTTTTCAAGCTGTTTCAGCAGTTCGATAAGCTCCTCTATTTTATTTTCCAGCTCTTTCATTCGTTCACCTCCTTTCTATGTTCTTATTATAACATACGGACGTATAAATGTCAAGCATTCCACAGTAAAAAGTTCAAAAATATTCAAATTATTCCAACCGTCTGCGGATTTCGTGGGCGGTTTTGTTATGCCATGAAAAAGAAGGTGGTGACGGTGGCGAATGAAGAAAACTTGATACCGAATGAAGAACGAACTCCGAGCGAACGCCGAGAAAACGCAAGGAAAGCCGGCATCGCATCCGGTAAGGCAAGACGCAGAAAGCGCAGCATGAAAGAAGCTGCTGATCTGTTTCTTTCGTTGCCGGTATCCGACAAGCGAAAGTTTAACAAGGCGGTACGGCGGTATGTCGATGTAGAAGATATTGACAATCAGATGCTCATGATTATGGGATTGGTTGATGCGGCAACGGACGGCGATGCCGGAGCGGCAAAGGTTGTAATTGACTTGATTGGCGAGCGCACGCCGCGAGAGGATGCAGAGCAAGACCAGCTTGCGCGTGCAGCTGAGTTGTTAGGAGGAATTGACAGTGCCATTGACTGAGTATCAGCAGATGTATTTACGACATTGCAATCACAGATGGAATGTCAAGACTGGTGCAACCGGCAGCGGAAAGAGTTGGATAGATTACGCTGTGACGATTCCGAAGCGCATCATGGCGTGCCGCGGCGAGGGATTGATTGTCTTGATCGGCAACACACAGGGCACGTTGGAGCGCAACATCCTAGACCCGATGCGGAATATCTGGGGAGATGTGCTTGTCGGTACAATCAGCAGTAAAAACACTGTGCAGCTATTTGGTAAGAAGTGCTATGCGATTGGCGCAGACAAGAAGAATCAAGTGGCAAAGATTCAGGGCGCAACAATGGAGTACGTTTACGGCGATGAGGTTACAACATGGTCAGTCGATGTATTTCAGATGCTGAAATCGCGTTTGCGCTGCGAACACAGCCGCTTTGATGGGACGTGCAATCCAGACAGCCCGCTACACTGGTTTAAGCAGTTTTTGGATTCGGACGCAGATATTTATCAGCAGTCATACACGATTGATGATGGATGCTTACCGGAAAATATTGTGTCGGAGCTGAAGAAAGAATACGCTAACACGGTTTATTATGCAAGGTACATTCTCGGACAATGGCAGCGTGCGGAAGGGCTGGTGTATCCGACATTCAAAGCAGAAAAGCATGTTGTGTCAAGCTGTCCGGATAAGGGGCTGTATTACATCAGCTGCGACTATGGCACGATGAATCCGTGTTCTATGGGGCTGTGGTGCATTGATGGCGGCACAGCGTACCGCACAGCAGAGTATTACTACAACGGACGCGAGGAGCGCCAGCAAAAGACGGATGAGGAGTATTACAGTGCACTGGACAAGCTGGCGGGAGGTCGGACGATTCAGGCGATTGTGATAGACCCGTCTGCGGCATCGTTTATCGAGACGATCCGGCGGCACGGAAAGTACCGCGTAAACAAGGCGAACAATGCAGTGCTTGACGGCATTCGGGTTACAAATTCCTTGTTAAACGCGGAACGTATTCGCATCCATGAGAACTGTGCGGATATTATCCGAGAATTCTCGGCGTACAGCTGGGATGATAAAAAGCAAGAGGACGCAGTTATCAAGGAAAACGATCATGCGATGGATGATATGCGCTACTTTTGCATGACGATTCTGCACAAGAAATTCAGGTGGTAAGATGTTTCAAAAATTTTTGTCATGGATAAGGCAGGTGGTAAGCAAGATGCTTGGTGCATCAAATATCAAACAGGCAACACACATGGATGTAGATGTTTCCAGCGATATGATAGTCGCGCTGGAACAGTGGGAGAGGATGTACCGCAACGAGCCGGATTGGAAAAATAGCACAACAGTTCCGCTTGGACTGCCTGCTGCTATTGCCGGAGAGCTGGCGCGGCTCACGGTGCTCGAAGTAAAAAGCGAGGTGAGCGGCAGCGCACGCGCCGAATACATCAACGAGCAGTATGGACGCTTGCTTGCGGGATTGCAGCAAAAGATCGAGCAGGGCTGCGCGCTGGGCGGCATGGCGTTCAAGCCGTATCCTGTAGATGCGGGACAACTCATTGTTGACTGCGTTCCGGCAGACCGCTTTTTCCCAACCGGTTTTGATGCATCTGGCAATTTGTCCGGCGGCGTATTCGTTGACAGATACACACGCGGTCGGCAGTTTTATACGCGCTTTGAGTGTCACCAGTTGACCGGCACAACGTACACGATCAAAAATGTTGCTTACATGTCATATGATCGTGACAGCATCGGCGTACCCGTGTCGCTGGATGCGGTGCCGCAATGGGCTGAGCTGGATAGCGAGCTGACGCTTGACGGCATTGCACGCCCGCTGTTTGGCTATTTCCGCGTACCTCTTGCAAACAACATTGACCGTGACAGCCCGCTTGGCGTGTCAGTATATGCACGTGCGGTTGATACCATCCGGCAGGCGGACGAGCAATGGAGCCGGATGCTGTGGGAGTTCGAGGGCACGGAGCTTGCCGTAGATATTTCTGCACAGGCATTTATGCCGGATGGCAATGGCGGTGTCAAAATCCCCAAGCGATTCCAGCGCCTTTTCCGCGCGCTTGATCTGGGCGACAACGAAAAGCCGCTGTATCAGGTGTTTAGCCCGGAAATCCGCGAAGAGCCATTGTACAAGGGCTTTCAACACATTTTACAGCTGATTGAGTTCCAGTGTGGGCTTGCCTATGGCACATTATCGGATCCGCAAACAGTCGAAAAGACGGCGGAAGAAATCAAGGCGAGCAAGCAGCGATCGTATTCCACAGTTGCATCCCTGCAAGCGGCGCTGGAACATGCATTGAACGATGTTGTTTACGCGATGGATGTATGGGCAACCATCAACCATCTTGCACCGGCGGGAAAATATGAAGTATCGTTCGGCTGGGATGACAGCATTGTTGTAGACACTGACAAGGAGTTTGCGCAGCGTATGCAGATGGCATCGGCACAGTACATCCGCCCGGAACTGCTGCTGTCGTGGTACTTCGGGTGCAGCGAGGAAGAAGCACGGAAGATGATGCCGGTGCAAACAGACGAAGCGGATCCGTTTGGGTTGAACGGCGATGCTTGACCCGAATGTACTAGACAGCTTGCCGGATGCGCTGGTTGCGCTGTATGCACAGGCTGAGCAGGATATTCTTGCTGACATGGCGCGGCGGCTGGCACAGTATGATTACTGGATACCGGCGGCAGAGCACCAGCGGCAAAAGCTGCGTGAAATGAATGTGACGCAGCAGGAAATCATCAAGCAGCTGTCACAGCTGACCGGCAAGAGCAAAGATGAAATCAAACAGCTGATGCAGCAAGCCTGTGACGATGCACTCGAAACTGACCGAGAGTATTACCGACAGCATGGTACAGATGTTCCGACGGCATTGTCACAAGAGATGAAGAATATCCTGAATGCCGGATATACATCAACTGGAAAGTTGTTTAAGAATCTGACGAAAACAACAGCGTCCGCTGGTCAAACACAGTTTGTACATGCGCTTGACCGCGCTTGGCTGGAAGTACAGAGCGGAGCTTTTGACTACAGCACAGCAATACGCAGTGCAGTCAAAGAGCTATCACGGCAAGGCTTGCACGCGGTACAGTATCCGTCCGGCAGATCGGACACGCTGGAAGTGGCGGTCAGGCGGTCTGTTGTAACCGGCATCAACCAGACAGCGGCACAGATGCAGCTACAGCTTGCGGATGAATTGGACAGCGACTTGGTAGAGACTACGGCACACGCCGGTGCGCGTCCCTCACATGTTGTGTGGCAAGGGCAGGTGTTCAGTCTGTCCGGGAAAAATCCAAAGTATCCAGATTTCCGGTCAGCAACGGGATACGGAACAGGCACGGGCTTGTGTGGCTGGAATTGCCGACACAGCTTTTTTCCGTACTTCGAGGGTGCAGGACATGCATACACATCTGACCAGCTGAGAAGCTACGAGGATAAGAGTATTTCCTACAACGGGAAAATGTACACCGAGTATGAAGCAAGCCAAATGCAGCGACATAATGAACGCCAAATCAGACGATGGAAGCGTGAGTATGCAGCAATGGAAGCCGCTGGATTGGACACGACAGAAGCAGCAGTTAAGCTGCGTAGCTGGCGGGAACGACAGCGGGATTTCTTGGAGCAAACCGGATTGAAGGTTCAGAGCGCAAGACAGGAAACCGTTGGGTTTGGCAGAAGCCAGGCGAGAAAAGCGGGCACAACCGCGAAAAAGCAAGCTGATATGATAGAAAACTTTTCTCAAAAGATGCGAGAGAAGGGTTACACTGTGAAAGGCTTTGATAGATACTATGGAGATCAAGAGACTTTATCGCATATGTTGTCGGCTTTTGAGCGCATGGCAACTGTATATCCACAAGTCGCGGAAGGCTTAACCATAGCGTATTCTTACAGCAAAAATTCTGATACCGTTGGTTGGTATAACCCTAAAACAAAAACGATAGGATACAACAAACAGACCATAGGTAATTGGAATTATCATTGTGAAGAGTATGAAAAATTGGTAAAAGAAGGATGGTTTCCGCGGGGCACAACTCCGGATGGTGCATTCTATCATGAGTTCGGACATGCTTATGCATATGCGAACAACATGACGGGTTATAAAAAGAAAATAGATAAAGTTCTTAAAGATATGGGATATGGCTACGTTAATGTTCAACAACGTGAAAATGCACTGACGAAAGAACTATCTCAGTACTCTACAGTAGATACCATCCCTATATGTCAAGAGGTTATTGCAGAATCATTTAGCGAATGGTATACTAGTAACAAGCCAAGAGAATTCTGTACTACATTCATGAATGGGGCTGGTGCTATATGACATTAAGTGATCATGTGAAAAAATTATTGTATTTTAAAACCAACCCTGAGTGGGTATGGTATGATGATGAAGAACTGCCACATCTGACAGAGAAAGCTCCGCCAGAAGCTGTGGAATCGTATAACTATTGGAAAGAGTATTACGAAGAGCAAAAAAAAACAGGAATTATCAAATACTGAAATCAGAAACCGCCAATCTTCGGAAAGGCGGTTTTGTTATACCCGTTTTTAGGAGGAAACTATGATTTATGGAATTATGCTGTTGATGATTGGACTAAAGCTGAAAATGTCTGCGGTATATTACTTGCTGCTCGGCGTGGCGGCTACATTGGAAGTTGTGAGAGCGTTTGTAAAAGCTGTTGCGAAAAACAAGTGAACCTTGTTTCTGAAAGGAGACACCATGAAGTATAAAAAGAAGCCGATAGTCGTTGAAGCATTTTGCTGGACGGGTGACGAGAACCAGCTGGAAGACCCTACGTGGATTGCTGAGATGATTAAATCCGGCACATGTGAGATTCTAACGGAAGAAAGAGGTTATCTTGGTATGGGTCTCAATCCTAGAATCTGTCTGGCAATCAAAACCTTAGAAGGAATACATTATGCTCTTCCGGGTGATTATATTATTCGCGGCATTAAGGGTGAAGTATATCCCTGCAAGCCGGATATTTTTAAACAGACATATGAACCTATTTGATTATTAACAACCGAATACCAAGGCTATTGCATAAAACGGACGCGAAATCAGCGTCGCAGTAAACCAATAGCCTTTTATTATGCCCTGAGTACGGCGGTAAACTGCTCTATTTTTGACCGTGCCGAAGTCGCAAAACTACGGCACCGCAGCGGATGCGACCCGCGACAACAAAGCGCAGCGGCAGGAGGAACACACAATGAAGCGTGAATTTATCAAGGGTTTGCTGCCGGACATCGGCGATGACGTTTTGAAGCAGATCATGGACCAGCACAGTACAGATGTCGGTGCACTGAGAAGCAGAATCGAAGCGCTGGAAACCGAACGGGATGGACTGAAAACCCAGCTGAACGATGCCAACACAGAAATTCAGTCGTATAAGGACATGGATATTGACGGCATCAAGCAGAAGGCGGCCGACTGGGAAAACAAGTACAACACAGACACACAGGCATTAAAGGATAAGCTGTCCGAGCAGGAATATAGCTATGCTGTCAATGGTGCGGTGTCTGGTATGCAGTTTACCAGCGCGGCAGCCAAGAAGGCGTTTGTGTCCGATTTGAAAGATAAGGGCTTGAAGCTGGAAGATGGCAAGCTGTTGGGTCTTGACGATTATGTAAAGACCTACAAGGAAAGCGACCCACACGCTTTCGCGGACGATGACGGCGGGAATCCGCAGCCGCGTGTAGTCGGAAGAACAACTGGCGGAAATACTGGGGGCGCAATGGCTGCTATGCGTGCAGCGATGGGACTCCCAAATAACACAAAGGAGTAAATAATAATGGCAAATGCAATTGAATTGGCAAAGCAGTATGTGCCGCTGCTTGATGAAGCGTACAAGCTGGCTTCGTGCACATCCGTGCTGGATGGCGCGTCTGATCTGGCACGCCAGGGCGCAAACGCAAACGAGCTGATTATTCCGAAGATGTCTATGCAGGGTCTGGCAGACTACAGCAGAAACAGCGGTTATGTCTCCGGCGACGTGACATTGACAAATGAGACCGTGAAGTGCAATTTTGACCGCGGCCGCTCTTTCGTCATCGACAGTATGGACGATCTGGAAACCGCAGGCATTGCGTTCGGCCGTCTGTCCGGTGAGTTTATCCGCACGAAGGTTGCACCGGAGCTGGACGCATTTCGATTTGCAACGTATGCGGGCATCACTGGTATCTCCAAGATTGCCGCCGGCGCTGCGCTTGCAACCGGTGACGCTGTCATCAAGGCGATTCGTACCGGCGCAACAAAGATGGACGAAGATGAGGTTCCAGCGGATCAGCGTTATTTGTTTGTGACACCGACTCTGTACGGCATGATTCAGGATCTGGAAACCTATAAGTCCCGCGCTGTGCTGGAAAACTTTGCACAGGTTATCACTGTGCCGCAGACACGTTTTTACACTGCGATTGACCAGCAGGACGGCACATCTTCCGGCGAGGAAGCAGGCGGCTACATCAAAGAAAAGACCAACGGCAAGAACATCAATTTTATGATTATTCATAAGCCTGCGGTTATCCAGTTTGAGAAGCACGTTGCGCCGAAGATCATTACACCGGAAGCAAACCCGGATGCGGATGCGTACAAGTTCGGTTATCGCAATGTCGGTATTGCTGACGTGTACGACAACAAGGTTGCAGGCATTTATCTGCACTATGCTGCATCGTGATGGGCAGATTCGTAGGGCTGCGGCAGCCGAAAAAGCCGAAGGAAAACAAGACGCAGGACGTAAAGATTGATAAGTAGGTGTTTACATGTGTTACGCAGACTATGACTATTACATCAACGATTATTGCGGCAAGACAATCGCCGAGGCAGACTTTACCCGTCTGTCTCGGCAGGCGTCCGCTTATCTGGATATACTGACGCTGGACAAGATCACAGACGATTGGACAACGGATGAGCGCGTGAAAAATGCGTGCTGTGCAGTCGCAGATGTGTACGCAAAGCAGGATGCAGGCGGCGAGGTTGCCAGCGAGAGCAATCATAGCGTGTCCCGAACATATGTGACATCCAGTAAGAGCACAGATAAGCGGTTGTACGATGCTGCGGTGCTGTACCTTGCAAACACCGGATTGCTGTATCGAGGTGTTTTGTGATGCTTGGATATAATGCGACGGTAACGATTTACAACAAATCTCTGACAGATGATGCGGTGGCATGGGAACCGACAACGGTCAGCGGCGTATACACGGAGGATGTTCGGGCGATCAATACAAGCAGCACAACGACTGCAAGTGCACCGGCTACGCTGGTGGATTTCCCGGCGGATGTCTGGGCAGAGTGCACCGTGCATCAAGGTGATTACATCGTTGTTGGCGGCTGTGACATTGGGGCGTTTACGGGCAATGCGGCTGCACTGATAGACGTAGGCGGGCGTCAGGTCGAAAACGTATCAAAGTATCTGTTTGGTACACCGTTGGACCATGTGGAGGTGACAGCGCGATGAGAGTGCAAATTACCGGAGTTGCGGCATCCATTAACACAGCGGAGATTTTACGCCGCAGAGGGCTTGGACAGAGCACGGCAGCTGTAAAAAAGCTCGGTACTACAATCGCACGCTATACAGATAAGCGTGTGCCGATACAGCAAGGCACACTGAAAAATAGCAAGCAAATTGTCGTAAGCGGCGGCGGAAACGGATATATTGTGTATCCAACGCCATACGCGCACTATCAACACGAAGGTAAGGCGATGGGTGGACGAGCACCAAAGCATTACACTGGCAAGTCTTTGACGTATCATGGAGCGCCAAATCGCGGTGCAAATTGGGTAGAGCGCACCATGCAAGCGGACGGAAAGCGCGTGCTGTCTGATTTTGCCCGAATCGTAGGAGGAAAAATCAAGTGAGCGAAAAGAACACGATGATTTCCGGACTGAGAGAATGGCTGCAAAGATACGATGGTATGTCGGGCGGCCGCCTGAATGTGGACGGAAATCCGGGTAAAATTGGCGATTTTTCCATTGTCGCTGAGGACATCCCGGAAGATGTGTCGCAGATGATGTGGGCACGTCACCGGAAGCGGACATTTTATCTTGTACGTGACTGCCCGTTCGATGCCGAAAACATCGCGCAGAACACGGAAAATCTCGTTTGGTACGAGGATTTTGCGCACTGGGTGTACCAGTGCAATTTGCGTGGAGACTACCCGAAACTTGGAGAAAACGTTACATGTGTTGGTGTGATCGACAACAGTACGGGCGCAATCGTGACCGTGTTGGAGGATGGCAGAGCTGTGTACCGGATCACGCTGCAGGTGGAATACGTAGAAAGGATTTTTTGAATGAAAGTAAGCGAACTGATTAAGTCGGCGGGTTTTACACCCGGAACAAAGAATGATGGAGAGGTAAAAACCAACCATTTTATTCTGGGCATCCAGACCGAAACGTCACAGACAAAGGAAGTGGATTACACAGTTGCGGGCCCGCATGTAGAGGCACTGGGACAGAGTATCGAATCTGAAACAGAGGATGCGAACTACATGTATGAAGGCAAGTCTACAAGCCGAACAAGCGCACAGAGAAAGTTTGAGGTATCAGGCAAGCGCTTGGCTGGCGATGCCTTCCAAGATTGGGCTTGCAGCCATAAGATTAAGTATGGCACCGGCTCGGACGTAATTGTACCATACGTGTATTTCAATGCGCTGACCGGCAAGGGCGAAAAGGGAAGTCTGACTATCAATGTGACATCAGACGGTGACGGAGACGCAAACGCGCTGGCTGCGTTTACCGTGGAAGCATCGTCCGTCGGCATCCCGACTGAGTACACATACAGCGCAACGTAAGGAGACCGCATATGGCATTTGAATTCAAGGAAAAGAAAATTCTGGATCTGCAAATTGCGTCCGCGTCGTTTCGGGTAAAGCTGGATGCGGCGTTTTTGGAAAAAGTTCGACAGCTTGGCAATAAGCTCGTGGCGTATGGACGTGATCCTGCGACCAACAACGACACACTGGAAGATCAGTTTGCATTTACATGTGATCGAATTGATGACATGCTCGGCGATGGTGCGGCGGATGCAATCTTTGCAGGGCATGAAGATGCGGATGCGATGGACGCATTTGATGTGCTCGAATACATCACGAAAGAGGCCCTCAATGCGCAGCAGAACAGAGAGCAGCGCAGAAACAGTGCAGCAAACCGACAGCAGGGCAAGCCGAGCAGCAGCAAGAAGCGACGCTATAAGGGCAATCACAAGTGATGTTTCGCAAGCCGCAGACATTCGTGCGTGTCGATGGCAGAAAATACCGAATCAATCCAGATTTTCGCATTTTCGCAAAGCTGGAATCAGATGTACACCGTGACAAATTGAATATCGAACAGGTCTTACGGGCGTTTTACCGCAACGACATCCCCGACAACGTGGATGCTGCGGTAGAGCGCCTGATCTGGTTTTATCGCGGCGGCGTGGAGCAAAAAGCGGAATCAGGCAGCGAACAAGGATGCGCACAAGTCGGATATGACTTCGAGCAGGACGAAGATGCGCTGTATCAATCGTTTATGAGAGATTACAAGATTGATTTATGTACGGCAAATCTGCACTGGTGGAAATTTTGCCAGCTGTGTGCTGGATTGAGTGATGACACACCATTCCGGCGGCTGGTATATATTCGGACGGTTGATACATCAAAGCTGCCGAAGGAACAGCGGGCATCGGTTATGAAAGCACGTGAGCAATGCCGATTAGGATTTGATGCGCAGCAGCAGCCGCGAACAGTTGAAGATTATGAAGCGGCAAGAATCGCGGAATTGCGTAAGGCATACGAAGAAGCATGAAAAAAAGTAAACTGAAAAAAATATGTTGTCCATTTTGCGGACGAGAAAATGCGGCTGTGCAGTACAAAAACACGGCGAACAGTACCGGAATGTGGGCTGTATGCAAGAACCGGGCGTGCAAACGAACGTTTGAAATTATTATTATAGACGGAAAACAGATCACCTAACAGTGCCAATGTGCCTGTGATCTCCTGAAAGAAGGAGGGACGGCATTGGCATCAGAAAGCGGATCGGTAATCATCAAAATTGAAGGTGACGATACCGATTTTAAGAGTAAAGTAAACGGTCTTGGAAAAACTGCGGAATCTGGCGTAAGTAAATTAGGAAACGTAGTCAAAACGGCGGCTGTAGGCATCGGCGGTGCAATGGTTGCAATAGGCGGATATGCAATTAAGGTCGGCAGTGACTTTGAAAGCGCTATGTCAAACGTTGCTGCGATCAGTGGCGCGACTGGCGATGATCTGCAAATGCTGAAAGATACGGCGCAGGAAATGGGTGCAACGACGCAGTTTTCCGCGACGGAAGCTGCGAATGCGTTGTCATACATGGCACTTGCGGGCTGGGATGCGAATCAGTCCGCAAGCGCTCTGCCGGGCGTTTTGAACCTTGCTGCAGCGTCCGGAATGGAGCTGGCATCCGCGTCCGACATGGTGACAGACTATATGTCTGCCTTCGGTATGTCTTGCGAGCAATCTGGGTATTTTGCAGACATGCTGGCGTATGCGCAAAGCAACGCAAATACAACAGCTGAACTGCTAGGTGAATCGTATAAAAATTGTGCGGCCAACATGGCTGCTGCCGGACAGGATGTAGAAACCACAACGTCCTTGCTGGCAATGATGGCAAATCAGGGCTTAAAGGGCAGCGAAGCTGGTACAGCCCTTGCGGCTGTTATGCGTGACCTGACTGCTAAAATGTCGGATGGCGCAATTAAAATCGGTGATACATCTGTTGCTGTGCAGGACGCAAACGGCAATTATCGTGATCTAACGGATATTTTGCAGGATGTCGAAAGTGCGACAAACGGTATGGGCGACGCCGAAAAGGCGGCTGCGCTATCAAGCACTTTTACCGCAGATAGCATCAAAGGATTAAACCTGATATTAAATGCAGGTGTCAGCAATGCGGCAGATTTTGAAAATCAGTTGCGAAATTCCGGCGGCACGGCGGAAAATATGGCAAACGTCATGAACGACAACCTGGCGGGCGCGATGAAATCGTTACAATCCCGCGCAGAAGCGTTCGGAATCGCCATATACGAAAGTTTTTCCGTCCAGCTAAAAGATGCGGTTAACACAGCTGCTGATGCGCTGGGCAGTCTGACGGATGCGTTCGAAACCGTCGGAATCGAAGGGGCTTTTAACCAGTTAGGAATACTGGCACAGCAAGGCATACAGACAATTATTGCGCAAGCTCCTGCTATGACGCAGGCTGCCGCACAGATGATAAACAATTTTGCATCCGGCTTGGCGGAAGGCATACCGAACGTGCTGGCGCAGGCACTTCCGCTGATTTTGCAGTTTACCGAATCGCTGCGGGAAAACGCAGGAACGCTGATTGACGCAGGACTGAATTTAATCTTGCAGCTGGCGCAAGGAATTGCAAACAGCTTGCCACTGCTGATTGAATACATTCCACAGATTGTCACGAATATTGCAGGAATCATCAATGACAATGCGCCAAAAATACTTGCAACAGGCGTACAGATACTCGCAACATTGGCGCTGGGTATTATACAAGCGCTTCCGGTTTTGATTGCCAGCCTACCGAATATCATTTTGGCGATTGTAAATGTGTTCAGTGCATTCAACTGGATCTCGCTGGGTCAGTTGATTGTAACCGGCGTAAAAGCTGGCGTTTCGCTGCTTGGCACTGCGCTAAAATCAGCAGGCACGGCCGCAGCAAATGCATTCAGGTCAATCAACTGGGCATCGGTCGGACAAGCTGCGATCAACTTCATCAAGTCGGCAATTTCCGGCGCCGCAGGATTGGTTTCTAGCGGTCTGCGCTCGGTCGGAACGCAAGCTATGAATGCATTCAGGTCGATCAACTGGGCAAGTGTTGGACGTGCTGCAATCAATTTTATCAAGTCGGCAATTACCGGCGCAGCAAGCTTAGTGGCGAGTGCATTGAGAGCGGCGGCAACAGCTGGAATGAACGCTTTCAAGAGCGTGAACTGGGGAAGTGTCGGCAAGCACATTATTAGCGGTATTGTTAATGGCATCAAAGGTGCCGCGTCGGCTTTGTTTAATGCATTAGCTGGACTTGCGAAAAATGCGCTGAATGCAGCAAAAAACGCGCTCGGAATTAAATCGCCGTCGCGCAGATTCCGCGATATGGTTGGTAAATTCATCCCGTTAGGCATTGCGGCAGGTGTAGATAAGTACAGCAATACGGCGGCGAATGCGGTATCAAACATGTCAAGCAAATTGACGGATGCTGCAAGTGTGTCTGCATTAAACAACAAACTAAAAGCTGCGGTTAGTGCACAGAGTTTGAATATGACTGCGCAGCTGTCTGGTAAATCGGATAAACCGAGCGAACCAAGCGGGCAGAAGATCATATATATCACATACGCGCCCGAACAAAAATTTGACGAACCGATCACGCTGTCACAGCGGGAAGCAATGAACCGCCGTGACGCGCGAAGGATAGAAAGGTTAGTAAAAAATGCTTAAAGGGTTTTATTCCATACCGGCGGGATCTGCGGCGATCCCTGCCGGTAGCCCAAACTTGATACACATTGACCGATTCGGCATTCGGGAAATTGACGGTGTCGGCCGACCGCAAGCGGACATGTACACAACCGAGCTGGTCGGCGCGGATGCGTCAGTATACAGCGGACAGACGGTTAAAAACCGCACGATTACACTATCCGTCGATGCGCAGAACGAATATGCTGCGCGTGAACTGTATAGACAATTTCCGTACAATACAAGGCGGCGTTTTGTGTTTGAAACAGAATACGACACATACTTTATCGAAGGAATCGCAAAAGGTATGCCGCGCACACAAGGAACCAGTCGCCGATCAGAATTTGAAATTCCAATTTTCTGCCCGTATCCATGGTTCCGGTCGCTGCGTGCGCACGAAGTATCTGCGCCGTATGGCACAAGCTTTTCTGCGCGACAGGCGGGAGATATTCGCGCCGGCATAGTCGCATATGCAGAGATGGCGGCGGGCGGCAAGTTGAGGACATTTGAGCTATCCGACAATGTGGGCAACGCAATGTCGTACAGAAGCTCTAGTTACTACCAGCACGTTGGAACAAAAGGATATGTACGATTAGTTGATACAACACCGGGCGCACACGGATTCATGTCTGCAAAAGCAATACAGGATATTACGCTGACGAATGATTGGGTCACGGTGCCGCCTGCCGAAAAAGGAATAACAATAACAGCAACATTTAACACAAGTGAGACACCAAACGGGAAATTCGTCTGGTATGACACGTGGGGCGGGATTTAATGGAAATTATTGCGAACATCTACGACAAAGATCTGAACAACGTGGGATACTTATATAATGTGTCAGAACTTGTAAGAACGCATAAATACCGAGAACCGGGCAAATTTTCCATGCGCCTTCCGGCGTCTGCGGGTGATGTCGGTTTAATGATGACGGGATTTATCATCGTGTTTTCGGACGACACCAAAGAAGGATATTTAATCGAAACGGTTGAGCCGTCTGAAGATTATCCGAATGTGGCAGAAATTGCAGGGCGCGACTTGCGAGCAGTGTTTGCGATGCGAATTATTCAGAACATGACTATTGATGGATCTATGTCAAACCGTATGTGGTGGATGATCCATAATCATGCGGTTGCGCCGGCAGACAGCAAACGTGCACTGCCGTTTGTGCAAGATTTAGATAGGTCGCCTGTTGGAGACGATATTGGTCCTGCAGCAAATCAGCAGCTGACGGGAAAAAACTTGTTGACGGCTTTGACGGATACAGTTGGGCAGGACGCATACGGCTGGCGCTGTGACTTGAATTTGAGCGAAAAAACAATCACGCCTGTATTTTATCGCGGCGCAGACCGGACAAAGACAGTGCTGTTTGACGATGTACTGTGCACAATGGATAGCTGTGATTACACGCGCGATGTCTCTAAGTATTGCAATGTTGCAACGGTCGCAGGAGAGGGCGAGGGCAGCGCTAGAAAATACGCCGGCATTGACATTACCGGAACTGCGTCGGGAACGTTTACCGGCTTCTCTCGCCGCGAATTATTTGTTGATGCGAGAGACTTGCAGTCAGAAACGGAAGATGCAAGTGGTAACAAAACAACTATGTCAGACGCAGACTACACGAAAGTGCTGCAAACGCGCGGACTGGAAAAGCTGAAAGAAAACGAAGTAGAAACTAAGCTGGAATTATCGGTGAATGAAGCTTATTTGACGTATGACGAAGATTATACACTGGGTGATGTTGTGTCATTTGCAAATCACCGGCAGCTTGGCATTACCGGCACGGCGCGCGTAACATCTGTACAGATTGACGGCGCAGGTGCAGAAAAAACAGTAAAGCCGGAATTTGAGATTTTGACAATAGGAACGGAGGTGCTTGAGTGAAAATTGAATTTACGCAAGAAGGGCAGACATTACGGTTGACATCTGACAGCGCGCCGGTGCAATTTGGTGATAATATCCCCGTTGCGATTGCGGTAGATACTGAATATAGTAGCGCGACAGAAATTGTTTTGCTGACACAGGCATACAAATCACTGCCAGCGCGCTGTGTGTTGACACTGTCGGGAAACACGGCGTCAGGAACAATGAGTCGTGCACAATTGACGGAGTGTGGAACTGTAAACTTTGTACTGGCGGGAAAGATTAACGATATGATATTGCCGACCGCTGCAGCAAAGATTGATGTGCTTCCGTCTGTAGATCCGCAGAGCGCGGAATTTGTGCAAAATCCTGCGTCAATCAAAGACATCATCGCCGAAACGGTAGGAGACTATTTAAACAGCGATCAAAACTTAGTTGAATCGGTAAACAGTGCAGTTTATACGTATCTTGCCGAACATCCGGACGACCGCGTTGCCGTGTCTGGTTATGACAGTAAAGATGCAGGAAAAATACCGGTCGTGAATACGTCGGGAAATCTGACTGTGCGCAACGTACATATGTTGCTTGAACAGGCGGACGGCGAAGATGCGCTTGTCCTGCGCGGCGCAGTCAATCAGATTGTTGCATCAGTCGCAATTGCAGATCTGAAAAATGCGCTTGGCATCGAGAACGGTGCAACCGTATTGGACATGTATCCGGTCGGGTCAATCTATCAGACTACCAGCAGCACGTTTGATCCGGCTGCCGCTTGGGGCGGCACGTGGGAGCGCATCAAGGATAGATTTCTGCTCGCGGCGGGCACTGCGTATGCAGGCGGCAGCACCGGCGGTGAAGCAACGCATAAGCTGACCACACAGGAGATGCCGAGCCACACGCACACCATGTATGTCAACAATGACGGTTCATCTTCCACTTGGTCTCCGACAGCCGGAGAGTATTTAATCAAACCGGACGGTGTCACGACGAGCAAGAAAAACTATCAGGCCAAGCTGGCACAAAACGGCGCAGGCGGCGATCAAGCGCACAACAACATGCCGCCGTACCTCGCCGTATATATTTGGAAGCGGACCGCGTGAGGTGTAAATATGTTGATGATTAGAAATGGAAAAATCATGCTGACACGTGGCGACAGTGCCTATATTACAGTAACATTGAAGGCACAGGACGGCGCGGCATATACGATGCAGGCGGGCGACAAGCTGACGCTGACAGTACGCAAACAGGCAGTTGATACATCCTCTGTACTGTTGCAATCTGTCAGCGATTCAAACACAATCAAGTTGGCGCCGGAGCAGACCGAGAAGTTAGCATCCGGCAGTTATAGCTATGACATTCAGCTGACAACGGTTGCCGGAGATGTATTTACAGTGGCAGGCGCAACCAGCACAAACAGCAGCTTGTCCAACTTTGTTGTGCTGCCGGAGGTGACTGTATGAGCAACGCAAAAATTACCGGAGAACTGAATGCAGCTGGCATTTGCGGGGCTGTGAACACAGCAAACATGACCGGCACAATCGGGAACGGCATTGTGAAGTATGATAGCAGTACGGAATTATATACCGGCGAGTATGATATTGTGCCGAAAGCTGCCGAAGAACAGAAATTGCCGTGTGCAGGCAAGAAGATGGAAAAGGATATTACGGTACAGAAGGTACCGTATTATGAGACATCAAATGATACCGGCATCACGGTATACATAGCATCGGAGGTATGAAATGGCAGATGTAAAATATAAAAACAAAGTCGTGTACGATGGAAAGGTTTTGATTGACCTGACCGCCGATACAATCACAGCAGACAAGCTGGCATCCGGCATTACTGCGCACGATAAGTCCGGCGCACCTGTTATCGGCACGAGCACAAAAGACAGCGACACCAGCAACGACACGGCGGCTGTTGCCGAAATCTTAAAAGGAAAAACAGCACATGCACGCGGTGTACAGCTGGTTGGCACGATGCCAAATAACGGCGCGGTCACAGGTACGATTTCAACAAAAGCTGGGTCGTACACTATCCCGCAGGGCTATCACGACGGCTCTGGTAAAGTGGCAATCAGTACCACGGAGCAAGGAAAAATTGTTGCTGGTAACATCAAGTCTGGTGTGTCTATCCTTGGCGTAACTGGTACTTACTCCGGTGCATCCATCAAAGCGCAAACCAAAACGGTGACGCCAAAAGCCACGGCACAGACGGTTCAGCCCGACAGCGGTTACGACTACTTGTCTGCCGTGACCGTTGAGAAAATCCCGTATGTGGAAGCCGAAAACGCCGCTGGTGGCATTACAGTGACAATTGGGTGATTAAATGGCAACCACTAACGTAAATCAGGTGATCGTGAACAGCGAAACCATCCTCGATCTGACCGAGGACACCGTGACGGCGGTAGATTTGGCTGAAGGGGTTACGGCACACGATTCATCAGGTGCATTGGTCAACGGAAACCTTTCTGAGATTGAAGTATTTAAAAACAATCCAACCATTACATTTAAGACAGACGGTCCGTTTAGCTATTTTAGATGCTATCCTACTGTAAGCAAAGATTGCATTATGCGAACGACAAGTAAACCGAATGTTCTTTTACACGCTACCGATTTCGGTAACGCAACAGCCGCTGATGTAGTCAAAGGTAAAACGTTTACGTCTCAAAACGGTTTGAAAGTTAGTGGCACATACGAACCACCGAGCACTGAACCAACACTGCAAGCCAAAACCGTCACTCCGACAGCAACGGAACAGGTTATTGCGCCGGATAGCGGCTATGATGGTCTGTCGCAGGTCACTGTATCCGGTGACAGCAATCTGATTGCTGATAACATCAAGTCCGGCGTAAGCATTTTTGGCATCACCGGCACGCTGGCGGCAGCTGCATCGGACAACAACGTTGAGGCGTATGTGATTGACGCCACGAACCCAACTGTCAGTTTCAAGACGAGCGGCACGATTAAAGTGTACGGATACGGATACACGACCAGTTCAAGCGGCTGGGGCGGTAGCAGCACTACGGTACACGCGTTTTGCGGCGACGGGTACTACAAAGCGGCGAGCTGGGGCAGCCCGTCAAAGACCAGTTGCACGTTTGGTGTATCTGGCGGCAAGCTGACCGGTCTGCCGAGCCTGAACGGCGGCACGCTGATTGCGGTGTGCGGAATCTGAAATATGTGAAGTCGGTTGAGAAATTTTGTTAAGGAGTTAGGTGATAATGATGATTTATGCAATCACATGTGCATTTATCGTGCTGGATTTTGCGACTGGACTGATTAAAGCAGTCGCAACTGACAAATTCAAAAGTTCGATGATGCGGCAGGGACTTTTCCACAAGGTCGGAGAGATTCTTTGCGTGGCGCTGGGTATTCTAATCCAGTATGCAGAAGGCTATTTGGATTTAGGCATCAATCTTCCGGTCGCTGCAGCGATTTGCACGTACATTGTGCTGATGGAAATCGGCAGCGCAGTAGAAAATATCGGCGCAATCAATCCGGACCTTGTGCCGACAAAGCTGCGCAAAATTATTGGGATTGGAGGAGATGACAAGTGAGCTACAATGTACATTTTCAGACCGATGCATCATATAAATCCGTCAAATACGGTCAGGGCACGGTGTATTCATCCGGCTGCGGACCCGCGAGCCTGTGCAATGCGCTGGACGCACTGGGTATTGCTAATGTAACAGTAAAAGCTATGTGTGCTTACAGCGTGTCTGTGGGCGCACGAGTAACAGGGGGCACGGATGAAAGCGTGCTGCTGAAGCACGCAGCGAAAAAGTACGGCTTTACATATCGCACAACCAGCAAGAATGCCGAACTGCTCGCACATCTGAACGCTGGCGGTGTGGCTATCCTGCATGGCGGCAGCAGCTATAAGTTGTTTTCGTCCGGCGGGCACTTCGTGTGTGCGGTAGCTGCCAAAGGCAACACCATTACGGTGCTGGACAGCTACTGGTATAACGGCAAATACGCATCAAGTGCCATCCGGCGCAACCATATATCTGTTGTCAGCAAGGGCGTTATCAAAACCAGCCTGACCCAGTGCGGCAAAGCAACAGCCGATAGATCACCGAGCTATTACCTCATCAGCAAGGCGCAGAAGGTGCAGAAACCGACAAACAGCACGACAAACAACACAACGACCAACAAAAAGCAGGAGGATGACGACATGACCTACTACAAGAAATTTGAAAACATCCCGACATGGTACCAGACGGCCGTGAAAAAGGCGATTGACGCGGGCGCGCTGAATGGCACCGGCAACGGAGAACTGAACGTGTCCGAAGATCTGTGCCGCACGCTGACCGTGTTGGACAAGATGGGCGCGCTGGATAAGAAGTAAACCTATTTGCCGATGTCGGCAAAATGGGTAGGTGTGGAAAGACCTAGGGTGATTGCCCTAGGTCTTTTTTGATGCTCGCAATTTTATGATAAATGTGTTATAGTAACATTAAGGTTAGCAGTGCTTTTGAAAAAACATGTGGCAAACATGTGGCAAATATTAAACGCAGACTTGCGGAAAACTCCCGAATTTCGGTGCATTTGAACATTTTTGTCTTTTGCTTGACGTGCGGAAGGTCAGCGGTTCGAGACCGTTAGTGTCCACCAAAACGAATCCCCTAGAATCTGCGCGGTTCTAGGGGATTTCTGCTATTGTAAACATCTGTAAATAACGTTGAATGAATTGACGGAGGGGTACGGCATCTCATGGAAAAAATGAAAGTAAGATACCTTGATGTAATTATTTCTCATCCGGATTTATCAGCGGAAGAACTGGAACAGTTAATCAAAACAGCTGAGGAAGAATCCGAAAAAATGACCGAATGGCCAAGAATTGACTGAGGCCGCCAATCGATGTAGAAGAACTGAAAGACTGATTGCATGACATGCGGCACAGCGACATATAGTTTTGAAAGAAACTTTGGGGGATGCAGCTATGTGGCGAAAGAAACGTATGATTTTTGCAGCGATTACAGCGCTGGCTGTTTTATCTGTCGTTTTTCCGTATTACAATCAAACCATGCTTTTTCTTGCGTTTGCACCGCATCATAATCAAAATACGTTGGTGCTGGATGCCGGACATGGCGGCATAGACGGCGGCGCGGTGGCAGAGGATGGGACGGCAGAACAAGACATCAATCTGGCGATTGTACAGAAATGTCAGGCATTGGCAGAGTTTTTCGGCATTCGTACCGTTTTGACGCGCACAGACCGGAATTCTTTGCAGTATGATCCGAACCAGACGGTGCGGCACAACAAAATACAAGACATTCATGCGCGGGAAACACGCACCAATCAAACGCAAAACCCTATTTTTATATCCGTGCATCTCAATAAATTTTCAGACAGCCGCTACACAGGAGCACAAACCTTTTGGTCAAAGAACAATCCGGAGGGGCAGCTGCTGGCGCAGTCAATACAAGAGCAATTGACAAACGGCTTGCATCCGGAAAAACAGAGGACGGCAAAGCAGGCGCCGGACAGTGTGTATTTGATGAAGCATTTGACGTGTCCGGCGATGATTGTAGAGTGTGGATTTTTGTCTAATAGAGAAGAAACAGAACGGTTAAAGCAAGACGGTTATCAGAAAAAGCTATCTGTTTGTGTGATAAACGGATATTTGAACTATTTAGAAGGATAAGCAATTTATGAAACAAAAAACAGTGTTTTTATGCAATGAATGCGGCTATGAAAGCCCCAAATGGTATGGAAAATGTCCGTCCTGCGGTGCTTGGAATTCTATGGATGAATTCAAAGAGGCAAAGGCAGCCGCTGCGCCGCGCGGGGTGCTGCCTAAGACCGAGAGAAAACGCAATCGGCCGCTGGAAATCGGAAAAATTGAAACCAACGAAGAGACGCGCTTTCGCACCGGCATTTCAGAATTGGATCGTGTGCTGGGCGGCGGCGCAGTACATGGCAGCTTTGTGCTGGTCGGCGGCGAACCGGGCATTGGAAAATCTACACTGCTGCTGCAAATGTGTCAAGAGATGAGCCGGCAGGCAAAAATTTTATATGTATCCGGCGAGGAATCTTTGCGGCAAATTCGTCTGCGTGCCGATCGGCTGCATATTTCCTCTCCGGAATTGTTTGTGCTGGCAGAGACGGACTTGGAAGAAATTTTGGCAGAGACAGAGCTGCTCCTGCCGGATGTTCTGATTGTGGATTCCATTCAGACCATTTATAAATCGGACTTGAACAGTGCGCCGGGCAATACCACGCAGATCAAAGAATGTGCGATGACGCTCATGCAGTATGCCAAGCGGCACAATGTCACGATTTTCATTGTCGGTCATGTCAACAAAGAAGGCACGCTGGCAGGACCGAAAATTTTAGAGCACATGGTGGATTGTGTGCTGTATTTTGAAGGAGAAAAGCAGGTCTCTTTTCGCTGTCTGCGCGCTGCGAAAAATCGCTTTGGTTCGACCAATGAAATTGGTGTATTTGAAATGAGCGACTGCGGCTTGGTTGAAGTACCGAATCCGTCCGCCGCGATGCTTTCCGGTCATCCCACAGACGCCTCCGGCAACTGCATTGCCTGTACGATGGAGGGCAGCCGGCCGATTCTGGCGGAAATTCAGGCACTCGTGACAAAAACAGCGTATGGCACGCCGCGCCGCATGTCTGCGGGTGTGGACTATAATCGGATGGTGCTGCTGCTTGCTATTTTGGAAAAGCGGGTGGGGCTGTATTTGTCATCCAGCGATGCCTATATCAATGTCATCGGCGGGATGCGTCTGGATGAGCCTGCGATTGATTTGCCGATTGCGCTGGCGGTTGCGTCGAGTTATCGGGATCAGCCGCTTCCGGAAGGTGTGATGTCGTTTGGAGAAGTTGGTCTGACCGGAGAACTGCGGGCAGTTACTGCAGTGAGCCAGCGCATCCACGAGGCGATTCGTCTGGGCTTTACGACTTGCATCATGCCGAAACAGGACATTGGGCGCATGGAGATTCCCAAAACCTTCCGCATTGTACAGACGGAGAATATCGCACAGGCGATTGGTGCGGCATTTGGCAGGAAGTAACGATACTGTTGGCAGCAGGGCGGTGAAAACATGCAGGAACGATTGGATATTTATAATGAAGCTTGGCAGCGCATAGGCACAGCGCCGCGCGATGAAGTGCATGAAAAAGGACTGCTGCACCGTGTCGTGCACTGCTGGATTTTGGAAAATCAGCAGCCGGTGTTCTGGTTTCAGCAGCGGGCGCACACAAAAAAGGATTTTCCAGATTGTTTTGACTTGGCGTGCGGCGGGCACGTCGATGCCGGAGAGACGCCGCAGCAGGCGATGCTGCGCGAGCTTGGAGAGGAAATTGGGCTGCATGTGACAGAAAAAGACCTGATTCCCCTTGGTGCGTACCGCGCGCCGGATTTTTGCATGCCGGGGTACTATGATCGAGAAATGTCATATGTGTTCATGATTCGAGTGGATGAACCGGCGTTTGAGCTGGGCGATGAAGTGCAGCGCATGGTGCGTGTTCGTGCGGAGAATTTTTATCAAATGGAGGTAAATGGACGAGAAACCATACCTGTTGAGATGGAAAACGCAAAACACATTTCCGTAAGCCGAACGCGCTGGTGCTGTCATGACGGAGAGTTCCAAGCGATGGTTTTGCCATATTTGAGCAAAAAAAATTCCGATATTTTTTCAGTGGAAGATTGACAAAATCGCTGTTTTTAGTATAATAAACGGAGTGAGTAAAGTTAGCAGTCGCGCAGACCGTGCCGAAAGGCCCTTCTGTGAGGAAAGTCCGGGCTGCGCAGGGCAGGATAACGGATAACGTCCGCCGGAGGCGACTCTAGGAAAAGTGCAACAGAAATATACCGCCGCGGCCTCGGCTGCGGTAAGGGTGGAAAGGCGAGGTAAGAGCTCACCAGTTCCATAGGTAACTATGGAACTCTGTAAACTCTATCCGCAGCAACACCGTGGAGGGACACATAGGATTTGCCCGATCCGTCCCGAGGAGGTGGCTTGAGGCGTGTGGCAACATACGTCCAAGATAGATGGCTGCTCCAATGACAGAACCCGGCTTACTCTTTGCTCACTCTTTTTAGATTGAATGCAGGATAATTACCGCCCGCAGGGGCGGTTTTCCTGACATGGAATAAAAATCCCGACAGGGTAATAAAATGGGTGCTTCGCTTGGATTTGAGAGAGATCGGCGGCGAAACATGTTGGAGGTTCGAGAAATGAGTGCATATGATCGCTTTTTGGAAACCATGAGTGGCAAACATGTCACCGTCATTGGCATCGGGGTCAGCAACACGCCGCTGATTAGTCTGCTGCTGGAAGCCGGCGCACATGTCACGGTACATGATCGGAAAACGACAGAAGAACTGGGAGAAATTTATGAAGGACTGCACGACATCGGCGTAGAATTCTCCGTTGGCAGTGAGTACCTGAACAATTTGTCCGGAGATTATATTTTCCGCACACCGGGCATGCATCCGAACCAGCCGGCACTGGTAAAGGCGCGGGAACAGGGAAGCATTATCACCAGCGAGATGGAAGTGTTCATGCAGGTTTGCCCGTGCCCGATTCTGGCGATCACCGGTTCTGACGGCAAGACAACCACGACGACACTGACCTGTGAGATTCTCAAAAGAGCGGGTTATACCTGCCATTTGGGCGGCAATATCGGTCATCCGCTGCTGGCAGACGTGCCGTTTATCAATGAAAATGATTTTGCGGTTGTGGAACTGTCCTCGTTCCAGCTGATGGATATGACTTGTTCTCCGGCGGCTGCGCTGGTCACCAATGTAACGCCGAACCATCTGGATATCCACAAGGATATGGCAGAGTACATCGAGGCGAAAACGCACATTTTTGTCAACCAGAAGCCAGGAGCAAAGCTGGTGCTCAATGCAGACGATAAGGTCTCTCAGGATTTCCGTCCAGCAGAGGGCGTAGAGCTGCTCAAATTCTCCATGAAGGGACCGGTTGAAAACGGTGTTTACTTGGAGGACGGCGTCATCTGGTATGCTGAGGACGGCAATCGCCGCAAGATCATGAATGCAGATGAGATTCGCATTCCGGGCGCACACAACATTGCCAATTATATGGCGGCAATCTGCATGACGCATGGCAGAGTGACGTTTGACAATGTATGTGATGTGGCGCATGAATTTGGCGGTGTGGAGCATCGTTTGGAGTTGGTGCGCACGCTGAACGGCGTCAAGTATTACAACGATTCGATTGCATCCAGCCCGACGAGAACCGCAGCAGGTCTGCGCTCGTTTAAGCAGAAGGTCATTTTGCTGGCCGGCGGACATGACAAGAAAATTCCGTATGATTCGTTTGGACCGATTGTCTGCGATCACGTCAAGCGTCTGGTGCTGATTGACGCAAATCCGGATGATTCGACGGCACCGGCAATCAAGGCTTCCGTGCAGGCGGCGGACAACTATAAAGCGGACGAACTCCCGATTGACACATACGATGATTTTGAAAAGGCAGTTCGCGGTGCGGCGGCAGTCGCACAGGAGGGTGACGTTGTTCTGATGAGCCCGGCGAGCGCATCGTTTGATATTTTCAAGAATTTCATGGAGCGCGGCAACCGCTTCAAGGATATTGTCAATAGCCTGTAATAAAATAACACAATCACAGCCGCCGGATGAAAGTCCGGCGGTTTCTGTGTATACAAGGAAGGATTCTATGGTATTACTCAACGCAGAACATATTTCCCTGAGCTGGGGAGAAAACACATTATTTGATGATGTCAGCTTTGCGCTGGAAGAGCAGGATAAAGTCGGATTTATCGGCATCAATGGCACGGGCAAATCGACATTTCTGCGCATTCTTGCGGGGATGCAGGAGCCGGATGCGGGAACCATCACACTGGCGCGCGGCGCCCGCATCGGTTATCTGCCGCAGTCTCCGGACTTTTCCGAGCCGATAACCGTGCTGCAGCAGGTTTTTCGCGGCGCGGCAACGGATTTTGCTGAGGAACGCGCGTATGAGGCGAAGATGCTGCTGACACAGCTCGGCATCACGGATTTTGATAAAGATGTGCGGCTGCTGTCCGGCGGACAAAAAAAGCGCATAGCAATTTGCTCTGCGCTCATCAATCCGAGTGAAATTTTGATTTTGGACGAGCCGACCAACCACATTGACAATGAAACCGCAGCATGGCTGGAGCAGCAACTCAAGGCATATAAAGGCGCTTTGGTCATCATCACACATGACCGCTATTTCCTCAATCGTGTGACCAACCGCATTTGTGAGCTGGATCATGCCAAGCTGTATTTTTATGAAGAAAATTACGAGGGCTTTGTCGCGCGCAAGGCGGAACGCATTGCCAGTGCGGCGGCGTCTGAGCGCAAGAGACAGACCATTCTCCGGCGGGAGTTGGAATGGATGCGCCGCGGTGCAAAAGCACGCACGACAAAGGCAAAGGGGCGCATTCAGCGATTTGAGGAGCTATCCAGCAAGACCGTGCAGGAAGAAGACGGTCAGGTAGAAATGAAGTCGATTTCCACGCGCCTTGGCAAAAAGACCATCGAAGTGTCCGGACTGTGCAAGAGCTGGGATGGAAAGACGTATATTCGGGACTTTGATTTGACCGTAGCGCGTGACGATCGAATCGGCATTGTCGGTCACAATGGCACGGGCAAATCGACATTTTTGCGCATCCTCGCGGGACAGGCGCAGCCGGATGCGGGAACCGTATCCTACGGCGAAACCGTGAAGATTGGCTATTTCGCGCAGGACTGCGGCCATATGGATCAGGAGCAAAAGGTCATCGAGTTTATTCGAGACATTGCAGAGACCGTGCGCACGCCGGATGGAACGCTGTCCGCAGCACAGATGCTGGAGACGTTTTTGTTTACCGGAGAACAGCAGTGGACGCGCATTGGCAGCCTTTCCGGCGGTGAACAGCGCAGACTGTATCTGCTCAGCGTGCTGATGTCTGCACCGAATATCCTTCTGCTCGATGAGCCGACCAATGATTTGGACATTGAGACACTGAATATTCTGGAAAATTATCTCGAGGGATTTGAAGGCGCTGTTCTCGCCGTATCACATGACCGCTATTTTCTCGACAAAACAGCACGGCGCATCTTTGAATTCCGTCCGAACGGTGACGTACAGGAATATCTCGGCAATTATGCGGATTATTTGGACAAACGCAAAGAGCTGGAGCGACCGACTGCAGAAAAAACCGAAAAAACAGAAAAGTCGAAGCCGAAAAATACCGGAAAGACAAAGATGAGCTATAAAGACCGGTATGAGCTGGAACATATCGACGATGAAATTGCCGAGCTGGAACAAAAGCTGGCGGCATTGAAAGAGGAACAGGCGCAAATTACATCGGATTTTGTGCGGCTGCAAGAGCTTTCCGAACAGATTGAAACGGTGTCCGGCGCATTGGACGCGAAGGAAGAGCGCTGGATTGAGTTGCAGGAGATGGCGGAGCTAGAAAACAGCTGATTTTTATGCCAATTTCCAAAAGCCAAGTGCGATGAGAACTATGCCGCAAGAGATCGAGCGCGCGCGTTCGCTGGGAATTGGGATTTTTGTGCCAAACCATCGCCCGTACCAAACTGCGAAGAAATTCCAAATCAACGCGATGCCAAACAGCGGAATCAACGTCCATCCAGTGGCTGTAATGCCCAAACCGCCGATCAGGGAGTCGATGGACACCGGAATGGCGAGAACGATGGATTCCGGAACCGATAAAATCTTGGAGTGGTCGCTGTCTGCACGCGTGTGGTCAAGAAACACGGCGGCGCCGACGCGCACGGGAGATAACAACGGTGTTTTCGTCTTTTCCAGCAACAGAGAAATCTGTGTGCCGAATATTTGCAGCAGTCCGATGCAGACCAACGCATAAAATCCAATCCAACGGATGGCGTCCTGCGGAAAGTCCCGAAACAGCAGGCTTTTTCCGGCAGCGGACAGAAGCAGGAACCCGCTGCTGACAGCCGCCATACACAGGCGGGAGCGCCAAGGAATCCGGATTTCTGACGTGCCGCATGCCATGGCGGCGAACATGACATCCGCCGTCACGGCGACAATAATCATAAAATCCAAGAAAAAATCCCCTTTCTCTGTAAATTGCTTATGAGCAGTGTATGCTGCCCGTGCAAAAACAGTGAAAAGGGGATTTTCTGTTTTCTTATTCGTTTGCAGAGAAATTAAAATACCTGCCAGAACGCGGCGTAGTATGGCGGAAGCTCGGAACCGCCGCCGAAATCATGCACTTCTCCGGTGATGAGGTCGCGGGCGCGGCCTGCTTCTGCGTTAAAGTGTGCGGAAAACGGCTGATCGTCGGCATTGATGGCAACCATAACGCGTTCATCCTCAAAAGCGCGCTCAAAGATGATCTGCTTGTTGGTCATCAGACGAATGGTGTAACCGCCGTAGCACAGCGCCTTGGAGGATTTCTTTGCCTTCGCGAGCTTGGCAATCCATTCGGTCAGTTCATTGGTCTGCGGCTCGTCAAAGCATGGACGCAGATTGGCGTCAGAACCCTGCTGTTTTTGTGCTTTCTCGCCCCATTCACTGCCGTAGTAAATGCACGGGATGCCCGGCATGCCAACCATCATCGCGTAAATAAGCGGCAAGTGCTTTTCGTTGGTCAAAATAGATGCGACGCGGGTGACATCGTGATTGTCGACAAAGGACAGCAGATGCTTGCCCTTGTACAGCGTCCACGGCTCCGGTCCAAACTGGCGCTGCAGCGAATGGCCGATTTCGAACATGTTCATGGAGTTGAAGGAGGAGTATAAACCCTTGTAGCAATCGTAATTGGTGCAGGAGTGCAGCATACCGTCTGCCAAAAACGGAGAGCAGTCGCTGCTCATGACCTCGCCGACCAGAAAGAAATCCGGCTTGAGAGAATCGCAGAACGAGCGCAGGCGGCGGATAAAATCGCGATCCAAGGAATAGGCAACGTCCAAACGCAAGCCGTCAATGTCAAACTCTTCTACCCAGCCGCGAATGCAGTCAAAAATATGCTGGATGACTTCTTCGTTGCGCAGATTCAGCTTCACCAGTTCATAATGACCTTCCCAGCCTTCGTACCAAAATCCGTCGTTGTAATTGGAGTTTCCGTCGAAGCTGATGTGGAACCAATCTTTGTACGGAGAATCCCACTTTTTTTCCTGTACATCCTTGAATGCCCAGAAGCCGCGGCCGACATGGTTGAACACGCCGTCCAGCACAATGCGCACGCCTTCTTTGTGCAGCTTGCCGCAGACTTCGGCAAAATCTTTGTTGGTGCCGAGGCGGCAGTCGATTTTTCGGAAATCTCGGGTATCATAGCCGTGGCTGTCCGATTCAAAAACAGGGGAAAAGTACACGGCGTTGCAGCCGACAGACGCAATGTGCGCCGCCCAATCGCCGACTTTTTCGATGCGGTTCACAGTTTTTTCGTCGTTTTCCCACGGTGCGCCGCAAAAACCCATTGGATAGATCTGATAAAAAACACTCTCATAAGCCCACATAACAGCAGAACCTCCTTGTTATGGAAAATGTATTTCCTATGACAAAACTAGTATATCATATTTGGTGAGAATGAACAACAAAAATGCACAAAATAATTCTTTATTTTTTGTATATTTCTCTTGCATTTTGCGGGTGTTCATGCTAAAATATCTAACTGAAACCGGACAATCCTCTGTTCACCCGGCTGAGAAAGGCTCGGCCCCCGGGTATGCGGCGCACAAGCATTGTGCAGGAAAAATCAGCGCAGTACCGGACAGGAGGTTTTAAAAGAGACACGATTGTCTAAGATTTGGAGGATTATACGATGGACTTAGTTAAGGTTCTCGCAGAGCAGCAGATCAAGAACGATCTGCCGGAACTCAAGGTTGGCGCTACCGTTAAGGTACACCAGAAGATCAAGGAAGGCAACCGCGAAAGAATTCAGATTTTCGAGGGTACCATCATCGCTATCAAGCACACTGGCATCAACAAGTCTGTAACCGTTAGACGTATTTCTTACGGCGTAGGCGTTGAGAAGACTTTCCCGGTACATTCCCCGAACATTGCAAAGTTCGAGATCGTTCGTAACGGTAAGGTTCGCCGTGCTAAGCTGTACTACCTGCGCGGCAGAGTCGGCAAGGCAGCAAAGGTTCAGGAAAAGCTGTAAGTTTCAGCCTGTATTCAGGAACCACAAAGGAGAGAACAGTTGTGTTCTCTCCTTTTTCTTTGAAAAATTGGGAAAACTCGGGGGGATTTGCGGGTATTTTGCCGGAAATTACTTGCCATTCGGGGTGGAATCGGTATAATATAAAAATATATGTGTATCCGATGAAAGGATGATGAGACCCGATGCGCAGAGAGAAAAAATCTTCTGAAGAAGAAGCACCAAAGGGACGATTTCACAGCGAGCTGTTTGACTGGGGTGAGGCACTGATTTTATCCTTGACCATCGTCATTCTGGTTTTTGTGTTTGGCGTTCGAATTATTGGTGTAGAAGGATCTTCTATGGTGCCGACTTTGCAAAATGGCAATCAGCTGTTGGTTTCCAATCTGTTTTACACGCCGGAAAAAGGCGATATTGTGATTTTGACCAAGGATTCATTTATGACAAGCCCGATTGTCAAGCGTGTCATTGCGACGGAGGGCGACACCGTGGACATTGATTTCGAAACCGGTGAGGTGTCCGTCAACGGCGAAGTGCTGGATGAGACGTATATCGCGGAGAAAACACAGACGCATTTTGACATGGATTTTCCGCAGACCGTGCCGGAAGGATGTATTTTCGTCATGGGAGATAACCGCAATCATTCAACGGATAGCCGCTGCGAGGCGCTGGGCATGGTGGACACACGCTATGTCATCGGCAAGGTGCTGATGCGCATCTATCCGCTGAATGAAGTTGGTACCGTATCATAAGGAGAAAAGCATATGAATATACAGTGGTATCCCGGTCATATGACGCGCACGCGCCGGCAGATGGCGGTCAGCCTGAAGCAGGTGGATGCGGTCTGTGAAGTGGTTGACGCACGCATCCCGCAGGTCAGCCGCAATCCGGATATGGACGAAATCGCGGGCAACAAGCCGCGCATTCTGATTTTAAACCGCACGGATCTGGCGGATCCGGAAGCGACCAAACAGTGGGCTGCCTTTTATCGCAGCAAGGGCTATGCTGTTTTGACAACCGATGCCAAGAGCGGCGCGGGTGTTGCCAAGTTCTCTGCGGCAGTTCGCACGCTGCTGGCAGATAAAATCGAAAAGTGGAAGGAAAAGGGTCAGACCGGCCGTTCCGTCAAAGTCATGGTTGTCGGCATCCCGAATGTCGGCAAGTCTACGTTTATTAACAAGGTGCTTGGCCGAAAGTCGGCAAAAGCTGCGGATAAGCCAGGTGTTACGCGCGGACAGCAGTGGTTTCGCGTAGAAGGCGGCTTGGAACTGCTTGACACGCCGGGTATTCTGTGGCCGAAGCTGGACGATGAGCGCACAGGTATTCTTCTGGCAGTGACTGGCGCAGTGAAGGACAACATCTTGGATGTTGAAACGCTGGCGTGCAAGCTGATGGAGATTTTGTACCATCATGCACCGGAGCTGCTGACAGAACGATATAAGTTTGAACTGCCGCACAAGGACGAAGAAATTGATTTTCTCGGATATGAATTGCTCATGCGTGCGGGCAGAAAACGCGGCTTCCTGATTTCCGGCGGTGAAATTGACACCGAGCGCATGGCGCGTATTTTGCTGGATGAATACCGCGGCGGCAAGCTCGGCCGCATCACGCTGGAGACACCGGATGAGTACGCGGAGGAGCAGGCGAATGGCTAAGAGCAAGCAGCCGGTTCTCCTCACGATGGAAAAAGAAGCGGAATTGCGCGCCAAAGGCTTTACGGCCGTGTGCGGCATTGATGAAGCGGGACGCGGCCCGCTGGCGGGTCCTGTTGTCGCGGCAGCGGTGATTTTGCCGGAGGGCATCGAACTGCCGGGGGTCAACGATTCCAAGAAAATTACAGAAAAAAAGCGTGAAGGATTGTTTGACTTTGTCAAGGAACATGCGCTTGCCTATGGCATTGGTCAGGCGAGTGAACAGGAAATTGATGAGATCAATATTTTGCAGGCGACGTTTCTCGCGATGCGCCGTGCAGTGGAAGCGCTGCAGCTTCCGGCGGATTTTGCTCTGGTAGACGGCAATCGTATTCAAGGATTGGATATTCCGGCAGAAACGGTTATCGGCGGAGACGGCAAAGTGCTGTCCATCGCGGCGGCGTCTATTCTCGCCAAGGTCACGCGAGATCGGTATATGCGTGAAATGGCGCAGACATATCCGGAATACGGTTTTGAAAAGCACAAGGGCTACGGAACCAAGGCGCATTACGCCGCCATAGAGCAGTACGGCATTTGTCCGCTGCATCGCAAGACGTTCTTGAAAAAGATTCTCAACAAATGACAACGGGACAGCGCGGGGAACAGCGTGCGGCTGAATTTTTGCAGCGGCATGGATATGTGATTTTGGCGCGGAATTATCGCTGGAAGCACGGTGAGATAGATATTATCTGTGCGGATGCGCACTATCTGGTTTTTGCGGAAGTCAAAACCCGCTCCGGAGAGCAGTGGGGCGCGCCGCGCGAGGCGGTGACAGCGCGCAAGCGCGAACGATTGGTTCAAACCGCGCAGCGCTGGCTGCTCCAGTACCCGACAACAAAACAGCCGCGGTTCGATGTCATAGAAGTGCTTGTCAATCAGCAGCGCGGCACGTGCCGCATCCGGCACATTCCCAATGCATTTGAGGTGAATTGATTGCGATATTTTGATCTGCACTGTGACACCATCTACCGTTTGACGGATTTCGAACAACGGCTGCCTGCGGGAGAGAATCTGCTGCAAAACACCGGACATGTGGACTTGCAGCGAGCTGGCTCTCTGGAACAGTATGCGCAGGTATTCGCGTTGTTTTGCGGGTATCAGCCGGTTGCATCGCAGCAGGACGCGCATCGGCGGCTCACACGCATGCTGGATACGGCGCGCGATGCGTTCGCTGCCAGCGGTTCCCGTTTGCGGCATTGTACCTGTGCCGCAGATTTTCTCGAAGCACAGGCGCAGCGGCAAGTGGCGGCATTTTTGTCCATCGAAGGTGCAGAGCTGCTGCAAACCGAGGCGGATGTACAGATGGCGCTGCAGGCGGGCGTGAAGATTGTCACGCTGACGTGGAATTTTGATTCTGTCTATGGCTGCGGTGCATCCACAGATAATACGGCTGGACTCAAACCGGCGGGAAAACAGCTGGCAAAGACATTGGCGCAGCGCGGCGTGTTTCTGGACGTTTCCCATTTGTCCGCCAAAGGATTTTGGGATTTGGCGGACTGTATTGATACGCCGATTTTGGCAACGCATTCCAACAGCCGAAAAATTTGCAATCATCCGCGCAATTTGACCGACGAACAGTTTTGTGAGATGATTCGCCGCGGCGGTTTGGTCGGCATCAATTTTTACGTTCCCTTCGTCACCCATCGGCGCACGGCAACGTGTGATATGGTTGTCCGGCATATCGAGCATTTCTGTGAATTGGGCGGTGCGCACAATCTGTGCATCGGCGCCGATTGGGACGGCTGTGACCGGTTTCCCGAAGGCATTTCCGACATGACAGGGATTGCTCTGCTGGCAGAAGCGCTGGCGAGAAGAAACTATTCGGAACAGCAAATCGCTGGTTTCCTGTATGACAATGCAGCTCGATTCGTACAAACGAATTTTTAACGATAGCGAAATACCCAGGAGGTTTTCAACTCATGAATTATGTAAGCACAAGAGATAAGAAGCTGAGCGTCAGCGCGGCAAAGGCAATTGCTACCGGTATTGCTCCGGACGGCGGTTTGTACTGCCCGACAGAAATTCCGCAGCTGACAGCAGAGGACATTGCTGCCCTGTGCAAAAAGAATTACCGCGGCAGAAGTGCCGACATTCTGGGTCGCTTTTTGACCGACTTCACTGCCGAGGAGCTGGAGCAGTTTGCTGCCCGTGCCTATGCGGATGAAAAGTTTGGCGGCTCGGACACGGCTCCGCTGGTAAAGCTGGAGGACGGCACGTATATTTTGGAGCTGTGGCATGGCCCGACCTGTGCATTCAAGGATATGGCGCTGCAGATGCTGCCGCATCTGCTGACTGCTTCGCTGAAAAAGACCGGAGAGCAGCGCACAGCGTGCATTCTGGTTGCAACGTCCGGCGACACCGGCAAGGCTGCTCTGGACGGCTTTGCGGATGTAGAGGGCACCAAGATCATGGTTTACTATCCGGTGGACGGTGTCAGCACGATTCAGAAGCTGCAGATGGTCACCCAGCGCGGCAGCAACGTACAGGTGTGCGCGATTCGCGGTAATTTTGACGATGCACAGAGCGCAGTCAAGAAAATCTTCACGGATAAGGATTCGATTCGCAAGCTGGATGAGCAGGGCATGACGCTGTCCTCTGCAAACTCCATCAACTGGGGCCGTCTGGCACCGCAGATTGCATATTATGTCTCTGCATACTGCGACATGCTCAACCGCGGAGATATCCAGATGGGCGATGCCATCAACGTCTGCGTGCCGACCGGCAACTTTGGCAATATTTTGGCGGCTTATTTTGCAAAGCAGATGGGCGTTCCGATTGCCAAGCTGATTTGCGCATCCAACGAAAATAACGTGCTGACAGACTTCTTCCGCTCCGGCGGTACCTATGACAGAAACCGCCCGTTCCACACGACGATTTCTCCGTCGATGGATATTCTGATTTCCAGCAATCTGGAGCGTTTACTGTTCTTGGTTTCCGGATATAATGATGCTATGGTTGCGGATTTGATGAAGCAGCTCAACGAAACCGGCAAGTATTCGGTACCGGCTGACGTCTTTGAAACCATTGGCAGTCAGTTCGAGGGCGGCTTCTGCGATGACGCACAGACCAAGCAGACCATCGCACAGCTGTTTGACGAGAAAAAGTATCTGGCAGATACGCACACGGCGGTAGCTGTCAAGGTATACGAGGATTACCGCGCACGCACGGGCGATACGACGCCGACGGTCATCGCTTCGACAGCAAGCCCGTTTAAGTTCTGCCAGAGCGTTATTTCTGCGCTGGGCGGCACCGTGTCCGGTGACGGCACAGAACTGCTGGATCAGCTGCACGACATGACCGGCGCGCCGATTCCGGCACCGCTTGCTGCTCTGTCCGGTCTCAAGCCGCGCTTTGACTTGGTCATTGACCGCGAAAACATTCTGAATACCGTAGATCTGCTGGGACAGATTTAATCCATGGCGCTGTATACGATTGCAGACCTGCATTTGTCCGCCGGTGTCCAAAAGCCAATGGACATCTTCGGCGGCAAATGGCAGGGATACATGGAAAAAATCCAAAAGAACTGGCGGGCAGTCATTCAGCCGGAGGATACGGTCGTGATTGGCGGCGATATTTCCTGGGGAATCAATCTCCAGCAGAGCCTGCCGGATTTTCGGATTTTATCCGATTTGCCGGGGAAAAAAATCATCGGAAAGGGCAATCATGACCTCTGGTGGTGCACGGTAAAGAAGATGAAACGATTTTTTGAAGAAAATCAGATAAAAAATATTGATTTCCTCTTTAATAATTGTTTCATTTATGATAATATTGGTATTTGTGGAACACGCGGCTGGTTTTACGAGGAAGATTTCAAGGAAAGCCACGACGAGAAAATTTTTCGGCGGGAACTTCTCCGGCTGGAACACTCGTTTCAGGCCGCGCAGGCGCAGGGCGCAGAAGAGATTTACTGCTTCCTGCACTATCCGCCCATCTTCACGAGCTTTCGCTGCGGGGAGATCATTGACCTGATGCATCGGTATCAGGTTGAGCAGTGCATCTATGGACATTTACACTCGGACAGCCTGCGCTATGCGGTGACGGGCGTCCACGAAGGCATCAATTTTCGTCTGGTTTCCGGAGATTATATTGATTTTATGCCTGTACTGCTAAAAAAATAGAAAAAATTGTAGCCAAAAAGCCAACTATCTGATAAAATAGATTGGACATATATTTAGGAGGAGTCATTCAATATGGAACTCAAGAATACCGAAAAGCTGGAGCACAGCCAGGTAAAGCTGACTGTTGCAGTATCTGCTGAAGAATTAGATAAGGCAAAGGAAGCTGCTTACAAGAAGAACAAGAATCAGTTTCAGATTCCGGGCTTCCGTAAGGGCAAGGCAACTCGTAAGGTTATCGAGCGCCTGTACGGCAAGGATTTCTTTGTAAACGACGCAATCAACAACCTGTACCCGGAGATGTATCCGCAGGCTCTCGAGGCTGCTGGCATTGAGCCGGTTGGCCAGGGCGATGTGAAGATTGACGAGTCTCTGGAAAACTTTGACAACGGCTTTGACTTTATCTTCACTGTACCGGTTTACCCGGAAGTTTCCGTTGGCGAGTACAAGGGCATCGAGGCAGAGCGCGCTGACGACACCGTATCTGAGGATGACGTAAACGCTGAGCTGAACCGTCTGGCAGAGCGTGACGCAAGCACCGAGACTGCTGAGCGTCCGGCACAGAACGGCGACACCGTAGTTATCGACTTCGAGGGCTTTGTTGATGATAAGGCATTTGAAGGCGGCAAGGGCGAGGACTACAGCCTGAAGCTGGGTTCCGGCACCTTTATCCCGGGCTTCGAGGATCAGCTGGTTGGCAAGTCTGCTGGCGAGTCCTGCGACGTAAACGTTACCTTCCCGGAAGAGTATCAGGCTGCTGAGCTGGCAGGCAAGCCGGCTGTATTCAAGTGCACCGTGAAGTCTGTTCAGGAGACCATCCTGCCGGAAATCGACGATGAGTTTGCAAAGGACGTTTCCGAGTTCGAGACGCTGGAAGAGCTGAAGAAGGACACCGAGAAGAAGATCGCAGAGTCCAAGAAGAACGCTGCTGACCGTGACTTCGAGGAGAAGATTCTGGATAAGGTTCTGGAGACTCTGGAAGCTGACATTCCGGAAGCTATGTTCGAGGCACAGCTGGACAACGTAATGCAGGACTACGGCTATCGCATCCAGTCCCAGGGCATCTCTCTGCAGGACTACGTAAAGCAGATGGGCATGGATATGGCATCCTTCCGCAACATCTTCCGCGATCAGGCTGAGCGTCAGGTAAAGGTTCAGCTGGCTCTGAAGAAGATCTCTGAGCTGGAGAGCATCGAGCCGTCTGAGGACGAGATCGAGGCTGAGTACAAGAGACTGGCAGAGGCTTATGGTCTGGAAGAGGATAAGGTCAAGAACTTTGTTCCGGTTGATTCCGTAAAGTCTGACCTGACCACCCAGAAGACCCTCGACATGCTGAAGGAGAGCGCTGTAGCAGTAGCTCCGGCAGCTGACGCAGAGTAAGAGTTATTCAAAACCCCCTCCGGCGTTACATACCCCCCGAAAGGGAAGGAGGAATATTTTATGAGTTTAGTCCCTTATGTAGTAGAGCAGACCAATCGCGGTGAACGCTCTTATGACATTTTTTCCCGACTGCTCAACGACCGCATCATTATGCTTTCCGAAGATGTCAATGATACGACCGCTTCGCTCATCGTAGCGCAGCTGCTGTATCTGGAGGCACAGGATCCGGATAAGGACATTCAGTTCTATATCAACTCTCCTGGCGGCTCCATCACATCCGGTATGGCGATCTATGATACCATGCAGTACATCAAGTGCGATGTATCCACAATCTGCATCGGCATGGCGGCGTCTATGGGCGCATTCCTGCTGTCTTCCGGCACCAAGGGCAAGCGTTTTGCTCTGCCGAACAGCGAGATTATGATCCATCAGCCGCTGATTGGCGGAAATGGTCTGTCGGGTCAAGCGACTGACATCAAGATCCACACGGATCATCTGGTTCGCACCAGAAACAAGCTGAACGAAATCCTTGCAAAGAATACGGGCAAATCCATTGAGGAAATTGCGCGTGATACCGAGCGTGATAATTTCATGTATGCGGAACAGGCAAAGGAATACGGCCTGATTGACGAGGTTATGGTTCACAGATAAAAAGAACGCGATCACCGGAATGGCTGGAACGTGCAGTCGTTCCGGTGATTCGACATTGTAATCCCTACCGAAAGACAGGGATTGGAAAATCGAGGTGTATTATGGCACGAAACGACGATAAGCATGAAATTCGCTGCTCGTTTTGCGGAAAGCCCCAGTCCAGTGTGCACAAACTGATTGCAGGACCAAATGTGTATATCTGCAATGAATGCATCGAGATCTGCCAGAGTATCTTGGATGAAGAATTCGGATATGAGGAAGATACGCCGACGGCTTCCGTTATGAAGGCTGCAGCGGGTCCGGAGAAGCTTCCGACACCGCGTGAGCTGAAAGAAACGCTCGATCAGTATGTCATCGGACAGGATCGCGCGAAGGTTGCGCTGAGTGTTGCAGTATATAATCACTACAAGCGTATTTTCAAGGGCTCGGATGACGGCGTAGAGCTGCAGAAGAGCAATATTCTCCTCGTCGGCCCGTCCGGCTCCGGCAAAACGCTGCTGGCGCAGACCTTGGCAAAGACGCTGGAAGTTCCGTTTGCGATTGCAGATGCAACCACATTGACAGAAGCAGGCTATGTCGGCGAAGATGTAGAAAACATCCTGCTGCGCCTGATTCAGGCTGCTGATTTTGATGTGGAGCGCGCACAGCGCGGCATCATCTATGTCGATGAAATTGACAAAATCGCACGCAAGAGCGAAAATGCCTCCATTACGCGTGATGTAAGCGGCGAGGGCGTTCAGCAGGCACTGCTGAAGATGCTCGAAGGCACCGTAGCCAATGTTCCGCCGCAGGGCGGCCGCAAGCATCCGCATCAGGAGTTTATTCAGATTGATACCACCAATATCCTGTTCATCTGCGGCGGCGCGTTCAACGGTCTGGAAAAGATTGTTGAAAACCGCACGACCAAGAGCAGCATGGGATTTGGCGCGCAGATCAAATCTAATACAGAAAAAGACATCGGCACGATTCTTCGCGATTTGGAGCCGCACGATCTGATGAAGTTCGGACTGATTCCGGAGCTGATTGGCCGTCTGCCGGCGCTGGTATCGCTGGATTCTCTGGACAGAGAAGCGCTGATTCGCATTCTCAAGGAGCCGAAGAATGCGCTGGTAAAGCAGTATGAGAAGCTGTTTGATATGGACGGCGTCAAGCTGACCTTTGACGATGCCGCTTTGGAGCGCGTGGCAGACATTGCGCTGGAGCGTCAGACAGGTGCCCGCGGTCTGCGCGGCGTCATGGAAGACGCGATGACGGATATTATGTTTGCCATCCCGTCGGATGACAACATTCAGTCCGTGCGCATCACCAAGGATGTTATCGACAAAAAGGGAAAGCCGGAAATTACGCTGAAGCCGCAGAAAACTGCTTGACAGGAGAGGTGAGAGCGCGTGAACGAATTTACTGAAAATCCATATATCATTCGCAGTCTGTACATCCTTCCGGATGAAGAACCGGTTGTGAAGTATCTCAACGGTACGGAAGCACAGATGGAAGAACTGGTACACGGCAAAATCGCTTCGGCAGGCATTGAGGAAGGCGTTTGCGTCATTCACAATGCGCTGAGCGAGCTGCTTAAGATGACGGAAAACCGCGTCATTGATGGAACCCAGTTTTACGGCCCGATGATTGTGGTGTCTTTTGACAATGTCGGAAACATCATTTCGCTGACCGAAGATGATGCGGAATACTTTGCGGAACAATTTGCTTTGAAAAAGTAAAGCTTTGCATGTTACAGCCTACAGACCTGCTTTTGGTGTCTGTAGGCTGTTTTTGTGCGGCAATTCCCCCTCAAATAGTATAATATGAGAAAATACACTAGATTGCACGGAAAAGCGCACAAAACCATTGGTATATTTAGGAATTTTCGCCATGTATCAGATTTCTCTGAGACTTGAAAAGCACAATAAAATACTATATAATTTTAAGAAGTATGAAATATTGAAGTACAGTTCGTTCATTTGACAAGCAGGGACTCCAAATGAAGGCTGTACGCAGCGCTGGGAATTTTATCCCGCCGCGCTGCCGGGAGGAGGTAAGATCAAATGTCCCAGATTGAAGAAGTGGTACATGATACCTGTGAGGAATCCGAAGTGCTGCCGGTGCTGCCGCTGCGCGGATTGGTGGCGTTTCCGGAAATGCTGATTCATTTTGATGTCGGCCGTTTGATTTCCATGAAGGCGCTGGAGCAGTCCATGCAAGACAATCAGCGTCTGTTTCTGACAGCACAGCGTGATATTCGCACGGACGCACCGACAACAGATGATTTGTTTGTCGTAGGCACTGTGTGCACCGTCAAGCAGATTTTGCGTTTGCCGGGCGATAACATCCGCGTATTGGTGGAGGGCTCGTACCGCGCCGGTGTCGAACAGTTCTCCAAAGAGGACGATGGCTGCATGCGTGCCCGCGTTTTTCGTATGGAAACCGAGCCGGGGCGCGTGTCGGAGCGCCGCAAGGAAGCACTGGTTCGCGCATTGCAGGACAGATTTGAAGAATATGCAGGACTTGCATCCCAGATCACCAATGACGTTGTCATGACGGTGCTGGACGGCGGAGAACCGGGCTATCTGGCGGATTATGTCGCACAAAATACACCGCTGGCATATGAAACCAAACAGGAGCTGCTTGAAGAACTGCATGATGTGCGCCGCTTGGAACGCGTGGTTCGCGTGCTCGGTCATGAGATTGAAATTCTTCAGATTGAGAACTCCATTCAAGATAAATTAAAAGAACAGATTGACAAGAACCAGAAGGAATACTACCTGCGTGAGCAGCTCAAGATTATTCAGACCGAGCTGGGAGATCAGGATCTGGGAGAAGAAGTCGAGGAATACCGTGAAAAAATCCGTGCGCTGCATTTGGATGAGGCGGCGGAAACCAAGCTGCTCAAGGAAGCAGGCCGTCTGGAAAAAATGCAGCCGATGTCCGCAGAGAGCGGCGTTGTCCGTACATATCTGGATACCTGCTTGGAGCTTCCGTGGAACAGCACGACTTCCGAACGCGTCAATTTAAAGCAGGCACGCAAGGTGCTTGACCGCGACCATTTTGGACTGGACAAGGTAAAAGATCGCATTATGGAATTTTTGGCGGTCAAATCTCTTGCGCCGCAGCTCAAGGGACAGGTGCTGTGTCTGGTCGGCCCTCCGGGTGTCGGCAAGACGTCCATTGTTCGCTCTGTCGCAGAGGCGATGAACCGCAAGTACGCACGCATGTCGCTCGGCGGTGTGCGCGATGAAGCGGATATTCGCGGACACAGAAAGACTTATATCGGTGCAATGCCGGGTCGTATTATGACGGCGCTGACACAGGCAGGCAGCAAAAATGCCTTGATTTTGATGGACGAAATTGATAAGATGGGCGCAGACTCCCGCGGTGATCCAGCTGCTGCTCTGCTCGAAGTGTTGGATGCAGAGCAGAATAACGCTTTCCGCGATCATTATATTGAGCTGCCGTTTGACTTGTCCGATGTGCTGTTTATCACAACGGCGAACACACTGGATACCATTCCGCGTCCGCTGCTCGACCGCATGGAGATTATCGAGCTGTCCAGCTATACGGAGCAGGAAAAGGCAGAAATTGCGATGCGTCATCTGCTGCCCAAGCAGCTGGAGCATCACGGTCTCAAAAAGTCCAATCTGGCGCTGAGCCGTGACACCATGGTATATCTCATTGATGCATATACCAGAGAAGCAGGCGTGCGCCGCTTGGAGCAGCAGATCGCAAAGGTATGCCGAAAAACAGCCAAGATCATTGCTGAGGACCAGCAGGAGCATCCGGATCGCAAGACGCGCAAGCGCGTGACGGTCAATCGCTCGAATATGGAGAGCTTTTTGGGTACGCCACGGTACAAACATGACAATGTCACCAAGAAAGACGAAATTGGCGTGGTCAATGGTCTGGCGTGGACTTCGGTTGGCGGCGAAATGCTTCAGGTAGAAGTCAATGCCGTGCCGGGCACCGGCAAGCTGGAAATTACCGGCAATCTGGGCAAGGTTATGACAGAATCCGCCAAGGCAGCGGTTACATATGTGCGCTCTGCAGCGGAAAAGCTGGGCATTGACCCGATGTTCTATAAAGAAAAAGATATTCACATTCATTTTCCGGAAGCGGCAATCCCGAAGGACGGCCCATCTGCCGGCGTGACCATGACAACGGCGATTGCATCGGCGCTGTCAGACATTCCGGTGCGCCATGACGTCGCGATGACCGGCGAAGTGACCCTGCGCGGCCGCGTGATGCCGATTGGCGGATTGAAGGAAAAGACCATGGCGGCATACCGTTCCGGCATGAAAACCGTCATTGTTCCGGCGGAAAATGAACCGGATTTACAGGATATTGACCCGACTGTACGTGAAAATGTAGAATTTGTCATTGCAGAAACCATGGATACGGTATTGCAGACAGCACTGCGCCGTCCGGCAAAGGACGGCAAAACAGAAGCGGCTGTGGTGACGGATGCTTCTGTGCAGTCTGGAAAAACCGGTGCGAGACAAGGAGAATTATGCTGAATTTACATCTGGTAGAATTTGTGCGGTCTGCTGTCAAAACAGCGGATTTCCCCAATGATAATTTGCCGCAGATCGCCTTTGCCGGCAAATCCAATGTCGGCAAATCGTCGACGATTAACCGCCTGCTCAACCGAAAGAATTTTGCCCGCGTCGGCAATGCGCCGGGAAAAACCATCCATATCAACTTTTTTGAGATTGATAAAAAAGCATACTTTGTAGATTTGCCGGGTTACGGCTATGCAAAGGTATCCAAGAAGGAGCGCGACCGCTGGGGCAAGCTCATGGATGAGTATTTTGCGAGTGATGATACGCTGACAATGGGATTCCAGATCGTGGATATCCGTCACAAGCCGACGGCGGACGACGTCACGATGGCCAATTGGTTCTTGCAGACAGGCGTGCCGTTTGCAATCATTGCCAACAAGTTGGACAAAATCAAAAAGAGCCAGCTGGAAGGCAGTTTGCAGACCATTCGCACGACACTGCACCTTCCGGAAAATGTGCCGGTTATTCCGTTTTCCGCAGAAAAGGGCAACGGCAAGGATGAAGTTCTTGCGCTGATTCTGGAACATATTCATGAAGAAAAATAATGTATCCTTCCTGTGCGGGGAGATATAGATAGAAAAGGATGATTCAGACCAATGAACGAAAAGAAACCATTTATCACCAAGGAACAGGCAGAGGCAATTGTAAAAGAATACCCGACTCCGCTGCACTTGTACGATGAAAAGGGTATCCGCGAGAATGCACGCAAGCTGTACGATGCATTTTCCTGGAATAAGGGATTCCGCGAGTATTTTGCAGTCAAGGCTACCCCGACGCCGAAGATTTTGCAGATTCTGAAGGAAGAGGGCTGCGGTACAGACTGCTCCTCTCTGACTGAGCTGATGATGAGCGATGCCTGCGGCTTCAAGGGCAAGGAGATTATGTTTTCCTCCAATGATACGCCGGCAGAGGAATTTGTCATGGCGGATAAGATGGGCGCTACCATCAATCTGGACGACATCACGCATATTCCGTTCCTTGAGGACGCCATTGGTCACATTCCGGAGCGCATTTGCTGCCGCTTTAATCCGGGCGGTGTGTTCCAGCTGGGCGGCTCGGAAGAAGGCTTTCAGGTCATGGACAACCCAGGCGATGCCAAGTATGGCATGACTCGTGCGCAGATTTCTGAGGCGTATAAAACGCTCAAGCAGAAGGGCGCAAAGGAATTTGGCATCCATGCATTCCTCGCATCCAATACCATTTCGAATGAGTATTATCCGGCACTGGCACGCATCCTGTTTAAGCTGGCTGTAGAGCTGAAAGAGGAGACCGGTGCACATATCACCTTCATTAACCTGTCCGGCGGCATTGGCATCCCGTACCGTCCGGAGCAGAGTGTGAATGACATCAAGGTGATTGGCGAGGGCGTGCGCAAGGCATACGAGGAAATCCTCGTGCCGGCCGGCATGGACGATGTATCGCTGTACACAGAGCTGGGCCGCTACATGCTTGGCCCATACGGCTGCCTGCTGACGCGTGCCATTCATGAGAAGAACACCTATAAGCATTACATCGGTGTAGACGCTTGTGCTGCCAATCTGATGCGTCCAGCTATCTATGGTGCATACCATCACATCACGGTGCTGGGCAAGGAGCATGCACCGTGCGATCATACCTATGATGTGACCGGCTCTCTGTGTGAGAACTGCGATAAGTTCGCTGTCGACCGCGAACTGCCGAAGATTGATATTGGCGATCTGCTCGTCATTCATGACACCGGTGCGCACGGCTTCTCCATGGGCTATAACTACAATGGCCGTCTGCGCTCCGCAGAGGTTCTGTTCCGCGAGGACGGCACCACCGAGCTGATGCGCCGCGCAGAAACGCCGGCAGATTATTTCGCAACACTGGACATTACCGGCCTGTTTGACAAGTAATATCGTCGAAATTTTATGTCATGCCACAGATGATGCACGCGCTGCATCGTCTGTGGCATATTTGCGTTTGACGCACAAATGTTAAATCTATGTAAGATTTGTAAATGTGACGTATTATCTATGTAAAAAAATCGTGCAATTATGAACACAGAGTGTTATAATAAATTTCGAAGGCCGCGGAAATCTGTCTGTCGAATGTGTGTGAAGAGTGGCGGCAGACCGCTTTCTAAGGCGAAACAACTCGAAACGAGGAGACTATATGGGATTTAGTAACATTCTAGCCTTGTGCGGCGGATTGGGACTGTTTCTGTTCGGCATGAAGTACATGGGTGCCGGATTGGAATTGGCTGCCGGTCCAAAGCTGAACAACCTGCTGGAGAAACTGACACGCAACCCGGTTATGGGCTTCCTTCTGGGCGTTTTCGTCACCGCCTGCGTGCAGTCCTCTTCTGCAACGACAATCATGTGTATGGGCTTCCTGAATGCGGGCATTATGGACTTGCTTCAGGCGGCTGGCGTTATTCTCGGCGCAAACGTCGGCACGACCATGACGAGTATTTTGATTGCGCTGGACGTTTCGTGGCTCGCTCCGGTATGTATCTTTGTCGGTGCGCTGATGCAGATGTTCTGCAAGAAAAAAGTACAAAGATATGTGGGACAGATCATTCTTGGTTTTGGTATTCTGTTCCAAGGTCTGCATACGATGAGTGACTCGATGTCTGGTCTCAAGGACATTCCCGAATTTCAGCACTTTATCGCCAGCGCGACCAATCCGCTGTTGGGATTTGTTGTCGGTTTGATTTTGTGCGGTGTCATTCAGAGCTCGTCCGCGGCTGTCGGCGTGCTGCAGGCACTGGCCATGCAGGGATTGATGCCGATGCATTTCGCGGCATTTCTGATTTGCGGCATCAACGTTGGCTCGTCCATCACGCCGTTCCTGTCTGCGATTGGTGCGAAGAACAATACCAAGCGTGCAGCCGTGATCTACTGTGTATACAATATCATCGGTGCGATTATTTTCGTCCCGATTTGTATGCTGACGCCGTTCGTCAACATTTACAACCTGTTTACGTCCAATACCGTGGTACAGATTTCCATGTTCCACATCACATTTAAGCTGGTGACGGCATTGGTTTTGCTGCCGTTCGTACAGTGGCTGGTCAACATTTCGTATCGCGTTATCCCGAAGAAGGTACACGAAAACGCATACCGCTTTGCGTATATTGATTCCAAGCAGATTGACGCGCCGAGCGCGACAATTCGTCAGCTGTACAAGGAGTCCGAGCGCATGGGCGGCATGGTTCGCGAGAACTTGGTGCTGGCAGCCGAAGGCATGCTGAACAATGATGTCAGTCAGGCGGAGAAAATTCGCGAGACGGAAAACGTCATCAACTTCCTCAATCACGGCATTACAGACTATCTGGTGCAATTCAGCGGCCACAGTCTTCCGGCGCATGTGCCGCAGCTCGTCGGAAACATGTTCCATCTGGTTGGTGATTTGGAGCGCATCGGCGATCATGCAATCAATTTGCTGGAAAAGACCGAGCAGTGCTTGGAAAAGAATCTGATTTATTCGGAGGAAGCACGGCAGGAACTCAAAGCGATGTATGAAGCGGATCTTCTGCTGTTTGACCGCGCGTTCAGCGGTTTCTTATGTCACAATCTGACCGAGCAGGATGCGCTGGAGCTTCACCATATTGAGGACTCTGTGGACAATATGAAGCGCAATTATGAGAACAATCATATCAAGCGCCTCAGCAACAAGCAGTGTGCAACCGAGCCGGGCATTATCTTTGTAGAAGCGCTGCACGATTTCGAAAAAATCGGCGACCATGCAGATGATATGGTATTTATTGCGCGGAAAAATGCACAGATTTCCGGCGGTATTCGTCCGCCGGTCCTGAGCACCGATCTGGCTTAAAAACAGAGACAAAAATCCGACACAACGCACGCAACGTGCGGTTGTGCCGGATTTTGTTATATTCTTGCTATTTTACGATTTTTTCACACACGGCAAGGAAAATCGTGGTAAACTAAAAGTACATCTTAGCTGTAAGGGGAAGAACGATGAAAAAACAAGTATCTGATACATTTTCTATTCGCAATACGATGATACGCAACCGCATCTGCGTGCCGCCGATGGTTGTGTACAATTGGTCGGACGGAAGCGGTTATGTCGACGACAAGCATGTGGAGCATTATCGGCAGTTGGCTCACGGCGGCGCAGGACTGATTATTCAGGAGGCCACCTGCGTGACAGCTGAGGGACAACTCGCACAGACGCAGCTTGGCATTTGGGAGGACGGACAAATTGCCGGTCTGCGGCGCATTACGCAGGCGGTGCATGCAGAAGGATGTCCGATTTTCGTGCAGATTCATCATGCCGGCATTGTCGGCATCGCAGAGCATGCGCTGTGTCCGAGCGCCTATCAGCTGGGCGACAAGACCGGCGCTGAGATGTCTGTGGAGCAGATTCATGCAATCCAGCAGGCATTTATCCGTGCGGCGCAGCGCGCCTATCAGGCGGGATATGACGGCGTAGAGCTGCACGGCTGCCATCGGTATCTGATGTGTCAATTTTTGAACCGCAGAGTGAATACACGTGCCGATGTATATGGCGAGCATCCGGAGCAATTTGTGCTGGAAATTTTGGAAGGCATTCGCAAAACCGTGCCGGAGGATTTTGTCGTGGGCATTCGTTTGGGTGCGTTTGAGCCGACACTGGAGGACGGCATCCGCCATGCCAAGATTTTGGAACAGCATAGCATTGACTTTTTGGATATTTCGTATGGCTTTACCGAGGAGCAAGAGACGGAAAAACCGGCCGGATTTCCGTACAAAGATATTGTTTATGCGGCGGGCGAAATCAAAAAGCAGGTGTCCGTTCCGGTATTTGCCGTCAACGGCATCCGTACGCCGGAAGATGCGCGCGGTGCGCTGGAGCTGACACAGGTGGATATGATTGACGTCGGACGCGGTTCGCTGGCAAATCCGAACTGGACTGCGGATGCTCTGGCAGGACGCGAAACAGATACCTGTCTGGATTGCAGCGTGTGCCAGTGGCGGATTGATCCGGCACGGTGCGCCGGACGCCTGTTACATGAGAAAAGACAGAAGTGAGTGCGATGAGACGAAAGAGACAAAACATTTGGGAAGATGAGTGGGATGACCTGCGCAGGCGCGAAGAAAAGTACATCTATAAAAACTGCGTGCAGGGAACCAAACTGTTTTCCAAGCTGCAAAAAATTGTTCCGAAAAACCTGCAGTCCAAACTGGACGCCGCATTTAGCAAGGCGTTCGAGGTGATATTTGACAAGGGCACGGGCGTCATTGAAAAGACATATAACAAAGAAAAACGTCAATCGGAATATGAAGTGCGGGAATATGCCGCCAAAATCCGAGAAGACAAACAAAATGTGCGTGCCTTTCGCAAAAAAGCAAGCGGGTATGCCAGAAAAAATCTGCTGTTTTCTTCGTTGGAAGGCATTGGATTTGGCTTGATTGGCTTGGGCTTGCCGGATATTCCGCTGTTTGTCAGTTTGACGCTGCGCAATTTGTATGAAATTTCTCTGTCGTTTGGGTATGACTATGACAACATGGAGGAGCGCTATTTTCAGCTGCGAATCATTGAAACGGCGCTGTACAGCGGCGACGAGATGCGTGCACGCGATGAGAGCATGAACGCGCTGTGTAAAAATATGTGCGGCAGCAAGCAGCAAAAGCCGGAAGATACAAAAAAACTGGCATTTGATCTCAAAGAGCAGATTCACCGCACAGCCAAAGCCCTGTCCGACGATATGCTGTATGCAAAATTCATTCAGGGGCAAATGCTGGTCGGCGTCATTGGCGGCGCCACCGATGTGACGGTACTCAAACGCATTACGGATTACGCCATGCTCAAATATCGAAGACGGTATTTGTTGGACAGGGAATGGAAGGAAGATGCGGATGCAGCGGAATAAAAGGAAATATACATGGGTCATGCCCGTATGCATGGTGATGTATGGCGTGTTTTTTGGCGCTGCTGTCGCTTGGTTTATGGATGACTGGGGCCTGTATGAAGCAGATACAGGAACGATGATTTTGTGTATCATTCATTTCGTGATTGCAATTGTTGGAACATATATTGTTCAGACAATGATACACGAAGTAGGTCACATGATATGCGGCTTATTATCTGGGTATCATGTTTGCTCCTTTCGTATTTTTTCTTTCGCATGGGTGAAGAAAGAGAAAATCTGTTTTCAGCGGATGTCTGTAGCAGGTACAAGCGGGCAATGCTTGATGGTACCGCCGGAATTGATTGATGGTAAAATGCCATTCGTGCTGTATAATTTGGGCGGCGTGATTGCAAATCTGCTCACTGCCGTTTTGTTGGGCATATATTATTGGTATTTTGTGTATGACTTTGACGAAGCGGTTATCATATGCAGTATGGTCATAACTGGAATGTTTTTAGTTTTGCAAAATGGTATTCCATTTCCCATGCAGATGATTGATAATGATGCCTGCAATACCGTATCACTGCTGCGAAATCCAGAGGTGGTACGCTCTTTTTGGGTGCAATTAAAAGTCAACGAATGGTCGATCAAAGGCGTCCGGCTGAAAGACATGCCGGCAGAGTGGTTTGCCGTTCCATGCGATGAGACTGCGACAGACAGCATGACAACGACGGTTGGTGTGTTGGCATGCAATCGCCTGATGGATGAAAAACGATTTGAAGAGGCAGAACAATGGATGCAGCATATACTCACATCCGATTGTGAAATGACAGGTTTGCAGCGCGGTCTTGTCCTTTGCAATTGCATATATCTGGAAGCAATTGCTGCCAATCGACAAGAGAGACTGCATGCATTATTGACGGCGCAGCAGAAGCAGTTCATGCGAAAAGCAAGTACGAATCTTTCTGTTATGCGGACGGAGTATGCATTGGCTTGCCGAGAGAATAAGCAAAAAGCGGATGCGATACAAACTCGATTTGAAGCATATGCGAAGAAATGTCTGTATCTAGCAGATGTTCAATCAGAACGGGAGCTGATAGAGATAGCAGAACAAAAAGCAATAGGAAAAGAGCCGGAATTGTAATCATCTTGTTGTGTACATTGCTGGACAAATATGGTATAGTTAACGGGAAGGGAGGGAATCTTCATGATGATGACTATTTCTCCTGTGTATATCTGGATCGGCGTGTTGATCTTTTGTCTGGTGGCAGAAGCCTGTACGGTGCAGCTGATTACCATCTGGTTTGCGGTTGGCTCTGTCGGAGCTATGGCGGCAGCGGCGATGGGATTCGGCGAGATGGTACAGCTCGGCGTCTGTCTGGCAGTCGCGATTGTCATGCTGCTGTTGCTGAGACCGGTTGTCCGCGGCAAGCTGCTGACAACGGTGGATCGGACAAATGCAGACCGCATTCTTGACCAAACAGCGGTTGTCATTCAGACGATTGATGCGAAGCAGGCAACCGGACAGATTCGCCTGATGGGGCAGATTTGGAGCGCGCGTGCGGCTGACCCGAACGATTGCATTTCGGAAGGTGAGACGGTTGTTGTCACTGCGATTTCCGGTGTAAAAGCAATCGTCAAGAGAGCGTAGGCAAAACGAGAAGGAGGACAAATTTATGGTAGCAATCATTTTGATTTTGATTGTGTTGGTTGTATTGATTTCCAATATCAAAATCGTTCCGCAGGCAAAAGCGTATACGATTGAGCGATTGGGAGCGTATCGCGTCACGTGGCAGACGGGTCTGCATTTTAAAATCCCGCTGATTGAGCGCGTCGCACGCCGTGTAACGCTCAAAGAGCAGGTGGTTGATTTTGAACCGCAGCCGGTTATCACCAAGGATAACGTTACCATGCAGATTGACACGGTTGTATATTTTCAGATCACAGATCCGAAGCTGTTTACTTATGGCGTAGAAAGTCCGATGGCGGCAATTGAAAACCTGACGGCAACAACGCTGCGAAACATTATCGGCGACTTGGAACTGGATGAAACACTGACATCCCGCGATGTCATCAACACCAAAATGCGCACGATTTTGGACGAAGCAACCGATGCGTGGGGCATTAAGGTCAACCGTGTGGAGCTGAAAAACATCATCCCGCCAAAGGCGATTCAGGAATCCATGGAGAAGCAGATGAAGGCAGAGCGCGAACGCCGCGAGGCCATTCTGGTTGCAGAAGGTCAGAAGCAGTCTGCGATTCTGGTTGCACAGGGTGAAAAGGAATCTATGGTTCTGCGTGCAGATGCAAAGCGGGAAGCACAGATTAAGGAAGCGCAGGGTCAGGCAGAAGCCCTGATGACCGTACAGAAGGCACTGGCGGACTCTCTGGTACTGCTCAATGAAGCAGCACCGAATGACAAGGTTCTTCGCCTGAAGGCGCTGGAAGCATTTACCAAGGCGGCAGACGGCAAGGCAACAAAGATTATCATTCCGTCGGAAATTCAGGGAATGGCAGGTTTGGCGACCTCTCTGCAGGAGGTATGGCAGACGCCAAGCCCGAAGGAATAGAAAATATACAACAAACAGCTGGCAGGACTGCTGGCTGTTTGTTCGTTTTGAGGCCAATGATATAGCATATATCAATCTAATAAGATTCAAAATTCGAAAGTTTTGCTGTTGATTCGAAACATTTCTCAAAATAGTTGAAAAAAACGTAAATATACATTATACTAAAAATGTCGATACTTGTTGATAGAAGATACGAACAGAAGAAGGAGGAGCCTTTATGTCTGAAGAACGATTTGTGTTCGGTCCGGAGGTCTTTGGGCTGGATGATCGAAAGAGCGTAGAAGCGGTCATTCATCTGCTGGATCGCACGTATGAACAGGCGCACGCCGAACAATCGGCAGAAGATGTGCTGTATGACTTCTGCATCGCATATTTGGAACAAGCGAAGAAACAGGAAACCTTGTCGGAAGAGGATGCGAATAAGCGTCTAAAGGTCATTGTACAATGGTACGCACAGCATGCGCGCACGGCAAGCGGAGAGCAAATTATTCCGGAAGAAGCGGCAAAGGACATTCAAGATAATTGGGATGAATGGCTGCATGGACCGGAACCGTTGTTTTCCGGATTGTTCCGCAAAAAACGCAGAGAAAAACACGTGTCTGTGGATGAAACATCGGAAGAACCTGCACAGGAAGCACCGAAAGCAGAGAAACACATGCATCACGAACCGCGTGTGAATATATCCTCGCATGGCGCAAAAGTGGCACTGGTTGTTGTCGGCATGATTGTCTGTTTTCTCGTTGGCATGGCTGCTGGATGGGGACTGAGCAATTCCGGAAAAATGGTGCAGCTGACAATCGGACAGTCGGCATCACAAAGTGATGAGACTGCCGATAAAACCGAAGAAAGCGCAAAAGAAAATGTTGGCGTGATGAAGTGGGGCATGAACGTTCGCAGTGAACCGACCACGAAAACGAAAAAAAATATTTTAACTGCGCTCAAAAAGGGAGATACCATTACGATTCTCAGCAAGGCAGATGACAACGGCTGGATTAAGATTTCCAGTACAGACGAAGATGGAAATGTCATCTCCGGATATATGCAGTCGGTATATGACGGAGAAACCGTATATACCATGAAATAAGCGCAGAAGCATGCGGCAGCCTGCCGCATGCTTCTTTCGTGTATAAACAGTTCCGATATGGCATAGGCTGTAGACAGGAGCGTGTTATATATGCAGATGTGCTGGAAAAAGATTGGTATTGGAGTCGCCGTGTGCTTGGCGATAGGCATTGTGGCAATGAGCAGAAGTGTGGGAAGGGACGCGCCCGAACACACACCGGGAAATACAGAGATACAAGAACATACGACTGCGCACCAACAACCGGTGCAGACACAGACGTCGCACATGTATGACAGTGCGTTTTTCGTATCCCTGATACAGGATACGTGTGAACAGGTGCTGCCGCTGACAAATCTTTCCGTTGAAATCCAAGAAGATGGTGTCCTCGCTGTATCCGGACTCCTGCAAAAAGAACAGGCGAAAAAGCTGTTGGAACAGCAGACGGACAGCATTTCCCAGTCCTATGCGGCTGTGTTACAGATGCTGCCGCAAGCGCTGCCGGTATCCTGCAAGCTTCAAATACAAGCACAGGATGGAACGGCGGCGTGGACGATGCTGCAGCTTTCCGCAGCATCTATGGAATTGCCGAATGCATGGATGCAAACGGACATGATCGAACCATTGGAACATCGGTTTCGTGCAGAGCTAGACAAAACATTTTCTTCCATTTCTTCGATTGAAACCAAAGATGGTGTGCTGTGTATTTCGGGAGAGTGCAAATAAAATAGCCTGCGCAAAGCAGGCTATTGCCGGAAAATCCGGTATTAAAATGTCGCTTGAAACATATCGGCGGCTTCCATCGCCTCCATGAGAGAATCGCAGCGGCGATAGCCGAATTGTCTGCACCAAATTTCGGTTTCTTCAAAATCGGATAACTGCCCTTCGTCAGCCAAATCCGGATCCCATTCGTCCTCGTCGCAGACGCGGGCATACAGCTCGCATTCTTCTTCGTCATAGACGAGAAAAACACCCCAGCCAGTGGAGGGACAAATAAATACGTCTGTCATCATTTTCATAAATTAAATCCTTTCGTTTGCCATAGGCGGAAACCCACTACCTT
>JABLTO010112839.1_pt1 | contig 106778 bp, 111 predicted proteins | sample 7160091 | NCBI WGS metagenome assembly JABLTO01 (sample SAMN14651225, study PRJNA627086) | human gut metagenome | isolation source: feces | host: Homo sapiens | reverse complement strand
TCTGAATTTGTTGGCTTACCTTTTTCATTGTGTACAGTATAACCAAATAACTTATTGATAGCTTCTACTTGTCCTCTACCCCAAGCAACTTCAATAGCATGTCTGATAGCTCTTTCAACTCTTGAAGCTGTTGTATTATATTTCTTAGCGATTGAAGGATATAATTCCTTAGTTACAGCTGATAATAATTCCATATCATTAACAACCATAGTAATAGCTTCTCTTAAATACATATATCCCTTAATATGTGCAGGTACACCTATTTCGTGAATTATGTTTGTAATTTCAGTTTCTAAATCAACAGGACCCCTGTTGTTACTTGTACTAATCATTTCAGTAGCAGTCATAGCAACTTGCTTTTTAACTGGCTCATTATTTCCGATTGTATCATTAAACATATCTCTAATACGTTTAGTGAATATGTCCATATCAAAAGGTTTTACTACATAATAATCAGCACCTAAAGTTATAGCTCTTTGAGTTATTTTATCTTGTCCTACTGCAGATAAAACAACTATTCTTGGGAATTTATCTAAATCCATAGAATTTAATCTTTCTAAAACCCCTAAACCATCTAAATGTGGCATAATTATGTCTAAAACAACTAAATCAGGTTTCTTCTCCTCAATTAGTGTTAATGCCTCTTTTCCATCCTTCGCAATCCCTGTTACAACTATATCTTTTTGATTTAAAAGATAGTCATTCAAAATACTACAGAATTCTTTATTATCATCAGCAATAATTACAGATATTTTATTTCCATCCATCGTTTTCTCTCCCTTTCTACCCATCATAATAGTATTTTTTTTAAATTTAAAACTTAAAATAACATTAAAACTTAAATTAGTTTATTTTCTAAAACTTCTAATTCAGTTATATTTACATGCTTTTTAACTCCATTGATTGTATTATAACATAAAATTTAAAAATATAATAGGGGTTTTGACATTATTTTGAAATTTTTTTATAAAAATGTTGTAGTTTTTTTGTAAAATAATATATTAATCTTAAAATCGTAAGATATAGTATAATTCTTTAAAAATACTATATCTTACGATTGCATTTTTCAACTTTATTTATTCTATAATCCCTGCTTCTTCAAGCATCCATTCTATATATATACCATATCCTATATCTGGCTTATTAATAAGTACATGAGTTACAGCACCTACAATTTTATCATTTTGTATTATTGGACTTCCACTCATTCCTTGAACTATTCCACCAGTTTTACTTAATAACTCTTCATCAGTTACTCTTATTATCATACTCTTTGGTCCACTCTTATCTTGTTGGAGTAACTTAACTATTTCAATGTCATATTCTTTTGGTCCTTCATCATCAATTGTAGTTATTATTGTAGCTGGACCTTCAACCACTTCATTTCTAAAACCAACTGACATTGGTTCACTAAATTTAGGATTTATTAATGGTTCATATGAATTTCCAAAAATCCCTGAAGTAGAATTATTTTTTATTTCTCCTATAGAATTCTTTTCATTTACAAATAATCCTCTTAATTCTCCTGGTACTCCTTTTTCACCTTTTCTAACACTTAAAATTGATGCTGATAAAAGATCTCCATCTTTAATTGTAAATGTAGTATTAGTATCACCATCTGTTATAGGATGACCTAAAGCACCAAAAGTTTCACTATCTTCATGATAGAAAGTTAATGTTCCTATACCAGCTGTAGAATCTCTGACCCACAAGCCTAATTTGTAGTCTTCTCCTTCTTTCACTAATTCAATATCTTTATTGAATTTGCAACCTTCACGGATAAATTCTACATTAACAGTACTAGAATTTGCTTCTTTAATTAAAGTGATCAATTGCTTTGAACTTTCAACATCTTTTCCATTTACCTTTAATAAAACATCTCCTAATTGTATTCCTGCTGCTTTTGCTGGACTTAATTCATTTCCATCTCTAGTATCTACATCTGAAAAACCTACTACTAATACACCTTCTGTTGATAATTTTATACCTACACTTGTTCCTCCAGGATATAATTTAATATCCTCTAATTTTTGTACTGCCACTGATTTTATTGGAATAAGACCAAGGAAATCAATATTAACTTTATCTTTAGTTAATTTAACAGTATTTAATACACCTTGGTTATGTACAGAAATATCTGACACTTCGGTACTATCATTAATGTATATTTTTTCTGGCAGTTGCGAAACACTTAAATATGCTACTAATGCCAAAATAGCTATTGGAGCAGTAATTATACTAAAATACTTTAATATTTTTTTAATCATTTTATCTCCTCCTTGCCTTCTGACATTAATTTTCCCGCTATACTATCTTTATATGCTGTAATAACTCTGTTAACATAGTTAAAAATTTATATTTAAATACATTTTATATAAAAAAAATAAAACCATGATAAATTACCATGATTTTATTGTTTGCAGTATTTCAAAGCCTTATGTATATAAAAGCTAATTATTTTTCATCTCTTTCTTTTTTATTTCGGCAAATTTCACCATTTCTGATGCATTTTCGATAGTAACATCACTAATTTCATCTCCACCAACCATTTTAGCAATTTCCCTAATTTTATCATCTCTATTTAGCATTCTAATTCCAGTAAATGTTTTTCCATTTAATACTTCCTTAGAAACAAAGTAATGATTATCTGAAAGTGCTGCAATTTGTGGTAAATGTGTAATACATAAAACTTGGTGTTTTATTGATACTTCGTACATTTTTTCACCAACACGTTTTCCTATAGTTCCACTTATACCAGTATCTATTTCGTCAAAAATTAATGTAGGAATTTTATCCTTATCTACAAAAACACATTTTAAAGCTAACATTATTCTTGAAAGCTCACCACCAGATAGTACTTTCTCTAATGGCTTTAATGGTTCTCCTGGATTTGCAGAAACTAAAAATTGTACTTCATCATATCCTCTACTATTCATATTTTCAGTTAAAAGAACTTCTATTTTAATTATAGCTTTTTCAAGCCCAACATAAGACAATTCTTTTTTTATGTTAACTTCTAATATTTCACTTGCTTCAACTCTTAAATTATGAAGTTTTTCACCTATAACCTTCATTTTTTCTTCAAGTTTTCTTTGCTCTTCTTTTAATTTGTTAATTATTTCTTCACTATTAACTAATTCATTATATTTTTCTTTTAAATTTTTTAAATTTTCTAGGATTTCTCTTATTGAATTTCCATATTTCTTTTTATAAATTCCTATACTATAAATTCTTTCATTTATTTGTGCTAATCTATCTTCGTCATAAGTTATTTCACTACCAATATCACGAATTTCTCTTGTTACTTCTTCTAAATTATAAAATGCTTCTTCAATTTGATTTTTCTTTTCTTTAATTACTTCTGAAACATTTTCTACTAATGATAATTCCGATATAACCTTTGATAGTCCTTCTAATACAGAAATTCCATCATTAGATGAATTTAAATACCCATATGATTTAACTAAGCTATTAGAAATTTTTTCAGCATTTGAAAGCATATTGAATTCATCTTTAAGATCCTCTTCTTCATTAATTTTTAGATTAGCTTTTTCTATATCTTCAATTTGGAACTTAATATAGTCTGCTAATTTTTCTCTATCTTCATTACCTTTTAACTCGTTTATCTTTTCAATATTTTCTATATATACATGTCTTAACTCTTCAAATTCACTAAGTAAATCTTTTATTTTTTCATGATAAAATTCATCTACATATAGAATATGAGTTCCTCTATTAAGTAAATTTTGATTTTGATGCTGGCCATGGATATCTAAAAGTTTTTCTCTAATCCTTTTTAATTGAGATAAAACAATACTTCTATTGTTAACTTTAATAATGCTTTTACCATTTAGAGTTGTTTCTCTTCTAATAATAAGCATTTCATCTCTATCTATAGATAATTCATCTAATACTTCATAAACTTCATCATTTTCTATAGAAAAAACAGCTTCAACAATTGTTTTATCTTCACCATATCTTATTTGATCTTTAGAAAACTTTCCACCTAATACATAATCTATAGTATCAATAAGAATTGATTTACCTGCACCGGTTTCTCCTGATAATATATTGAATCCCGCACCAAACTCTACCGATAACTCTTGAATTAACGCGAAATTTTTAATATTTAATTCAACTAGCATTATACCCCACCTTTAAATAATTAAGAAATCATCTTTCTTATCTTAGAAATAAGTTCTAAAGCCTTTTCATCAGTTCTTACTAAAACAAAAATTGTATTATCTCCTGCAATAGTACCAGCAACATCGTTAGTATATAAACTATCTATAGCTTCTGCTGCTGCTGATGCTGCACCTGTTAAAGTTTTTACAACAACAAACTTATCAACTTGTTCTGCAGAAATTGCAGCATTTTTTAATATGCTATATAATTTATCATTTATACCTCTTTCCTCTTTTGTTGGTGCACTATATTTATATTTACCATTTTCACTTTGCATCTTAACAAGCTTTAATAATTTTATATCTCTTGATACTGTTGCTTGTGTTACATCATATCCAGATTTCTTAAGTGCTTCTGCTAACTCTTCTTGTGTTTCTATATCATTATTATTAATAATATCTAAAATTTGATTGTGTCTTTTGGACTTCAAATTAATCACCTTCTCCATCTGTAATTCTTTTCTTTTTTTAATTATCTAATATTTTTTGTCTTAAAACATTAAAATAATCATAGTTATCAAATAACATAATTTTTGCTAAATAATCAGATTTTTTTATTATTATGGATGTATTATCATTAATTTGTTTAGCTTCTTGTCCATCAAAGGTTAAATAAATTTCTCCATTATAATTTTCTGCTTTTATAAGTATTTCACTACTACTTTTTAAAACTATAGGTTGCATTCCCCTTGTATGTGGACAAATAGGAGTCAATGTAATTACATCTACATCAGGATAAATAAATGGTCCTCCTGCTGAAAATGAATATCCAGTTGATCCAGTAGGAGTTGCAATTATTATTCCATCACCTTTAAATCTATAATAAAGCTTATTATCGATAAACACTTCAAATTTAACCATTCTTGATAATGTACCTCTTGCAATAACTACATCATTTAAAGCTTTACCTTTTTCATTATTTTCATCATTTAACATTGTACATTCTAAAAGGATTCTATTTTGAATAGTATAGTGTCCATTTTTTATCTTATTTAAAGCTTCGCCAAAATCCTGTATTTCTATACTAGATAAAAAACCTAAATTTCCAATATTCACTCCTAAGATTGGTACATCATATCTTCCATTTATATCTCTAGCTATACCTAGTAATGTACCGTCTCCCCCTAAAACTATTAGCAAATCAAGTTTATTATCAAATTTATATTTACTCATCTCATAACTATTTAATACAGTAATTTTTGAATATTTAAACACCTTTGTAATTTCCTCTATAACTAAAGATAATATCTTACCATCTTTATCTTTTGAAGGATTTAATGCTACTATAATATTTTTCATATTAACTCCTTTTATTATTTGCTATATACCTATAGCCAGCATTTATAGCTGGCTATGTGATTCTCTTACTACATCATCAATTTGACTTAGTTCAAAAGTGCCTTCTTTTTCTTTATCTTTTGTAAAGTAAACTAAATATTCTCTATTACCTTCTGGCCCTTTAATTGGTGAGAAACTTAATCCTAAAACATTAAAGTCATTTTCAATTAAGAAGTTTACAATTTTATTTACAACCTCTAAATGAACTTCTATGTCTCTTACAACACCTTTTTTCCCTACCTTTTCTCTTCCAGCTTCAAACTGTGGTTTTATTAGTGCAACAACTTCACCTTTGTCACCTAAAAGATTTTTAACTGCAGGCATTATTGTTCTTAATGAAATAAATGATACATCTATTGATGCAAAATCTAATGGCACACCAATATCTTCTGGAGTTACATATCTTATATTTGTTCTCTCCATGCAAACAACTCTTTCATCTGTTCTTAACTTCCAAGCAAACTGTCCATAACCAACATCTACTGAAAATACTTTACTTGCATGATTTTGAAGCATACAATCTGTAAATCCTCCTGTTGAAGCACCTATATCCATACATACTTTATTAGTAAGATCTATTCCAAAAGTATTCATTGCTTTTTCTAATTTTAATCCACCACGGCTTACGTACTTAAGTTCTTCACCCTTAAAAACTATATCTGCATCAACACTTACTTTTTCTCCAGCCTTATCAACTCTCTGTCCATCAACAAATATAAGTCCTGCCATAATATTAGTTTTTGCTCTTTCTCTCGATGTACAAATACCTTTGTCAACTAATAATACATCTAATCTTTCTTTTTTTGATGCCATATTCTTCTCCTTTATTTCATAACGTTTATAACGCACTTTTCTATTGATTCTGGATCTAACTCCGCATCCCTATATAATAACTCCACATCTCCATGTGGAACAAAACTATCACCATATCCTAAAGCTTTAAACTTACCTTTAAAATCAAGTTTGCTTAATTCCATTAAAACATAGCTTCCAAAACCGCCATTTATAGCATTGTCTTCAATTGTGATAATATCATATCCTTGAGTAGACAATTCTTTTAACATTTCTGTATCTATCGGTTTAACGAAAGTAGCTCCTATTACTGTTGGATTTATTCCTTTATCCTTTAATGAATCTGAAGCTATCATTGCATGTTGAACCATTTTACCAACAGCAATTATTGCAATTTTATCACCGCTTATTATTTTTTCCCATTTTCCATATTTTATTTCAGTTATAGGATTAATATCTTTAACACAATCAGCACCTCTTGGATATCTTATTGCTATTGGACTGTTTTGATTTAATGCCCATTTAAGCATTAAAGGTAACTCCTCTAAATGTTTTGGTGCTAAAATTGTCATATTAGGTATAGCAGATAAATATGATAAATCAAAAACTCCTTGATGAGTTTCACCATCATCTCCTACAATACCGGCTCTATCAATTGCAAATACTACAGGTAAATTTTGAATACACACATCATGAACTATTTGATCATAGCCCCTTTGTAAAAATGTTGAGTACACTGCAAAAACTGGTCTTAAACCTGCAGATGCCATACCTGCAGCAAGTGTAACTGCATGTTGCTCTGCTATTCCTACATCAAAAAATCTATCCTTATATTCTTTTGCAAACTCTTTTAAGCCTGTACCATCAGGCATGGCTGCAGTAATTGCAACTATATCACTATTACTTTTTGCAAGCTCTATCATTGTATCTCCAAATACTTTTGAATATGTCTTTTTTGAAGGCATAAATGCTTCTCCACTTTCTAAATCAAAAGGAGAAACTCCATGAAATTTATTTGGATTTTGTTCAGCATACTCATAACCTTTACCTTTTTGGGTAATAGTATGAATTATAACTGGACCTTTTATTTGCTTTGCTTTAGTAAATACATCATTCATTAATTCTATATTATGCCCATCTATAGGTCCAATATATTTAACTCCCATATTTTCAAATAACATTGGTGGAACTAATAAATGTTTAATACTATCTTTAACTCTATGTAAACACTCAACTACAGTTTTTCCTGCATCACTATGGCTAAGTGTACTATTAATATCTTCTTTTAGCTTATTATATCCTGGGCCTACTCTAAGTTTATTTAAATGATCTGAAAGACCACCTACATTTTTAGAAATAGACATTTGATTATCATTTAGAACTATAATAATATTTGTTTTATTAAATCCAACATCATCAAGGGCTTCTAATGCCATTCCTCCAGTTAATGCACCATCGCCAATAACTGCAATAACATTGAAGTTTTCTTTTTTTATATCTCTAGCTCTTGCTATTCCTAAAGCTGCTGAAATTGAAGTACTACTATGCCCAACTCCAAATGCATCGTATTTGCTTTCACTAATTTTAGGGAATCCACAAAGACCTTTATATTTTCTTAATGTATCAAATTTATCTTTTCTTCCTGTTAATATTTTATGCACATAACTTTGATGTCCAACATCCCATACTATTTTATCTTCTTCAAAATTAAAGCTCTTATATAAACTAAGCGTTAACTCTACTACACCTAAATTTGAAGATAAATGTCCTCCAGTTTTTGATACCTTATCTATTAAAAAGCTTCTTATTTCATTACTAAGCTCATATAACTCTTTATCAGTCAAGGCATGAACATCTGTTGGTGAATTTATATCCTCTAATAGTTTTGACATAATTACCATTCCTTTGTTTAGTTTTCTCTATCCAAAAGTTCCTTAGTTAAAATTTTTAAAGCTTCCGTATTTACAGATAAGCTATCTAGTATATTAATACTTTCATTAGTTAGTCTTTCGCATTCCTTAATACAATAATCCAAACCATGCATACTTATGAAATTAGTCTTATCATTTTCTTCATCACTTAAAACTTTTTTGCCTAGTTTTTCAGTATTACCAATAACATCTAATATATCATCTTTAATTTGAAATGCTAAACCTAAATTTTCCCCGAACTTTTCTAATAATTCAATTTCTTCTTCTGATGCATTACCAAGTATTGCACCAGCTACTATTGAAACTTTAATAAGTGCGCCTGTCTTTTTCATATGCATATATCTAAGCTCTTCTTCACTTATCTTTTTTCCTTCGTTTATTATATCAACGACTTGACCACCAATCATTCCTTCTGCACCCGCAGCTTCTGCTATCTTTTGAGATGCCACTAATGCCTCTCTACCATGATTTAATGAAAATTTCATCATTACATTCATTGCTTCATTCAATAAAGCATCTCCTGCTAATACAGCAATATCCTCACCATATACCTTATGATTGGTTGGCTTTCCTCTTCTTAAATCATCATTATCCATACAAGGTAAATCATCATGAATTAATGAATATGTATGAATCATTTCTATTGCACTAGAGAATTCTAATATTTCTCTCCAATTTTCTTTATACATATTATAAGTTAGCAACATAAGTAAAGGTCTGATTCTTTTTCCACCAATATTAAGACTATAACTAGCTGAATCATAAATTACTTTATTAAAACTACCTTTATTTTCAAAATAATTTAATAGAAAAGTATTAACTTCCTTTTTCATTTCACTAAACATCATTTTCCCTCACAACTTCAGAATTTTCTTTAATAGTTAGAAATTTCCCTTCTAAAGTATCTAGGGTTTTATATAGTTTATTTACTATTTTGCTTCCTTTTTCATATTCCTTCATAGCTTCTTCTAAACTTAATTCATCATTTTCTAAAGTTGATAAAATGCCTTCTAAGTTTTCTAGCATCTCATTATAACTTTCCTTCTTGGCCATGACAATTTCCCCCTTTTTCTATTGGAACAAAATTCCCTATAACGTATCCATCTTCCATAGAAATTTTAATTTCTTTATCTTCACTAAAGAAATCTTTACTTTTTATTATCTTTCCATTTTCATCTTCTATTATAGCATATCCTTTTCTTAATATATTTATTGGATTATGAGCATTTAATACATTATTAAGTGAAAATATTTTTTCTTTATTGCTCTTTATTTTAAATGCTATAATTTTTTCTATTTTTTCTTTTAAATTATCTATTTCTATATATGCATTAGCTATTTTGCTACTTGGTGAATTTAAACTTAAAACTTTTTCTAAATTCATAAGTTTTCTTTTTTCACTAGATAATTTACTATCTATAATAAAGTTTAATTTATTTTCAAATTCATTAATTTCCCTATATAATTCTCTTTCTAAAGGTACAACTACCTCTGCTGCTTGTGAAGGTGTAGCAGCTCTAAAATCTGATACAAAATCAGATATTGTAAAATCTACCTCATGACCTACTGCTGAAACTATAGGTAAATTTGATTTATGGATTGCATAAGCTAAGGCTTCTTCATTGAAATTCCATAATTCTTCAAGCGATCCTCCGCCTCTTCCTATGATTATAACTTCTACACTCTTAGTCTTATTAAAATATTCAATCCCATCAATTACAGTTTTATAAGCCCCTTCTCCTTGCACTAATGCTGGATAAAGAACAATATCTACTTTACTATTTCTTCTTCGTATAACATTTATTATATCACATATAGCTGCACCAGTTTCTGATGTAACTACTCCGATTCTATAAGGATTTTTAGGAAGGGGTTTTTTAAGTTCTTCATCAAAATACCCCTCCCTACTTAATTTTTCTTTTAGCTTTTCAAACTTTATGTGAAGCTCACCTAGTCCTTCTTGTTCAATTCTATCACAGTATAACTGAAAAGTTCCATTAGCAGAGTAAACAGAAGCTCTACCAGAAACTATTACAGCCATACCTTCTTTAAGAACAAAATCTAAATCATAGCTTTTGCTTTTGAACATAATACAGTTAATTTTGCTATTATCATCTTTTAATGAAAAATAAATATGACCACTTGAGTGATATTTTAAATTAGAAATTTCTCCCCTAACTGAAAGATTATTTAATATAAAATCATTATCTAATATTTTTTTTATATAATTATTAACTTCAGATACCGTTAAGGTTTTAATCTTCATACTTTTCTATAGCCTCACATGCATTTTTCATAAGTAAGGTAGTAGTAAGCGCGCCTACACCGCCAGGAACTGGAGTAACAAATGAAGCTACATCAATAACTTTATCAAAATCTACATCCCCTGTAATCTTTCCTTCAACAGAGTTTGTTCCTACGTCTATTACTATAGCTCCATCTTTTACAAAGCTTTCATCTACAAACTTTGCCTTTCCAATTGCAACAACTAAAATGTCTGCTCTTTTACATACTTCCCTTAAATTTTTAGTTCTTGAATGGCACATTGTTACTGTACAATTTTCCTTAAGTAATAATGCTCCAGCTGGCTTACCAACAATATTACTTCTTCCAATAACAACAACTTCCATACCTTCTAAATTAATATTTAAGCTTTTTAAAATTGTTAATACCGATTTAGGCGTACATGGCATAAAAGTATCTTCTCCCATATATAGCTTTCCTTGATTAACAAATGTTAAACAATCAACATCCTTCTTAGGAGATATAGCTGATATAACTTTCTTTTCATCTATATGTTTTGGTAATGGTAATTGAAGAATTATTCCACTAACAGTATTATCATTATTTAATTTATCTATCTTATTAATTAATTCTTCTTCTGTTACTTCTTCATTTAAATGAACTTTTTCAAATTCCATTCCTAATGATGTTGCTACCTTTTCTTGATTATTTAAATAAAATAAAGATCCTCCATCATTTCCAACTAATATAGATGCTACCTTAGGAACATTTAAATTGTTTTCTTTTCTCTTATTTACAAACTCTTTAATTTCCTCTTTTATTTCTAAAGCTATTTCTTTGCCATCTATTCTTTTACCCATTTTTGCCCCTCCAGTTTATTAATTATTACTCTAAAGTTTTTAATACTTTATCTAAAACTCCATTTACGAAAGATGTACTCTTTTCATCTGAATACTTTTTAGTTAATTCTACAGCTTCGTTAATTGCTACACTACCTGGTACATCGTCAACAAATAACATTTCACCTACAGCTAATCTTAATATTGTTAAATTAACTTTTGAAACTCTATCTAATTTCCAGTTCACTAACGCATTAACTATTCTGCTATCAATATCTTCTAAATTGTCAGTAACAACTTTTACAACATTTTTTATGTAATCAACATCTATAGTTTTTAAATCCATTTCATAATCTTCTATGAATGTTTCTATTGTTTCCTCGTAAGTATTTTTACTTAATTCCATACTAAAAAGCAGTTCCATTGCTTTTTCTCTTGATTTTTGTCTTTTCATAACTTCCTCCTAGGTATATATAATATACATAATCTTCTTATCTGTATTATAAGCTTATATTACATTAATTAAACATATGTATATTACAATATTATCTTATTTCTGTCTAGAAAAATAATACTTTCATACTTCATTTTTTTTTATTTTTAATAAATAATTTAATATTTTTTATTATTATATCACATGTTTTTTTGTAATACTTCTTCCATAAAGTAAAATTCAAATTTTACTTTTTAATTGAACTTAATCATCTACTGAAAGATATAATATTTCCTTATACATTGAGAAACCCTCTGAATATCAGAGGGTTTTTTTAACTATACTTCTTTTTCAGCTTCTGGTTGTTCTTGTTTTGGAACATATATGTTTTGAACATTAACATTAACTTTGTCAACTTTCAATCCAGTCATAGCTTCAACAGTTCTTTTAACATTTTCTTGAACTGATGCAACTACTTCAGGAATTCTCATTCCATATTCTACAGCTACATTTATTTCAATTGTAGCTTTATCTTCTTCTAATGTAACTTTTACGCTTTTACCACTAGAAGCTTTTTTTCCTTTTAAAATTTGTGATATGTTACTTGAAACCCCATGTGGAATTTCAACGATTCCTTTAATTTCATCAGCCGCTATTTCTGCTATAACACTTACAACCTCGTCAGAAATTTTAACAATTCCTATTGCAGATTCATTGTTTACATTTTCCATTCCCTAACCTCCTAAAGGTTTATCTTGTTAAACCTACTTTTACTTATGTTCATTATAACAAAAGAGTTATTACTTTACAATGCATTATTTCATTGATGTTATATCTACATCACTTAATGTAGTGATATCTTCTACTATCTTTTTAATTGTTGCAGCATCTTCTTCTGCTAAAACATCATCAACTTTTACATATACTTTAACAGTTCCATTATCATTAATCATACATAATGAATCTTCATACCCTTTATTTCTTATTTCAGATTCTACTCTGCTTTCTTGGTCTTTCATCTTAGCTTTGGCAACTAAAGCATTATTTGCAACATCTTTAGATTCTTGAGAAGCATTAGCATCTTCAGTAATAGCCTTCATATCATCAACATACTTATCGTCTTGTTGCTCTTTAGTTAATCTCATGCTATAGAAATATTCAGATGTACTTAATGTTTCTTCTGTTGAAGCCTCACTTTCATTAGTTTTATCTGTATTTTGCTTTAATACAGCTTCTAAACTTGTTGGATCATTTAATCCATTTTCATTTAATTTCATTGATAGAACTCCTACACATACTATCAAAGCCATTAGAGTAAAGATAATCCCAAATTGTTTTTTTGTCATTTTTAATTCCTCCCATATATTTTATATAACATTTATATGCTAGTTATTCATTGGATATACGTTAACTTGATCTAAACTTAAATTATATAAATTTGAAACTGCCTTTTGTATATTATATTTAACCTCACTGCTATTTGCGCCTTCTGCAACTATTAATACTCCTGTAATCGTTGGTTTATATGTTTTAGTTATAAATGGTTCACTTGTGCTAGAATCACTTTTCATAACCACAGTTGTACCTTCTGTCTCTTGCTTTGTAACTCTTGTACCTCCATTTGTATCCTCTTCTTGCGTCTCAGATGTTTGAGTACTTGAATTTGTTGCTGGCACTTGTATTTCTCCACTTTCAAAGTAAATATTAACTATTACTTCTCCTACTCCACTCATCTTAGAAAGTATTTTTTCTAGCTCTGCCTTTTGTTGATCTTCATAATTTAGTAATTCCTTAGATGTCATAAGTCCATCATCTGTAGATACTTCTTGTGCTCCTTGTGGCGTATCACTTCCTTTCGATATTCCAATATCATCTCCTAAAAAATTACTTACTGCCAACCATAGAAATATAATAGCTAATAAAACAATTAAACAATTAACAAACTTTTTATTTTGAAACATTTTGTTAATTTCTTTATTAAACTTATCTTTATCCATACTCTTTATCCTCCCATACTGTATAATTTTATTTTTTCTACTGGTATTTTAAATACTTCTGATAAATATTTTTTTATTTCTTCTTCATTTTCAATATTTTCTTCATTAGATACAGCTTCTTCACTTTCATCATTTATGTTAATTTTAATTTTATCTACAATTTTAATACCACTTTCTTTTACTCCTACCTCTAAACCATCTATACTGTATGTCATATCTTCTAAATTTATAGTACACTCTACATTTGATTTAAAATCCATATCTGAAAACTCTTCCTTCAGCATACTATCACAATTGCTATTTAAATTTTTTTTAAAAGATTCCTTTTGCGTTTCGCTTATATCCTCTGAAGTACTTTCACTAGTCATACCTTGTGTAAGCATATTTTCATAATTTTTGATTATTTTAACTACCTCTTGCTCCCCACCAGTAAAGAATTTAATTATTGGATTAATCATTACTGAAATTAATATTAATCCTAAAACAAATTTTATATATTTTTTCATTGAATTATCAGGGGCAATTATCTCTACAGCTGTCATAAAAATTATTGTTGCAACTAATGTAATAACAAAATTATTTAAATATTCCATTTCTCTATCCTCCTACAACAAACTTTCCAGCTGATATCATTATTGCTATAAGTACAAAAAACATTAAGCTTACACATAATACGCATGACATTATTAAGATTAATGATTCACCTGCTGCTGCAATTGAAGATGTAATTCTTTTATCAGTTATCGGCTCTAATAATGCGGCTGAAAGCTTAAATATAAGTGATGATAATACTATTTTTATTATTGGATATATAATTATTAAAATAATTACTATAAGTCCAATAGAGCCAATTGCATTTTTAATTATCAATGAATATCCAGCTACGGAAGATATAGCATCCGATAAGGATTTACCTACAATTGGGATAAAATTATCTATTGTAAATTTTGTAGTTTTTAATGTAACTGCATCTATTGTTGAAGAACTTATTCCTCTTATAGTTAAAACTCCAATAAATACTGTGATAATAAATCCTTGTATCCATACAGTAGACTTTTTAATAAGACCACATAAGTTAGATAACTTTGGTTCCGTAGAAATATTATTAGCAAATTGCAACACAAATGTAATTAATATTAAAGGTATAATTATATTTAAATAAATTTTAGGTATTAATATTGTTGCTCCTAAAATTATTGGATCCATTGTTGCCGCTTGTGTTAATCCTCCTGATGCAATTAGTAGTGCTGCTAATAATGGTAATACTTTATCCATGAATGTAGCTATTTGTACTATTACATCCTTAGCAAGCGATAAAGAAATAATAAATGTCTTTGATAGCAATATAATTAATATTGCATAACATGCAAAAAATGCTATCTGTGAAATTCCTTCACTTGAAAAAGAGGATTGTAAATTTTTAAACAATGAGCATATTATTCCAATTACTACAATTGAAAAAGCTAATGATAATACTGTTTTTACCTCTTTAAAAAACAAACTCACTACAGCGCTTATTACCGTTGAAACAGACAAATTTCCTTCTCCATTTTCAATATAACTTTGTATATATGAAACTGGATCTAATTCATTCATTAGTTCAACATCACTTTTCATCGTATTTATATAGTCATATAAATTATTTAATTTCGATTCTGTTTCTTCATCATTAATTAATGTTGTTGTAGTTTGATCTTCAGCATAAACTTCATTTTCTGTTGTAATAAAAAAACTACTTAAACTTAATACAAATGCACAAACAAAAATTAAAACTATCTTTAAAATATTGTTTTTCATTTTCTCACCTACAATATCTGAAGTATTGAATCTAATACAGCCATCAGTATTGGTATCGCTAATCCTAAAATCATTATTTTACCTGCAAACTCTACCTTACTTCCTATGCTACCTGCTCCTGAATCCTTACAAATCTCACTACAAAATGAGGTTATATATGCAATGGCTAAAATTTTAAGTACAATTCCTATATATACAGTATCTATATTAGCTTTATTTGCAATGTCATTTATAAAATCTATTACCTCTCCGAGCTGCCCTATCATATATAGAAAAATACCAGCCCCAGCTACAAGTATTACAAGTGGTCCTAAATCAGATTTAGTTTGTTTTAATAAAAGATATATAAATAATGCAGTAAAAGCAAAAAATGCAACTTTAATAATATCCATATAAGTCACCTAAAGACTGAACATAGTTCTAACAGTATCAAATAAATTTGAAATCATTCCAATTACAGTAATCAATATAATGACTATTCCTGCTAAATTTGCTAATACTGCTATTTCTCCCTTACCATTGTCCTTTAATATTTTCTCTATAACCATAAGCAAAACTCCCATTGCACCTATTTTAAATAACAAACTTACATCAAACATCCCTAAGCCTCTCCCCTTTTAGATAAAAAATATTGCTAACATAGCACCTATAGATAATCCCAACGTTCTATATAATTTAATATTTTCTTTTTCTAACTTTTTAGCTTCCTTATAATTAATATCTATATTATCTAAAGCTAAGCTGAAAATTCTTTCTTGACCCGTTACTCCGCTATTACCTAATGTCTTAAAGAAATCATTTATTATTTTATAATCATCTTTATTTAAACTTATATTATCCTTATTTTTTTCATAAGCTATTTCAAAACTTTCATATACACTACTAATATTGCCTTCCTCTAATATGGAAGCCATTTCAATAAATATAAAAGAAATAGGCTCTGAAACTTTGTTTCCAATTTCAAATAAGGCATTTGGCAATGGTGTATTGGAATATAGTATTTCATTATTTAAAAGCAATAATGCCTTTTGCATTTCCTTTAAATGAATACTTCTTCTTTTGTAATTTTCTCCTATAAAATAACCTATAAAGGTACATATTAGAAACATTAAAAATATCATTATATTTCTAAGCATTGTAATCCCCTTTCTCTACTGACCTTATATACTTTTTCTATAGTTCCAGCCCCCTTCCTATTACTTAGTAATATAATTCTCTCTAATATGCAATTATCAATTAAATCCTTAAATACAGCCCTTCCATAAACATCAGCAATATCATATCCATGAACTGTTACTATTACATTCACTCCTGAATTAAATGCCATGTTTAAAGCTTCTAAATCTCCCTTTGTTCCAATTTCATCGCAAATTAAAACTTCAGGTGATAAACTTCTTATTGCCATAATCATCCCTGACTTCTTTAAACAATTATCTAAAATATCAGTTCTTATCCCGACGTTCATTTGTGGTACACCATTATAACAAGCTGCTATTTCACTTCTTTCATCTACAATCGTTACTTTTTTACCAGATAAATTTATCTTGTACATTCCATTTGATATATTCTTTGCTATGTCTCGTAAGATTGTTGTTTTCCCACACTTAGGTGGTGAAACAATTAACGTATTATATACTCTATTATTGTTAGTTATTAAATTCATTATCTTGTTAGAAGAACCTATTATTTCTCTACAAATTCTTATATTTAAAGATGAAATATTTTTAATAGTCCTAACTTCTCCATTTGATATAACACACTCTCCTGCTAATCCAACTCTATGTCCACCCTTTAAAGTAATATATCCTTGCTTTATCTCCTCTTCAAAAGCATATAAAGAGTAATTCGATACCTTAGCCATCATAAACTTCAAATCTTCACTAGTTGTCCTATAATCAAGCACCTTTTCTCCATATGATAAATTTAATATTACTGGCTTTCCGCTTTTAATTCGTATTTCCTGTACGGCATCTTCTTGTAAATATTGCTTTACTATATTACTAATCTCTTTGGGAAGTATTTTGTAAATCTCATCATATTCCATAAACTCACTTCCTTAATTATCTTTCTCTTTAATTTTTATTTCACATAATAGATAATTATTCATACTATAAAAAAATATGTAAAATATTTATTTTATAACTATATAATTTACAAATTTTAATACTATGTAAAATAACTCCCTCTTTAAAATATATTTAGTTATTATCATATAAATGCTTTTAAATAGAAAAAAAGCATAGACTATTGCAAATTTAATTGCATTAGTCTATGCTTTCACTTTAATATGTATAAAATAATTATTTATCACTCTCTTGCCTTTCCTCCACAGAATGGACAAGGAATACTAGAATTATTATTTAAAGCTTGTTGTTCAACAAAAAGTGGTTTATCACAATTGTCGCATTTAATCTCTACATATTCATCTTCAATAGAATTTAAATCATCAAATGAAACCTCTTCAAAAAGTTCATCTTGAATATCAGTTAAATCATTGTCAATATACTCAATATTCTCTTCTAAGTAATCTTGCTTTAATGATATTTCTTCAATCTTAGAAGATAAATCACTTAAAATATCACTTACAGAATCAAATAACTCTTTATATTGTTCTTCTTTGATACCTTCTATTTTTTCTTTAAGATTATTTATCTTATTATTTATATCTTTCATACTTTCACTTCCTTCGAAGAAATACTTTACTTATTACTAATTATACCCATTTTTGCTTTTTTTAAATAAAACAAATGCTAAGTTTTTAAACCTAGCATTTACTTTTAAATATTAAACTCTTTCCATGTATTCGCCAGTTCTAGTGTCAACTCTGATAGTGTCACCTTCATTAACGAACATTGGTACGTTAACAACAGCTCCTGTTTCTAATGTAGCTGGTTTCATAGCGTTTGTAGCTGTGTTTCCTTTTACTCCTGGATCTGCTTGAGTGATTAATAATTCAACAAAGTTTGGTGCTTCAACTGAGAATGCATCACCTTTGTAGAACTTAATTACAGCAAACATGTTTTCTTTTATGAACTTTATAGCATCTTCTACTTTTTCGTAGTTTAATGGAATTTGCTCATAAGTTTCTTGATCCATGAAGTAGTATAATTCTCCATCAGAATAAAGGTATTGCATTTCTTTTCTTTCAATTACAGCTTCTTGTAATTTAGTTGTTGGGTTGAAAGTTGTATCTGTAACTCCACCAGAAATAACGTTTCTTAGCTTAGTTCTAACGAAAGCAGCTCCCTTACCTGGTTTAACGTGTAGGAAGTCTATAACTGTATACACTTGTCCTTCATACTCAAAAGTTGTACCTTTTCTTAAATCTCCTGCTGATATCATAAAAAAATTCCCTCCAAATAACTTGAATTCATTGTTATTATGACCTTTATTAATTACAAATAGTCATAACTTCTTTTGTTGTTTAATGACACAACAAAAACATTCTATCAAAATTACTAAAGAAATGCAATTATTTAAGGAAGAACATCTAAAATTTTAATCAATTTATCTATATAACTCCAAGTTTGCTAACAAAACTCCATCTTTTCCAATGATATTATAAGATTTTATATCAAAAAATTCTAGTTTATCTAACACTTCAACTATATTCTCTTCATTCCCACTTATCTCTATTTTTATATTCCACTTTTCTGCTCTTTCTTCCATTTCTAAAATATTGATATTTTTTATAGTTTTTAACTCATTAAAAACATCACTATAAAGTAAATTTACTTTTGTCATAACAACCGGCATTTCTTTAATATCTTTTTCCTCTTTTATTGTACTACAAAATAAAAAAAGTAAAACTTGTAAAAACGTTAGTAAAATAATTACACTTTCTTTATTATCATGCATATATAATTTAAATTTATTCATAAAAAATTTTCACAACCTTTAAATCATCTTTGTTTGTTATCTTTTTTATTACAATACCACGTTCTTCTAAATAACTAATATCTTCATCAATATTGTAAGTGATATCAGCTTCATTATTTTCTACATGTAATTCTACAATTTTATTATCATACAACCCTAACCATTTACTTACCTCTTCAGGTTTAATATAACTATCATTAATTTCATAATTATTATTAGTTTTTATTTCTTCCTTAAATAAAGGTTTTAAATTAAAACTTAATAATATTAAGTTAAGTAATATTAATGCTTGATATCCTTTTTTATTTTCTTTACTTTCTTTAAGCTTCTTTTTTTCTATATAATCTAAAGGAAGAAAATTTTTATACCTCAAATATTTTTTCATTAATTTTATCTCCAATATTTAATCTTATAAAAGTCCTTTTTTCCTTAAATTGTTCCATAAGCTCATTATCTATATTTTTGTCTATAACAAAAGTTTTTCCTTCATTAATATCTTTATAATTAAAATTTTTAACAAAATTTTCTTTATTATCTACAATACTTTTTGTAATTAAATTATTGATAATCTCTAAATAATAAATGTGATCCTTTATTTTTGTTAAAACTCTATACTGCGATGGTTTTTTAATTTTTTTCATTGTTATTTCTCTAATATAAAATTGTATAGGTAAAATAGTTACCTCACTTAAACCCTCACATAAAAACTGTATTCTTTCAACATCTCCAATTGAATATAAAAATAGTTTTTTTCTTTTTTTATCATATTCATAATGCATCAAAACATTATGATTAACTCCATATTCATCATTAATTATGTCACAAATAACATTTTCCTTTACACTTTTTATTCCATCATAAGATTTTATTAATAAATTTTCTTCTATTATATATAAATTAACCTCTTTATTTATTATTTTTTTAATAGATATATCATCATATATTTTTCCTTTGTGAATATATTTATTTTTATTAGCAATTACAATATCTCTCATACTTTCTCCTTGCTTTCTTAGATAAAGGTTTTATATAAGCTTGGAACAAAAATAATATCTATACTTTCTTCATTTTCTATAAAAATACAATCTATTTTTCTAATTAATTGTGATGTTTCACTTTTAACATCATTCAAAAAACAGTTTCCATTAGATATTATAAGTTTTATATTTTCATTTTCGCTAAAACAATATTCAAAGCTTATGCTATTATCATCTTTATAGCTTTCAAATTTATTTAATATTTCTTGATCATTAAATATAACTTCCTTAACTTCTTCTATTAATTTATTTTCTTCATTTGTTAATGTTAAAACATCTTCTCCTATTTCATATAATGAATATTTACTGCTATTTGCAACTATTGTTTTGCTACTTAAAACTATTAATACTATTAATATATTTAACAAAATTAACACTTCTAGCATTATAACTCCATGCTTTTTAACTATATACATCTTATTCTTACTCCTGAATTTTCACTACTTATGCAGTAATATATAAGCTTTCCCTTTTTTATAACAGTAAAATCATTGATATTATCAATTATAGTGTTATTACCAACTTTAATTTTTCCATCTTCACTACTTATAGTTTTTAACATTAATTTTCCATTACTTAAATGAATTATTTTAGTTTTTTCATTACCACTTATTTCTTTAAATTTAACTACTATATTATCCCCAGTTATCTCACTTGTATATACATCATCAAAACTGCTGTTTATTTCTATAGCTACAATAGCTGAACTTTTCCATAAAGACTCTATATTTAATAAAGCATTATCAAATTTATCTTCATAATAACAATTATATAAACTAATATAGTAGTCTTTTACTCCTTCAAAAGATAAACCTATAGTTATACCCCCTAAAATAAAAACAATTGCTATTACAACAATACTTTCAATTAATGTATAACCTCTTTTATTTTTACTCATAATACTCCATCCATTTATACTTTAAAAAGCTCTTTTCTAATTTATCAATATCATTTTCAAGATAAAATTCTATTTTAACCTCTAAGATTTCTTCATTATCACTTTTTTTATTGATAAAAATAAATATATCACTTCCAAAATCCATACTAGTTAATGATTTTGTAGTCAAATTTTTCAAAATATCCTCATCATATCTTAACGAAAGATATTCCATTTCATTTTCATCTATTATTTCATTCATTGATATATTATATTTTATTTCTTGCATGATACAATATACTACTCTACTTGCTTCTTCTATCTTTCTCCTTTTATAATAATTAGCTCTATTGCTTGCAATTAACATGGTAACAACTAAAAACATCATCATTATAATATTCACTGCAACAATAGTTTCTATTAATGTACTACCCTTTTTCTTGCTCATTATCTAATTACCCTCATATATATTTACTGTATCAACTCCAGTTGCTATTGCTATTTTATGAATATTACCGTTACCATCTAAAATTTGAATTGTATCAGAATCTATATGTCCTAAATTGTTAATCTTCAAAATATATACAGTTAAAAATTTACACTTACTATTTAAATATATACTTTTTATTATTTTTCCCCCTTGTTTTTTATCTTTAAAATTTACAGTACCAACACTCTTATTAATTTCAATTTCACCATAACTAGCATTTTTAACACAGTAAAACTTTGCATAACTTATCATATTGCTTAGTTCATTACAAAAACCAATTGCTTCAGCCCTATTTATTGTGCTATTAATAGAATTGGCTATATTTATAGTTGGTAGTAACAATACTGAAATTATTGCTATTACAATTATTAATTCTATTAATGTATAACCCTTTTTCATAAAAAAACTCCTTAAATTAAAACAATATCTAAGAGGGGAACTACAAATTTTATAATAAAACTTAATATGATTATTCCTATAGTTAATATTAATAAAGGCTGAACTAATACAGTTATTTTACTAATTTTATCGTTTAAGTTATTAAATATTTCTGTTTCTAATATAATAAGCCTCTTATCTAAAGAACCACATTCTTCCCCTAATTTTATATGAGCTAATGTATATTTAGAAAACATCATCGTTTCATTCATAGATTCTGATAATACTTTTCCATTTTTTATATCATCATTTATCTTTCTTAAGACTTTAGTTATCTTTTCATTTAACTCTCCTTCACAACAATATTCCAAACCTATAGCGATATTAATACCACTATTAATAACTACTGACATAAGAACAATAGTTATATATTCATTAAACAAATTATAAACCTGAATTTTCTCTATATAATAATAAAAACTCTTTCTAAGAAAAATATTAAATATGAATATTGGTGCGATTATCCCCCAAATCATTACTTGAAGTATTATTAAAATTGGATTCCTAAAAACAAATTTCTTCATAGAAATTATTTTTAAATAAATATCTGGTATATCTTTCCCCATAGCACCATAGATATTAGCCATACTAGGAATAAAGAAAAACAAAACAAAAAAACCTAATATAATTAAAGCAATCATTAAAATTAAGGGATATGTTATTGAATTTATAATTGTTTTATTTATATATTGTAGCTTATTGTAGTACATTTCTAATCCCTTCAACACATAAACAATTCTCCCAGTTCTTTCTCCTATCCCAACCATAGAAAGAAAAAATATTGGTATTAAGCCTTCCCCTTTACTAAAAGCTTTTCTTAAGGTTCCTCCATCTCTTATTATGATTTCCATTTCCTTAAGAAGCATCTTATATTCTTTCTTTAGTGGTAATTCATCTAATAATGAAAATATATGTAATAGCTGAATACCTTCTTCGTATAATTTAGAAATATTACCTGCAATTAATGCTAAATCTTTATAGCTTACTTTCTTTTTTGAATTCAAAACTTAATCCCTCCACTTCAATAAAGTTTTCATAATCTAACAATGAAATATTCCCATTAATCAATAGAGCTTTTAAGTTTTTAATCATTTCTAAATTCGAAAGAAGACTATTATCATTATTTATATTTTTTATTTTCTCTTTCATCTCATTATCAATGACATGTATTGCAGCAACTAATGATCGACCTTTATATCCAGTAAAATTACATTCATTACATCCACACTTTTCATAAAGTTTAATTACTTTTCCATCAATATTTTTTTCATCAATTATAGTTTTACAATTATCACATAATAACCTAATAAGTCTTTGAGATACTATTCCAACTAATGAATCCCTTATTAAATATTTTTCAACCTTCATATCTTCAAGTCTAAAATAAACTTCTCTTGGATCCCGTGTATGTATTGTAGAATAAACCTTATGTCCTGTTAAAGATGCCCTAACAGCCATTTCCGCAGTTTCCTCATCTCTTATTTCACCTATCATGATAATATCTGGATCCTGTCTTAAAAAACACCTTAAACCTTCTGCAAAGCCAATATTTAAAGTTTTATTTAAATTCATTTGATTTATTCCTGGAATAATTGCTTCTATAGGATCTTCTAAGCTTGATATATTAACTTCATCTTTATTTAACTCCTGCAATATACTATATAAAGTTGTTGATTTACCTGAACCCGTAGGTCCATTAACAATAATAAGGCCTGAATTAACTTTCATAATATATTTTAACTTATCTTTTTGTTCAGCCGTTAAGTTAAGCTTATCTATTGAATAATTAAATCCATTTCCATATAAAATTCTTATGACAACCTTTTCACCAAAAACAGCTGACATTGTACTAATTCTTAAATCATAACTTTTCTTATTGTACTCAAATGAAATTTTACCATCCTGTGGTTTTCTTTTTTCAGTTATATCAATATTAGAATTCAACTTTATTTTTGATAAAATTAATTGATATTCTTCTTTATTAAAAATATACATAGACCTCAATAATCCATCAATTCTAAATCTTACTACTACATAATCCTTATATGGTTCATAATGTATATCAGATACATTAAGTTTAATGGCTTCTTTAATAATTATGTCATATGCTTCTTTTTTCTGGCCTAAATATGCTATTTTAATAAGATACTGAATTTCTTCCTTCTTAATTAAAATTAAAATAACTTTTTTTCTAAAAATGAAAAGCATATCCTCTTCAACCTTTTTATTTACCTCACTACAATAAACATAAACCTCCTTTTCATTTTCTTTAAAGGGAATTGCGTTAAAGATTTTAGCTTTTTGTTCATTAATTTTTCTAGCAACTGTAATATTAATATTTTTTAATAAATTATTATAGATTGTTTCTTTCATCCTTTATAAAACTCACCATGAATGCTTTTTATATACCAAAAATTCATTTCTTTGTTTATTTCAACAAAAATTTTGTGATTTTTCACAAAAAAAATAAGAATTTAGAATAACTCTAAACTCTTATTTACTCAATATTTATAAAATCACATGTTTTAAGACTATCGTCAACTAAAGTAACAGTTCCTTCTGCATATTTATAAAGATGCTCATTTTTACTTGTTCCACTTCCACCTACAAATAAAATTTCTCCTTTATCATTAACGGATAATCCTTTTTCTACATATAATGTATTTGGAAAATCAAATACAAGTCTTTTTAATTCATCATTATTGATTTCATAAATAGAAAAATTATTATTTTTTACTCTTCCTAATAAATATATGTTTCCATTAACCTCTTCAATATCATTAACATCTATAACTTCATCAGAAACCTCACTTATAGTCCCATCGATATTAACTATCTTAAGCATTGTACTTTCTTCATAATGTTCTTCTACAAGTGCAACTCCATCTTTAATATGTTTTAAAAACTTTACAAATCCATTATTAATTTTATAAAGATTTTCTTCAGAATTGCTTTCAATATCATATGTAAATATCCCTGACAATTTATTTACTGTATCTACTCCATAAAAAGCTAATTTTTTATCAGTGATCCAATCAATAAACTGACCAGAAATAACAGCATTATTTTCTAATAAAATTTCTTTTTTATCATTAAGCCTCATAACTGCAGGAACAAGATATTCATCATTAATAAAATAAAAAACATAGTTTCCATCTGGCGATATTTTCAAACCTAAAATATTATCATGTTCAATCTTAATATCTTCTGAATTATAATTAACATAAAAACTATTATCCTTGAAGAAAGTATAAGTATTAGATGATAAATTATAGTTATTAATTATTTTACCTTCAGTATCAATTAGCTCATATTTTCCTTCATCATTTATATTAAAGGTTTCATAATCATTTCCTTCATCAACAAATGCCCCTTTATTTATTATAATGCTTTCTTTATTTTCTTCTTCGTTTTTATTGCAACCAATAAGTATAAAACCTAATACTACAACTTGAAATACTACTAATAATTTTATATATATTTTTTTAGTCATTTATTTTTCCTCATTTTTTAATACACTATTCCATCACAAATAAAGTTTGCATCTCCAATCATATAAATTGAATTGCCTTCAATTTCTATTCTTAACTCACCTCCAGGTACTTTTACATTTACTTTTTCTTTTGTTAAATTTAATTTATTACATACAACAACTGATGCTGAACATCCTGTTCCACAAGAATAAGTTGCTCCAGCACCTCTTTCCCATGTTCTTACTATTATATTTTCATCGTCTACAACTTTAACGAAATTTACGTTTGTTCCTTCTTCAAAAAGTTCAAACTTTTCAATATATTTCCCTTCACTAACATCATAGTTTTCATCATCTACAAATATGACAGTATGTGGTACGCCTACTAAAAGAGCTGATGCATTATATTTTTTACCGTTAACATTTATTTCTTCATTTATTAATTGTGATTTATTCTTTAACGGAACTAATGAACCATCAAAAGATATTTCACCCATATATACTTTAACACCATCTACAGTGCCATTATTTATTGTAAGATTCAGTTTTTTAACTCCATCTCCAGTTTCAACAGATATTAAATCTTTTGATACAATATTTCTTTCATAAACATATTTTCCAAAGCATCTTATAGCATTTCCACACATATTTGCCCATGAACCATCACTATTTATTATTACCATTTTTATATCAGCAATATCAGATTTTCTTACAAGAACTACTCCATCTGCTCCTATACCAAATCTTCTATGACAAAGTTTTTTTGCTAAACTTTCTTCTTGTCCAATATACTTATTATCTAAATCTAATAAAAATATAAAATCATTGCCTGTTCCGTGCATTTTTGTAAACTTCATAATATCTGCCTCCTTTATTTAACCGTTTTACTATTACAAAAAATAATGATATACTTACTTTAATTAATACTAAAGAAAGGATGAAATTTATGGCAATAGACGGTATCTACTTATATAGTTTAGTTGAAGATTTAAAAAAATCAATATTAAATTCTAAAATTGATAAAATTAATCAGCCTGAAAAAGATGAAATTATAATAACTTTACGAAAAGAAAGAAAGAATCTTAAACTTTTAGTATCTGCTTCACCAAAATATCCAAGGTTTAACTTAACAGAAGTTATAAAAGCTAACCCTTTGCAGGCTCCTATGTTTACAATGGTTCTTAGAAAATATTTAATCGGTGGTAAAATAATTGATATTGTCCAACTTGAAGGTGATAGAATTGTAAAATTCCTTATTGAATCATCTGATGAACTTGGTTTTAATAGTATCTACACATTAATAGTAGAAATAATGGGTAGACATAGTAATATTACTTTAGTAAGAGAAAGAGATAATAAAATTATGGAGTGTATAAAACATATTTCTCCTTCAATGAATAGTTTTAGAGTTTTGTATCCAGGAATAACTTACAAACTTCCTCCAAAATCAACTAAAATTAATCCTTTCTCTTATAATAATACCACTTTGCAAGAGTTTGTGAATAATAATTCTATAACTTTTAACAAAAATTTCTTTGTTTCTTGCTTTACTGGTATTAGCAAACCATTATCTGAGCATTTATTTATGGAATATAATAAAACTTATAATGATTTTTCAATAGAAAATATAAGCATATTCTTATCTAAATTCTTAAAAGATTTGATTGATAACGAAGTCTTTACTATATACAAAGATAAAGATGGCAATTATGTAGACTTTTATATGCTTCCATTAGATCAACTTGAGGATAATTTTACACCGCAAGTATTTGATAATATTCATGAATTAATGGATAAATACTATTTAGAAAAGGATAAACAAGAAAGAATTAAAGGACGTTCTGTAAATCTTCAAAAATTAGTAACTACTAATATTGAAAGATGTTTAAAGAAAGAAAATAAATTAAATAGTGTCTTAGAAAAATGTAATGATAAAGAAGATTTCAAAATAAAAGGCGATTTATTAACTTCCTATATCTATAGTATTAAAAAAGGTGATAGTTCATTCACTACTGTTAATTTCTTTAGTGAAGATGGTGAAGAGGTAACTATACCACTTGATGAAAACAAAACACCATCTGAAAATGTTCAAAGCTATTATAAAAAGTATATTAAGTTAAAAAAATCAGAGGAATCAGCTATTGAACAATTAGAAAAAAATAGTGATGAATTAGAGTATCTTAACTCAGTATTAACTAACATTGAAAATTGCGAAAGCTATACTGAAATTGATGATATTAAAGAGGAACTTATTTCAACTGGTTATGTAAGAAAAAGAAAAGCTAATGGTAAAAATAATAAAAAAGCAAAACCATCAAAACCGCTTCACTATATCTCATCAGACGGAATTGACATTTTTGTAGGTAAAAATAATATTCAAAATGATAATTTATCATTAAAGTTTGCAAACAAAAATCATATGTGGCTTCACACTAAAAATATTCCTGGATCACATGTAATTGTTTGTTCTAACGATGTTCCTGATAATACTTTAGTAGAAGCTGCAACTTTAGCTGCATATTACAGTAAAGCAAAAGAATCTTCAAAAGTAGATGTTGATTACACATTAGTAAAAAATTTAAAAAAGCCTAATGGTGCTAAACCTGGAATGGTTATATACCATACAAACTATACAATGACTGTTGATCCTTCTGATATTAAAAGTTTGAATCTAGAAAAGAAATAGATTAAAAAGGTTAAATTGCTTTACAATTTAACCTTTTTCATTCTCTTTATTCTAACTCTAACTACCTTAAATATGGTTTACAACCATATCTCCATTGTTCTTTATCTTTTCATTATCAAAGTATTGATAGTAGTAACATTTTAATTTACCATTATAAAGCTTTCTATTTTTCGTAGCTTTTCTACCAAATGGTACTTCAAAACCTTCATAAGAAGTTAGTATATTGAAATCCCAAGTATCAAGCTTTCTCTTATTCATACCTAAATACTTATAAAGCTCTTCTACTTCTTTTTTCTCTCCTAGTCTTTCACCATATGGAGGATTTGTTATAATAAATGCATTTTTCTCACTACTTGAGAATTGTTTGAAATCTCTCTTTTGGAATTCAATGTATTTAGCAACTCCAGCTTTTTGTGAATTGCTTCTAGCAATCTTAAGCATTCTTCCATCTATATCATAACCTATAAGTTTTATATCCTTATTTTTAATAGATCTTTCTGCACCTTCTTTTACTTGTTCAAATACCTCTGAACCTATAGTTGGCCAAGTTTCTGCTACGAAGTTTCTAAATAAACCTGGTGCTATATTTTGCATTATCATTGCTGCTTCTATTAAAATAGTTCCTGAACCACAAAATGGATCAACTAAAGTATAATCTTCTTTCCATCTTGATATTAAAACTAATGCAGCTGCTAATGTTTCTTTTAATGGAGCAATACCAGCTTCTTCTCTATAACCTCTTTTGTGAAGACCTACACCACTTGTATCAATAGATAAAGTTACAACATCCTTTAAAATTGATACTTCTATCTTATAAACTGGTCCATCTTCAGAAAAATGAGATACTCCATATGATTCGCTCATACTTGTTACTATAGCTTTTTTAACAATTGATTGACAATCTGGAACACTAAAAAGTGTAGACTTAACAGATTTACCTACAACGTGCATAACACCATTTACAGGTATAATATCACTCCATTTTACAGCTTTAGTTCCTTGGAATAATTCTTCAAAACTTCTTGCTTCGAATTCTGCCATTTTAATAAAAATTCTATCTGCAGTTCTTAAATGAACATTAGCTATTGCAATATCCATTTCATCCCCTTCAAAATGAACCTTTCCATTTTCAACTGTTAAATCTTCATATCCTAATGCCTTTAACTCTTTTGCTGTTATTCCTTCCAGCCCAAAAGTTGTTGTTGCTACTAAATTATATTCCATTATTTATGTCTCCTTTTAAGATTCATATATTTTAACTGAATCTTCTCCATCTATTTCGTTTATTTCAACTGCAACTATTTCAGTTTTTGATGTTGGTATATTTTTTCCTACGTAATCTGCTCTTATTGGCAACTCCTTATGTCCTCTATCTATTAGTACAGCTAATTGAATTGATAATGGTCTTCCGCCATCAATTATAGCCTCTATAGCTGCTCTTACAGTTCTACAAGTAAATAAAACATCATCAACTAATATTACTTTTTTACCCTTTACTTCAACTCCTAAATCAACTGAATTTATTTTAGGTGCTTCTGTAACTTCAGTTATGTCATCTCTATAAAGAGTTATATCAACATATCCAACTTCTACAGATACTCCTTCTATTTTTTCAATATTTTCAGCAATTCTCTTAGCTAAAGGATATCCTCTTCTTTTTATCCCAATTAATACAATATCTTCTACACCTTTATTTTTTTCGATTATTTCATGAGAAATTCTAATTAAACTTCTTCTAACTGCATTTGCATCTAATAAATTTGCCTTTAATTTCATAAAAATAACTCCTTACTTTATATATTTTCAGATATTAAATTTTAACTTCAATTTAAAGCTAAAACTTTCTTTATAAATTTAAGAATTCAGTTTATTTAATAATTCTTTAAAATACTCTGGCAACTCTGATGTAAATTCCATATATTCATTAGTTCTTGGATGAATAAACCCTAAAGTTTTAGCATGTAATACTTGACCTTCAACATTAAATTTTTGTCTTTTATATCCATACACTAAATCACCTACTAATGGATGACCTATAGAAGCCATATGAACTCTTATTTGATGTGTTCTCCCCGTTTCTAGCGTACATTTTACTAATGATATCCCCTTATCATATTGCTCTAAAACCTCATAATGAGTAACAGCTCTTTTACCATCTTCATTAATAGCCATTTTTATTCTGTCTTTTTTATCTCTTCCTAAAGGCTTATTAATAGTTCCAGTAGTACTACTAAACTTTCCTTCTACTAAAGCATAATACTCTCTCTTAATAGAATGATCCTTAAATTGAACTGCTAATTTATTATGAGCCTCATCATTTTTAGCTATAACAAGTATTCCTGATGTATCTTTATCAATTCTATGTACAATACCAGGTCTTATTATACCGTTAATTCCTGATAAATCACTGCAATGATGTAATATTCCATTAACTAAAGTTCCAGTATAATTTCCTGGAGCAGGATGAACAACAACCCCTTTTGCCTTATTTACTATTATAACATCTTCATCTTCATAAATAATATCTAAATCCATTTCTTCTGGTTCAACATTTAGTTCTATCGGATCCGGCATTTCTACAGTAATCTCATCATTATTTTTTAACTTATAGTTGCTTTTTATAACCTTTCCATTAGCCATAACTTTCTTATCATCTATTAAACCTTGAATGAATGATCTAGATTTTCCTTCTATCATCAATGATAAATACTTATCTATTCTTTGTCCCTGTTCTTCATTACTTATTGAATAATTTAATTTTTCCATATAATTTTACTCCGTCTATTTGTATTCTTAAGACATTATAATATATAAACTTATGTTACTCAATAGTAGTATGAATTATAAACTAAATTCTTAACTTAAAATAATAATGAATAAATTAACTAAAGGAGACCGAATATCGGCCTCCTATATGTATTAGTTATTAGCATAGAAGCTCTTAACCTCATTTATATCATCATTAAGATCTTCTACATTAAATTCTTCTTTTTCATCATTAGTAAAAGTTTCAGCTTCTTTTTCATGAAGCTCATACTTGTCTATAGGTTGAGCAACATTGTAATTCTTTGTTAAATCTTTTTCTAATTCATCGAATGTCTGAAGCTGTGTATTCATAAATCCTCTAAATTTAGCTCTAAACTTTATAAACTCTTGCTTAACTCTTTCATACTCATCGTTAATTGCAATAACATCACCATGAGCTTTATCTAAAATTCTTTGTGCTGTTTCATTTGCATTTCCAATTATTAATTCTGCTTGCTTTTCAGAACTTTCCTTAGCTTGATCAGCTGCATTTTGAGCTAATAAAAGTGTATTTTGTATTGTAACTTCTAATTTTTCATAATGTTCAAGTTTCTCATTAACTCTGCTTAAGCTTTCCTTTAATCTAGAATTTTCTTTATATACTTCCTCATAGTTTTCAACAACTTCATCTAAGAACTCATCTACTTCTTCAACTGAATATCCTCTTATTCCTTTTTTAAATTCTTTGTTGTTTATATCCATAGGAGTTAATTTCATTCCATCCACCTCTTCTATACAAATTTGTTTATTTTAACTTTATATTTTCCACTTTTTGTGCTTCCTACAATTTCCCCTATTATGAACTTTCCTGTTCCTCCAATAGTAATCCTTTGATTAGTTTTTATATCTTTACTCTTTTGTGAACTCTTAGAATAATCAACTAATACTTTTCCACTATCAATCAAATCAATTGCTTTTCCTCTTGATAATTTAGCAAGTTTTGCAACTATACTATCTAATCTAAGAGATGAAACTATTATAATTTCCTCTACATAATTGCACTTAGGTAAATTATCTTCAAATACTTCTTCAACAATTACAGGAGCTCTTCCTACGCTACTTAATTCACTTATAACATAATCAGCAACCTTATCATAAATAGGGACTATTGCAAAATCATCGATTACTCTTAAATCACCTAGCTTTTCTCTTTCTAATCCTAAAGCCATAATAGCTCCTAAATAATCTTTATGACATAAATTGTTAAATTTAGATTTATTAATAATTTTTACAATCCTATAAGGCATAGGAATATCATAAATATTATTAAATGCTAGTATTCTTCTATCACATTCATCAAAAGCACCCTTAGCTTCTACTTTGAAATTATTCGAATTAAATTTATTAATAAAGAAAAGCCATATATTAGGTTTACAAAAGAATTTAGTAAACATAGGAATACCTTTGCTATAGGCTAAACTCATGCATTCATAAACCTTTAAAACATCTTCAGTATCTTCTTTTAAAAAATTTTTTAAAATATCTTCTTTAGAAATCATTATTATAACAACATCCCACTAATTAAATTTAATACAACAATTGCCATAAGAGGCGCAAAATCAATCATCATATTTCCAAAAAATTTTTCTTGAATTCTTCTAAAAGGTTATAATATAGGATAATTCAATGAAATTAAAATTCTATAAAAATTACTTTCAGTAATACTAGGTATATATGATAAAATTACCTCAGCTAAAATTGTTATATTCAAAACTGAAAATAGTAAATATAAAAAACTACCTATGATTCCTATTGGAATCACCTCCTACTTATTCCAATTGAAAAGTGCTTTTGAGCTTATTTCAGTTCTTAATTCATTACTAACTTCAACATTTGATGGTGAAAGTAAATATACTCTTTGTTCAACTTCTTGAAGCTGAGCTCCTAATACACAACAAGCACCACTAATAAAGTCAACTAATCTTTGTGCTATTTTAGTTTCCATAGCTGTAGTGTTAACAACTACAATTTTTCTATTTTTTATTGCTTCCGCAATTTCTCTAGCTTCATCATAAGAAGCAGGCTTAACAACCATAACCTTAGCTGATGCTGAATTATGAATATTAACAACCTTATTACCTCTTTGTTTAGAGATTATTGGTTCAACTTCTTCAACTTCTTCTTCCTCTTCTTCAACTTCATCTATATCATCGAAGTCTTCATCATAATCTCCGCCACCTATTATTTCTTTAAATTTTTCAAACATACTCATTTACTCCATCCTCCTACTTTTCTCTTAATCCAAATATTCCAGAACCAACTCTTATCATTGTAGCTCCTTCTTGGATTGCAATTTTATAATCATTTGTCATTCCCATTGATAAAACTTGCATAGATATATTTTTAAGCTTTCTATCTTTTAAGTTATCAAATATTTTTTTAGTTTTATTAAAATAATATCTATTTTCCTCATCAGTACCTTTCGGTATTATAACCATAAGGCCTTTGACATTAACATGATTGCAATTTTCAACAGCTTTGATCATATCTTCAAGCTCTTCTTCATAAATACCACTTTTGCTTTCTTCTCTTCCAATATTTATTTGAATAAGTACATCTGCAGATAAATTATTTTTTCCAAATTCACTTTCTATTTTTTCCAATAGCTTTATACTAGATAAAGAATGTATTAAGTGAACATTATTTACTAAATACTTCACTTTATTTGTTTGTAATTTACCTATAAAATGCCACCTTATATCTTTAGGTAATACTTCTTTTTTAGCAATTAAATCTTGAACCTTATTTTCTCCAAAATCTCTTTGACCAATATCATAACATTCCATTATCATTTCTATGGGTTTAGTTTTAGATACAGCTACTAAAGTAACGTCCTTAGGTATTTCATTTAAAATTGCCATATTTTTCTCTGCAATACTAATATTTATCCCTCCCTTGAAAGAGCATAATATCTTCCATACATTTATATTCTTCAAAAGTATAAAATTCCCTTCTATACTACTATATAATTATAACATTTTTCTTTATAATTTTTAATACTTTTTTTAATTTAATTATCGGCTCTTTCCATAAATTTGGGTGAAATTGATTTAACTGCCTTTGGTAATTCCATTTCATCATATTTGTCAATGGTAATCTTCAATTTTCTTATTAATAATTCATTGATATGACTACCTTCTGCTAGTAATGCTGCTTCTAATTGATCTGGATCTCCTATTGCATAAAATTTAAAAGGAGCTCCTTCCATATCATTACCATTTTCCTCGAATCTTATAAATGCCCATGCACATACAAGTCCGGTTGTATTTAAAACTCTATAATTATTTATTGCAATAGCTTCAGCTCCTGCGGTTCTTAATTCATTTAATATTAATGCTGCATCTGCTGAATGTAAAGTTTTTCTATTTACTTCATCTTGAGAATCAGTATGGATATTGTAATCTCCATCATTAATTGTCAATATAATACCTGACCCCTTTGTTGCATCTACTCCCGAAAGTAAAGAATATATATCTAATTGTTCTTTCATATGCTCTACTACTTTTTCACTATTTCCGTCATCATCAACATCAAGTAATGCAATTCTTTTAATTAACTCATAATTGTCTTCACTTAATGCTGTTATATCATAATATAGCTTATTTCTTTCTTCAATTGCATCCTTATATTCAATTGAATTCATATTAAAGAATCCATTAATACTATTCTTTCCTACATTAACTACAATTAAAAAACCTATTAAAATCGAGGCTAGTAAAATAAAAAATTTACTTGTATTTTTTATCACTTAATCACCTCTTTGTTTATTTTTAAACTTTTCTAATAAAATTCTTCTAATTGATCCAAAATTATCAAATATTCTACCACCGAATACTATTACTGCTGCGATATATATTGGAATCCCTAATTTATCTCCTAAATATGCTAATCCTGCAGCAAGTAAAGCATTTCCAAAAAAACCTGATATAAATATATCTGGATTAAAATTATTATTTAATGATGCCCTAAAAGCTCCAAATACAGAATCTAAACATGCTAAAATTGCAACTGACATATAAGGAGAAAAATTTTCTGGTATATTTACATCAAAAATTAATCCTAAAAACACGCCTAATAATAAACCTATAACTGCTATCATAAACTTCCTCCTTTATTGTACCGGTTTTATATACTCATACCTTAATGATTGAGTTGTCTTTACTATTGTTATATCATCACTTTGTTTAACATCACTACTATAACTTTTTAATGCTCCATAATCTAAAACTCCTGGAAAATTAACAGCAAGATTTAATTTATTTTTATCTCCAATAGCTTTTATAGTAATTTCACTATTAGGATCAATTCTACCTGCAGAACCTATAGAAATTGAACTACCAGCAGTCTTTATACCTGTTTGAGGCGTAATTCTCATTTCATTTATAGAAATTGCTTCCGCTCCTGCATACCATAAAGAGTTAATTAAATTTACAATTTCTTCTTCACTAACAGTATTTACATTTTGAGTTCCATTAGTTCCAAATACTGAATTTTTTAAAGCTAATGTAACAACTAATCCTGGTCCTTTTACATCTAATAGTCCAAGTTGCATTCTTGCATTATCCAGTTGCTTTTTAATTTCTCCTTCAACTTCCCCTTCTTTTGCTGCTGCATCTTCTAATTGTTTTAACTCTTCTGAAAGTATTTCATTATTTTTTTGCAAATCTTCTTTTTCTTTTTTTAAGTTTTCTATTTCTGATAAAATATCCGAACTATTATAATCAATATTACCACTATTAGCTGAATTTAATTCCTTAAACTGATAAGTTAATAAAAAACCTAATAATGCACAAACAGCTGCCACAACTACCTGAGATACTGCTCTATTCATTTTATTCCTCCTACTCTAACCCCTGAATAATTACATCCTGCTCAAATTCATCTGTAACTTGATTTTCTTCATTACTTTCTGCTTCATCTTCTTCAACTGGTTCATTTTTTATTACTGGTGAACCATTTATACTAACATTAATATATCCTTTTTTCATATTTATACCATCATTTAGAATTATTCTATACACATTTTCCATTTTATTGTATAAATCACTATCATCACCAAAGAATATTTCAATATCGCCTATATATCCAATTATGTTTACAATATTGCTTATATCTAAACTTGAAAGATGAATTTCTTCTTTATTTTGAGAAATAAATGGATAAAAATTAGCTAAAATATTCTTGTATGTATGCAAATCATCTACACGACTTTTATCATTAACTATACTTAAATCCAATCCCTTTATCTCAACTAAATTTCTTCCTTCAAGATTATCAACTTCTTCTATTACATCTAAGTTTTCATTAATAATTGAAATTTTAGTTCCATCGTTTATGTAATAAACTGGAGCTTCCTCTGTTATTTGTATCACTAATCCATTAAGGCCTTTTCTTTTTACACTAACAGAACTAACATATCTGTTCTTTAAAATTTCCTCTTTTATGCTTTTCTGATTTACAGTAAAAATATTTAACCCTATTCTATCCTCTACTTCACTATATAAAACCTCTTTTGCTATAGTAACATTTCCCTTAAAGGTAATAGACTTAATATTAAAAATTGGTGCTTTAGTAAAGAAAATAAATAAAGCTACTACTATTACTATCGTCATTAAAGTTACCTTTTTTATTAACTTTTTTCTTTTTTTTGCTTTTATAAACTTTTTTGCGTCTTTCATCACTTACCTTATCCCTCATTATTTCAATCTTTTACTATAATTTTAACATAAAACCTGTAATTTTTTATAATTATTTTATATTATTCTTGGATTATTGTACATAAAAATTTAAGAGCCTCTAAAATTAGAAGCTCTTACCAACCTATATTATACTATTTTCCTTTCAACTTGCCTTGAAATGTTAAGTAAAATCCCCATTGCCGTTAAATTAATTACTAGTGACGTACCACCATAACTAATGAATGGCATCGGTACTCCAGTAACAGGCATAGAACCAGTTACAACTGCTATATTTATTATAGCTTGAACTGCTATAATTGAAGTTATACCCATTGCTAATAATTTACCATAAGTATCTCTTGCATTCATAGCAACTTTAACACCTCTCCATATAAATATCAAAAACAACCCTATTATAAATAAGCATCCTATTAATCCTACTTCTTCACCTATTATGGAAAAAATAAAATCATTATGAGGTTCAGGCATATATAAGGTTTTTTGTCTTGATTGACCTAACCCTAATCCTGTTAATCCTCCAGAACCTAATGCTAAAAATGATTGTATTAATTGATATCCAGCATCTGCTGCATCTTTCCATGGATCTATAAAGTTTAACATTCTTTCTCTTCTGTAGTCCGAACTAAATATAAAAAATATAGCTAATGTAAATAGTGCAGGTAAAATAATTCCAAAAAGATGTTTTATTTTTCCTCCTGCTACAAAAAGCATTATAAATGTAACTATCATTATAATAGCTGCAATACTCATATTATGTTCAGCTAATATTAATGCTGCAAAGAAACCTGCAACGCCTAAATATGGTACTAACCCATGCCAAAAGTCTTTTACTTTATCACCTTTTAAATCAATACTAAAAGCTAAAAACATTACAACTGCATATTTTGTTAACTCAGACGGTTGAAAAGATAATGGACCTAACGAAATCCATCTCTTCGCACCATTAATTGCTGGGAAAAAGAATACCGCAATTAATAGTGGAATTGTACATATAAGTAATGTTGGTGTAATTTTCTTAAGCTTATGATAATCAATCGACATCATTACTGTCATAGAAATTACACCAATAATTGCCCAAATTAATTGTCTTTTAAAGAAATACATACTATCATTATTATGAAACATAGCATAAAATGAGCTAGCGGAATATACCATTACAACACCTATAGATAACAATATACATAGCGTGTAAAAAATTCCATAATCTATTTGCCCCATATTCTTATTATCCTTGGGCCTATTAAAATTCATAGACATTCCTCCAATTTAATTACTAAATTGCAAAAAAACCTATTATACATAAAAGTACTGTTATAATTGAAAATACTGTTACTATTTTAACTTCATTCCATCCACATTGTTCAAAGTGATGATGTATTGGAGCCATTTTAAACACTCTTTTACCAGTTAATTTAAATGAAGTAACTTGAATTATTACTGATAAAGCTTCTATTACATAAATTCCACCAACTAAAACTATTATTAATGGATTTCCGCTTATAATTGCTATAGTTGTTATTGCTCCTCCAATTGCAAGAGAACCTGTATCTCCCATAAAAACTTTTGCAGGATATGCATTAAATTTTAAGAAACCTATTAATCCAGCTATTAAAGCTACTGAAAAAACAGTTAATGAATAATCCTTTAATATAAATGTTAATACTGCAAAAAATGTTAATACTAAAACTGATACTGTAGATGCTAAACCATCTAATCCATCAGTTAAGTTTACTGCATTTGTCATAGACGCATAAACAAAAATAACAAATGGTATATATAATACTCCTAAAGGAAGAGTCATACTTGTAAAAGGTATCGCAATATCATGTGGTAAATTTACATAGCTATAATAAGCAAATGCTCCTGAAACTATTAATAAAAGAACCATCTTTTGCCAAGCTTTTAATCCTTCACTTTGTTTTTTTAGTATTTTTAAAATATCATCTAAAAATCCTATAAATCCAAATGCTATTAGTGAGTATAATGCAACCATTCCTTTATCAGTCAAGCTACGACTTACAATCAACATAACTATTGTAGTTGATAAAATGAACATTACACCACCCATTGTAGGTGTTCCAGCTTTCTTTAAATGGCTTTTAGGACCTTCTTCTCTAATATTTTGACCAAACTTTAATCTCTTTAATAAAGGAATTGTAATTGGTCCAAGTATTAAAGCTATAATAACTCCTAATACAAATGTAATGATTAATGTTTTTGTTATATCTCCTTGTAATATGTTCATAATACTATCCCCCATCTTTTACTGCTATAAAAAGCAGTTCACCTCCTTCGTATAATTAAACCTCTTCTAATTTTTTAACAACGTCTTCTAGTTTAACACCTCTTGATGCTTTAACTAATACAACGTCATCCTTTTTAACAATACTTTTCAATTCTTTTATGCATTCCTCTTTAGTATTGTACATGATTATATTATCATTCTTAAAACCATCTTTAAAGTTATTTATATGTTCACCTATTACGATTAATAGATCAACTTTATCTCTTGCGTATTCCCCTACTTCGAAATGAGCTCTTTTAGCTTCATCTCCAAGTTCATACATATCTCCTAATATAGCAACCTTTCTACAATTTTTATAAGCAGAAAGTACATCTAAAGAAGATTTCATAGAATCTGGACTTGCATTATAACAATCATTAATTATAGTAAGCCCTTCTCTTTTTATCACTTGTAATCTCATTGATGTTGCTTCAATATTCTCTAATCCTAAAATCATTTCCTTAAAAGATACATTTAAACACTCTGCAACTTCGATAGCTAACATTGTATTTAACACATTGTGTTTTCCTGCCATTGGTAGAGTAAATACAGCTTCTTCACCAAAAGCATGAGCTAGAAACTCTGTTTCATCTTCTCTTAATATAATATTAGATGCGTAAACATCATATTCATGATTATAACCAATTTTTTTAACTTTAAAACTTTTTCCAGAAATATTCTTTAAAAATTCATCTTCTCCATTAACTATTAAAACATTGTTTTCATTAAAGAAAGTGCTTATTTCCATCTTAGCTTTTAATATATTTTCTTGAGTTTTTAAATTTTCTATATGCGATAATCCTATATTAGTTATAACACCTATATCAGGTCTTGCCACATCTGCAAGCAATTCTATTTCACCTAATGAGCTCATTCCCATTTCTAAAACTGCTACATCATAATCACATGTCAATTCTAATATCATTAATGGTAAGCCTATATCATTATTAAAATTTCCCTTAGTCTTAAAAACTTTATACTTATCACTTAATAGAGCGGCTATTAAATCTTTAGTAGAAGTTTTTCCAGTAGAACCAGTTACGCCTATTACTTTAAGTCCTAACTTTTCTCTATAAAACTTTGCTAAATCTAAAAGTGCTTGTCTTGTATTCTTTACTTTAATTACTGTTCCATTTACATTAACATCTTCTATATTAAATTTAACTTCATCTATAATTACTACAGATGCACCTAATTCTAATGCTTTTAATGCAAAATCATTCCCATTAAAATTAGCCCCTTTAATTGCAAGAAATACATTATCTTTTTCAACTTTTCTTGTATCAATACAAATCTTATTAAATTTAATTTCCTTTCCTTGTACAATAACTTCTCCATCCATAGCTTTTAACATTTCATTAAAAGTTATTTGCATAATAATCACTCTACTTTCATCTTTCAAATATTTTTTATACATCTATTTGTTAATTATTTATAATTATAAGCCTTACTTTATTTTATTATTCTAAAAAATAAAAATTTATCCTATACATAAATTTAGCATGTGAAAAATCCACATGCTAAACAACTTAATTAATAATTAATCTTCTTCATACTCAGCACTTAATGTAATCTTAACAACCGTGCCTTCAGAAATAAGTTCACCACTAGGAATACTTTGATTTATTACAACTCCATCTCCTTGAATTGTAGTTTCTATTCCTAGACTATTTAATAGCTCTATAGCAGATTCTTTAGAATAACCTCTTACATCAGGCATTACTACATCTTTATTATAAGATTCATTTTGATCTGTGTAAAGATTTATTGTAGAACCTTCCTTAACAGCATATCCTGGATAAGGCTGCATATTTGTAATTGTATCGCCATCCCCTTCTACTGTACATTCTATATTTAGGTCTTTTAATACTTTCTTTGCATCAGCTACAGAACTTCCTCTTAATTCTGGTAAAACTACATCTTTTAATATAACATTTTCATCTTCTGAAAATTCTTCATTCATGTAGTTAAATATATCTTCTAATAATACTTTACCTAATGGAGCAGTAACAACACCTGCATAGTAAGCTCCATTACTTGGTTCATCAATAGTAATAAAAACTGTTATTTGTGGATTATCTGTTGTTGCAAATCCAGCCATAGATGAAATATACTTTCCAGATTCATATCCTCCAGTTAGAGGATTAACTTTTTGAGCTGTACCTGTTTTTGCTCCTATATGATATCCTGCTATATAAGCTTTATTAGACCCACCTTGATTAACAGTTCTTTCTAAATAATCCCTTAATGTAGCTGCAGTTGATTCAGAAATAACATTTTCAACAGTTTTAGGTTCAAACTCTTCATCTATAACCACATTACCATTGCTATCAGTATGACTTATATATTTCATAACATGAGGTTGAATTAATGTTCCGCCATTAACTATAGCATTAAATGCAGTCATGTATTGCACTGCATTTACAGTATTAGTTTGTCCAAAAGATATTGTAGCAAGGTCTGCATCATTCATATTTTCAGCAGATTTAACAATTCCTCTTGCTTCTCCTGGTAAATCAACACCTGAAACTTGCCCAAAACCGAACTTCTTAATATATTCTACAAGTTTTTCACTACCTATTTTTTCTCCAAGTTTCATAAAACCAACGTTACAAGAATTTTGAAGTATTTCCGGTAATATTTGAGTTCCATGACCACCATGCTTCCAACACTTAATTGTATGAGGACCTACTTGTAAGCTACCACCACATGTAAATTGATCTGATTCAGTAACTAATCCTTCTTCAATTGCAGTGGACATTGTAATAACCTTAAAAATAGAACCTGGTTCAAATGTGTCATTTACTAAACTGTTTCTCCACATCTTTTGAAGCTTTTCAGCATCAGTTTCACCAACAAAATCTTCATACCCTTCAAAAGGATTATTAGGATCAAAATCTGGTTCATTTACCATTGCTAAAATTTCACCATTTTGCGGATTCATTATTAGTATTGAAACTCTTTTTGCCTTATTATCTACTAAACCTTTTTCTGCTACTTTTTCTGCTATAGCTTGTAAGTTTTTATCAATTGTTAAAGTTACATCTTTACCATCAATTGGAGTTGTAAAGTTTGAAATTGTGTAATCTAGTGCTTCACTATTTCTATCAAGCTCACTTATTCTTAATCCTGGTACACCTGAAAGGTATTCATTATATTGTAATTCCACACCTGTCAAACCTTGTCCATCACTATTAGTACTTCCTAGAACATGAGATAAAAAATCTCCTTCAGGATAATATCTCTTTGTATCTGGTGAAACAATAACACCTTGAATGCTTAATTCATTAACCTTATCTGCTACATCTTTTTCAACTCTTCTAACCAAGGTAGCAGAACCTGCATCACTACCATTGGCAAGTTTTGTTTCTAATTTATCTTTAACTGTAGCTGTTTCTATACCTGTAGCTTCTGCAATAAGCGGTGCAATATCATCAGTAGTCTTATCATTTTTCTTTAAATATTGTCTTATTGAATTTAAGTCGAAATCAACTCTATATACATTAGCTGAAACTGCAAGTTCATTTCCATTTCTATCTAGTATTCTACCTCTTCTAGCCTCAATTCTAACTTCACTGGTCCATTGTTCTTCTGCTCTGCTCGAATAGTCATCTCTTTTAACAATCATGATATAAGATAACCTTACTATTAACAAACCAAAAACAGCAGTAATAAACCATAAAGCTAGAACCATCCTTTTTCGCATGACAGCTCTGTCTTTAAATCCTTTCTTATTCATATGAAATTCCTCCACGGAAACATCTAATCAATGAATAAGCAAGGATTTAAGTACTTGTAAATAATTTTCAAAGCAGATAAACCTATTAACTATTCATTAATTAAATGCAGCCATAATTTTTTGTAAAAAATTATTCTTATTATTCTCCTTAGTTTTTAAATGAGAAAAATATTCTTTTGACATATCAATAGTTATAGTGCTTTCAGAATTGGGATAAACCATTCCTAATTCTTCTTCTGCAGTACTTTTTATTTTATCGAAAGATGCGAATTTAAGCATTTCAACATTTATTGCAGCATTTACATCTTCCTCTTCTTTCATATTGCTTTCTAAAATTAGTAATTGCTTTTGGTAATCATGTATTTTACTATCTAAAAATAAAGTTGTGGCACCTAAGGCAAACATAATTGTACCTACTGTAAAGCCACTAATTAAAAGATTCATCTTCTTTTCATATGCTCTTTTAGCTTTTTGTTTATTTTGTTTTTCTCTTTGCTTTTCAGCTTCTCTTATTTTTCTCTCTGGTGCTAAAGCTGTATTTCCTCTTATATAATCATATTCCCTAACTCCCATTTTATTCACATCCCTGCCAATTTTCATAATATTTATATTTTATATTTTTTCAATTACTCTAAGTTTTGCACTTCTACTTCTAGGGTTAACTTCAACCTCTTCTTTTGAAGGTTCTATTGCTTTTCTGCTAATTACTTTTACTTTTGCTTTTTCTCCACATATACAAATTGGAAATTCTTTTGGACATCTACAAGATACAGCTAAGTCTCTAAACTTGTTTTTAACAATTCTATCTTCTAAAGAATGGAAAGTAATTATAGCCATTCTTCCACCTTTGTTTAATTTATTAACTCCATCTTCTATTGCTTTATTTAAAATTGATAGTTCACTATTAACTTCAATTCTAATAGCTTGGAAAGTTCTTTTTGCTGGATGAGGTCCTTCTCTTCTTGCTTTTGCTGGAATTGCATTTTTAATTATTTCAACTAGCTCTAATGTTGTTTCTATATTTTTTTCACTTCTTCTAGTAACAATAAAATTAGCAATTCTTTTTGCAAACTTTTCTTCTCCATAATCTCTTATGATTCTATATAATTCTTCTTCACTATAATCATTTACAACATCATAGGCTGAAAAATTATTTTCTCTATTCATTCTCATATCTAAAGGTGCATCTTTCATATAACTAAAGCCTCTTTCACCTTCATCTAATTGATAAGAAGAAACTCCTAAATCCATTAGAATACCATCAACTTTTTCAATTTCAAGCTCTTCTAAAATTGCTCCTATATTATGAAAATTGTTATGCACGAAAGTAACATTTGAGAAATTATGTAACCTTTCTCCAGCTGCTCTTAATGCATCTTTATCTTGGTCAATTCCTATTAGTCTTCCTTCATTAGATAATCTTTTAACAATTTGAGAGGAATGACCTGCTCCTCCTAATGTACAATCTACATAAATTCCATCTTCCTTAATATTAAGTGCTTCTAAACATTCATTTAGCAAAACTGATACGTGATTAAATTCCATCTTCTTTACTCCTTATATTCCTAAATCGCCCATTTTTTCAGCAATTGAATTAAAATCAATATTTGATTCATTATATTCTCGCCATTTTTCCTTACTCCAAATCTCTACTCTAGTTAAAGCGCCTATACTTACTATATCCTTTTCTATGCCGGCGTATTCCTTTAGGTTTAATGGAATTAATCCTCTTCCTTGCTTGTCTGTTTCCACTTCACAAGCACCCGAAAAAAAGAATCTTACAAATGCTCTGGCATCTTTATTGGTAAGCGGTAACTTTTTAAGTTTTTCTTCAAGCATTTCCCACTCACTTATGGGATATGCATAAAGACCTCCATCAAGCCCTTTAGTAATAACAAACTTTTCTCCAAGTCCTTCCCTTAATTTTGCAGGTACAATCATTCTATTTTTGCTATCTAAGCTATGTGAGTATTCACCAATAAACATTTTGCACCCCCACTAAGTATTACTAAACCACTTTTAACCACTTTACACCACTTTATATATATATTCTATAAAATTATTATATTTCCTTCAAGATAAATTTGCTTTAAAATATATTTTTTTCTTTAACGAATATAGCAATAGCAATACTTCACGAAGTATTTTGAATTTGACAATACATATTATTTACCAATTTTACATTAATTGTTAATTATGTCTAAATTGATTATTTTAAATGAATCATACTTATATTTTTTGTCGCAAAAAAAGGAACTGTTTTATACAGCTCCCCTTTAAAAATATTATACATTAAATCTGAAGTTTACTACATCTCCATCTTTCATTACATATTCTTTTCCTTCTAATCTGTAAAGACCTTTTTCTTTAGCTGCAGCTTCTGAACCACATGCTACTAAATCATCATAACCTACAACTTCTGCTCTAATAAATCCTCTTTCAATATCAGAGTGAATCTTACCTGCAGCTGCTGGAGCTTTAGTTCCTTCTTTAATTGTCCAAGCTCTTACTTCTTGAACTCCCGCTGTTAAATAACTTATTAATCCTAATAATTTGTAAGATGCTCTTATAAGCTTATCTAACCCAGATTCTTGCAATCCGTATTCTTCTAACATTTCTGCTTTTTCTTCATCTTCTAATCCTGATAATTCTTCTTCAAGCTTAGCACATACAACAACTACTTCTGAATTTTCATTAGCTGCATATTCCTTAACCATTTGAACATATTTATTATTAAGGTTTCCGCTCATCATATCATCTTCTGATATATTGCAAGAATATAATACTGGTTTAGAAGTTATCATGAATAAAGATTTAACAAAAGCTTCTTCATCTTCATTTAACTCTAAAGTTCTTATTGGTTTATTAGCTTCTAAATGAGCCTTAACCTTTTCCATTATTTCATATTCAGCTTTAGCTTTTTTATCACCAGATCTAGCAAGTTTTACTCCTTTTTCCATTCTTCTTTCTAAAACTTCTAAATCTGCAAATATAAGTTCTAAATTAATAGTTTCTATATCTCTAATAGGATCTACTGAACCTTCAACATGAACTACATTTTCATCTTCAAAACATCTAACTGCATGTACTATAGCTTCTACTTCTCTTATGTGTGATAAGAATTTATTTCCTAAACCTTCACCCTTAGAAGCCCCTTTAACTAATCCTGCAATATCATAAAATTCTACAGCAGTATACACTTTTTTCTTAGTTCCGTACATTTTTTCTAAAACATCTAATCTTTTATCTGGTACACTTACAACTCCAACATTTGGCTCTATTGTACAGAATGGATAGTTTGCTGATTCTGCTCCTGCCTTAGTTATAGCATTAAATAATGTACTTTTACCTACGTTTGGTAGTCCTACAATCCCTAATCTCATCTATATAACATTCCTTTCTTCCGTTACTAATACTTCTAAGATTATACTCTATAAGTAATTTTATTTCAATGATAAAATGTACGTTAATTCTCCATACTTTTCAATTTTCTAAGAAATAATACTAAACACTATTTATTATTCGTTTAATATAACTTCTTATTAATAACATTAATCTTATTTACACTATTCCCTACTTAATTATTCCCTTTATAATCTACATTAGCAAACATTACGAGATTTGTTTCAGAAGCTCTAAATCCATTGTTTTCATAAAAACTAACACACGGATAATCTCTTTCAGTATTTAAAGCCAAATAAGAAATTTTACTCTTTTCCTTTTTTAACTCATTTCTTATGAATTCTATTAACTTACTACCAACACCTTTCCCTTGATATAAAGGATTTACACTAAATTCATCAATCCATAATTCTTTAAAATCTATATAAGTCATAATTCTTCCACAAGCCATTGCTACTACTGTATCTCCATCATAAACAACATATCCTCTTGATACTCTTGCAGACATAATCTCATCAATTCTTGTAAATGCCTGTTCAAATGTCCACTCTTCATTCCAAGGTTCTTCTTTAAATGCTTCAATAAGTTCATATGCGCAACCTTCAAAATCTTCTTCATTCATTATTTTATATTTTAAATTCATATTATTCACCTTCTTAATTTTTTCATCATATTATATATACAATAATTAAATTTATACAACCATACCTGCTATCTCCAGCCTATAAAAGTACCTGCTTATATTTCATAATATCTTTACCATATTCTAATGTTATTTTTATTAATTTTATTTCTATACCCCTCCAGTAATCTCATTTATCTATTATATAATTTTCTCATATAGTTTAAACCAATTTAATCCTATATCTTCCAATCCAAGACTTACAGTATCAATAAATTTATAGTGGCACTTTTCATACAAACTAATAGCAGGTATATTTTTTTCATATACATCTAAACGTATAGATTTTATTTTATTATCCATTGCATATTCCTCGATAAAATCAAGCATATTTTTACCTACACCTCGCTTAAGAAATTTAGGATTCACTACAAATGTATAAATAACCAGTACATTACTGTAATCTAATTCCGCTTGCCATGAAACATTTAAATAAGCTGGTTCTGGTTCATGTCGTAAAATCATACTGCCAATAATATCTCCATTTTCAACTGCTACAAATAAATTTCCTTCCCTTATACCATCTTCTGCATCCTTTCGTACAGGATATATTCCCTTTTTCCATCCTGGATAATTAATTGTACTTTCTAAATAATCATTTGTGTTATTATACAGTTCTTCTAAAGAATCAATATCTTCTTCATTCCCAACTCTTATATCCATATCTCTAACCCTCTCTTAAATTAACTATTTACCAAATTTCTTTAATCATTCTAAACTCCTTATAAGTTACATCTTCAATTGCATATCCAAATGAACTTTTTATCACAAATCCATACTTCTGATATAGCTTAATAGCTATATCATTATCAATTTCAACACTTGTATATAAACTTTTATTAGGAAATTTACTATGAAAATATTCTAAGAATTTTTCTAAAGCTTTTCTTCCAAAGCCTTTATTTTGATATTTTATATCAATCATAAATCTTGAAAAGGACCATCCATTTAACTCTTCATCATAGTCATATAACAAAAACCCTATCATTTCATCTTCATTAAATATTCCTAAAGGATACAATCCATCTTCATAAGAAGCCTGTACTAAGGAATACATATTACTTGCCACATAATTCTTTTGATGTTCTCCAACCCTCAAAGAAATACACTCATTATAATTTGATTTATCTATATCTCTAAATTTAATTTTATTCTCATCTATTATATATTTATTTATACCCATAACTACCTCACTATCTAAAATGTTAATAGCCTTAAACAATTGATATTATAAGAGAGAGTATCCACAAACTCTCCCCCATAACTCATAGCTATTAACTAATCTAAGCTCCCTCACTTAAAAAGTTATACTGTGCCATGTATAGCTCATAGTAGCTTCCCTTTTTCTTTAAAAGCTCTTCATGATTTCCAACCTCTTCAATCTCACCATTATTTATAACCATAATTTTGTCACAATCTCTAATAGTAGAAAGCCTATGAGCAACTACAAAAGAAGTTCTTCCATGAAGAATCTTTTCTATTCCTTCTTGAACTAACTTTTCTGTCTGAGTATCAATATTAGAGGTTGCTTCATCTAAAATTAATATTCTTGGATTTGCAAGAAGTGCCCTTGCAAAAGATATAAGCTGCCTTTGACCTAAAGATAACCTTGATCCTCTTTCATTAACTTCAGTATCATAACCTTTTTCTAATTCCATAATAAATTTATGAGCATTTACAGCTTTAGCGGCATTAATAACTTCTTGATCAGTTGCATCAAGCCTTCCATATCTTATATTCTCCATTATAGAATCCGAAAATAAAAATGTATCTTGAAGCATAATTCCCATTTGACTTCTTAAACTTTCTAAATCAACATTCTTAATATCTTTTCCATCGACTAAAATTTTTCCTTTAGTTGGATCATAAAATCTACTTAATAAAGAAACTATTGTACTTTTACCTGCCCCTGTAGCTCCTACTAAAGCAATCTTTTCTCCTTTAGCAGCTTTAAAACTTACATTTTTCAGTACTTCGTTTTCCTCATCATATGAAAAGGAAACATTTTTAAATTCTACATTTCCTTGAATTTTACCAATTGGTCTTGCATTTAAAGAATTTTTTATTACTGGTTGTACATCTAAAATATCAAAAATTCTATCTGCTGCTGAAAAGTTCGTAATTAACGTATTATAAAAGCTCGAAAGATTCATAATAGGTCTCCAAAACATACCTACATACATTGAAAATGCTATTAAAGTACCTAATTCTATTTCTCCATCCTTTATTAAAAAATATCCTACGGCAAAGACTACTAATGTACCTACACCCCATGATAATTCTACTAATGGCCAAAAGAAATCATTTAACTTTACTGCTTTAATAAATGAATTACTTAATTCACCTACCATACCTTTAAAATTATCCTCTGTTCCCTTTTCCCTAGCAAAGCCTTGTACAACCTTTATTCCTGAAAAATCCTCATGGGTAAACCCATTTAAATTTGAACGTTTATTTCTATAAATTTCCCATCTTCTTCTCGAAAAAATTTCTATACAAAACATCGCAACTCCTAATAAGGGAAGCAATATAATTGAAGCTAATGCTAATTTAACATTAAGTACGAACATTATGCTTGCAACACAAATCAAATTAATTATTTGTGGAATAAATGATTGAATTGCTTGAGAGAATAAATTTTTTAAAGCATTAACATCTCCAACAACTCTTGCAAGTATTTTCCCTACAGGTCTGCTATCAAAAAAATCAAAAGATAAATATTGAATATGACTATATAATTCATGTCTTATATTAACTAAAATATTATTAGTTATGCTAGTTATCATCTTCCACCTTATTTTAGATAATACCCAAGCTATTAAATTTAATGATATTAACGAACCCCCTATTATTATTAAGCCATTAACATTTTTATTAGCTACAAAATTATCAATTGCAATTTTTAACAACAATGGATTGACAATTTCACACATCATTACAAAAAGCATCAATAAAACCACTATAAGAGAACTAGCTTTATATGGTTTAAGATAAGATAATAATTTAATTGTTATTTCACTTTTACTACGTCTCATAACTTCTTCATCTTTATTTATATTATTTTGCATCTTATATAACCTCCTCTTCTAAAAGGTTAAAATCTTTAAATTGCTCACAATAAATATCATAGTAAGCACCTCTTAACTCTAATAATTCTTCATGAGTTCCTTTTTCTTTTATTTCACCATTTTCTAAATAAACTATTAAGTCTGAATTTTTTACTGCTGAAATTCTATGTGCAACTATAAATGTTGTGCTTTGCTTTTTCATCATTGATAAATTTTTTAATAATTCTTGTTCAGTTTCCATGTCCAAAGCTGAAGTTGAATCATCTAAAATTAAAATTGAGGAATTTCTTATTAAAGCTCTAGAAATTGATATTCTTTGCTTTTGTCCACCTGAAAGTCCAATTCCCCTTTCTCCTATTTCTGTATTAAACCCTTCATCTAAAGTTTCTATGAAGTCTAAAGAACATGCTAACTTAGAATATTTTTTTACTTCCTCTATATCTGCATTTTCATTGCTAAACTTTATATTATTTAATATAGAATCAGAAAATAAGAAAGTATCTTGTGGTACAATTGCCATACTGCTTCTTAAAACTTCTAAATCATAATTTTTAACATCTATATTATCAACTTTTATACAACCTTCTTTTACATCATAATATCTTCCTATTAGATTTAATAAAGTTGATTTTCCTGAACCTGTAGTTCCCATTATAGCTATGGTACTTCCTGCCTTTATATCTAAATTAATATTTTTCAATACTAATTCATCATTATAACTAAAACTAACATTTTCAAACTTAATATCACCCTTTATATTTACATCTTCTAAAGCTCCACTTTTTATTTCTGGCTCTCTTTCAATAATTGCAAATATTTTTTTAGCAGAAGCCAAGTTTCTTGAAATCAAATCAGTAAGCTCTCCTAACATCCTCATTGGCCATATAAGATTCCATATATACCCACTGAAAGCTACTAATACACCAATTGACATTTCTCCATTCATAACTAAATATCCGCCAAATACTATCATTAAAACTAGAGAAATATTCGTTAAAAACTCTATTTTAGGAAAGTAATCTCCTATTACCTTTGCTTGATCCATATTTAAATCATAATAAGACTTATTCAGTTTTAAAAATTTACTTATTTCATACTTTTCTCTTGAAAAAGCCTTTACAAGTCTTATACCTGCTATATCTTCTTGAGCCGTAGTATTAATTTCTGCTGTTTTATCACTTATTTCTCCATAACATTTACCAAACTTTTTTTCAAGCTGTACAGCTATAAAGCCAATTGGAATCATAACTATGAAACATGCTAAGGCTAATTTCCAATTTAAATAAAATAAAATTATTGTAGATATAACAAAATAAATTATATTTTCAACAAAAAGCCTTAAACCATAACCTATAGTCTGCCATATATTTTCTGCATCTTCTCCAATTCTAGACATTAGCTCGCCAGTATTCATTTCATCAAAATACTTGAATTCTAATTTTTGAATATGAGTAAAAAGATCATTTTTAATATCTTCATGAACCCAAGTGCTCAATAAATCATATTTAAATTCTTTATTATAGCCAAATATGGCCTTAATTATCGAAATACTTAAAATTGCTCCTAATACAAAAATTATGGTATTTTTATTTCCTGCAATAATTCCCTCATCTATAAATATTTGCTGCATATATGGAATTAATAAATCAACACCTATTACAATAAGCATAGATATAGTACCCCAAATTAATGTTCCTTTATACTTTAAAACATACTTAAATACTTTAGTCATTATTCGACTCCCCCTTTAGTTTAAAACTTAATGCTCATCCACCTTTAAAATCTCCATTTCCCATAACTTCGCCTCCTTTAAATAAAAAAAGCCATGGCTATGCCATGACTATAGTTATCATATAAGATAAAATACATACTAATTTTGTAAAAATACAAAAAGGCCATGGCTAATAACCACAACCTCTAATTATTACATATAATTTTAATTAAATTTTATACAAATTTTTATTATTTATATAAAACCATAGAGATAGGGTTATCAATACTTATTCTATTTTCTTTATTATTTCTAATTTTTAAATTTAACATATTCCTACCTCCTTATATTTTATTCTTTTACCATTATATTCCTGTAATTATTTCTTGTCAATTCCTTTTTATATATTTTTTAGTTATTTATTTTCGATATCCCTATATACCCTTTTTTTACCACGTTTAATATCTTGTCATATACAAAACATATTAATATAACTTAGAAAGGGAGGATTTTAATGAGAAAAAATAAGTTATTTATATTTTTACTTACCTTAATTTTATCGGTAAGTTGTCTTTCTAGCATTGCTTTTGGTCATTCCATAAACATTGCTTCAGATGATACCGAATTAAATTGGTATTTTGTTAATCGTGGCAAAGATACATTGCCAGAATGTCCAAAAGAAGCAACCGGTCTTTTATCTAAATATGATGCTTATTATCTAGGAGATACTAATGAAAAAGTTGTTTATTTAACTTTTGATGAAGGTTATGAAAATGGTTATACCCCAAAAATTCTAGATATATTAAGAGATGAAAAGGTTCCTGCAGCTTTTTTTGTTGTGAAACCTTATATCGTTTCTAACCCTGAAATTATCAAGAGAATGTCTGATGAAGGTCATTTAGTTTGTAATCATTCTAATCATCATCCATCAATGGCAACTGTTACAGATCCAGAAAAGTTCAAAGCAGAATTTACTGATGTAGAAGAAGCATATAAAGAAGTTGTTGGTACAGACATGCCTAAATTCTTTAGACCACCAATGGGAAAATACTCAATTAATTCTCTAAAGAAAACTAAGGATCTTGGTTATAAAACTATTTTTTGGAGCTTTGCATATAAAGATTGGATTATTGATAACCAACCTAGTGAAGAAGAAGCTATCAAAAAAATTACTAATGGTGTTCATCCTGGTTGTATAATGCTTATACATGCTGTTTCTAAAACAAATACTGCTGTTTTAAAAACAGTAATTGAACAAATTAGAGCAGATGGTTATGAATTTAAACCACTTACTGAACTTCCTGAATATCAAGCTCAATAAACTTAATTCTTAGCATAAGATTGAGTTTGGGTTGGAATTTGTTCTTACCCCAATATAACCTTAGTCTACGGGCCCGTCGGTTGTTATCTCTAAGCTAAAGAGGTAGGATTATTACTTAATCTAACCATCAGATAAATATTAATATTTTTATCCTAAGTATTTCAAAAAAATAAAGTCATAATATATAGCTAACTATTGGCTATATGTTATGACTTTTAATTTTAGATACCGTATTCTTTAAGTATCAACTCTTTTTTACTTAATGATTTTCTTATTATTTCTCTACAAATTTCCGGAATATCTTCATATCCTTCATTGCTAGATAAACTATTATAATTAACAAAAACATTAACTATTGAACTTTCAATAGCAGAATGTAAAAGTATTGCTGCAACAATAGCATCTGATGTTAAATTTTTATTTCCAAATTCAATTGCAAAATCAATATTATCATAAAACTCTAAAGAATCTTTAGCTAAATTTAATGGTGATTCCATTGCTGCTATTGTTTTTTCTTTAATAGTCTTAGATCTATACTTCTTTTCTTCATCAGTATCTTTTGGCAATTTAAAAGTATCCATTAACGCAGTAAAAGTATCTCTATCTGCTTCCATGTAAGTAATACTTTTACTTATAAATTCTTCGCATTTCTCTTTTAAAACTAACATCTTTTCTTTATTTTTATCATCTAATTTTTCAAAAGCTTTTTTATCTACAGTAAATGAGTATACCATGTTGTTTAAAGCTCCAGCTAATGCTGAAACCAACGCTGCAGTACTTCCACCTCCTGGAGATGACAAATCAGTTTTTAATTCATATAAAAACTTATCTATTGTATAATCCTTAAAATTCATACTAACACCCCTTTATTTTATTATTTCCTTATAAACATTTATTATTTTATTTATTATAACATTTGCACTAAATTTCTCAGTACAATACTTTCTTAATGCTCTAGGTTCATACTTCTTGTGATTCTGCTCAATATACTCCATAGCCTCACTTAATGCTTTGACATTATCTATTTCAACTAATATCCCAACCTCTTTAGTTACTATATCTTCAGCTCCACCATTAAAAGTTCCAATTACAGGTTTACCACTTGCTAATGCTTCGATATATACTACTCCAAATGTTTCATATCTTGAAGGTAATACAAAAGCATTACACTTATTCATCCAATTAGCAACCTCTTCTCTAGATAATGCACCAGTAAAAACAACTTGATCTTCTACATTTTCACTTTTTGCTATGCCTTTTAGCCATTCCATTTGACTTCCATCTCCACCAACAACTAATTTAGCATTTTTATTTTTATATTTTTCTGCAAATGCTTTAATTAAAGTATCAAATCCTTTTTCACCTTCTAAAAATGCTACACTAAAAAATATGAACTCATTACTTTCTCTTTTAATATCTCTAATATCAAATAAAGATAAATCTACAAGATTTCCAATAACCTCTATATCATTACGACCACTTAATTTTTCAATTTCTTTCTTAAGTCCATTTCCTACAGCTATAACTTTATTTGAACTTTTATAAGACTCTATTATCCTTTTGTAATAACTTTTCTTTACGTAAACTCCTCTTTCAACAGAAGAATGTTCAGTAATTACTAATGGAATATTATATTTTTTTGCTACATAAGAAGCACTTATACCACCCCATAATGATGATTGTGCATGAATAATATCTATCTTTCCCTCTCTTTTAGTAATTTCCTTATATAACTTTTCCATTCTTTTATCAAAAACTTTAAACATCAATGGATTTTTGGGAATAAAATTATAATTTTTATATCTATAAGTTCTTAATCCTTTTTCAACTTTAAAAGATAAACCACTTTTTTCTTTTATTTTTCCCATTAATGTTAATGGCCAAATTTCATTATATGCAACAGTTACTTTTACTCCATTTTCTTGAAGCTTATTTGCCTGTTCTCTAAAAAAACTACCATGAACTTTATTTCTATTATTATCATACCAAGAAGGTATAAACATTACATGCATAATAATTACCCCTTTAAAATATCATTAAGCTTCTTTGATATATATTGCCATTTGTATTCTTCTATAGGACCATATTTTTCACCATTTTTAATCATAGAAATTATTTTATTAATTCCACTTACAATTTCATAAGCAGTATTATTTACAACAACACACTTATTTTTATTTTCTACTACATCTTTTATAGGATCATTTTCATCTCCAAGTATCACAAAAATAATACCATCTGCTCCAAAGTAATCATAAATTTTAGCCGGAATTTGTTTTGAATTTTTATTTCCAAACAATAATAGCACTTCACTATTAAGCATATAAGCTAACGCTTCATCATAAGGAATTCTTGGTGAAACATTAATATTATCAACTGCCATTAATTTATTCTTTATTTCTTCATCATCAATATTCCCAAAGAACATAACATTTAAATCATTATACAAACTAATATTTGTATCTTTAATATTATTTAATGCTTCTATAAAAGGCCTAACATCTCTCAGCTTTGAGAATATTTCTCCTGCATAAACAAAATTAACTTTTTCTTTATTTATAAGTTTTGGAGTTAAACTCTTTTTAATCTCTTCATATTGATTTTCATCATATCCTCTTGTTACAATATAAGTTTTTTCAACTGGAATATTATAAGAAGATACGTAATCATCTCTATTAGCTTTAGTTACAAAAATAAATCTATCACTTAATTCAACTATTCTTTTTTCAAATGATCCTTCAAATTTTCTTCTTGCTTTGCTTATATTAGCCCTAGTTGAATCCTTCAGCCATGGATCACTCCAATATGTAACCCAAGGTAAATCCTTAAATTCCTCTTTAATTTTAAGAGCACAAATATGACTAGAAGGCGGTTCATGCATTGAAAACATAACATCAAACTTTTCTCTTTTTACTAATTCAATACCATATTTACTTGCAGCTTTTGCCCAATTAAAATACATATCTGGTATCGCTACTATTGATTTACCTTTTCTTAATAAAGCTTTTACAAAACTTTTATTACCGTTAGATACATTAACTACTTCTGCATTTTTAGATTTCTTAGGCATTATTCTTTCAAATATTTTTCCGCCAGAAATTATATGCTTTTTAACTCTTTTATCTAACATACTTAATATATACTCATCATAATAAATTGAATTTTTGGGGAAGTTCACTGTTAAAAGATGAACTTCATTCCCATCAATTTTTGCTAAGTTATTTAAATATTGTAAGGTTTCAATAGATGCCGAATTATTAATTAACGGTGAATAACATGCTATAAATAATATCTTCATATTTCCTCCTAAGTCCCTTACTTATATACTCTATTTTTCATCATATTTATTACTTCATCTAATTCTTCAATTTTAAATATTTTACATGATATAAAATAAACAACGCCTCCTACTACCCCATTAAATAAGATAGTTAATATTGCATTATTTAAATTTATCATAATATTTAATATTTTTAGTACTAATAACATTACCATTGCTGATAAACTTATTTTTAACAGTTTAATTATCATAGGTACAACATCAAAGTGTCCACCAAACTTTCTAGTAGAAATAAATAATAAAATTGACGTTACCATTGATGCTATTGTAGATGCTATTGCTACCCCAAATACTCCGAGTATTTTTGATAAAGTAATACTTAAAATAATATTAACAACTACTCCAATAATTCCGTTAATTGTTGTTACTTTAGTTTTTTGCATAGAAAATAACGATGAATTTAAAATATCTCTTACTCCTGTAAATGGCAATACTAATGAATATCCTAAAAAAGCACTTGCTGTAATCTTTACAGCTGCTTCATTAAAATTACCCCTTTCATAAAAAGCACTTATGATATCTTTGTTTAATAGTATAAATCCTATTGAAATAGGCACCAATAATAAGGCTATAATAGAAATAGATTTTGTTAAGTAATTAGTAAATCCTTTAATATCTCCTTCATTTAATTTATTAGCCATTAGTGGATACATTACAGATACGATAGAAGTTGTTATTGCAGTATTTGCAAAAACTATTATTTTTTGTGCAAAATCTAATGCACTTACTGCTCCATCACCTAATGAAGATGCTACCTTCATATCAACTACCATATTTAAGGAGTTTGCTCCCGAACCAATGATTACAGGTATAATTAATATCAATATTTTCTTTATTCTTTCATCTTTTAAATCAATAAATAACTTAAATCTATATCCATGTTTATATAAAACCGGTAACTGTACTGCAACTCTCAAAAAATTTCCTATAACATTTGCAATAGTTAATCCAATGATACTAATATCTTTAAAAAATATTAAATAAATTATCATTGGAGCATTAAAAAACATTCCTAAAATTGAAGGAATTATAAAATCTTCACAAACTTGAAGCATTGCAGTATAACATGCATTTATTGATAAGAATAAAAGATTAAATAAAGTTATTCTTGTTAAAAAAACTGTAAGATTAAACTTTTCTTCATTAAACCCATCAAACATAAAAGCAACAATTTTATCTGTGAAAACAAATCCTAAAGCAAAAGCAATTACTGAAATAACTAATAATATAGAAATAATATTATTAGAAAACTTAAACATCTCTTCTTTATTCTTTTCAAACCTAACTTTGCTAAGCATTGGAATAAACACTGTTGATATTGCAAGTCCTACAATAGTAAAAACAGTCTCAGGTACTGATACTGCTGCTTTATATGCATCTGTATAAATACTAACTCCAAATTGATATCCAACCAGCATATCTCTAAATAAACCTAAAAATCTACTTAGAATGCTAATTATCATAACTAAGAATGCAGCTTTAAATATCTTGTTACCCTTCATTAGTTTTTACCTCTACTCTTGGTAACAGTCCATATAAATTTAGGAATACTTCCAAGTCTTTTTATTCTCCATGGCTCTTTTGCAACTCTATAAGCCCATTCCATTCCTATATCTATCATCCATCTTGGGGCTCTATTTACCTTTTCTGCAATAACATCAAAGCTACCTCCAACCCCCATAAATATTTTGCATGGTAATTCATCCATATATCTTACAATAAATTTTTCTTGTCTTGGACAACCCATTGCTACAAAAACTGCCATAGGCTTTTTTTCTTTTATTTCTTCTAATATTTCTCTTGGATTATCTAAATCAAAAAAACCATTGTGATATCCAGATATATTTATTCTTGGATAATCTCTTAAAATATTGGCTACACAAGCTTTTAAATTTTCTTCGCTTGCACCTAATAGATAAATACCTTCTCCACTATCTTCACACTTTTCAAGTATCTTCTTCATAAGTTCTATTCCTGCTATTTTTTCTTCTACAGGAGTTTTTAATATCTTAGCACTTATTTGTACACCAACACCATCTGGTATAATTAATGATTTATCACTTGTAAAATTATCAAATAGATTTTTATCATTTAATCCTGTGTATAGTACTTCAGGATTTCCTGAAACAATATGTACCTTTTCTTTTGAAAGTACAACTTCTAAGCATTCATCCATATTAGCAGCAAAAATTTCATACCCTAACATATCTATACTCTTATATTTTTGATTTTTCCCCATATAAACTCTTCCTTTATTATTACTTATTAATCATAGTTTCTAATTGTTTTACTATTTCATCATCTGGATTTAAATTTTTAGCTATATCTAAATGTAATTTAGCATTTTCTAAATCATTAAGATTTAAATAACACATAACTATATTTGTACAAATTTCTACATCCCTTGAAGCTTCAAATGCTTTTTTGAATAGCTTAATTGCCTCTTCAAATTCATTTATACAAGCATAATTTAAACCTAACTCAACAATAACCTCTAAAATACCACTTTCTCTCTTAACACTTTCTTTTAAGTAATAAATAGCTTGATTATAATCTTCTAATTTTCTAAAACCAATTCCTAAATAATAATAAATTAGTGGATTTTCTTCAAACTCTTCAGCTAATCTTAATAATATTTCAATACTTTTCGCTGGATCTTCTGCTAAATATTCTATAGCATTTTCATAATCTGAAATATTTTGAATATCTGCTTTTATAATTTCAACTTCTTTTGTTACCTTACCGCCTTTATTTAAATATTCATTAATAGCAACTCTAGCAGCTTTAAAATCTCCATCATTCTTTAAGACAATTGCTTGATATAGATATGGTTCTGCTATCTTTAAATTATTATTAATGCAGTAATCTATATCCTCAAGTAATAAATCTTTAAAACTACTGTCTTCTTCCCTTATAGTTTCCCCTACAAGTAATATTCTTTTCATTACATCTAAATCTTTAGAATATGTATAATAACCCTTTAATAAAAGATAAGCATCTAAGTATCTTTTATCTTCAATTCTTTTACTAATTAATGATTTAATACAATTTTCTGTATCTTTAATATAATCCAAAATTAATTCATAGTCTTCATTAAATCTTAAATTTTCATCAGCACCAATTGCAGTAAACATTCCTTCAATAAAGTAATATATAGGAAGATTCTTAATTTTTATTTCATCATTAATATTTGAACTTATATATTCTGAACTAATTGGTAAGTATAAATCTTTATTTTTAAAAGTAACATATGATGGAATACCTATATTTTCTTTAAATCCATCTTTATTCATCTCCAAAAATAATAATTTACTCATCTTTTCTTTAATTTTTGCCTTATAATCCATAAATTACACTCCTTTAGTAAATTATTTCATTATCCATAATACATTATTACCTTAAAAGTTTCAAATTAATTACGTAAAACAATAAAATCAAAAATGTTCGGCAAAACTATTTTTCTTATAAACAACTTTTTTTATTATTTAATTGTGTTTATTTATTATGTTTTTATATTGAATATAAAATAAAGCAAATTAATAATAATACATATTAATTTGCTTTTAATATTAATAATTTTATTTTTATGCTATGAATTAATTAATTTGCTTCTTCAATAAATAAAATATATTCATTCTTTATGTTATTTAGATTTCTTACAACTTCTTCATCTTTATCTTGTAAAACATATAAAATTTCTTTTATTTTATTTTCTAGATTTTCAATCTCATCTATAGATTCATTAATTCTTCTTTGCACTGAAATATCTGTAAAAATATTATCAAAAAATACATCAAGCGCAAATGTAACGTTAGAAAACTCCAAACTATTCAATTTAATATCACCTAATTCCTTGTTAAACTCTGATATTAGTTGTGACACTCTTTCAAATTTAATATTTGCTTTTCTTATTTTACTTTGTTTTGCTATTGATGACATAGCATCTCCACCTATAATATCAAAAGTTCCCCACTTCTTTGCTCCCTCTAATTCCTCTTTAGCTGAAACCACCTCTTCTAATAATCTCTTACCAGCACCATAAGCTTCTCTTATTTCATTGTTTTTATCTATAAGCTCATTTAATTTGTCATCTAGCCTTTTAATATTTTCCTTTGTTGCATAATCACCATTATTTTTAAGGATGCTTATTTTTTCATCCATTACTTTCTCATATTCTTTTTCACAATTTTCTATGCTAAAAAGCTTTTCTTTTTTATTTTGTAAATCTGATTTTATTACATTTATATTATATAATACCTCTTCATGCTTTATTTTCACATTAAGATATTCTTCTTTTTCCTTTTCTAACTTTTCATCTTTATTTTTAAATATAGTTGCAAAAAAATTAGAAAATGATGTTTTATTTAAATTATCCACATCCTTTTTTTCCTTTTTAAGCTTCTTTTCTAAATTGCTTAACTCTATTTCTTCATTTTTTAAATTACGCTCTAATACGACTATTTCATTATCTAACTTACTTTTAACAGAAATATCTTCTTTTAATTTTTTTATTTTTAAATTTATTTCGCTTACCATATTTACTCCTTCTTCTCATATCTCCACTAAACAAATAGTTATATTTTTAATAATATCATTTTTATTCCTTAATTACTATTTTACTACAATTTTAGATAATAAACTATTATAATATTATTGGTTATATTAAATAGTAATTTGTATAATCATATTAATATAATTATTTAACAGAGGTGTAGTTTTGAATATTAAAGAATTTGACTATTTAGAAATAGCATTAAATGAATTAAAAAGAAATCAAAATACTTTACTAAAAGCTTCAGCAGAATTGGAGGATTCTTTTTTTTCAATATTAAATGAAAGTTATTGTGAATACTCTAATATTAGCTGTAGAGTTAAATCTGTTGAAAGTTTACGTGAAAAAATCTTAAGAAATCATTATTACAAACGCTATCCTGATGCTAATGAACTTATTTTTAGATTAAGCGACCTTATTGGTATAAGAATTGAATGTAGATTTGGTGATGATGAAAAAAAGATTTATCGTTTTTTAAAAAAGTATTTTAATAAAAAAGCTGATAACGACTTTTATTTTTGTGAAGATAATAATCATATTTCTCTTAAACTATCAGGAAAACAGCCACAAAAGCAAAAAAATGGTTTTACCATTTATAGAATTGATGGTAGATTTACATTCGAAAATTTAGTTATTCCTTTTGAATTACAAATTAAATCTTTAACTAATATGTTTTGGAGTGAAATAGAACATCAAATAATTTATAAAAACTCTAATTATATTATTGAAGATCAATTTTTAAGAGACATTATGAATTCTATAAAAAATAATTTAACAATGATAGATAATCAATTATTAACAGTTTTAAAGCACTTTGAATCTAAAAAAGTAAAATCAAATACTCCTAATAAAAGACAACTTCAAGAAATAATTTCTAAACTTATTTACGATATGTTTTCTCATAAAATGAAAGAATCTATTGATATGACAATTAACTTTAAAGACTCATGTGAAACTATCGTTGAATATGTATTTTTTAAAAATAATATTTCAAACGAATCTGATTATACTAATGTTCTTATATCAGCATTAAATACTTTAAATTCAGTTTCTGAAGAAAGTTTAAATTTCAACTCATCTTTATCATTTGAAAGAAAAGTTATTTATAATGATTATTTTAAAGAAACCCTTGGAAAGTATTTTGAAAATGTAATAAATAATGAATTTAGTTGGAATTTATTCTTTAGAATTTTATTCACTTTAGAACCTCTAGATAATGTTGGAGATTTTGAAAATTTCCTAGATTATCTTAAAATAACTTATACAGAATCTAAGCATATTAACAAACAAAAAGATATTTTAATTTCTAGATTTGGAGTCAATTTTAACATAATAGATGATGCTGTAAAAGCACAAGTAGCTGAAACATTAGTATTAATCGATAAAATAGATATTGTATATGATTATACTATTGAAGATGTTAATGAAATTGTTGAATATATTTATAAGTATATCAATGATAATATTACTACTTTTGACTCTTGGGAACGAGCAAAAAATTCAATATTATTACATTTACACAATGAAATAATTCAAGTATTGGAATAAAATTTATTTTACCCGATAAGAAAAATATATATTTTCTTATCGGATTTCTCATTTTTATATATAAATAATTATTATTTTTCCAGTAATCTACTTTCTACTATTGCTATATAGATGTTATAATAATATGAAACTTTAGATGAAAGATAAAAGGTAAATTATATGAACTTTAAAAATTTAGGAATTAGTCATGATATAGATAATGTATTAAAAAAATCTGGAATACAAAATCCAACTCCCATTCAGCAAGATAGTATTATACATATTTTAAATAATAAAGATGTTATTGCTGAAGCTCAAACTGGTACTGGTAAAACTTTAGCATTTTTACTACCTATATTTGAAAATATCTCATTAAACTCACAAGGAATACAAGCATTAATTATTTCTCCAACAAGAGAATTAGCTATTCAAATTACAGAGGAAGCTAATAAATTAAGTACAGCTAAAGATATCGGTGTTTTATCAATGTATGGTGGTAAAGATATAGGTTCACAAATGAAGAAACTTAAAGGAAACATAAGACTTATTATTGCAACACCTGGAAGACTTTTAGATCATTTAAAAAGAAAAACGGTTAAGTTAAACACATTAAAAACTATAGTATTAGATGAAGCTGATCAAATGCTTTTAATGGGATTTAGAAACGAAATTGATTTAATAATGAAAGAAACCCCTAAGAAAAAACAAACTTTATGTTTTTCAGCAACAATGGACAGTGCTGTTAAAAAGCTTGCGTATAGATATATGAATGATCCAATTATCGTAAGTGTTAAAAAAGAAGAAATCACCTTAGCTAATATTAACCAAGAAGTTGTTGAAACTATTGATAGAGAAAAAAGAGAAGCTTTATGTAAAGTGTTAGATGAAGACAATCCTTTTATGGCTATAATATTCTGCAGAACTAAAAGAAGAGCTGATGAACTTGAAGTAGTTATGCATAGACGTGGATATAACTGTAAGGTTATTCATAGTGACATTCAACAATCAAAAAGAGAAAGAATAATGAAATCTTTTAGAAATGCTGATATTCAATATTTAATTGCAACTGATGTAGCTTCTCGTGGATTAGATATTGGAGGAGTTGATCATATTTACAATTATGATATACCTGAAAATGTTGAAACTTATATCCACAGAATTGGTAGAACTGGAAGAGCTGGTGAAAAAGGCTATACTTGTCTTTTCGTAGATCCTAAAGACTCAAGAATGCTTTCAGAAATTGAAAAATCTATTAAATTAAATATTCCTAGAAGAAATCTTTAAACAGTAACAAAACTAGATAATTTCAATTAACAAGTGGTAAGTTGATGTGGAAATTCCTTTGAGAGTTGAGACTATAGATAGATTTGTACAATATAAGCATAGATGAAAATTACTTTAGTGATAGACATCTATGCTTATTTTTTTTATAATAGGTTTGTGTAAAAACAAATCTATCTATTCTCCTCTCTTGGGAGTTTCTTCATTTTTACTTATCAGCAAAGCTAATACTTTTTATTAATCTATCTTCTCCAATAATAGTATTCTTAAAAATTCTAGTTGCATTTTCTTCATATTCTTTTGGTTCTAACATCGCAGGTGAAAAATGAGTTAATAAAAGTTCTTTACAATTGCCATCTCTTGCAAGTGTTGCAGCTTCGCTAAATGTCATATGTTTTTTTCTTATAGCTTTATCTATATCATCATCACTTCCAAAATTACCTTCACAAATAAACAAATCACTATCTTCTATAAAATTAACTATACAATTTAAAGGTCTAGTATCCGTAATTAAACTTATTTTTATTCCTCTTCTTTCATCACCAAGTACCATTTCTTTTTTATATTCTTTGCCCTCATAATTTATTATTTCTTCATAACCTTTTTGTAGCTTATTCCATAATATTTTAGGTACATTATTTTTTTCAGCTTTTTCTACTGAAAACTTCCTATCACGCTTAAAATATAAACTATATCCTATACAAGGTGATGAATGATCAACTTCTAATGTTGTAAGCTTTATTTCACCACATTTTTCAACAACTTCAAGATTATCATCATTAACCTTAAAATTAATTTCCCTAGGGTTTTCTATTATATTTAAATCATATGTAAGATATTTTGCTATAACAGTAAGTCCTTTAACTACTTCTGTTATTCCTTCTGGTCCAATTATAGTTAACGGTTTTTCTCTTCCGCTATTTGCTATAGTTGATAAAAGTCCTGTTAAACCAATAATATGATCACCATGACAATGTGTTATACAAATTACATCTATGGATTTAACCCCCCATCCAATCATTCTCATAGATACTTGAGTTCCTTCCCCACAATCTATTAGAATTTTTCTTCCTTTAAAATTTAAAAGTGTTGCAGATAAATTTCTATAGGGCATTGGCATATTTCCACCACAGCCCAATAAACATAAATCAACCATACTCCCACCAACTTTCTATATTATGCATTTAATTTAAAGGTACAATTAGGATAATTTTTACACCCTTTAAACTTTCCATACTTACTTTTTTTCTTTTTAAGCTTTCCTCCACATCTTGGACACCTATTTTTTTTCAGTTTTTTCTCTGCATTTTTTACTGTTCTTTTAACATTTTTAACATGAGCCTTTCTTTCTTTAAATGAATTAACATTTAACTCTTCTAATTTCTTAAATATTCTTTCTACTTCTTCAATTGTATACTCTTTAGTTTTATATGATTTTATTATCTTATTTACTTTATTAATATATGTAACATCAGTAACTGCATTTACATTTAACCTTGCTCTTTTACTAAATAAAATAATAGATTTTATCTTTTTGTATCTTATTTCAGGAATTAAATCTTTTATTGCCTTTATATGACCATTATTTTGTTTTATAGGATTTCTTAAATTTTCATTTTTATTTATTAGTATTTGACTCCAGTTTTCATCATATTCATTTCCTTTTATTATTCCCTTATAATTTTTTGTTTCTATAACAAAAACTCCATATATAGATATAACAACATGATCTATTTGTGTACTACCATTTGCAGTTTTTAGCAATACATTATTTAGCACCTTATATTTTCGTTTATTTAATTTTCTTAATCTTTTACTTACTTGTTTTTCTCCAATATATCCTTTTATCTTAGCTTTATATACCCTTATAAAAACAAATGAAATAACCACTATTCCTATTATTATTTTCATATTATCACCTAAAATATCTTTATTGAGATATAATATTTACTTAAAAAAGCCCCAAATAATAAATTTGGAGCTCCTACATTATTTTAAAAGCTATTTAATTATATCTTCTTTTATTTTTTTCTTTTGCAAATTTTCTAGCATTTTTTATTCCACCAACACTTGCAAACATATTATTAATTTTTTCTTTTTCTAATTTTCTACCTTTTAATTCTGAATATTTTAATTCTTTTTGAATCTTCTTATAGCTTTCAAATCTATTTATATCAATTATTCCATCTTCTATTGCTTTTCTTACAGCACATCCTGGTTCACTTTCATGCTTACAATCTGAAAATTTACACTGTGCTGCTATTTCATCAATATCAGAAAAAGATTTATCTACATCTCCAGTAATAAGTTGCAACTCTCTCATTCCAGGTGTATCAATAACTACGCCTCCATTAGGTAGTACTAAAAGCTCCCTATGAGTTGTAGTATGTCTTCCTTTATCATCATTTCTTAAACCATTTGTAAGAAGAATTTCTTCTCCCATTAGTTTATTTATAAGAGTTGACTTTCCTATACCTGATGAACCTATGAATGCTACTGTTTTATTATTACCTATATAATTCTTAATTTCTTCATAGCCTTCACCATTTATAGAGCTTGTTACTAATACATCAATTCCAAATGCAACGGCTTCTACCTCTAATTGCTTTTCTAAAACATTATCACAAAGGTCAGCTTTTGTTAATACTATTACAGGTGTTGCCATACTATCCCAAGCAACTGATATATATCTTTCTAATCTTCTAATATTAAAGTCATTATTAAGTGCCATACATATAAACACAATATCTATATTTGCAGCCACTATTTGAATATCTCTTCTATTTCCAGCAACTTTTCTTTCAAAAGCACTTTTTCTTCTTAATACATGATGAATTATAGCATTTCCATTACTATCATTTAATCTATCTACCATAACCCAATCTCCTACAGCTGGAAAACTTTCTGTGCCTAATGCTTCATGCTTAAATTTACCTGAAACTTCTGCTAAAGCCTCTCCCTCTTCTGTAATAATTTTATATTTATCCTTATGCTGAACAGATACCCTTGCTAAAAATAAATTATCTTCATACATTGTTGCTTCAATTTCAAATCTTTCAGTTAGTCCAATATTATTTAAATTTGTTTTTTCCAATTTTCTTTCCTCCGAAATGCACTTAAAGTTTAAATTAATTTCAACTAAACCCTTAGTGAGGAGGTATCAAAAGTTTCATTACAATTCTGTAAGGCTAATTAATACCCACCTCACTAATTAATACACTATCCATTTCAATGCTTATTATTTTCATCATAATACATCACTCCTTTTACGAAATTAAAGGTATGAGAACCTAATTCTCATACCTAGTTTATCATTATTTTTTTAATATATCTACTATTAATTTCCTAATTTTAATTACCCTTTTACACTAATATACAATTAAATTTCACTTTATATATTTATGCATAATAAATTTAGTTTCAAGCTTCTCTCCTACTTTAAAAGAATGTTTACCAATTTCTTTAAATCCATTCCTTTCATAAAATGAAATTTCTCTATCATTTCTTTCACATATACCAAGCCATATAAATTCTTTACTATCATTTCTTGCAACTTTAATTACTTGTTCAATAAATTCCTCGACTATATCCTTACCTTGATAATCCTTTAATATATATATCTTTTCTATTTCCATTGATCTTGGATTCTTAATATCTTTTTGCGCTTTATATTTGTTTAATTTTACATATCCACCTAACATGTCATCTATATACATGAAATAAACTCCAGAGTTTTCATTTATTATTTCACGACTTAGCTTTTCAACACTAAAGCTTTTATCAATATATTTTGCCATATTTACCGGTGTATTATCTTGACCATATGTATCTACATAATTAATTATTGATAATTCTTTAAGTGTAAATAAATCATTTAATGTACACTTTTTTAAAGCAACTTTCATTACGTTATCCTCCCTTAAATTCCTCACTCTTATTCCTCTATTGTATTTTCATAATAATATATCAACAACCTATCCACTTATTAATTACACTATTATTTATTTTGTTTTTCATTCCATTCTTCTTTTAAAATTCCATAGAAAAGTTCATCATGATATTCATCTTTATAACCAACAACCTTTCTATTTTTAATAGCATGTCCCTCTCTTCTCATTCCTATATTTTCCATAACACGATAAGAACCATAATTTTCTGCATCACAAGTAGCATATAATCTATGCAATTTTAATTCCTCAAATGCAAATCGAACTAATTCTTTGCCTGCTTCGGTCATATACCCCTTCTTCCAATAATTCTTATGTAAAACCCATCCTAGCATTGCTTCATCTAATGTATCATTTAAATAAATACCACATCCCCCTATTACATTTCCTGTATCCTTTAAAGTCACTGCAAAATCGTATTGTTTTCTAGGATTTTTATTAGCATTTTCTATACATTCTACTAAAAATTCAACTGTATCATCTTCTGAATTAGGTCCCCATATCATATACTTAATATTTTCTATATCAGAAGCATAAGCATGCACCGCAGCGAAATCATTTTCATTAAATTCCCTTAATATTAATCTATCAGTTGTCAACTTTATTTCTCTTTCATCATTAATTCCCATATCCTATTCCCTTCCCATATTTCAATAATTTTTAACTAATCATTACCAATTATTATAACATATATTTAATCACTTTTCCATTATATGTATTTCAAAGAGGTTATTGTAATTTTTTATTACAATAACCTCTAAAGTAATTAATATCTATAAAACAAATTCTAACTGACAATCATAAGGTTCTTTTGAAACAATTTTTTCATTATATTCTTCAGCTTCAACACATCCCATTACTTTGTAAAATGCTTGTGATTCCTCTGAAGAATGTGCCGAAATATATAGTTTTTTTGCACCAAGTAGTTTTGCTTCTTGAATAGCAATTATGAAAAGTTCTTTACCTATACCTCTGCCACGACTTTTATAAGAAACGTGAATAGATGATAATTGTACATATTCTTTATGTGCTCCAAAGAATTCACTTTCTATAGAAAAAAATCCTATTAAACTTTCCCTATCAAATGCGCCTATAACAACTCCATTTGTTCTTATAGTATTTTTTAAACATTTTACTAAAAATTTATATTCTTCTTTACCCCATTGTTCTATAAATGGAACATCTTCTAATTCCCACTTATCTCCATGTTTTCTCCAACATCTTTTTACTTCTTGATATCTATTAAACTTTGAAAATAATTCTTCGTTTATTTCTTCTTCTTTTAACTTTTTATAAATAATCTTATCCATTTTACATCCTCTTCTCATGCTTTATTTAATAAATTTCTAAGGCATCATCTGGTAACTCTTTTATATGTTTAATAAAATTAAAACTTCTTTGTGCTTCATCATAATTATACTCATATCCTAATTGTTTAGATACACTATAAGCAACCTCTTCAAATAACTCACAAGTTATAAAAAGCGCTGTCCATGATGAATTATAATCACTCATATTAAAAGTACTCATTAATTTATCCCATAATTCTTTATCTATATATTCTTTAAGAAACTTATTAGATTTTCCAATACTAACTTTAAAATTTGTCTCTATTCCAACCTTCCACTTAATCATAGTTATTAATCCATCTCTTACATAGTTATTCATAACATCTATTGAATAGAGAATTTCTTTTCTCCATAATCCTTTTGCACAATATGGTGCTACCCACCAAAAATTATTACATTCACTAAAGTATTCTTCATAACTAGGTTTTTTAATCCAGTAATCTTCATCACTAGCAGGCTTAACTTCTGGTAAAATATTATCTTTATCTAATAATTGAACTACTAATTTATCTTTGTTATATTCCTCAGTTAACATATTAATTGGTTGCAGATGCAAATCTATTCTATTTCCATCTGTAAATTGCATCAAATAAGTATATCCATTATTAAAGTCAATATTAATTCCTTGCATTTTATCCAATTTATCTGGTTCTTGAAAAATAATTGGTTCTCCAAAATTACTTGTCCATTTTTTATCTTCTATAAAAGTTTTAGTTTCTGTTACCACATATACAATATCATAATCTTGAAATATATCTTTTTTTATATTAGGATTAGCTCTTGAGCCATTCATATATACAGCTCTAATTCTTTCATCTCGTTTAGCTATATCTAAAATCAAATCATACATTTCCTTTTCACTTCTCATAAACTTCTCCTTATATAACTCAATAGTAATTACTATTTAATTTTAATCTTGGTAAGTGATAATATGTTGGATTTCATTTTTTAAATCTTTTAATTTTTCTCTAAAAAATGTTGGATATGCTCTATACTCATTTAATTTATCTATAGGTAACCAATACATATTTTCTTTTACCCCTTGAGTATAACTATTGCTATTTAATTCTTGAGTCCCTCTCGGTTTCATTAAGAAATATAAGGCTATCTCATGACATTCCCTTCCTTCTAAAGTACCATCTCCATCAAAGAAATTTTCATGTATAAATGCTAATCTTTCTACTTCATACTCAACACCAGTTTCTTCTAACACTTCACGCTTTACAGCTTCTTCTGCAGATTCTCCAATATGAACTCCACCACCAATAGAATAATAATAACTTTCTCTTTCATTTCCAGCAAAAAGAACATGTCCATTTTCTATAATAATTGCCGCTGCACGATATCTAAACCATTTATTTCTCTTTGTAAATCCACAATCATACTCCATTTATACTCACCTCACCCTTTAAAATATAAATACTAATATTATTATACCATTGCTTATTCTCAAATAATCAGTCTCATTTTTAATTTCTGAATTCTTACAAACCTCAATTTATTTAATTTATTATTAATTCTAATAAAAAACGTATTACTAAACTAATATTAATTTAGTAATACGCCTTTAAACTATATATTATTTTCTAATATATTTTTAAATACTTTATTATGCTCTATATCTTTACTTAAACTTTGAATAACTCTTATTATTTCATCTTCAGTTATTGCCTTTTTTGAATTTAAAGCAATTCCTATTACATAAGCCTTTATTATCTTATAACTATTAATTAATACATTTATACTTAAGTTTAAGCTTTCACCTTTATTAAATGGAATTAAGTCCTTAAAAATTTGATTAACTAAATAATTTTCTAAAATATATGAGTATTCTTTAAGTCCTATAAAACCCTCTTGATTTTCACTTATATATTTGCTTAAATCATCATATTTTGAAATACCCTCTTTATATTCTACTACACATTCTTTAAGCCTTATTCCCTTTATATTATTAATAAGTTTTTCATCTATAAGGCTTAAATAAAATTCATTACTTTCATTAAAAGGACTTCCTTTTAACTCTTCTAAATTTACATTATCCTCACTAAAATCTTCTAAAAGCTCCTCTATACTTTCAAAGTCATTTTTCTTATAAAACTCTTGGATTATATTATAAAAATTCTTTAATATATTTAATCTTTCTTCTATAGTAAAATTTCTATTTTGAATTATATTTATTGAATTAACTCTTATATCCCAAAAATATTGAAGTAAACTATCGCTATCTTCAAAGGCTTCTGTATCTATTATCCTTCTAATTTCAATAGCACTTTCATCTATTTTTTCTTCACACTCAATAAACTCCATTTTTTCTTTATTTAAAAATGCAATTTTACATGCTTCTTCACATGATGGTAAAGCCGATTTTTCGTATACATCATCTATAATATTATATACTCGCGGAAACCTCTTACAAGTTATACAAAGATTTTCTTCACCTATTCCTCCATGAATATCACATAGTAAATTATCATTTAAAAATGGACATCTATTTTCTTCTTTTAAAATCATAAACCCTTTATTAAAATAATCGCCACTATTTTTATTTTCTCTAAATTTACCCTTAACTAACTCTTTAAGCTCTCCAGTACAATTACTATACTTTTTATATGTATCTTCATCTATATTTATATCCCATCCTGCACAACATGTATCTACACATTCTGATCCAATACATTTAAAAGTTAACATATATTTTGGCATAAACATATTTGCTTTCATTTTTTACTCCAATCATTTATATTTATATTTATATTTCCTATTAATAATACATCAAAATTTATATTATGTAACTAAAATTAGCTTGTAATATATTTAAAAAAAGTAAAATACATTTGAGAATTTCATCTCAATTGTATTTTACTTTATTAAAAATTAGCTACATTTCTGTTCCTCAATTCTTTCAACTATTATTTCTTTTACCCTTCTCTCCTCAATTTTAGAAATAGAAATACTTAAATCTCTATATACAAAACTTTCTCCAACCTTAGGTAAATATCCAAATTCTTTTATAACCCATCCGTTAACAGTTTGTACTTCAAAATCATCTACTTCTTCCTTCATATTAAATTCTTCAAAAAAATCCCCTAATGAAACACTGCATATAACCGAATACTTATCTTCATCTATCTTTTTAAAATATTCTACAACTTCATCATGCTCATCCCATATTTCACCTACTAGTTCCTCTAATACATCCTCAAGTGTTATAATTCCCATGGTTCCACCAAATTCATCTATAACTACAGCCATATGATTTTTAAGATATTGAAACTTCTTTAAAAGTTCTGAAATCTTAGTATTTGAAGTCACATATAATATTGGTTTTATAATACTATCAATATTAACTTTTTTATCATCTAGTGCATCATAAAAATCTTTTTCATGAATCACACCAATTATATTATCTATATTATTTTCATAAACAGGAATTCTTGAAAATTTATTTTCTTTAAAAACCCTTCTTACATCCTCTATTGTAGCTTCTTTAGATATTGAAATTAAATCAACCCTTGAGGTTAGTATTTGATCTGCATCTAAATCATTAAATTCTATAGCTGAACGTATAAGCTTACTCTCATGTTCATCTATTCCACCTTTAATTTCAGCTTCTTCTACAATAGTCAATAATTCTTCTTCAACTTCTATTGGAATTTCTTCAACTTTTATTACCTTAGAAATAGCCTTTTTCCATAACCCAAACACAAAATTTAGTGGGGTAAATATAATAAGCAATACTTTTAATATTGGTGTAGAAAACATTGCAAATTTTTCAGGACTCTCCTTTGATAAGCTTTTAGGAGATATTTCCCCAAATATTAATACAACTATAGTCATAACGATTGTTGAAATTGTTACACCTGCATCCCCATAATATTTAGTAAAAACTATAGTAGCTATTGATGCTGATGCTATATTCACTATATTATTACCTATTAATATGGTTGAAAGTATGCTATCAAACTTTTTAGCGAGATTTAATGTACTTTCGGCTCTTTTACTTCCATTTACAGCTAAGTTCTTTAGCTTAATTTTATTTAAGCTAGAAAAAGCTGTTTCTGTAGCTGAAAAGTAAGCTGACATAATAATAAGAATAGCAATAACAACAATCAATATCAGGGCATTATCATCCATTTTAATATCACTCCATTTTTATAAATATTTTAGTTTACTAACAATATATGTAGAATCAATTAAAATATTATATAAATTAAGTTCATTAATTTTAAATATAATAAAAAAATAAAAACAGATGAATTTAATGCAATTCATCTGCTTTTATTTCTACTATCTTTTAAATGTTACTTCTTTTTCTTCATTTACAGTTATAAATGACTTGCTTGGTATAGTCTTTGCTATAACTCTACCTTCTCTTATTGAATATAAAACCTCTGCTCTTCTTCTAACAGCATCATAACCACTTTCAGAATTTAGTAATATTAAATTCCCTGGTTTACCTATTTCTATTCCATATATATCTTCAATATTTAATGTTCTTGCACTATTAGTAGATATAAACTTTAATGATTCATTTATATCATCATAGCCCATCATTTGGCATACATGTAACCCAAAATGAACTACTTCTATCATATTACCAGTTCCCATTGGATACCATGGATCAAAAATATCATCATGTCCAAAAGAAACATTTATTCCTGCTTCGTTTAATTCCTTAACTCTTGTTATACCTCTTCTCTTAGGATATGTATCAAATCTTCCTTGAAGATGAGTATTTACTAAAGGATTTGAAACAAAGTTTATTCCAGACATTTTTAATAACCTAAATAACTTATATGTATATGCATCATTGTACGATCCCATTGCTGTAGTATGACTAGCTGTTACCTTATTTTTAAGGCCTGTTTCTAAAGCTCTTGCTGCTACTACTTCTAAAAATCTTGATTGCTCATCATCTATTTCATCACAATGAACATCTACTAATACATTGTATTTTTTAGCTAATTCAAATATTTTATTTATAGATTCTACACCATACTCTCTTGTAAATTCAAAGTGAGGTATAGCCCCTATTACGTCAGCCCCTAACTTTATAGCTTCTTCTATTAATTGAATACCATTAGGATAAGAAAGAATTCCTTCTTGTGGGAAAGCTACTATTTGTAATGTAACATAATCTTTAATTTCTTCCCTTACTTCTATCATTGCTTTTAAAGCAATTAAACTCTCATCAGTAACATCAACATGAGTTCTTATAAATTGAATTCCATTAGCAACTTGCCATTCTATAGCTTTTTTAGCTCTAGTTTTAACATCTTCTTTAGTTAAGAATTCTTTTCTTTGAGACCATCTTTCTATTCCTTCAAAAAGTGTTCCACTTTTATTCCATTCTGGTTCTCCAGCTGTTAAAGTAGTATCTAAATGTATATGTGGTTCTATAAAAGGAGCAGAAGCTAATGCTCCATTTCCTTCTATAATTTCTTCATCATTTACAACATCTAAATCTTCTGCTATTTCAGTAAACTTTCCATCAACTATTCTTATGTCAAATAATCCTTCTCTATCTAAAAGTCTTACTTTTTTAATTAACATATTATCATCACCTTATTTTTCAGTTATTTTTGTTCCTATTACGTAAACTATCATTGTTGTTAAAATTGCATTTAATGCTATAACTCCAACTGTTACAACATTTGCAACTATAAATCCTACTAAGAAAGCTATTATTGCTATCCAGTTTACATTTTTAAACTTTGCATTTTCAATATTATCATATTTTCTTTTCTTTATAAAGAAATAATCTGCTATTATTATTCCACCAACTGGAGGTAACATTGAGTTTAAGAAAGTTAAGAATGCTGTAAAGTTATTATTTAACCATATTGATCCTACTGTTCCTATAAGTCCTCCTATGATTACCATTTGTTTTTTAGGCAACTTAGTTATGTTTGATAATCCAAGTCCAGATGTATAAATTGCATTATCATTAGTTGTCCAAATATTTAATCCTAAAACTAATATTGCTGGTATTACTAAACCTTGTGAGAACATTACATCTGCTATATCAGAATTTCCTGTAACCATTGCACCTACTGCTCCAAATAAGAACATTAAAGAATTTCCTATAAAGAATGCTACTACTGTTGTTCCAACTGCTACTTTTTTATTTTTTGAGAATCTAGCAAAGTCAGGTGTTGCTGTTCCTCCGCTTATAAATGAACCAACACATAAAGTTACCGCTGTTACCATTGCCATTTTACTAGTTGGCTCTATATTCATTAACCCTTGTACTCCACCTACTGAATTAGTTGCCATCACTGCTGATGTACTTCCTAATATAGCTATTGCTGGTACTGCTATTGCACTTAATATTGTTAAAGACTTCATTCCAAAATAAGCTGTTGCTGTCATTAATAATCCTGTTACTGCTACTAATAAATATAAATTTATATTAAATCTATTTGCTACTGGTATTGCAAACATTGCTATTCCAACACCAAACCATCCAATTTGTGTAATACTAGTTATAAATGATGCAAGATATGAACCCTTTTCTCCAAATGAATACCTAGCAAGTAAATGCATCGAAAGTCCTGTATCTGCTCCTATATATGCTAACAATCCTGTATAACAAGCTAATATTAAATTTCCTAATAATACTGCTATGAAGAACTCTTTTAATGTTAAGCCTGTCCCTAGATTTCCACCTGTTAACATACTAGCCGAGAAAAATGTAAATCCAAGCATTACTACAAACATTGAAAGAAATCCTTTCTTATCTTTGCTATGCACATGACCTAATGCGTAATCATGGTCCTCCTTATTTACATTGCTATCCATTTTTAATTTTACTTCCATTTTTAAATCTCCTTAAACATAAAATTTAAAAACCAGTGCCTAAGGTATAAAAAAACGACCTTTCTTTTTATAGAAAGGTCGTTACTACTTAAAATTAAACATGGTATAAATATATTAATTTAATTTATTTTTATCATATTTAAAGCTTTATCTGTCGTACAATATCCGACCTTTTTAATCTCTCTGGATTAATTTTAAAGGACTAGTTTTTCTTGAAATCATTATATACTCAATTGTCGAAAATAGTCAACACTTTTTTATATAATTATAAAAAATATCCCCAAGGTTAATCTTAATATTAAAGTAACCTTGGAGATTATTGTATTTTTATAAATTTTCTATTTCTTTCATTAATTCTTCAATAAGGTCCTCTTCTTTAACTTTTTTAATTATTTCACCTTTTTTGAAAATTAATCCTTCACCTTTTCCACCTGCAATACCAATATCAGCTTCTCTTGCTTCCCCTGGGCCATTTACAACACAGCCCATAACTGCAACCTTAATATTTTTATTACAGTTTTCAAGTCTTTTTTCTACTTCTTCTGCAATTTTTATAAGGTTTATTTGAGTTCTTCCGCAAGTTGGACAAGATACAAAAGTCATTCCTTGCTTTCTTAAACCTAAGGCAACTAACATTTCCTTTGCTACTTTAATTTCTTCTATTGGATCACTAGTTAATGATACTCTTATAGTATCTCCTATCCCTTCTGCTAATAATGTTCCTATTCCAAGTGTAGACTTAATAGTTCCTCTAAAAACAGTACCTGACTCCGTAACCCCTAAATGAAGAGGATAGTTACACTTTGTGCTCATTAATCTATATGCTTCTATCATCATAGGAACATCAGAAGATTTAATTGATATTACTATATCATGAAAATCTAATTCTTCTAATATCTTTACATGTCTTAATGCAGATTCAACAAGACCTTTTGCTGTAGGTTTTCCATCTCTTTCTAAAATATCCTTTTCTAAAGAACCTGAGTTAACTCCAATTCTTATTGGAATATTTTTAGCTTTACATGCTTCTGTAACAGCCTTTACTCTTTCAACATTACCAATATTACCTGGATTAATTCTAATTGCACTAATTCCATTTTCAACACACTTTAAAGCTAATTTATAATCAAAGTGTATATCTGCTACTACAGGCATTGGTGATCCTGCACATATATCTTTAATTGCTTCTGCAGCAATCATATCTGGTACAGCACATCTTATTATTTCGCATCCGGCAACATGTAATTCTCTTATTTGATTTAATGTTGCTTCTACATCTCTTGTATCTGTATTAGTCATAGATTGAATTGAAACTGGTGCATCTCCTCCAACATAAACAGATCCAACCTTAACTTTTCTTGTAATTTTTCTTTCCATTTTTCCTCGCTCCTATAAACTAATAGGGAATAATATATCTTTTAATGTTACTACAATCATAAAGCCTATTAATATCATAAACCCTACATAGTTTGCTGCTCCAACAACTTTATCTGGAACTTTTCTTCTTGTTATTAGCTCTATTAATAATATTACAGTCCATCCACCATCAAGTGCAGGGAAAGGTAATAAATTAAACACAGCTAAGTTAATACTAATGAATCCTAAGAAATATGTCAATGTCATTAATCCATTTTTAGCTGCTTGCCCTGACATTTTAATTATAGTTACCGGTCCACCAACATCTGTTTTAAAGTTTATATTTCCAGTAACCATCATCTTAAGACTCTTAAATGTTTGTGTTACTAATGAAATTGTCTCATTAAATGACTCTCTTATAGATTCAAGTATTGTTGGATTTTCTACAGGTGTATAGTGAAATCCTATTTGATACATTTGTGTTCCATCTTGTTCAATTAATCTTGGAGTAACTGTAATGTTTTCCTTTTCTCCATTTCTATCTACTACTAAATCTACAGAATCTCCCTTAGAAAGTTGAATACCCATTGATACATCTGTAGTCGTAAATACTCTGGCCCCATCTATTGTTAATATTTTATCTCCTACTTGTAAACCTGATTCAATTGCAGGAGTATCTGGCTCTAATTTACTTATTGTAGTTTCTGTATATCCTCTATTACTAATTATTATAGAAAATGCTATAATTGCAAAAATAATATTCATTGTAGCACCAGCTAATATAACTGTAATTCGTCTTAATGGTGATTTAGAAGAAAAGCTTCTTTCATCTTCAACGTCTTCCTCTTCACCAAGCATCTTAACATATCCACCTATAGGAAATAGTCTTAATGAATATTGAGTCTCCTTTCCCTTTTTAGAGAAAACCTCAGGTCCCATTCCTATTGAAAACTCTTCTACCTTAATACCATTTACCTTAGCCATAATAAAATGTCCTAATTCATGAACAATAATTAGTAAGCTAAAGCCCAATATTGCCATTATAATATACACTTACTTCACTCCTAACTCCCATTTATTTCTTATATATTTTCTTACCTTTTTATCTAACTCTACAATATTTTCTAAAGTTAGCTCATCATAATAGTTTTCTTTAAATACATTCATACACTCTTCTATTATTTCTGCTATTTGTAAGAACTTTATTTTTTCCTCTAATAATAATGCTACTGCTTCTTCATTAGCACCATTTAAAATAGTAGGTGCAAGACCTCCAATTTTACCTGCATCGTATGCAAATTTTAAACACTTAAAAGTATCTAAATCTGGTTTTTCAAACGTTAATGATCCTACTTCATAAAAATTAAGTGGCTTTGCAATCATACCTTTTCTTTCTGGATAATTTAATGCATATTGTATTGGTAATCTCATATCAGGCGTTCCCATTTGAGCTATAATACTTGCATCCTTATACTCAACCATAGAGTGAATTATACTTTGAGGATGAACAACAACCTCAATATTGTCATAATCAGTATCAAATAAGAAATGGGCTTCTATAACCTCTAACCCTTTATTCATAAGACTAGCTGAATCTATAGATATCTTTTGCCCCATATTCCATTTTGGATGTTTTAGTGCTTCCTTTACTGTCACATCTTTTAAATCTTCTAAGTTCTTTCCTCTAAATGGACCTCCTGAAGCAGTTAATATTATTTTATTAATATCTTTATTCTTATATCCACTTAAACTTTGGAAAATAGCGCTATGTTCTGAATCAACTGGTAATATTCTAACATTATTTTCTTTTGCTTTATTCATAACAAGTTCCCCTGCTACAACTAATGTTTCCTTGTTAGCTAAAGCAATATCCTTTTTTGCTTCTATTGCAGCCATAGTTGGTTTTAATCCTATCATTCCCACAACAGAAGTAACCACAGTATCAATCTCATCTAATGTTGCAATTTTAATTAATCCATCAATCCCGCTAAAAACTTTAATTTCTGGATAGCTTTCATTACAAAACTCCTCAATAACTTTAGCAGAATTTAATTCCATCATGCCTACATATTTTGGTTTAAACTCTTTAATTATTTCTTTAATCTTATCAACGGAAGAATTAGCAGTAATTCCTATAAGGTTAATCGTCCCCTCTGAATTTCTAATTACGTCTAAAGTTTGTGTCCCAATGGAACCAGTTGCCCCTAAAATTGAAATACTTTTCATTTATACCTCCTACAATGTTCCTTCATATATTAAATCTTTTGCTATTAAACAGTATATAGGACCTATGAATATTCCTATTATTCCAAAGACTTCTGCTCCTATATACATAGATAACATTACTACTAATGGATGAATATCTAATTTAGAGCTTAGAAACTTTAATTCTAATATCTCTCTTACTACCTGTAATAATAAGTATAAAGCTATCAATCCAACTACTAGTAAGTATTTCTTCATTATTATATTGTATATTATAATTGGAATAAATACAATTATTGTTCCTACATATGGCAAAATATCTAAAATTCCGCATATAAGCCCTAAAAATATTGCACTAGGAATCCTTAATATTTTAAATCCTATAATAGTAATTATCATACATATTATTACTAATTTAATTTCTATTTTTACTACTTCTCCTAAATTATTTTTTTTCTCCCTTATAGTTTCTACAACATCATAAGGTAATAAACAATTTAACAACTTTAAAAATAACTTTTTATCCACTAAAGTAAAATATACAGTTATATTGGCTATAATATATGATATTATTCCTTGCCCTGTAACTGCTAAACTACTTTTAAAAGAAGTTACTGATGATAATCCTTGTGATCCATTATGTAGCATTTCTTCTAAATCTACATTAAATATAACTTTAATTGTGTTAAGCCATTCCTTTAAGTCATTTATATGATTTATGTAAAAGCTCTGAACTAAATCTATAATTGAATTTCCAAAATAAAATACAAAACAAAACATAAGCACATTAATTACTAAAATTGTTAGAGCTCCTGCAATTTCATTCTTTTGAAATACTTTTTTCATTAAATCATAAATTGGAGTACATATTATTAATAAAATAATAATAGATAAAAATGGTTTAAAATAATTCTTAATAACAAAAGCTATTACAATAAAAAGAAATAGCAATAATAATAAATTAACTAGTATTTGATATTGATAATGCTTTTTATATCCATTATATATTCTCATTTTACCTCCTTATTTCTACTACGATAACTTAGTTTATATTACTTCATACTATTAATTTATTATATTCATATATTTTTTAGACTACTTTTCATTCAAATAAAAAAAAGATACAATAGTTTATTTCTATTGTATCTATTAAACTTAAATTCCTATTACAAACGTTAAATAGTAAAATACTACAACTGCATTAAATAAGATTGAATCAAATCTATCTAATATTCCACCATGTCCTGGAATTAAATTACTATAATCTTTTAATCCTACATATCTTTTAATTGATGAAGCAACTAAGTCCCCAAATTGACTCATTATTCCGCATAAAGCACCAATTAAAAAGAAATGAATAAGTTTAACTTCTGGAACATAACTACTTACTATAATTCCAAATATCCCACATCCAAGTGTTCCTCCTAAAAATCCTCCTATTGAACCTTCAATAGTTTTCTTAGGGCTAACCTTTGGACATAATTTGTGCTTACCAAAAAATCTTCCAAAATAGTATGCAACAGTATCAGAAACCCATGATCCAATAAATATTAACCATACTAAATATCCACCATTAACTTTCGAATTTACTAATGGAATAAAACTAAATAGAATTACTACATATATAAATCCTAAAAATGTTACTGCAACATCTATAAATGAATATTTTAAATCTATAATTGGTATTATTAAAGCTAACACAATTGCTATAACTAAAATATACATCATATATTCAAAATTATTGTTTAGCGCGTAATAAACTACTAATAAAATGTAACTTATTATTGGAATACTCTTAATTTCTTTAGTCTTTAAGGCATGATAAAACTCATATAATCCACATACTGATAATGCTATAGTGAATAATTTTAATGGTAATCCGCCTAAAAGCACAAATATTAGTAGCGGGGCAAGTACAACTGCACCTATATATCTACTATTAATTTTCATACTTTTCCTCCTATGCTATACTCCACCAAATCTTCTATCTCTATTTTGATAATCATATATAGCTCTTTGTAAATCTTTCTCTGAAAAATCAGGCCAATTTACATTTGAATACCAAAATTCAGAATAAGCACATTGCCATAATAAGAAATTACTTATTCTTTGTTCTCCTGATGGTCTAATTATTAAATCTGGATCTGGTGAATCCTTAGTATATAAATAATCTGAGAATAATTCTTGATTTATATTTTCCTTATTAATTTTACCTTCTTGCACATCATCTATAATATTTTTTACTGCTTTTATTATTTCATCTCTTCCACCATAATTAAAAGCAAAATTTAATACTAATCCTGTATTATTTTTAGTTAATTCTATAGATTCTTCGATTTCTCTTCTACAATCATCTACAAGTGCATTAATATCACCTAACACCCTTAAAACTACTCCATTTTTATGTAGTTCGCTTACTTCTGTTTTTAAATATTGAACTAAAAGTTTCATTAAAGCATTAACTTCATCTTTTGGTCTTTTCCAATTCTCAGTTGAAAATGCATATAAAGTAATATATTTTACACCTAGTCTATCAGCTTCTTTTATAACCCTTCTAATAGTTTCTACACCAGCTTTATGACCCATAGTTCTAGGTAAATTTCTCGCTTTTGCCCATCTACCATTACCATCCATAATTATAGCTATATGTTGAGGTATATTATCAAAATCTAATTCAAAATTATTTTCTTGTACATTCTTATTAGCTTTAAAATAACTTAACATTCTTTCTGCCTCCACTTTATTTTAAATAAATCATATCATATTTAAAGTGTAAAGTAATATTTATGAATAAAATTTAATAATTACACTTAAGAAAAAAACCTGCTAAATAGCAGGTTTTAAATTGACATAATCTCTTTTTCCTTAGCTACAATTAGTGAATCTATTTCTTTAACATATTGATCTGTTTTCTTTTGAACAGCATCTTCACCTTTTTTAACTTCATCTTCTGAAATATGTCCGTCTTTCTTTAATGCTTTAATTTTTTCATTAGCATCTCTTCTAATAGATCTTATTGCTACTTTTGCATCTTCACCTAATTTTTTAACATTTTTCACAAGATTTTTTCTTGTTTCTTCTGTTAATTCAGGAACTAATAATCTTATTATAGATCCATCATTAGAAGGATTGATTCCTAAATCTGATTTTAAAATTGCTTTTTCTATTTCTTTTAATAAAGATTTATCCCATGGAGTTATAACTAACATTCTTGGTTCTGGAGCAGATATGTTACCTACTTGCTCTATTGGACATAATCCACCGTATGCTTCAACTTGAATTCTATCAAGCATCTTTGGATTAGCTCTTCCAGCTTTTAATGTAGTTAAATCTGATGATAATACAGATATTGTCTTTTGCATTTTAGATTCAGCAGTGTTTAAAACTTCTTTAATCATATATACCTCCCTATTATTTAGATACGATTGTACCTATTTTTTGACCTTCCATAACTTTTTTAATATTTCCTTCTTCACTTATACCGAAAACTAGTATTGGAATATTATTATCCATACATAATGTAGTTGCTGTTGTATCCATAACTTGTAATCCTTGTTCGATTACTTCCATATAAGTAAGTTTATCATATTTTTTAGCATCTGCAAACTTATTTGGATCCTTATCATATACACCATCAACATTTTTAGCTAATAATATAACATCAGCTTCAATTTCAGCTGCTCTTAATGCTGCTGCAGTATCAGTTGAGAAATATGGATTTCCTGATCCAGCTCCAAAGATTACAACTCTTCCTTTTTCAAGGTGTCTAACAGCTCTTCTTCTTATGAAAGGTTCAGCTATTTCTTTCATTTCTATTGCAGTTTGAACACGTGTCATAACCCCTATTCCTTCTAATGCATCTTGTAATGCAAGTGCATTAATACAAGTAGCTAGCATTCCCATATGGTCAGCAGTAGTTCTGTCCATACCTTCACCAGTTCTACCTCTCCATATGTTTCCTCCACCTACAACTAAACCAACTTCTACACCCATGTCAACTAAAGTTTTAACTTCTCTTGCGATTCTTCCTACTACTTCGAAGTCAAAACCAAATCCGTTGGCTCCAGATAAAGCTTCCCCTGAAATTTTTAACATTACTCTTTTATATGCGATATTTGCCATTGTAATCCCTCCTTGTGGTATATATGTACTCTTTTCCTTAAAAAAAGAGAACACAAAAGTGTTCTCTCGATATTACATACCCATAGTCTTAGCAACTTCTGCAGCGAAGTCTTCTTCAACTTTTTCGATACCTTCTCCTCTTTCGAATCTAGCGTATCTTGTAACAGTTATTGGAGAACCTACTTCTTTAGATTTTTCTTCTAAGAACTTAGATATTGACTTATCTCCATCTTTAACCCATGCTTGATCTAAAAGACAAACTTCTTTGTAGTACTTTTGAATTCTTCCCATTACCATTTTTTCAACGATATTTTCTGGTTTTCCTTCATTTAATGCTTGAACTCTGTAGATTTCTTTTTCTTTTTCTAAAGCTTCGTTATCTACTTGTTCTCTGCTTAAGAATAATGGATTTGCAGCAGCAACTTGCATACAAACTTCTTTAGCAACTTCTTCTAAAGCTGCAACATCTGTAGCTTCGCTAGCAACTTCTACCATAACTCCGATTCTTCCACCACCGTGGATGTAGCTAGCTATAGCACCGTTTTCTATGTTGAATTTAACAAATCTTCTTACTGTCATGTTTTCGCCTAATTTAGCGATTAAAGCTGTTAAAGCTTCAGTTACAGTAGATTCACCATCAAATTTTTCAGCAACTAATTCTTCAACAGTTGTAGCTGAAGTGTTAGCAGCCATTTCTGCAACTTTTGTTGCAAATGAAACGAATTCTTCATTAGCAGCAACGAAGTCAGTTTCACAGTTAACTTCTACCATAGCAGCAGTTTTCTTGTCAGCTGAAACGAAAGTCTTAACTATACCTTCAGCAGCAACTCTACCAGCTTTTTTAGCAGCAGCAGCTAATCCCTTTTCTCTTAAAAATTCAACAGCTTTTTCTATATTTCCTTCAGTTTCAACTAAAGCCTTTTTGCAGTCCATCATTCCTGCGCCAGTCATTTCTCTTAATTCTTTAACTGATTTAGCAGTTATCATTATTAAATTCCTCCTTGACATTAAATGTAAACCTTATTTTAGGTTAAAAGGTAAATGAAGTTTCCCTCACCTACCTCTTAAAATTATTACTCAGCTAATTGTTCGCCTTGTCTTCCTTCGATAATTCCATCAGCAAGTTTAGCAGTTATTAATTTAACAGCTCTGATAGCGTCATCGTTTCCTGGGATTACGTAATCAACTTCTTCTGGGTCACAGTTAGTATCTACGATAGCTACTACTGGGATTCCTAAGATTTTTGCTTCAGATATAGCATTCTTTTCTTTTCTTGGGTCAACTACAAACATAGCTCCGATGTTGTTAACATCTAAGTTAGTGATACCACCAAGGTTAGTTTGTAATTTTTCCATTTCACCCTTTAATTTGATTACTTCTTTCTTAGGTAAAACTTCAAATGTTCCATCTTGTTCCATTTGTTGTAATTCTTCTAATCTCTTAATTCTAGTTTTGATAGTCTTGAAGTTAGTTAACATACCACCTAACCATCTGTTGTTAACGTAGTGCATGTTTGATCTTATAGCTTCTTCTTGAATAGCTTCTTGAGCTTGTTTCTTAGTTCCAACGAAAAGAATGTCTTTTCCTTCTGTTGATACTTCTCTAATGAAGTTGTAAGCTTCTTCTACCTTCTTAACTGTCTTTTGAAGATCTATTATATATATTCCGTTTCTTTCTGTGAATATATATGGAGCCATCTTAGGGTTCCATCTTCTTGTTTGGTGTCCAAAGTGAACGCCTGCTTCTAATAATTGTTTCATTGATATTACTGACATTTTGTTACCTCCTGGTTTTTCCTCCACAGCCTTCATTCTTATAAAGCTTCCCAAATTCAGGCACCAACTTTATAAATTGGGCTGTGTGCGTATTTTATTACCTAGGTTAGTATATCACAAGCTTCTTATACTAGCAACATATTTTTTGCATATTTTATCTTTCACGTCATAAAAGAATAAATTCACTATAATTTTATTACTTCTAAACACTAATATACTACCTTTTTAATAATAATTATCTTTCTTATTATTCCCGAAATACAAAATTATAAACAATTGATAAAATATAATAAGTCAATAAACAATCATTTACTGCATTTTTTACCTTTAACACATTATATAACCATATATATGCAAAAGAGATTATACTCTCGTATAATCTCCATTTATTTTTATCTTATTTTCTTTAATTCATCAATTAACTTTTCATTTAAAATTTTGATATGAGTTCCCTTCATACCTAATGATCTAGACTCAATTACACCAGCACTTTCGAATTTTCTTAAAGCATTAACAATAACACTTCTTGTAATTCCAACCTTATCAGCAATCTTAGAAGCTACTAATAACCCTTCGTTGCCATCTAATTCATTAAATATATGGTCAACAGCTTCCAATTCCGAATAAGATAAAGTTCCAATTGCTAATTGAACAACAGCTTTCTTTCTCGCATCATCTTCTAACTCATCTTGTTTAGCTCTTAACATTTCCATTCCAACTATAGTTGCACTATGCTCAGTTAATACTAAATCATCTTCAGTAAACTCATTACCAAATCTCGCTAAAAGTAATGTACCCATTCTTTCTCTATTTCCTATTATAGGTACTATAGTAGAAATTTTATTAGACACTTCGCAAACTCCCTCACCTTTAAAAACGCAATTCCCATTGCTTTTTGAATTTGCTAAAGTTTCTGTGATCTTTAATAAAGTTTCATTATATCCTAATGGAAATCTACCTTCATCTAAAACATATTTCTTCATTATTTCACATTCAAAATCTGTTGAAAAAGTATGTCCTAAAACTTTTCCCTTCCTACTAATAATATATACATTACATTCTAGCACTTCGCTTAAAAGATTGCATATATCATCAAATACAACTGGATCAGCTCCACCCGTTTGTAAAATCTTATTTAATCTTCTCGTTTTATTTAATAATGATGACAATTAAATACTCCCCCCATCATACTTCTTATCTACTAAATGTTAATTTTCTAAATAATCAAAATCTTATGATATCTCTTATCTTTTATAGTATCATAATAATTTTTTATTTACAACATATTTTACACTCTTTCGACACTCAGTTTTGTTAGGGGTTATATTTTATTCTTCCTTTTTGTCATTTTCTAACTTATCATTTTCTAAAGGCATTGTATTTCCACATTCACCATTTGAACAAACTGCATAATTTCCTTTTGTTTTAGAAAACTTCATTGTCATATAACTTCCACATTTAGGGCATGGTTCTTTAATTGGCTCATTCCAACTTACAAAGTCGCAGTTAGGATAATTTGAACATCCAAAAAACTTTTTACCCTTTTTGCTTCTTTTAGCTAATATCTTACCTCCACATTTAGGGCATGGCACATCTAACTCTTCAACTATAGGTTTTGCATTTTTACATTCTGGATATCCTGGACATGCTAAGAATGTTCCGTATCTACCTTTCTTTATAACCATCATTCTTCCACATTTATCACATGGAACATCGCTTACTTTATCTTCAATTACAACTTTAGAAATTTCTTTTTCTGCTTTTTCTATAGCAACTTGTAATGGTTCAAAGAATTCACCAACAACTTTTTTCCACTCTTCATTTCCTTCTTCAATATTATCCAGCTTTCTTTCCATTCCTGCTGTAAAATCTACATCAACTATTTGTTTAAAATAATCTGACATTATATTATTTACAATAAACCCTAATTCAGTAGGAATTAAATTCTTCTTTTCTCTTATTACATACTCTCTACTTAATAAAGTTGAAATAGTAGGTACATATGTACTTGGTCTACCAATTCCCTTTTCTTCAAGTAATTTTACAAAAGAAGCCTCTGTATATCTTGCAGGTGGTTGAGTAAAATGTTGTTTTCCTTCAACAGATGAAGGTTCTAATACTTCTCCCTCTTCTAAGCTTGGTAGTAATACATCATTTTCATCATCTTCTGTTGTATAATCATATACCTTCATAAAACCATCAAATTTTATTGTAGATCCAGAAGCTTTAAAAGTATATTTTCCATTAGCAATATCAATGCTATTTGTATTTAATGCACATGATGCCATTTGGCTTGCAATAAATCTTTTCCATATTAAGCTATATAACTTATATTGCTCAGGTGTTAAATTAGCCTTTGCTATTTCAGGTGTTATTTCTATATGAGATGGTCTAATAGCTTCATGAGCATCTTGAATATTCTTCTTGCCCTTATATACTCTTAACTTTTCTGGTATATATTCTTCACCATAGCTTTCTTTAATAAATTCAATTGCTCTTCCTTGTGCTTCTTCTGAAATTCTTACAGAATCAGTTCTCATATAAGTAATAAGCCCAACTGTACCAAACCCTTTAACATCTACACCTTCATATAAAGCTTGAGCTATTGACATTGTTCTTTTAGTAATAAAGTTTAATTTTTTAGCTGCTTCTTGTTGAAGAGTACTTGTTGTAAACGGTGGAAGTGGATTTTTTAGTCTGCTTCCTTTTTTAACTTTTTCTACCCTATATTCATTTTCTTTTAAATCACTTATTACCTTATTAGCTTCATTTTCATTGCTAATTTCTATTTTTTTATTTTCGTATTTCGTTAATTTAATTGGGAACTTTTTTCTTTCCTTCTTTAAAACACAATCAACGGTCCAATATTCTTTTGGTTCAAATGCTTTAATTTCTTCTTCTTTATCACATATTAATTTTAAAGCTGCAGATTGAACTCTTCCTGCGCTAAGTCCCCATTTTACATTTTTCCAAAGTATTGGACTTATTTCATAACCAACTAATCTATCTAAGACTCTTCTAGCTTGTTGAGCATCAACTAAATTTAAATTGATCTTTCTTGCTCCTTTGATAGATTCTTTTACAGCACCTTTTGTAATTTCATTAAAAACTATTCTACAAGTTTCATCTTCAGAAATTTTTAAAATATTTGCTAAATGCCAAGAAATAGCCTCTCCCTCTCTATCGGGGTCGGTTGCAAGATATATTTTATCTGCTTTCTTAGCTGCTTTCTTTAATTTAGCAATTAATTCACCTTTTCCTCTTATAGTTATATACTTTGGAGTAAAATTATCTTCTATATCAACACCTAATTTACTTTTAGGTAAATCTCTAACATGCCCCATTGATGCTTCAACTGTATAATTCTTTCCTAAATACTTACTTATTGTTTTTGCTTTTGCAGGTGACTCTACTATAACAAGATTCTGACCCATACCATCAACTCCTATATATTGCTTAGGAGCTTTTACCCCCCTAAAACATCTAACTAATCTTTACGTAATAATTGCCTGGCAGGCAAATAATTTCATTTTCATTTTGCATTTCAAATAATAACTCAAATAAAGCTATTCTGTCAATATTTACACTTCCAATTATTTTATCTATATGGATAGGTTCTTTTCCTATTATTTCTAACAAATTTACTTTTATGCTACTTTTTTTATTATTTTTACTTTCTTTTTTAATTATATTAAGAAAATCATATAAATCTTCTTTTCCTATAAAAGGGCTAGCACCCTGATGTATTAACAAATTACAACCAGCACTACTTTCATTAAATATTGGTCCAGGCACAGCTAAAACATCTTTCCCTTCATCTAAAGCATAATTTGCCGTAATTAAAGAACCACTTTTCCTTGATGCCTCTACAACTATTACCCCTTTATCACTAAAACCACTTATAATTCGATTACGCTTAGGAAAATTATACGATAATGGTTTAGTTCCTGGTAAAAATTCTGACATTAACAATCCTTCACTTACAATTTGATCATATAATTTTTTATTAAACCTAGGATAAACTACATCTATTCCACACCCTAATATCCCAATCGTTTTTCCCCCTCTGCTAAGTATCTGCCTATGCATTACAGAATCTATTCCTGCTGCTACACCACTTACCACTCCATAAGAAATATCAAATAATTCATTAGCTATAAATTTAGCAACCTGTTCTCCATAAATAGTATTTTTTCTTGAACCAACAACCGCTACCATTTTATAATTTACTAATGACAAATCTCCTTTATAAAATAATACATAAGGTGGATTATTAATACTCTTTAACTTTTGAGGATATAATTCTGATGCTAATGTTACGTATTTTATTCCATTTTTATGTAAATATTCTTCAAAAGCCTCTTCTTCAATAGTATTTCTATGCTTTAATCTAGATATAAAAAACCTATTTATTTCATTTTCATTAATTATATTATCAATATTATTATAAATATTTTCTTCATTATTATACTTTTCTATTAATTTAACCTTTGATTCTTCACTTATTTTCAATAAAATAAACCATATCTTATACTTATCCATCTACGTATACCTCTCTTTAAATTATTTCCCCAAAAACATTTTTTCTAAATCCTATTGCTTCAATAATATGATAATCCATTATTTCATCTCTACATTCTAAATCCGCTATAGTTCTTGCAACTTTAACTATTTTGGTATATCCTCTAAGTGTAATATCATATCTTTTATAATATGATTCAAGAACTTTTTTCCCTTCTTTACTTAAATTACACATTTTTAAAACATCTTTTCCAACTACTTCTGAATTATATCTATAATTTGATCCTTTAAATCTCTCTTTTTGAATTTCCCGTGCAAGTATTACTCTATGTCGCATATTGTCAGAATTAATTTTATCTTTTTCTCCATCAATCTCTGTAGATTTTATTCTTGGAACAAAATTTAAAATATCAATTCTATCTAATAAGGCTCTAGACATTCTATTAATATACCTTTTTTTCTCTATCTCACTACAAGTACATACTGAAGTAGAATCATAATCAAGCATTTTTCCACAAGGGCATGGATTAAATGTTCCAACTAAAATAAAATTACTTGGCAATGTATAACTTTCTTTTAACCTTGAAACATTTATAATTCTATCTTCTAATGGCTGCCTCAATAATTCTAAAATTTCCTTTTTAAACTCAAGAATTTCATCTAAAAACAATATCCCATTATGTGCAAGTGTTATTTCTCCAGCTTTAATATCCCTTCCCCCTCCGATTAAAGCAGTTTTAGTTATAGTATGATGAGGTGCTCTAAATGGCCTTTTTATATCATATCCATCATTTAACATCCCCGATACACTATAAATCTTTGCAACTTCCATTTGCTCTTCTAAAGTCATTGGAGGTAATATTGATGGTAAAGCTTTTGCTAACATTGTTTTACCACATCCAGGCGAACCAAAAAGCATAATATTATGTCCTCCGGCTGCAACTATCTCCATTGCATGCTTTGATGTATACTGTCCCATAATATCTTCAAATTTATTTATATAAATTTCTTTCTTAACTCTTTTTTTCTCTCTCTTATAAGGAAGTAAATCATTATTTTCAATAAAGGAAATTGCTTGATTTAAAGTTTTAAAAGGATAAAAATTTCCTAATACAAAGCTTCTCATTTCCTTTAAATTTTCCAACGGAAATATGAAGTTTTTCTTTTCATTAATATCTCCTTCAAAAATTATAGGGATAGCTCCTTTAATGCCCTTTAATTCACCATTTAATGATAACTCTCCAAAGATAATATAATCATCTAATTCTTTCTCATCTATTTGTCCTGAGGCCATTAAAATTCCTAACGCAATAGGCAAATCTAATAGTGTCCCAATCTTTCTCACATCAGCCGGAGCTAAGTTTATAGTAATTCTCCCTAAAGGAAATTCATAACCACTATTTACAATTGCAAGTCTCACTCTCTCCTTAGATTCTTTAATCGATATATCAGGTAATCCAACTATATTAAATATAGGTATACCTTTCGTTATATCTACTTCAACATTAATCAATACTCCATCTAACCCACTATGAGTTGCACTTATTATTTTTATAGCCATGTTTTTAAATCACAATCCCTTCATATTTCAATAGTACCTCTTCATTATTGACAATGTGATATTTCTTTAATCTCAAATGAATAAAAATAATTTCATAGTCCATCATTAAAATAAGGAGTGATTTTATGAATAATTACAAAAAGTTAATTGGTGAATTTGGTGAAAGTTTAGCTCGTGATTACCTAATATCTAAAGGTTATAGAATTTTAAATATGAATTATAGAAATCGATTTGGCGAAATCGACATTGTGTGTATGAATAAAGATTTGCTAATTTTTTGCGAAATAAAAAGTAGGTACTCAAATTCATTTGGTTTCCCAATAGAATCTGTTACCTACTATAAACAAAATCAAATTATTAAACTCTCAAAATTATATTCAATGTCTAAAAAATATTTTGATTACAATATTAGATACGATATAATCGAAATAATATTTAACAACTTAAACTCTTCTTATATTATTAATCATATAGAAGATGCTTTTAGAGCATATTAACTAACGTTCTAATATATTATTTAAAAATGACATTCTATGTATTTCTGTTGGCCCATATTCTTTAAGCCCTTCTATATGCTTAGATGTTCCATAACCTACATTTTCTTCAAAAGCATAATATGGGTATTTTTTTGAATATTCCTTCATTAAGTTATCTCTATATACTTTTGCAACTATAGATGCAGCTGCTATGCATGCAGATTTTGTATCTCCTTTAATAACAGATTTATTAGGTATTTTTATTCCCTTTACTGTATATCCATCAGATAAAACTAAATCTGGTTTAACTTCTAAACTATTGCATGCTTCAAGAAATACTTCATTATTACAAACACCAATTCCTCTAGAATCTATTTCCTTTGAATCACGCGAAGCAATATGATAAGCTAATGCCTTTTCTTTTATAACTTCTGCTAACTCTTCTCTTTTCTTTTCATTTAACTTCTTAGAGTCATTTATCCATAATATTAACTCTTCATCTACAACATTTAAATCTAATACTACAGCACATGAAACAATTGGTCCCGCTAATGGTCCTCTCCCAACCTCATCAACACCAGCAATAATATTAAATCCTTCAAAAGACTTATCAAAATCATACATACTTCTTACTCTTTTGATTTCATTTTCTATCTTTTCCTTAGCTCTTTGAAGTTTATCACCTAAGGTATTGATATTTTTTCTTTTATCAGCCTTTAATATATCTATAATATTAATTAATTCTTGAGAATCATGTAATTCATTGACATTAATTTCATCAACTTTTTCTTTAACAATTTTATAGCTTAAACCGCTAATATCCATAGTTAATATATCCATTATCTCTTTTCCTTTTTCTTTTCATTTCTCTTTTCTTTTCTTATTCTTCTTTTTCTTTCTTTTTCAGTTTCTTCTTTTACTACAGTTTCAACTTCTTCAAAAACATCATCAGGACGCTCTAAAGAAATCTTTCCTAGCTTTCCACCTCTAAATTCATCAATAAGCATTACGGCAATTCTATTATAATTAATTTCATTACGAGCCATAATACATCCTCTTTTTCTTGCAATGGCATCAAGATTATCTAATGGATTTTCTTGTATTTCTGTAATACCAAATCTCTCTATCAATCTATCTGGATAATACTCTTGAAGTCTTTCAACAAGCTTAAGCGCTAATTCTTCTATATCCATTATTTCATCTTTTATAGCTCCTGTGAAGGCTAAATTTAACGCAGTTCTCTCATCTTCAAATTTAGGCCATAATACACCTGGAGTATCTAACATTTCCATATCAAGAGATGTCTTTATCCATTGCTTGCTCTTAGTAACACCAGCTCTATCTCCTGTTTTAGCAATATTATTTCTTGCCATTTTATTTATAAATGTAGATTTACCACAGTTAGGTACACCAACTACCATAACTCTCATCATAAATTTAACTAATCCTTTAGCTTTAGCTCTTTCATGCTTTTCTTTTAATAGTTCTAATAATGCAGGTTTTATTTGTTGTAATCCTTGACCTTTTAAACAATTAACTTCTAAAACCTTAACATTTTCATTAGATAATTCTTTTATCCAATCTTTAGTTACCTTTGCTTCCGTCAAATCACTTTTATTTAATAAAATTATTCTTGGCTTTCCAGCACAAAGTTTATCTATATCTGGGTTTGCAGAACTTCTTGGAATTCTAGCATCTCTAATTTCTATTACAGCATCAACAAGCTTTAAATTATCTTCAATTTCTCTTTTTGTTTTTTTCATATGACCCGGGAACCAATTTATTGTAGCCATAATTCATCCTCCTTTAACTAAATATCTATTATTTATTCTTAACAATTATATTTATCTAAATCAACTTTCAATAAATATTGAACTTTAAGTTTTGTTAAGTTAATTAAAATTTCTTTTATTAAGTTTAAATCCTTCAAATGAAACTCAACTCTCTTCCATAGCTGAGTACACTAAAGTGTACCTTCAACTTAGCAAATTAAAATTTGGACTTTCAAGCAAGTTCAACTAACTAAATCGAAGATTTAGAGTTTCACTTATATTATTGCAAACAAAAAGGGACTTAATACTAAGTCCCTTAATATCTTTATTAACTTTAAATTATCTAGTTAATAATTCTTTAACTTTAGCAGCCTTACCTACTCTATCTCTTAAGTAGAATAACTTAGCTCTTCTTACTTTACCTCTTCTTGTAACTTCCATCTTTTCGATGATTGGTGAGTTAACTGGGAAAGTTCTTTCAACTCCAACTCCGTAAGCTAATCTTCTTACAGTGAAAGTTTCTCTTAAACCACCGTTTTGTCTCTTTATAACAGTACCTTCGAACATTTGAATTCTTTCTCTGTTACCTTCTTTAACTTTAACGTGTAATTTAACATTATCCCCAACGTGGAATTCTGGTAAATCAGTTCTGATTTGTTCTGCTTCTATAGCTCTTAATATTTCGTTCATCGTGCATTCCCTCCTAAATTGATAATTGACGCTCTTAACAAAACTTTGACAGCGGAACGCCCGTACTAGCACAAAAGTTATTGTAACATAAGTTTTTTTATATTTCAAGATATTATTTTTTACTATTTAATAATTTTTTATCCTCTTTTGTCAAAATAACATTTTTATATAAATCTGGTCTTCTTTCCCTTGTAATTTCTAGAGACTTTAATCTTCTCCATTTTCTAATATTCTCATGATGTCCTGAAATTAATACTGCTGGTACACTTTCTCCCTCAAAAACTTCCGGTCTTGTATATTGTGGATATTCTAATAATCCATCAGAAAAAGATTCATCTTCATGACTTTCAGATTTATTTAAAACACCAGGAACTAATCTCAAAATAGAATCTATTACTGGAATAGCAGCCATTTCTCCACCTGTTAATACAAAATCTCCAAGTGAAATTTCTAAATCTACTTCTTTAAATGCTCTTTCATCTATTCCTTCATAATGTCCACAAAGGAAAATTAAATTTTCTTCTTTGGACAATTCTTCTGCCATTTTTTGATTAAATGTTTTTCCTTTAGGACCTAAAAAAATAACCTTCCCATTATTATTTTTTCTACATGCTCTTATAGCATCTACTACTGGTTGAGCTGCCATTACCATACCAGCTCCACCCCCATATGGATAGTCATCAACCTTTTTATGTTTATTTAAAGTATAATCTCTAATATTTTCAGTATTAATAGAAATTAATCCTTTTTCTTGTGCTTTTCCTATTATACTATGATTAAATATATTAAACATTTCAGGGAAAAGAGTAAGAATACTAATCTTCATCCATCCATTCTCCTACTGGTTTTATAGTTATTTTTCTTTCTTCTATATTAATATCCAACACTATATCTTTTAATACAGGTATTAGTAATTCTTTAGGTTTTCTAATCCAATATACATCATTATTTTTAGTTTGAATAACATCATATATTTTACCTAATTCTTTACCAGTTGTATCGAATACTGTACATTCTCTTAAATCAGCTAAGAAATAGCAATCTTCTTCAAGTTCAACTGCATTTTCTCTTTCTACTTCCATAAACTTTTCCTTAAGTCTTTCAGCATCTTCAATTTTATTGATTCCTTCAAGCTTAACTATAACCCTATCTTTTTGATATTTACAGCTTTCTATCTTAACTTCTTTACCATTTATTAATACATGCTCTAAATCATCAAACCTTCTCATATCATCAGTTAATGGAATAACTTTAACTTCACCTTTTAAACCATGAGTATTTACTATCTTACCTACTTTTAAATTTTTACTCACAAACTTCACCTCTTATGTAGCTTTATTTTTTCCTATATTATTTATATCAAACTTTTCATCTTTTAGCAAAGTAATTATTGTTTACCTCTACATTAATGTACATATTAAATTCATCATGAAATAACCCTATTTTTATAATAAAAAAAGAGTTAGGAAAATCCTAACTCTTTACATCGATAATTTCAACTACTGCTTTTCGATCTTCGTTTAGTGCTGCGGCTTTTACTACGGTTCTAATAGCTTTCGCTACTCTACCTTGTTTACCGATTACCTTACCCATATCTTCAGGAGCAACCCTTAATTCAAGAATTAAGTCTTGCTCTCCTTGAACTTCATTTACACGAACTTCATCAGGATTATCCACTAGGGATTTAGCAATTATTTCAACTAAATCTTTCATAAGAGTCTGCAAATACATTATGTACTATGCAGAGTTCACCTCCCAAAAATTACTTGTTAAGACCTACTGTGTTGAATAATCTCTTAACTACATCTGTAGGTTGTGCACCATTGTTGATCCACTTTGTAGCTTTTTCTTCATCGATTTTGATTTCTGCAGGTTCTGTTATTGGATTGTAGTACCCGATTTCTTCGATGAATCTACCATCTCTTGGGCTTCTTGAATCAGCAACAACAACTCTGTAGAAAGGAGCTTTCTTAGCACCCATTCTTCTTAATCTGATTTTTACTGCCATTAATTTCACCTCCTTCAAAGGGTTATATATATAAACTCTTAAAAAGGTAATTTACCAAATAGACCTTTCTTGGACTTTTTAGTCAATGACTTCATTTGCTTCATTTGCTTTCTCATCATTTCGTGTCCTTTTATGAGTTTGTTAACTTCTTGTAATGATGTACCAGACCCCATAGCTATTCTCTTCTTTCTTGAAGAAGATCCTACTATAAGTTTTGGGTTTCTTCTTTCCTTTGGAGTCATTGAATGTATTATTGCTTTTACTCTAGCTAATTGCTTTTCACCAGCATCAAAGTCAATTTCCTTCATTTCCTTAGGAACCCCTGGTATCATCTCCATGATTTTACTCAATGATCCTAATTTTTTCATCTGCTCCATAGCAGTTAAATAGTCATCATAAGTAAAGTCATTTTCCATCATTTTTTGACCTAACTCTTTAGCTTCTTTTTCATCAATAGCTTCTTGAGCCTTTTCGATTAATGAAAGTACATCACCCATACCTAATATTCTATTAGCCATTCTATCTGGATGGAATACTTCAAAATCGTTCATCTTTTCCCCAACACCAATAAATTTAATTGGTTTTTGAGTCATATGTCTAATTGATAAAGCAGCTCCACCTCTTGTATCTCCATCAAGCTTTGTTAATATAACTCCTGAGATATCAAGTGCTTCGTTAAAGGTTTCTGCAACATTCACAGCATCTTGCCCTGTCATTGAGTCAACAACAAGTAAGATTTCTGAAGGATTAACTTCAGCCTTTACATCTTTAAGTTCAGTCATCAGCTCTTCATCTATATGAAGTCTACCAGCTGTATCTATAATTACAACATTATTTCCGTTTTCCCTACCGTATTTTATACCTTCTTTGGCAATTTGTACAGGGCTAATTTTATCACCCATTTGGAAAACTGGAATGTCAATTTGCTTTCCTACTACCTCTAATTGTTTAATAGCTGCTGGTCTATATATATCACATGCAACTAAAAGAGGTTTCTTGTTCTTGTCTTTTCTTAATTGTAGTGCAAGCTTACCAGCCATTGTGGTTTTACCCGCTCCTTGTAGCCCAACTAACATAATAACAGTTGGTCCTACACTTGAGAAGTTAATTTTACTTTCACTACCACCCATAAGATCTGTAAGTTCATCATTAACAATCTTGATGACTTGCTGAGCAGGTGTTAAGCTTTCTAAAACTTCACTACCTACACATTTTTCACTAACATTTTTAACAAAAGTTTTTACAACTTTAAAGTTAACATCAGCTTCTAATAATGCAAGTTTTACTTCTCTCATGGCTTCTTTTATATCTTTTTCACTTAATTTACCTTTGCCTCTAAGTTTCTTAAACGTTTCTTGTAACTTATCAGCTAAACCTTCAAAAGCCATGGTAACCCTCCTATGCCTATAAATTTTCTAGTGCTTCTTTATAACTCGTATAATCTTCATTTGATAAAGAATATTTCTCATTAATTTTTTCTAATAAATTAATAATTTTCTTTTCTTTTTCAAAAGACTTTTGTAGTAAATTTAATTTACTTTCATAGGCTAGAAATTGTTTATAGCATCTTTTTATAAGGTCATGAATCGCTTGGCGACTCGTGTTGTTTAATTCAGCAATCTCAGCTAATGATAAATCCTCATTGTAATATAGCTCCATGATACTTTTTTGCTTTTCCGTAAGTAATGGACCATAAAAATCCATTAATAAGGAAATCTCAACTCTATCTTCCATGCATATCACCTTACCCACATATGAGATTCTAACAGAATAATAATTAGGTGTCAAGTATTTTTACTTAACACTTAATTATTTTTTTTAAATCTCAATATAAAGTGCTAAACTACTGCTATTCCTATGATTTTATACCTATTGGTATCTATAGTTATTTTAATTAGTAAAATAATTTTTAGCAACAAATTTTTTTAGTTTATAGTTTTGAGTTTATAGTTAATAGTTAGGATTAAAACTTCTTTAAGAAGTTTTATATATTTTATAAATTTAGCACCAGCTAAATTTAACCCTTAACTCTTAACTTTTAACTAAAATAGTGCTTCTACAAAGCTTTCTGGATCGAAAACTTGTAAATCATCAATACCTTCTCCTACACCTATATACTTAACAGGTATGTTTAAAGTATTTTTAATTGAAATTACAACTCCACCTTTAGCTGTTCCATCAAGTTTAGTTAATATTATTCCATCTATCGGACAAACATCCATAAATTGCTTAGCTTGAATTACAGCATTTTGACCTGTTGTTCCATCTAAAACTAATAAAGTTTGCTTATGAGCGCCAGATAACTCTCTATCTATTACTCTATTAATTTTACCTAACTCATCCATTAAGTTCTTCTTGTTGTGTAATCTACCTGCTGTATCACAAATTAGCAAATCAACACCTCTTGATTTAGAAGCATTAATAGCATCAAATACTACAGCTGCAGGATCTGATCCTTCTTCATGCTTAACTATATCAACTTTTGCTCTTTCACTCCAAACAACTAATTGATCAATAGCTCCAGCTCTAAAAGTATCTGCTGCTGCAAGTAAAACTTTTTTCCCTTCAGCTTTATTCATTGCCGCAAGTTTACCTATACTAGTAGTTTTACCAACACCATTTACACCTATTACCAAAATTACTTCTTTTCCAGTAACACTTTCTTCACTTTCTTCATTATTATCCTTCATCATATCAGCTATTACACTCTTTAATGCAGGTCTAACTAATTCAACATCATTAATTTTTTCTTTTCTTATTTTATCTTTTAATCTATCGATAATTTCCATAGTAGTATCCATACCTATATCAGCCATTATAAGTATTTCTTCTAATTCCTCATATAAATCATCATCAATAGTTACAGCTAAATTTAAAGCTTCATTTATTTTATCTGTTAACGCATTTCTTGTTTTAGTTAATCCATTTTTAAGATTGTTAAATAATTTTCCAAACATAATCTTAACTCCTCCTAATTATTAGATAAGTCTACTGATACTACTTTTGATATTCCCTTTTCTTCCATAGTTATACCATACATTACATCACTAGCTTCCATTGTTCCTTTTCTATGTGTTATTACTATAAATTGAATATTTTCAGAAAATGCTTTTAAGAATTCTGCATATCTATAAACATTTGCATCGTCTAAAGCAGCCTCTATTTCATCAAGAATACAGAATGGCGTAGGTTTCATTTTCAATATTGCAAATAATAATGCAATTGCAGAAAGAACCTTTTCTCCCCCTGACATTAAATTAATGTTTTGAAGCTTCTTCCCTGGTGGTTCAACATTAATAATTATATTAGAATTTAATATATCATCTCCACCTAAAATAAGCTCTGCACTACCACCTTTAAATAATTCTCTAAAAGTTTCTCCAAAGTTTTCGTTTAAAATCTTAAAGTTTTCTTTGAATAACTCCTGCATTTGGATTGTCATTTCTTCAATAACCCCAATAAGCTCTTCTTTAGCCTTTTGTAAATCTAATTCTTGAGATGACATAAATTCATATTTTTCACAAACTTCATCATATTCAACAATTGCTGATAAATTTACAGTTCCTAAAGAAGCTATCTTTGATTTAAGTATTGAAATTTCTTCTTTTAAATCATTAACACTTTCAACTTCTATAGCAATTTCTTTTGCTTCTGCAAGAGTTAAATTTAATTCTGTATTCAATCTATTATATAATGACTCCTGTTCGCTTTCTATTCTAGCAAATTGTATTGCCCTTTTATTAAGCTCACCTTCATCTATCCTTATAGCTTCAATTATTTCATTAGTAGAACTTTCTTTAACTTTATATTCATCTTTAATTTTGACTTTTAAAATTTCATCTTCCTTAAAAATATTTTCAAGTTCTATTACTCTTACTTCAATTTCCTTTAATACATTTTTCTTATTATTAACATCTTCACCTAAAGCTTTTATATTGTCTTTGTTATTAGCTATACCTACTAATAATTGCTTTATTTTTACTTCTTTTTCTCTTATCTCTAAATTTTTAGATGATAATTGCATTCTTTGACCTTGAAGACTTTCTTCTAATGTAGCACTATTAACCTTTAAATTAACTAATAATTCCTTTTGTCTTTCTCTTTCTTTAGTATTATTAACTAATTCCTCTTCTATAACTTTTAATCTTTCTTTACGTTCTTCTCTTTTTGCATCTAATTTATTTAACTCTTCTTTCTTAATTTCAAGTTTTTCAATTAAATACTTAATATTACGTTTATTTTCTTCTATATCTTTTTTTGCTTTTTCTATACCTTTACTTAGCTTATCTCCATCATTAACAAGCGCTTTTATATCTCCATCTAAAACTGTTAATTCGATGTTTTTACTGTGTATTTCTTCTCTTTTATTTAATATTTCCTCGTCTAACTCTTTAATAGTACGTTTTATTTCATTAAACACATTAACTTCATTATTATAAGTTTCTTTTAACTTTAAAATATTTGAAGCAAGCTCTTCAATTTCTCTTTTTCTACCAAGAAGATTTGCATTCTTCCCCTGAATACTTCCTCCAGTTAGTGCTCCCCCTGGATTAATTACCTCACCAGTTAAAGTTACAATCTTATAATTATGTCTTCCTATTTTAGAAATATTAAGAGCACAATCCATATCTTCAGCAATAATAGTTCTACCTAAGTTGTAGTCAATTACACCTTTATATTTTACATCATACTTTAAAATATCTGATGCAATCCCTAAGTATCCTTTAGCTTTTTGAATTTCTACAGGTACATCTAATTTTTTCCCCTTAATTATATTAAGTGGCAAGAATGTAGCTCTTCCAAGACCTCTTGATTTTAAATAAGATATTAAATTTTTCGCATCATTTTCAGTAACCGTAATAACATTAGAAATTGATCCACCTAATGCAATTTCAATAGCTGTTTCATATTGCTTTTCTACTTCAAAAACTTCTCCAAGAACCTTAATATCTTTTATTCCTTGTACTCGCCCTTTTTCAATATGATCCATTAAATTCTTAACAGTCCTATTATATCCCTCATAATGCTTTTCTAAATTAGATAAAGTTGTATGAGTTGCTTCTGATTCATTTATTTTCTTAGATAACATCTTTAGCTTATTATCTTTATTATTTAAATTAGAATGCGTCTTAGATAATTCTTTTCTTATAGAAACTACTTCCTCTTCAATACTTGAAATATCATCTCTTGTATTTTTAAGCTTTTGCTTAAATTCTTCAATAGTTCCTACATTTATAGCTAAATTACCTTCTAAAGTTACTATAGAACTTTCTAAAGACTCTTCAATTTCATTTTTATCTTTAATATCTTTTTCTAATAATTGAATACTATTATTAATATTCGAATTCTTAGAAATAATTTCATACTCATTATTTTTAAGAGTTGATAACTCTCTTTGTGTTTTATCTATTTTTATAGTAATTTCATTAATTAAAGATTCTATCTCTCTTATTTCAGTAGTTTTATCTTTATTTTCCTGAGCCTTAGCATTTAAACTTTCTTCTAACTCTCTTTTTTCAATATATAATCTATCTAAAGAATCTTTAAGTCCTTTTATTTCATTTTCTTCTTTTTCAATTAATGAAGTAAAATTATTAATTCTTTCATTAAAAAGTTCAATATCTCTATTATGATTAGAATGTTCTTCTTTTTTGTTATAATATTCTTCTTTTTCTAACTTATTTTTTCTCTCTAAGCCTTCGACTTTTTCTTGTAGTTTATCAAGTTCTTCTTTAAATCTTCTAAGTTCTTCCCTCTTTTTATCTACAACTTCTTGTCTCTTTTCTATTTCAGAACTTAATCCTTCAATATCTATAGATACTTTATCAATATAGTTTACTAAAACAGAAACCTCTTTAACGTTTAACTGCTCAGCCAACTCTTTATATTTTAGAGCCTTCTCTTTTTCAACTCTTAATGGCTCTAGTCTTTCTTCATATGTAGCAATAATATCTCTAATTCTAACAAGATTATTATCTGTATTATCAAGCCTTTTTTCTGCTTCTTCTTTTCTAGACTTATATTTTACAATTCCTGCTGCCTCTTCAAGAAGAGCTCTTCTCTCTTCTGGTTTACCACTTAATATAGCATCTATTTTACCTTGTCCAATTATAGAATATCCCTCTTTACCTATTCCTGTGTCCATAAATAATTCAGTAATATCCTTTAATCTACATTTTTGATTATTAATTAAATATTCTGTTTCACCTGATCTAAATATTCTTCTTGTAACAGTTACCTCATTATATTCAGTTGCTAATTCACCATCTGAATTATCTAATGTAAGAGATACTTGTGCAAGTCCTAGAGGTTTTCTAAATTGAGTCCCAGAGAAAATTACATCTTCCATCTTCCCCCCTCTAAGACTCTTAACACTTTGCTCTCCTAAAACCCATCTTACAGAGTCAGATACGTTACTCTTACCGCTACCATTAGGTCCAACTACTGCTGTTACACCTTTTTTAAACCTTAGCTCTGTTTTATCTGCAAAAGATTTAAATCCACGTATCTCAAGCGACCTTAAAAACATAAATACACTCCTTATCTAATTTAGAAAATTGCTGGTACTAACCCAAGTATAAATGCAATTAGCATAAACACTGTAATAACATAAAGCATTTTTTGTCTTGTCTTTGCCTTCATAAATAACACACTCCATTCTTCCTTTAGTTTATATTAAAGCTAAAGAAATATCAATAAAGCAATGACAAGATTCAAAAGGTGTAAATAAAGATTGCTTAATTCCTTATTTTGTACCCCTTGCCCTTGTCATATAAGTCAAATTTATCTCATGGCTAGCTATCTGTAACACTCTCACTTCTTTAGTATAGAGATAACAACTGGCACAGCCCTAAATATGAAATTTTAATCTTAATGAGAAATTAAAACTCTATCTTAAGCTTAAAATTCAGTTTATATTTTAAATTCTTCTACTTTTTCAATAACAGTTAATTTTAGCCTACCCTTTTTTATTTTATTATTTGTATGTACATATGTCTTGCTATTTCTGCTATTTAAAAATTTATTAAAATAATACTTTCTATTAGTATATAATTTACTAATATCTTTTTCATTTATTTCTATAATTATATCTTTTTCTTGTGGCGCTTTTTCCTTTAGACTTTCACAAATTAAATACCCTTCAACAAGTTCCCTAAATGCAGGGTGGAAAGGACCATCAACTATATCTTTTCCTGTAGTAATAGTATCTGTTGGCTGAAGGCCAATTCTTATTACTTTTACTTTAGCTTCATTATATAATTTTAACATTTCTGCTGAAATATATACAGCTTCATCTAATGAATAAGGCTTATAATCTCCTCTATTATACATATCTTCCATTGGAGTATCCTTAATGACTAATGATGGATATATTCTACAAATATCTGGCTTCATTGCTATAGATTTTTTAGCACTTTCAATATCTATTTCAAAATTATCACCTGGTAATCCTGGCATTATTTGATGCCCTAAAGTGAACCCAGCTTCCTTTATTAATTTTGATGCTTTTTCAACATGCTCTACAGAATGACCTCTTCCTGATTTTCTTAATACTTCATCATTTAAGGATTGCACTCCTAACTCAATTATATCTACACAGTATTCCTTTAAATAACTTAAAATATATGGAGATATGGCATCTGGTCTTGTAGATAACCTTATTTTGTTAATTAACCCTTTTTGTTTATATTCCCTAGCTACTTCTAGCAATTCTTTTTGTTTAGCCACACTAATAGCTGTAAATGTTCCACCAAAGAATGATACTTCTACTGTAGCACCTTTGTTAATTGTGCTTAAATACTCTTCAATTGTATTTCTTACATCTTCAGCAAATACTTCTTCATATTTCCCTGCAATTCTATCTTGATTACAAAAAACACATTGATGAGGACATCCTTGATGTGAAATAAAAATAGGAATTATATAATAATTCTTACTCATTTTTTTCCTCCAAAATTTCTAATGCTGCCTTTGCTGCATTTTGTTCAGATTCTTTTTTACTATATCCTTCTCCACATGTTAATTCTTTATTATCAATAATTAGTTTTGTGTAGAATTTTCTTCTATGTGGTGGTCCTTCAAACTTAATAAGCTCATAAACTATCGATATTTCACCATTTTTTTGAAGATATTCTTGCAATCTAGTCTTATAATCTAAAATAATATCATTATTTATCGCTTTTTTAATTATTTCTTCAAATCTACCTATAATATAATCCTTAGTAAATTCTAATCCCTTATCTAAGTATATAGCTGCAATTAAAGCTTCAACTGCATCGGCAATTAATGAAACTCTTTCACGCCCTCCTGTTAACTCTTCACCTTTACTCATTCTTAAAAGATATCCTAAATTAAGAGATTTACCTATTTCATATAATGAATTTTCACAAACAATCAAACTACGAATTTTTGTTAATTCACCTTCGCTTTTATCTTTATAATTTAAAAATAAGTATTCAGTTATGCATACTTGAAGAATAGCATCTCCTAAAAATTCAAATCTTTCATTATACTCTTCATCTCTATGCTGATTTGCATAAGATGAATGTGTTAAAGCCGTAAGCAATAATTTAGGTTCATTAAATTTAATCCCTATTATTTCTTCCGCTTCTTTCTGATAGAAATTATTCATTTTTTACACTCCTTCAAGTTTATTCTTCAACTTGCTTACAAAAACAAATTCAAGAATAAACTATTTGATAAATTTTACTTAAAGTAATTTATAACATAAAATCCCGCAAATTCTGCGGGATCTTATTTATTCCTCAACATGTGACTTTACATATTTAACTACATCGCCAACAGTTACAAAACCTTCAGCATCTTCGTCTGGTATTTCCATATCTAACTCATCTTCTAAAGCCATTATTAACTCAACGATATCTAAAGAATCTGCATTTAAGTCTTCTAAAAATGATGAATCCATAGTAATTTCATCTTCACTAATGCTTAACTTATCAGCAATGATTTCTCTAACTTTCTCAAACATTCTTTCACCTCCTAAACACACCCATTTAGATAATATTATATATTTTTAATACAGTCAATATGCATTACTTATATTTATTATGAAAATAAATTTAAAGATTATAAATTTCTAAATACATAATATTAAATAAACTTTTTATGCTTTTAATTCTAATTCAACTTTAATTTTATCTAACACTTTATTATCATAAAATTGTTTACTTTGTCTTATAGCATTTTTAAAGGCCTTCCCATCTGAACTTCCATGTGCTTTAATGCATATACCATCAACACCTAAGAAAGGAGCCCCTCCATATTCCTTATAATCAAATCTTTTCTTTATATCTTTAAAAACAGGTTTCAATAAAAGTGCACCAATTTTTGCAGTTATCCCTGAAGATAACATACCGTCCTTAACAATATTTAATACTGTTGATGCCGTACCCTCATACATCTTTAATATAGTATTCCCTGCAAAGCCATCACAAACAAGTACATTTGTATCCCCTAAAGTAACATCTCTAGGCTCAACATTACCAATAAAATTAAGAGTTTCTTCATTCTTTAATAATTGGTATGTATTCTTTGTTAAATCATTTCCTTTTTCTTCTTCTGCTCCAATATTAACTAATCCAATGCTAGGATTCTCACCATTTAGCACACCTTTATAATATTCTTTTCCCATATGTGCAAATTGAACTAAATATTCTGGTTTACAATCTACATTTGCTCCAGCATCAACAATCATAAATGGTGCATTCTTTCCTGGCATAATAGGTGCTAAGGCTGGTCTTTTAACCCCCTTAATTCTTCCAACTATAAAATTACAGCCAGCTAAAAAAGCTCCAGTGCTTCCTGCAGATAATACTGCATCACACTTTTTCTCTTTAACAAGACTTAAAGCTTTACAAAGACTTGAATCTTTTTTCTTTCGTATAGCCATAACTGGATGCTCATTAGTACTTATAACTTCTTTAGCATCAACTATGTTAATTTTGTCACCATTGTAACCTTCCTTTGCTAACTGCTCCTTAATAACCTCTTCTGGGCCTGTAATATAAAATTCCAAATCGTTATATTCATTTAAAGCTTGAATAACACCATTAATAACTGCTTGTGGTGCATTATCTCCACCCATACCGTCTATAGCAATTCTCATTTCTTTCACCCCTTATTTCTTTATATACAAAGAAAAGAAAGTCAAATGACTTTCTTTTATTCTTCAGTTGAAGCAACTACTTCTTTACCTTTGTAGAATCCACAGTTCTTACAAACTCTGTGAGCCATCTTCATTTCGTGGCATTGTGGACATTCAACTATTCCTGGTAAGCTTAACTTAAAAGTTTGAGCTCTTCTAGAATCTCT